>Ga0208375_1002122_pt1 | contig 19523 bp, 16 predicted proteins | sample RifOxyD1_FD_184038 | JGI IMG/M metagenome (GOLD analysis project Ga0208375, IMG submission 184038) | Soil microbial communities from Rifle, Colorado - Rifle Oxygen_injection D1 (SPAdes) | ecosystem: Environmental > Terrestrial > Deep subsurface > Rock core/Sediment | place: Rifle, Colorado... | reverse complement strand
CGGGAGCCCTGAAAAAATCCCTTGAAAACGCGGCCGGCGACACGCATGTGATCTATCCGGCCGGTCCCGCCACTCCTTCCGCCTGCGGAGAGTACCTGTATCTTTCATCGGCGGTGACGATTTTCGAACTGGAAAACGCTAAGGTCGGAATAAAAATCGGTTATAATCCGTCCGGGGATTCAAGCTCCGGGCCGCTAACGGGTTTGACCGGCGCTCTTTCCTTCAAGATAGGAAACATCACCATGGCCTTCGGTCTCTGGAGATGCACGCAGGATAATCATTGCATCCAGGTGGCTGCGTCCGACTCGTCAAGCGCAATACTGTCGGGGCTTGATCTCAGCGTGACAATGAACTTCAGCGAGCTGCAGGTCGGTCCGACGCTTAACTTCAGCGAGGATCTTGATGAAAAGATCCGCAAGATCATGGAAAACGGTCTCCGCAAAATCGCGAAGTCAAAAGACTTCAACAAACTGCCGTGGGTTGCGCTCGTGGCGCAGGATTTCAATCCGCAAAAACCTTCGCACATCATATTTGACGCCGGCTGGGAATACGGCCTCAAGCCCAAGCAGATGTTCGAGGTTTACAAGGTGACGCCGTCCGAAGGCGCCTGTGCCACGTCGATCGGCGTCGCGCTCGGGCACACCGTTGATGTTTACCAGACGTCAAGCGTGCTTGAGATCGAGCCCACATGCCTTGGTAATGTCACGGACATCAAGAAGGGCGATGTAATACGCATTCATGAAGTGGCAAACGGCTCCAACACCTGTCACTAGGAGGCGGATGTCATGAGAACCGGAGCACTGGTTGCTGCAGCGGTCGCGCTCTCGCTTGTCACGGGCGGGAGCGCGCAGGCCGCCGCAAAGAAAAAACCCGCGAGCAGCCCCAAGGACGGCAAACGCGTGCTGCTCGTCGCGCCCGTGCCGGATGTTTCGATCGAAATGCCGGATTCCAAGGTGTATAATTTCGGCCCTGATTTTGAAGCGACGCTCTGGAAAAAACTCCATGACAGCGGAAAATTCCTCGTGGCGACCGAGCTGCCGGTTATGGCCGCAAAAAGCGCGATGACAAGCGCGCTCATGGCGCCGGGCTGGGGCGAACAGCCGCACTACGACTGGCATGGCACCCATGTGCCGGCCGCAAGGCTTTCGATTGCAGTCGATGCCATGACGTTTTCGACCGGTTCGCGCGGCGAAAGGATGTTCTACGGCTTTGACGACCGGCTCACCAACGAATTCAATGACGGAAAAAACGGAGCGGTGAAAAACGAGTTTCCGCTCAAAAAAATTTCCATCGAGCCCAATTATTTCGGCCGGCTGTTTGACGAAAAAGGCGACATGGTTTCGAACACCCACACGGGGCTTGATATCGGCGACGGCTTCGGCATCAATGTTTTTTTTGTGTGGCTTGCGCTCAAATACGCGGTTTACAAGGCAACGCTCAGTCTGAGGATCAAGGTCGACGCACCGCTTGCCCTGCGGCATGATTACACGCTGGTGCAGGTAAAAGGGTCTGGATTTTATTTTGATCTTGCCGGCGCATACAAGGGGTACAGCGCAGGGATAAGCGTCGCGCGCCGGGATGCCATGCTGCAGGCCTTCAAAAAAGCGATTGCCGGCGCCTATGGCGCGCTTGAGCGCTCGGTGCTTGATCTTCCGCTTACGGGCATGATCGACAGCGTACTGCCCGACGGAACATTGCTTCTGGGAACCGGACTGAACTCCGGCATAAAACCCGGCGTGCTGTATGAAATCGTGGGCGCTCCCGGTCTTGCAATCCGTGTCACTGCCACGCAGGAAAACGGCGCGGCCGCAGCGGTTGTCCGCGGAGATAAAAGTCTTGCCCGGCCCGGCAGGATAATCCGCCAGATCGCATCGCTTGACACCGTACCGGCGGCTCCGGTCGCGCAGCCGCTCGTGAGCATGGCAAGCACGGCCGCAGCCGTGGTGTCAGCAAATGAAAGCATCGACCTTGACTGGAAAAATCTTCCCAAATCCGACCTGAGCGGTGTCGCGACTCCGGATTTGTCGCTCGGGGCGGCCATTCTCAAAAGCATTGTGGAGGGGTTCACGCTTTTTTACAGGATCTGGCGTTATGCCAAATACGACCAGACATATCAAAAAAGCGCGGATGGCGCTCAGGCATATGCCCCGGGCGAAGAGGCCGCGCCGCCGGATACAATTCGGGACTGGGTGCGAAGCGCACGAAGAGAGGCCTGGGCAAAACAGATCGGTTTGACCAATGTTCCGGAAGAACCCGGTCACGCGGCGTCGCGTCCGCCGGTGGTTGCCGTGATCGACTCCGGCGTTGATTACAATCATTCGGCCATTCATGGCGCGCTCTGGCTAAATCCGAATCCTTACAAGGACGCGCGCGGAAATCTTGACAGGTACGGCTGGGACTTCATCTCCGGCGACAGCAAGCCGTTTGATGATTCCTACCATGGCACGCAGGTGGCAAGCCTTGTTACCGCCGTAATGCCCGGCGCGCACATAATGCCGCTCAAGGTGTTCAATCCGTGGGGGATAACGAATTCGGCTTCGATTTACGGAGCTTTTGTCTATGCCGCCGACCACGGCGCAAAAATCATCCTTTGCGGCTGGGCGACGCAAAAGTATTCCAGAGCGATCGAAACGGGCGTTGCCTACGCGCGCCAGCGGGGCGCCGTGGTGATTGCGGCCGCCGGCGACAGGGGTGACGATCTCGGATCGAGCCCCGCATATCCGGCGGTGCTTTCGTTGAAATACGACAACGTGGTAACCGTGACCGGCGTGGACGAAAACGACCGTCTTGTACAGGAATACGGCTGGTACGCGAATTACAGCCCGGAATCCGTAACCCTTGCGGCCCCCGGCCGGAAACTCCGGGTTGCCGAGCCGCGCGACGGGCGCGCGCGCGCGACATCCACCGGCCTTGCCGCCGCAATTACGTCAGGCGCGCTTGCAAGGATGCTTGCCGCGAATCCGTCCTGCACGGACTACCAATGCCTGATCGCGCTTTTGAAATCATCGGCGCAAACCGTGCCTGCGCTTGCCGGCGCGGTCAAGGGCGGCCTCAGGGTGGTGGTCAGGGACTGATCACGCGTGAAGTTTGTGAGTTCCGGAGCTGTCCGCAGGCGGCGAGAATGTCAGCCCCCCTTGAGGCCCTTTGCGTGGCGACAATATGCGACGACATGAGTATCTCCTGGAATTTTCGTGCGCGCCCGGCTGACGGCCCCTGTAGCGGCACCGCGTCCAGGACGGCTCCGGCAAACGCATTGAAGCGTATCAGGTTTATTTTAACGGGCATCCCGCGGACGAGCCGGGCAAGCATTCGCGCGTCGTCATCAGAATCGTTGATGCCGGCCAGGAGGACGTATTCGAGCGTGATGCGTCTTTTCGGTCCGAGCGGGTATTTACGGCAGGCGGCAAGCAGGGATTTGATGTTCCATTTCTTGTTGACCGGCATCAGCTTGTCCCGCAGCGCATCCGTCACTGCATTGAGCGAAACGGCGAGTGATACCGGGCAGCGGGAGCCGAGTTCCGCCATCGCGGGCACGATGCCGCAGGTGCTGACCGTTACCTTCCTTCGCGAAAAATTGAGGCCGTCGCCGTCAAGCAGGATGTCACAGGCCTTTATGATGTTTTCAAGATTAAGGAGCGGCTCACCCATGCCCATGAAGACGATGTTTGTGATCGGAACCGCGTTTTCCGCCGCGCGCTGCATGGCCAGAACCTGTCCGATGATCTCATGCACTTCGAGATTGCGTTCAAAACCGGCGTGTCCTGTATTGCAAAAAGCGCAGTTCATGGCGCAGCCGGCCTGGCTCGAAATACAGGCCGTTACGCGCCCCGCGCCGCCACTGTCCGCATCTTCTTCATCGCCGGGTTCCCCGGCCGGGATGATTACGCTTTCAACGGTATTGCCGTCATCAAGTTCCCACAGGAATTTTATGGTTCCGTCACCGGATGTCTGCCGGTTTTTCTCGCGAATGGAGTAGGGCGGGGCGTTTTGGTGGAGCCATGCGCGCAGCTCCTTCGAAACGTCGGACATCGCTTCAAAGTCCGTGACCCCTTTGCGGTAGAACCATTTGAAAAGCTGCCGCGATCTTGCGCCGGCGAGGCGTTCCCGCGCCCGTATATCCACAGTCCTGACCAGTTCTGCCAGTTCCTTTTTGTCGAGTGACTGGAAAAACATCCCGTCAGAGCCCGAAAAAAGCCCTGAATGACATCATAATGGCAATCGGCCAGCGCAGCGGCACCATGCGTGCGCGCGAGCTGCGCACCGCCTTGGCAATAAGACGCCATGGATTTGAATCGGACGACCAGCAGTCCCAGTCTTCCTGTTTGGCCATAAGCCCCTGCACCGGGACGGCGTATTTGTCGGAAAGAAATTTTACAAGCTCGGAAGGATGTCTCTGGCGATCGGTTTTCTGCGCCGGAAAATCCGGCTTATGGAAAGTATGCAGCTCGCCACGGCGGATTATGGCAAGTATGGAGTTGTCTTCGTTATTGTCGAGCATGATGAAAATGCCGTAGTTCGACGGAAGTATCCTGCCCCACCAGCTGTTGGTGGCATCGAGAAGAAAGTGCCAGCCTTCGTTTCCGGCAATGCCGTGTTTCCGCCTCAGCGCCCGGCGCTGTGAATGGAAATGCGGGAGGTCCTTGCAGCTTGCAAGCCATGAATCAAGCTCCGGCCGTTCTATAAAGGTCAGCTCCCTGTTGCCGGCCAGGGTCCGGATTGTGTCTTCGTTCTTGCCTGTCCAGCCGGACACGTCGCTGCCGTCGCAATATGCCGAGATTGCGCAACCGCCCTCCATGACAACAAATGCTTTTGCTGAAATGGAAGTGTTCGCAAGCACGCTTGAGCGTTTTTTCGGAATGAAAATCCTCTGGAAAGACTTCCAGTCGTAGTTCAGTTCCATAAAGCACCCATGTCTTCGGACTGCGCCAGCCCCGGCAGCTCGTTTTCCGCGGCTTCTGTCACTTTTTGTTCCAGAACCCTGGAGCTTACTGCGGCCGCCTTGCGCTCCTCGACGTCGAGGCCGAGACCATCCACCGCAAGAGGAAGCACCCCGCAGGGCGGAACTTCCAGCGTGAAGCGGTCCGCCGGTGCGACCATGTCTTCGGAGGGGCAGTGCTGGGACGTGAAGTAGCTGGCCATGTCGCAAACCGTGACTTCGGCAGGGAAGAAGACATCTGCGGAAATCTTTCTGCCCGTGCTGTTGAGAATGAAGAGGCCCAGGCCGCCGTCGTCCCGGTCAAGCGGTACAAGCTGCAGCCTGGCATCAGAAGGCGCGCATTTTGCCGGGATGCCGGCCAAGGACAGGAGCGATGCGGTGAATCTTGCCAGTTGTCCGTGTTCAGGAACATCGAACAGCACGATTCTTCCGTCGTCTGCAGGTTGAATCCGGTAGGTGGTTCCGATATTGAGATCCAGGCCGCCGGACCCGGACATGAGCTGGTCGAGCATTGCCCTGGCGGATTCGGTATATAGGGCGGTTCTGGGCAGTGCGGCCAGCCTGCCGCCGCGGGCCCACTCGATTATCCTGCTGATGGCATCCTGCGTGATTATCAAATCGGGATCAGCCACAAGAAGAGATGCGTCAAGCGAAAGGGCGGCGCTTTCAGGATTCGCCGCGATCCGCGCAGTGGCACCGGACTGCGCAGCAAGTTCGTTCCAGAGTTTTCCGGGCGCCGACCACAGGTGTGGAACGACATAAAGGGCTTTTGTCCGCATTTTCAGGGTGCCGTCAAAGAGCGTCCGGCCAAGGGCCTCGGCACGGGCCCTGAAAAGCTGTGAAAGCCCGAGCCATTCGCAGTCATCAATGAGCACGCCGCCGCCGCGTGAGCCCATGAGAATGAGCGATTTCAGCACCAGAAACTGCTTTTCAGCGTCAGCCAGCGACCTGAACGGACCCAGCCCGGTCAGATGCACGAAGGAAGGGGCTTCATTTCCTCCCGCATGGCTCATCCGTTCTGCCGCGTGATCGACCATCGAGGACAGGCGGCCAAGGTCGGCATTTCCTCCGGAGATGACTCTCAAAAGTTCAGAATAAGCGTAAGCCGGATCCGCCTCGGGGGTATGGATCTCCATCTGTCCGGTGCGTATGCACGATTCACTGCGCCTCAGACACTGGAGTGAGCGGGTCCGGAAAAATTCCTCCGAGTGCTGGTTGAACCACTTGCGGCTGGCATGCTCCAGCTGGCGGCTTTTCCAGCGGTTGGCCGCCGCGGGGCTCGGATCCGCGAATTCGCGTTGTGAAAAAAACTGTTCGATCCTCTGGCGGAAGGCGAGCGAAGCGCAGTTGGAATGGTCTCCGGCGGGGCCGCCGAACGAATGCATTCCCGAGGCTGCCGCCGAACGGTACATCTTCCAGAAGCTTCCGCCGATCATCGCGGTTACTGAACGGCTGACGGCGGGATTGGAGCGCGACACTTCCGCGATCATGGCGTCCACCCTTGAAAGGAATCCGCTGAAGCGCTTGGTGAACTCGGGCGAAAAAAGCGATGGCACCTGGAAGATGTTCGGGGGAAGGACGCAACTGACGGGCTCGTCGTGAAATTGTTTGGCGATGCCTTCGGGTCTTGCGAGCAGGTCGCGCGGGATGCCGGAGTTGTGGAAATGAATGCCCGGTTCCGGCGTGAGAATGAGGGTGAGATTGACGCCCTTTTCTGCGGCGATATTGATGAATTTCACCAGCGAGTGCGAAATGTCGGATTCAACCGCCTGCCAGGGCACAAAAGTGCACAGCGAACTGACGCCCGAACGCAATAACTCATCAATTCTATTTGCCACAGTCCTGGCATTATATTCCCAATAATTTAATACTATCTGGACAGGCTGCAGCCCCGCGTCCCCCACCATACGCAAAAGTATTGCATGCCGCGCAAGGATAGTCATCCCGGCCGGAAAAAATTTTTTCTGCTCCGGTTGATGAAAAAATCCGCGCACAAACCGGAGGTTGACTATGGGGCCATGCCTATTCTATCCTTGATAAAATGAGCTGCCCAAGCGATGCCGATGAAAAAACGACCGTTCTAAAAGACGATACGCTGAAGAAGGAGATGCAGAAGGCCAAGGAACAGGCCGCCTGTCTGATCATTATCAGGGGGACGCCGCAGGGGCACCGTTTTTTCCTGTCGCAAAACGAGATGACGATTGGTCGCGACCCTTCGGTGGAAATAAGCATTTCGGACCAGAATATTTCGCGAAAACATGCGCGTCTTGCGGGTGATGCGGGCGGTAATGTGACGATCATGGATATGGGTTCTTCCAATGGCACGTTTGTCAACGACAAGAAGCTTGTGCCGAATATTCCGACCACGCTTGCCAAGGAAGACATGATCAAGGTTGGGGCCACCATCCTCAAATTCCTTCCGGCGGGGGAACTTGAGATTCTTTTTTACGGAAATCTCGGCTCGGCCGCTCACACGGATCCGCTTACTAAAATCTACAACAAGGGGTTCCTGCTTGATGCCCTCGAGGCCGAGTTCAAGCGCGCCAAGGCGCTGCATACGGATTTTTCGCTGGTGTTTTTTGATCTCGATCATTTCAAGAAGGTCAATGACACCTACGGGCATGATGCGGGTGATTATGTCCTCAAGGAAATAACCACGCTGATCCGCACCAATCATGTCAGGCCCAAGGATGTTTTTGCCCGCTATGGCGGCGAGGAATTTGTCCTGTTGCTGGGCGGAATGAATGCGGTCATGGCCGCCGAAACCGCCGAAAAAATCCGCACCACCGTAGAGACGCATGCGTTTGTCTATGAGGGCAAACGGCTTCCGGTTACGGCAAGTCTCGGGGTGGCGGAACTCAGGGCGGATATTGAATCGGCGCAGACGCTTCTCAAGCTGGCGGACAAGGCGCTTTACGGCTCGAAAACCGGCGGGCGCAACCGCGTAACGGTTGCCACCTAGGGCGGGCGGCTAGAGTTTCCACAGCCCTTCTTTTTCAACCAGGTCGTAAACCTCGCGGAGGATTTCCACGGAGTTGTCGATCGTGCCCCCGTCAATGGTCATTGCCGGCTGGATGCGGAAGCTCGGCGCATAGGCCATTGTAAGCAGGCCGCGATTCAGACACTCGGTAAAAATCCGGGCACAAGCCTTGCGGGACATCGGCTCGCGCGTGTTCTTGTCGCGCACCTGCTCGACGCCGATAAAAAGCCCCGCGCCGCGCACCTCTCCGATGAACGGATAGCGGTCGACCATGGGTTCGAGTTTTTTCAGGAAATATTCCCCCATCTTGCGGGAGTTTTCCACAAGCCCTTCCTCGTGGATGATCTTGAGCGATGCTGCCGCGCAAGCCGATGCCATTGCATTGCCGCCATAGCTTGAAGAAGAGCCGGAATGGTTGGACCATGGTTTGACGTTTACGATCTCGTCGCGGGACATGATGGCGCTTACCGGAAATCCTCCGCCGAACTGCTTGCCCATCGTGACCATGTCGGGTTCGACAAGCGTGTGCTGGCAGCCCCAGAATTTTCCGGTGCGGCCGAAGCCCGTGATCATTTCGTCGCAAATCAGAAGTGCTCCGAACTCCTTCGCAAGATCGCGGACGCCCGGTAAAAACTCCTTTGGCGGGATGATGTTGCCGGCGGTACCCTGCATCGGCTCTAGTATGAACGCGGCGATTGAGCCGGCAGTCGTGGTTTTGAGCTGTTCGCGCGCAAAGTCCAGGCAGGCCATCGAGCAGGAGGGATATTTCATCTTGAGCGGGCAGCGATAGCAGCTTGCGTACGGTGCCATGTGGCAGCCGGAGACCATGGGACCGAGTTTTTCCTTGAAGGTCGATCCCATGAGAGAAAGGGTTCCCATTGTCTTGCCATGGAAGCCGCCCCAGAAACTCACGAATTCGTATTTGCCCGTGTAGCATTTTGCCAGCCGGAGCGCGCTCTCGACCGCTTCGGCGCCGCTCGAATACAGCTGCACGCGGTGCACGCCCGGAGCGGGCCGGTGCTCGGCCGCGCGTTCCATGAATTCGACGCGGGCGCGTGACGTGAAGCTGCCGACCGAAGCCTGTCCGACCTGTTCCTGCAAGGCCTTGACCCAGGACGGATGCGAGTGCCCGAGCCCGCAAACCCCGATTCCGCCGATAATGTCGATGAAGGTGTTTCCGTCCACATCCGTGACGGTGCTGCCGCGCGCGCGGTCGACCACAATGCCCGCCATGAGCGCAAAGCCCTGCAGGCCCGGGGCAAGATGCTTGTCCTCGCGCTCCCTGAGTTCCCGCGAGCGGGGTCCCGGGATGGCGGTGCGGATTTCCTGTTTCTGGTTTTTAGGCTGGTTGATCATGTTTGATGCTCCCCTTGAAAACAAAATATCTGTGCAGCGGAAAATTGAAAAAGATCCCCACAAGTGCCGCGGTCAGTATTTTTGACGTCGTATATTTGAAGCCGGCGAGATCCGTGAAGAACCACACCCCGCCGCTGTTGAGGATGAGGCTTGCTCCGGATACGGCGGTGTAGCGCAGGGCCTGCCATGAGAGGCGTCCGTCGGTGGCGACAAAGCTCCAGTGTCGCCCCAGCGTGAAATTGGTCACGGCGCCCGCGAGGGCCCCGATTGCCGTGGCCGTGACGTACCAGATGCCCAGAAGTTCGACGCCGAGGACCAGCGTGCAGAAATCCACCGCCGTCGCGACAATTGATGAGATCTGCGATCTTGTGAATGATTTGATGAACGAGGGCTTACCTGGTGTGCTCACGGCTGGCAATTCTTACGTTTTCAGAAGCGCATTCGTCTTGTGTTTCCGCATCGGCGGTTTTTGCAAGCAGCTTTTCGAACTCGCGTTTGCGCATTTCGCGCGCAATGGCGAGGAACCTTTCGGCCGCGGAGAAGTTGGCCACAAGTGCTACGAGACAGAGCGCCATCACCATGGGATGTCCGATCGCCACGGGGTAGTCCCTTACTGCCTCGAAAACCGGAATGGTGAACGGGCTGAGCGCCGCACCTATGGAAAGATACGCGGCCCGTTCGGGGCGTCGCATGCTTCCTTTCGGGGGACTTACGCCAAGCGCTTCGGCCTTTGCGGTGGAATAACTGATCATGAACGAGCCGATAAGGGCCGCCAGCGCCAGAATCAGTAGCGAAGGAAAGTGCCGGTAGTAGATCAACAGTCCGCCGATGAAGAAAAATTCGACATAACGGTCGACTGCGGCGTCGAGTACTTCGCCGCTGTCGGACGACACGCCGGTGATGCGTGCCACCATGCCGTCAAGCGCGTCAAGAAGAGCCGAGGTGATTGAAAATACCGCGCCGAATCCGAAATGACCGACCGCAAGGCATGCGCCGGCCAGAAAACCCGTGGCAAGCGAGGCCCAGGAAACCATGTTGGGCGTCACCCTGAAGAACACGAGCAGTTTTGCCACCGGCTGCATGCTCCAGTAGGCGCCTTCCATCACGCCCTTGCTGAGAAGCGCGCTGCCGCCTTGTTTGTCAATGCGGTCATAATGTGCCCGTCCCCTGACGGCTATGCGGATGATATATGTCAGCGCAATAAGCGCGACCGTGCATACCAGTATCAACGTGGTTATGAAGTCGAATTTCATGGTTTCAGTATCTCAGCACTCCTCGCCTTCATCAATCCCATAATGCACCAGCCCGAGGTGGTTGATGAGTTCTTCGTTGGTGAAGAAGCGAAGCGTGTTTTCGAGTTTGAGAAGCTGCACGGAAAGATCGTGTTCGACCGGCAGGCCCTGTTTTGCGACCGGGGCCTTGAGGTAGAACGAGAGCCATTCTTGTATGCCGCGCATCTTTGCACGTGCGGCAAGGTCCATGAAGAGCGCCAGATCGAGCGCGACCGGAGCCGCAAGAATCGAATCGCGGCAGAGGAAGTTGACCTTGATCTGCATCGGGTAGCCGAGCCAGCCGAAGATGTCGATATTGTCCCAGCCCTCCTTGTTGTCGCCGCGCGGAGGATAGTAGTTGATCCTGACCACGTGGTGGAGGTCACCGTAAAGCTCGGGGTATGTTTCCTTGGACAGGATGTCGCCAAGCACGCCTGATTTCGAAACCTCTTTGGACTTGAACGAGCCCGGATCGTCAAGCACTTCGCCGTCGCGGTTGCCGAGGATGTTGGTGCTGTACCAGCCCGAAACGCCGAGGAGGCGGTTGCGGAATCCCGGTGCGATGACTGTTTTCATGAAGGTCTGGCCGGTTTTGAAGTCGGAGCCGCAGATCGGCGTGCCGAGTTCCATCGCCAGTTCCTGCAGGCAGGGCATCTCTACGGATACGTTGGGCGAGCCGTTTGTGTACGGAATGCGCTCCATGAGCGCTGCATAAGTGTAAATCTGCGAAGGCGAGATGGCCGGGTCGTTGTTGCGAAGGCCTTCTTCGAAGGTTTTGAGCGTCTTGTGGACTTCGGTCGGGGGCGTGTAAACCTCGGTCGATGCGCACCAGACAATTACGGCGCGTTCGCAGCCGTTTTGTTTCATGAAATTGCGGATGTCCTGGCGGAGCTGGTCCGCGAGTTCCATCTTGTTCTTTCCGCGTTTGACGTTCGGCCCGTCAATGCGCTTTACGAATTCCCTGTCAAAAACCGCCGCCATCGGGGTGATTTTTGAAAGCGGTTCGCGAAGGGCTTCGACAAGGTCCTTGTCGAGGACTTGTGCGTGTTTTGCGGCTTCATAGGCATTTTCCGGGAAGATGTCCCAGCCGCCGAATACAATCTGATCAAGAGAAGCAAGCGGAACAAGATCCTTGACCATCTTCGAGCGTTTTTCGGAGCGTTTGCCGAGGCGCAGGCGGCCCATCTGGGTGTAGGAGCCGATCGGCTTTGCCAGGCCGCGCTTGACGGCTTCGACGCCGGCATAAAGCGTGGTTGCCACGGCGCCCATGCCAGGAGTGAGAATTGCCAGTTTGCCGGTGGCCGGCGCGATATTCATGGGTTTCATCTTGTTCGGTGTCATTGAATTGGTTCCTCCCAGGATTCTTTGGTTATGAGACTTCCGTCTTAGATCATGCACCCGTGGATTACAAGAAAAAGGTGTCCGCCAACTTTTGGTATATGCAGTGCGGCATTGCCGTTGTGTTACGACAATGTTAGAGGGGCAGTTATGAAAATACTATTTATTATTTTTGCTTTTGCAAACGTCCATGCCGCGAACGTCGAAATCGTGCAGAGTGTGCCGCTCGAAACCATGCTTGCGGCTCCCGGCATCCGCCACGCGCAAGAAGTTTGGCTGGAGATGATCGGTGCCGCAAAATCCACTCTTGATCTCGAACAATTTTATGTGTCCGATAAAAAAGGCGAGGCGCTTGAGCCGGTACTCAGAGCCATCGAGGATGCGGCCAGGCGCGGCGTGCGCGTCCGGCTGCTTGCGGATACGAAATTCTACAAAAACTATCCCGAATCCATTGATCGCATCGGAAAGACCCGCAACTGCGAAGCTCGTCTTGTTGACGGAAAGGTTTTCGGCGGCGGCGTACAGCACGCCAAGTTTTTCATTGTTGACGGCATGAATTCATTTGTTGGCAGCCACAACTTCGACTGGCGGGCGCTCAGCCATATCCACGAGATCGGTGTGCGCGTAAATGACATAAAGGTTGCATCAGATCTCAAGGCCATATTCGAAAAGGATTGGAACTCAGGAAGGCCGGTGGGCGGATTGCAAAATGTAGAAGTCATCAAAGACCTGAAGGACGCTGTTACGGCAACCGAAACGGCAGCGCCGGGAGTTGAGGCGACGGTTGTTGCCGCCCCGCTGGCGGCAAATCCCCATGGCATCATGTATTCTGGCACCGCCATTGTCGATCTCATGTCCACCGCCGGAAAGACCTTGCATATCCAAGTCATGGAGTATTCGACCAAAGACTCATGGAACCTGCTGGACAGTGCCATCAGGGCCGCCGCAGGGCGCGGGGTCAAGGTGCGGCTCCTGATTGATGTTGCAAAACTGAAAAATGCGCGCAAAGAGCTTGAAGCGCTTGCCGCACAGCCCGGCATCACCGTGCGCACGGCAAAAATTCCGCCATGGTCCGGCGGCGTGATAGACTATGCGCGTCTTATCCACAGCAAGTACCTGGTGGTTGACGGGGCGGCAGCCTGGGTGGGGACCGAAAACTGGAGCAAGGATTATTTCACGCGCTCGCGCGATGTGGGCATCGTGATCCGCGCGAAGGATGCCGCCGTCCGGCTTGACGGGGTGTTTGAACGGATCTGGCAGAGCAAGTATGTGCAGGATTTGAAACCCTGAGCGCAGGCTGCAGCATTTGGGCGGCTCCTGGCAATTCCCGTCTTGCGCCTTATCCCTTGCCGGGTGTACAACCTAGTTATTCTAAACATTATTCCATCTGGAAAGGGAAAGACATGGAACTGCTGGATATCTTCAGGGACAAGGCACGCAAAAACCTCAAACACATCGTACTGCCCGAGGGCGAAGAGCCGCGCACCGTCAAGGCCGCGGCGATCGTGACCGATCAAAAACTCGCCAAAGTCACGCTCATCGGCAATCGCGACAAAATCCTCAAGGTCGCGCAGGATGAGAACGTCAATGTGGGCAACATTCCGATCGAGGATCCGGCAACCAGCCCCAGACTGCAAAAATACGCCGACCGGTTTTTCGACCTTCGCAAGAGCAAGGGTATTTCAAAAGAGGATGCGCTCAAGACGGTAAAAGATCCCGTCTATTTCGGAACGCTCATGATAGATGCAAACGAGGCCGACGGCCTTGTGTCCGGCGCCGAGCATTCGACTGCCGATACGATCCGTCCCGCGCTCCAGATCATCAAGACCGCGCCCGGGATCAGCATCGTGTCGAGTTCCTTTATAATGATCGTTCCGGACTGCCAGTACGGCGACAAGGGCATGTTTATTTTCGCCGATTGCGCCGTGAACCCCAATCCCACGGCCGAGGAGCTTGCCGCGATTGCCGTGTCAAGCGCCGAGACCGCCCGCGTGCTATGCAGCATGGAGCCCAGGATCGCGATGATTTCGTTTTCGACAAAAGGCAGTGCCAAGCACGAGCTTGTCGACAAGGTTGTCAAGGCCACGATGCTGCTCAAGGAAAAACATCCGGAGCTTGATGTAGAAGGCGAGATGCAGATCGACGCGGCCATCGTGCCGAGCGTCGGCAAGAAAAAAGCGCCCGGCAGCAAGAGCGCCGGCCAGGCAAACGTGCTCGTGTTTCCGGATCTGCAGGCGGGCAACGCAGGTTACAAGCTTGTTGAGCGTCTTGCCAGGGCGCAGGCCATCGGGCCGTTTCTCCAGGGGCTCAACAAACCGGTCAATGATCTCTCGCGCGGGTGCAGCGTCGACGATATCGTAAATGTCGTCACGATCACGAGCGTGCAGGCGGGCGGAGCGCGCAAATGATCATTCTATCCCTGAACTGCGGAAGTTCTTCGGTTAAGTTCATGCTGTTTGACTACGATACGCAAAAAACCATGGCCACCGGCCTTGTGGAGCGCGTGACCGTGGGCCAGAGTTTCATGAAATACAGCGCGGACGGACGGGAGAGCGCAAAGCTCGAGCACGAGTGTCCCGATCACAAGGAGGCGATCAGGTTCATTCTGAACACGATCGTTGATCCAAAAATCGGGGTGCTCAAGGACATCCATCAGATTGCGGCTGTTGGCCATCGCGCCGTGCATGGCGGCGAGCGGTTTACAAAGTCCGTGCGCATCACGCCCGACGTGATCCAGACGTTCAAGGATCTTTATGATCTGGCGCCGCTCCACAACCCGCCTAACGTGCTTGGCATGGAGGCGGCGATGCATGTGCTGCCTGACGTGCCGCACATGGCGATCATGGATACCGCCTGGCACCAGACGATGCCGCAGCATGCGTATATGTATGCGATTCCAAGCGAGTGGTACGCCAAATACAAGCTTCGCCGCTATGGTTTTCACGGGACGTCGTTTTTATATGTCGCAAAGCGGGCGGCTGTGCTTCTGGGCAAGGACCCGTTCAAATGCAATCTCGTGTGTCTGCACATCGGCAACGGCGTGTCGGCCAACGCGATCAAAAACGGCTGCTCTTACGATACGAGCATGGGGCTTACGCCGCTTGAGGGCCTTATCATGGGCACGCGCGCGGGCGATCATGATGCCGCGCTTGATTTTTATATAATGGAAAAGGAAGGAAAGACGCCCAAACAGATGAACGACATCCTGAACAAGAAGTCCGGTATCCTCGGCATCACCGGCAAGTTCACCGACCGCCGGGACGTCGAGCAGGCGGCCGAGAAGGGCGACGAAAGCGCCCGGCTTGCGATCGAGATGGAAGCCTACCGGATCAAAAAATACATCGGAGCTTATACGGCCGCCATCGGAGGCGCCGACGCGATCGTGTTCACTGCGGGAGTGGGCGAGATGTCGGACGTCATCCGCGCCAAGGCTTGTGAGGGTCTTGAGTACATGGGCGTGAAGATTGATCCGGCACGCAATCGCGAGGCTCATACCCGCAATGCCGAGACCGAGATCAGCGCGCCGGGCTCGAAGGTAAGGGTGTTTGTCATTCCGACCGACGAAGAGCGGGTCTTCATCGAGGACGTCGTTGGTATTTTGAAGAGCAAATACGAAGAGCATACAAAATTCTCGTATCCGTTCCAGAAGCCCGATTACATAAATCATCAGCGCAAGACCGAGCTTGGACGCGAACTTGAGAAAAAGCCCGGGCTGCGGGGAATCATCGCGCTGCCGCCACAGAAGTGAAGCAGTTCCCGGAGTTAGACCGCAATTCGCTTGAGATGGTTTTGGAGAACATCGGCGCGGGGCTGGCTATTGTTTCGCGCGATTTCAGGACCGTCTGGGCAAACAGTGTTTTAAGGAATATCTTCGGCAAACCCGAGGGCAGAAAGTGTTACCGGCTTTACAACAAGCGCAGCAAGGTGTGTCCCGGCTGCGGCGTGCGAAAGGTGTTCCGCACCGGCAGCAGGCAGGTTGTTCATGAGCAGTCCGGGCGGGACAAGGACGGAAACGAGATCTGGTCGCAGATAATTGCCAATCCGCTTTTTGATGATAAAGGAAAAATCGTGGCGGCGCTCGAGCTTGTTGTCCCGATCACCGCGCGCAAGAAATACGAGCAGGCGCTCAAGGTATATGCGACCGCGGTTGTTGATGCGCATGAATACGAGCGCAAGCGCGTGGCGCGCGAGCTGCATGACGGAGTCGTGCAGACCATCGCCGCGGCTAAATTCGGTGTTGAAGCGGCCCTCAAGAGGTTGAAAAAAGACGGTTCCGGCGTCCGCAAGGATATTGCGACGGTCGCCAGACTCCTTGGCGGGGGCGTGAACGAGGTGCGGCGCATTGTTCACGGGATGCATCCGCGCATGATAGACGAGCTTGGCGTGATTCCGGCGATCAGGTCGTGCTGCGAAGAGGCGGCGGCGAAGTGGAATATGAAGGTCGCGTTCAGGCTTCGCGGTGTTTACAGAAAGGGCGGGGCTTTTTTCGGGCTTGGCGTTTATCGTATTGTGCAGGAGGCGCTTTCAAACGCCGGCCGGCACTCCGGCGCGAAGAAGGTTGCGGTCAAGCTGGATTACAGGAGCCAGGTCCTTGTCGGCGAGATAAAAGACGACGGTGCCGGTTTCAATCCCGCAAAAGACGCCGGATTCGGCATGAGCAGCATGCGCGAACGGGTGGCGTCTCTTGGCGGGACTTTTGAAGTCAAAAGCGAACGCAGGCGCGGGACGGCGGTGGAATTCAGGATACCGCTGATCCGGAAGGAGAGAGTATGATCAAACTGCTGCTGGTGGACGATCATCCGGTGGTGCTCAGGGGACTCAAGTCGTTTTTGTCCACCACGGGGGACATTCATGTGGTGGGTGAGGCCAAGGACGGCGAGACCGCCGTCCGGCTTGCGGTCGAGTGCCAGCCCGATGTTGTATTGATGGATGTTTCAATGCCGGGGATGAACGGCATTATGGCTGCAAAAAAGATCAAAGTGCTGGTTCCGCGCGTAAAAGTGCTGATGCTCACGATGTATGACAGTCCCGAATACGCAAAGCAGGCGGTTAAAGCCAAGGTGAACGGATATGTGCTCAAGGACTCGACTCCCGATGAACTGGTCGAGGCCATCAAAAAGGTTAACGATGGCGGAAACTATTTCAGCCAGAGGGTGGCCGAGAAAATCCAGAAGCCTGTGGTCGAGCCCCGCACGGGGCGCGGCCGCCGCAAGACGCAGGACCTGTCCCGTCGCGAGATCGAGGTTCTGGAGAACATCGCCAAAGGCATGAGCAGCGCGGAGATTTCAAAAAAACTCGGCATCTCGCTCCGCACGGTCGAAACGCATCGCGAACGCATGATGAAAAAACTCGATATCCACAACGTAGCCGGACTTACGAGGTATGCGATCATGAACGGGATGGCCCACTGAGATGATCCGGCCTTCTATTTCGAAGATGCCGGCCTGATTTTTTCGAGGATGTCCCTGAGAAGATCGAGAAAAAACATCTTGTTCACCTCGTCGACGCGGGTGAATTTGATTCCCAGATGGTAGATCGTGTTGCCGCTTGCGAGGTCGATGTCCTCTATGATCCTGCACACAAGGCCCGTGACGTGTATTTGTCTCGGAAACCAGCCGCGCGGGTCAAGCGTGAGTGCTATGCGGTGTCCCGGCACGATGGAGCGCGCAAGTGCGCTTTGGGTCGCTATCAATATTCCGCTCGGACTCAGGTTTGAGACGTCAAAAATAATCTGCGTGTCGTCGATGCTGGCAAGCACATGGAGCGGAAAAGTCTGTACGCTCGTTGCCGCCGGGATGCGCGGATATTTGCGCATGTAATCGGTGGGGTAGAAACCGTTTCTGGCTATCGTCTCGCGCAAGGCCGGCGCATTGTCACTGCCGGGCAGGAACCTCAGGCCCATGGTTTCGCCCGAGCGCGTGCGTTCGGTCATGATCACCGCGGCCATCTTCAGCGTTTCATTGGCGTGGTTGATCAGCACATATCCCTTTTTGCCGGTCTGCGCCCGGCTGGAGAGGGTGCCCCAGGGCAGTCCCGATACTCCCGACTCGGCAATTTTCACGTTCGTAAATTTGTATTTTCCGCCGTCGATGGCAAGCACAAGCTGACCTTTTATGAAAACCGGCGGGAGCATATGGATTCAGGTTACGCCGATTTTTAAAAATCTCAAGGAAGCGTCTCGAAAAAACCCGCGAATTCGAGGGGCATTTCAAAAATGCCGGCTCTTGTGGAAATGGTTCCGTACACCCGGCCGGCAAGGGCGGCGGCGGTGATTATTGCAAGAGCTCCGTGCCTTCCGTGCAGGGAACAGGTGACCGTGCGGGCCCTGTTCTGTCTGGATTTTATGGAATCCGCCGCGCGCGCGTCGTCAATGAAAGCCGTGATCCTGAAATGCGCGAGCCGTTCGAGCAGCGGCTGCACGTCGATGCGCATGGCTTTTTGGCTGGCATCGCGCCAGATGTCGCCGTCGCGCGAGGCGTGGAAGATGCGTTTCGCCGCGCGCATGACTTCGATGGTTTCGACGTCGTCGGCGTCAAAGGTGGCAAGCCGCTTTTGTCTCAAGTCGTCAAAGGATTTCAGGCGCAAAAGCATGTCGAGGGCCGATCCTTGCACGGTCACAACCGTACCTGCTCCGGCGCCGGACGGAAACACCGCATGGCGCTTTCCGTCTTTCAGGAGCGGTCCGAGGCGTGCTTCGAAGACCTTGGCGCCGGCAAACCATCTGAGGGCAAAGACGGGGGGGGCGAGACCGAATGATTCCGGCGGTCCGGCCGGGGCGAGGGCGGCTACGGTTATGGTTGAAAGCGTGTCGAGCAGATGTTCGATGAAGCTGCCGTCGGCCAGAAGATCCGTGACCGCGGCGCTTGTCGATATGATTTTCCATAAGCCGTCTTCACCGCTTTTTTCCGCGGTTGCATTCCAGCGGTCGCCGCTCCGGGGATCGTTTTTCATTATCGTGACAGATTCCACGGAGGAGTAGTCAAAGGCAAAAATGGTCCGGCCCGGGTGCGGGGCGGTTCGGTGTTCCGGGGCGTCTTTTTTTGTGCAGCCGGGGGCCGTGAGCAAAAACGCCGCCATGCAGGCAAGGATGGTCTTCAACATTCATTGACATCTTAGGAAGGCGCCGTTAGCGTTTCAAGATATATATTCTTTTTTCCAGAAAGGTTGACGCGGCATGGGCCAGACTGATCCGAACAGTGTCATTGGATTCATAATTGCGGGTGGTTTTGCGATGTATCCGCTTCTCATCTGCTCGCTTGCGGTGTGGGTGGTGATTTTCGAGCGGCTCTGGCGTTTTCGCAGGATGAGCGGCGAGCTTGCGGTGTTTCACGAAGAGGCGATGAAGGCGCTTCTGGCGGGCGAGCGGCAGCGGCTTCGCGGAATTTGCGAGGCAAGCGCGCGGGTTCCGACGGCGCGCATCGTGGGGGCGGCGCTTGAGCGCATGGATGCCAAAGACGCGCGGCTCAGGTCCGGCTGGTTTGAGGCGATGGATCGCAAGCGCCTGATGGTTAACCAGGATCTCCGGCGTTATTTCTGGGTGCTCGGCACCATCGGCAGTTCGGCGCCGTTCATCGGTCTTTTTGGCACGGTGGTTGGCATTTTGCGATCATTCCGCGATATGGCGCGCGCCGGGAGCGGCGGG
>Ga0208375_1002121_pt1 | contig 19540 bp, 30 predicted proteins | sample RifOxyD1_FD_184038 | JGI IMG/M metagenome (GOLD analysis project Ga0208375, IMG submission 184038) | Soil microbial communities from Rifle, Colorado - Rifle Oxygen_injection D1 (SPAdes) | ecosystem: Environmental > Terrestrial > Deep subsurface > Rock core/Sediment | place: Rifle, Colorado... | reverse complement strand
TTAACAAAATTAAACAAAAAATTATAGAAGAAGCTGGAGAAGTGGTTCTTGCAAATAATATAAATGAGTTGGTTTGGGAAATTTCTGACTTAATTTACTTCTTATTTGTGTTAATGGTAAAAGAAAACATATCAATTAAGGATATTGAAGAAGAAAACAAAAGACGTAATAAAGAAACATTATTAAATAAAAATAGATTAAATAATATATTAGAGGAGAAAAAATGAAAATAGCTTTTGTTTGCAAATATAATAGATTTAGAAGCCAAATAGCTGAAGCTTATTTTAATAAACTAAATAAGAATAAAAGTATTAAAGTTTATAGTGCAGGCGTTATAAAAGGATGGCCCATTGCAAAAACAACCAAAAAGATTGCTAAAGAATTGGGGATAGAATTAAGTGGAAAAACAAAAACACTTAATGAAGATTTACTTGTTTCTTTGGATTTAATTATAGTTGTAGCGGATAATGTCCCTGGAGACTTATTTAAAGGAAGAGTTGATAAAATAATTGTTTGGAAAATAAAAGACGCAAACCAATCAAATGAAAAAGAAATTGCTAAAGTTATAAAACGAATTAAACCAAAAGTTGAAAAACTTGTAAAACAATTAAATAAAAAACAAAAAGAGAAAAAATTAAAATGAAAACAGAAAAAGTAAAGGGCTTTAATGACTTTATTGGAGAAGAAGCTGAAAAAAGGGAAGCTGTGAGAAAAATAATAGTTGAGACTTTTGAAAAATATGGTTATGAACCTGCTGAAACACCAATTATTGAATATGAAGAATTTGTTAAAGGAGATAAAGAACAAGAGGGAGATCAGGCTGTAAGAGATATTTTCAAATTAGAAGATAGAGGAAAAAGAAAGCTTGCTTTAAGATATGAATTTACATTTCAATTAAAAAGAATTGCTAATGGACAAAAACTTCCTTATAAGAGATATCAAATAGGTTATAATTTTAGAGATGAACCTGTTAGAGAAGGCAGATTAAGGCAATTTATTCAATGTGACGCAGATATTGTTGGAAGTACTGTAAAAGACGAAGCTGAAAATTTTTCTGTTTTTAAAGAAGTCTTAGAAAAATTAGAAATTAGGTTTACTATTTATATTAATAATAGAAAATTGTTGAATGAGATTATGGAAAAAGAGAAAATAAAAAATAGAATAGAAGTAATAAGAGAAATTGATAAAATGGATAAGCTTGGTAAAAAAGAGGTCATTCAAAATCTGAAAAAGTATAGTGCTGAAAAAATAATAAATATTTTTGATAAACCTGAAAAATATTTTGAAAAATATGATTCTTACTCTGAAATTAAAGAATTAAAAAAATATTGCAAATTATTTAATATTGATGTAAAGTTCAGGCCTTTTTTGGCTAGAGGTTTTTCGTATTATAATGGAACTGTATTTGAAGTTTGGTCTGATAAACTTAATGTTGCTATTTGTGCAGGTGGGAGCTATATAATAAATGGGATTCAATCAACTGGAATATCTTTTGGAATTGAACCAATTATGCTTTTAGCTAATATTATCCTTAACCAAGAAAAATATCTTGTAGTCTCACTAGCACAAGACAAAGAAGCAATAAAACTTGCACAAAAACTCAGAAGCAGAAGAGAGATAGTTTCGATTTATTATGGAAAACCAAGCAAAGCCCTTGAATACGCTGATAGTAAAAGATATTTATTTGTGATATTCATCGGAGAAGATGAAATCAAGAAAAAGAAATACAAGATTAAGGATATGAAAAGCGGAGAAGAAAAAGAAGAAAAGTTTTAAACAATTAATTTTAGAGATAATCTTTTAGGTCATATATCGCTTGAACAACAAAGGGGTAATCTGCACAAATATTATTCTCTCCCTCTTTACAGAGTATGTTACAATAAAAATTAATTAAATCAATCATTATCGCAGGGTTGCTTGTCACCATATCAGTCAATCTGCTATAAGAATCATGAGATTTAATTTGTTCTAATGAGTGAGAAGGTTTTTCACCGATTATCTTTCCTCTTCCATCCATAATTCTTGTATCTGCACAAGTGTTTAAATCCCCAATCAATTCATAAAATCTTCCCTTAAATTCAAGTTCTTCTGGGGTTAATATGGAGCAAATCATTTTTTATATTTTAATGTCAAGAATATATTTTAAAAAGATTTATGTGATTGTGGGTTGTTATTTTATCCTCACTTTAAGTTCTTCTTTAAATAAAGGGCAATTAAGAACAAGAGTTTCGTATTCTCCACCTTCTCCTGCCGGATGAATTCCCCATTTCTTGTTTAATACTTTAATGTCTTCAATAAAGTTTTTATCTATTTCTCTTCTTATCCATTTATTGTCAAGCCCTTCTGCTGCCGTTTTAGTTACTACCACTTTAAATTTTGAATTAATCAGTTCATTTAGATAAGAAATCTCGTCTTTATGCCATGAGGGATTTATACATTTGATTTTTAGTTTATCACATATTGCTTGAATTCGAGATGCCTGATATTGGCTATGCAATGCTCCGGTTGTGATGCCTTGAATTTTGTATTTTTTTATTGCTTTTTTTACTGCCGACTCCAAATCATTTAACTCTTCTTCTTTTATTCCCTTAGTTGATTTAGTTATTATTGGAAGATTCATCAGCTTAGCTTGTTTTTTTGTTAGCTCAATTTTTTGAGTGTGAAACATATAGCTATCAATGTTTTCACTGAATATAGTTATTAAGCAAGTTAGTTCATTGCCCGCTTTTTTAGCTAAATAAGCAGCATATGTGCTATCCTTGCCTCCTGAAAATAAAACTCCGAGTTTCATGAAATGTATATATAGTTTAAGTTTAAAAGAGTTTAGAATTATTTATTTTGTGTTTAAAATTAGACTGAGATTAATCGTTTATATTCTCTGAAAGTTCATCATCAAATTCTTCAATTCCTTTATCTTTTGCTTCTTCGTCATTTTCATAGTCTTCTTCCACTTCTTCAAGATATTCTCTCATAGGATTTTCAAATTCGCCTTCAATTTTATCAATTCGTCTTTTTTGTTTTGAATTAAACTCTTCTATTTGTTTTTCAACTTCCAGTCTTACTACTTCTGTTGGATTAGGATTATGTTGTAAATAAATATGTTTAAGCCATATGTGAATTTCGTCAAAATGTTTTTCTTGCTCGAGCCAAATTTTTTGTTGATGGTCTAAATGGAGTAATGGTGGAAAAGCAATTCGTCTTTCTTCACCACTTAGCCCGATTAATTCAGTATAAGAAACTTTGATTTTATCTTTATTTTTCTCAAAATGACCAAAAGTTTTCTGATAAATCTCCCTAATTTTGTCTTTTATATTATAAGTTCTGTTTGTAAGGGAAATACCTACTTCTCTCAAAGCATTTTTATTCACTATCTCTTTTTTTATTCTTCTGTTTTCTGTTGTTATTGCTTTATCCAATGATGACAATAGTTCTTGCAATGTAACTCTCTTAAATCTTGGAATTGGACTTTTTGGGATTAATTCTGGAATTTCTTCATCTAAGTCTATTCTCTCCATTACATATTTTTTTTCTTCTTTTTTCCCAAATAAAATATCATCTATACTCTTAATATACTTGTTTAACAATATCTCCGATTTAATTCTTAATAATAAAGACGCAGCTAAAAGAACTTTTCCAGATATGAAAAAATCAGCCTCTTCTAAATCCTGCATTCTTTTAATGAAACCATCTGCTAAGATGATTATATCAATGTCCCAAGGGTCTAATTGATCTGTATTAATCAAATCATGGATGATTTCTTGCCATCCAATTTCCTTACTAAACAAAATATTATGTATTTGCTCTTGTTTAACATTTGCTTTATGAACAGGGAGAACAGCAGGAGAAACATTTGCCACTTCTTTATTCAATTCTTCCATACTTAATAGAATTAGTTAATACTTATAAATTTGTTGTAGTGGTTAAAAATAATGTTCACAGGGTGTATTGTAGTGGTTAAAGTAACAATTAAGAACACAAATATCTTAAAATATAATAGATTAAACAAATAAAAAATTATTATTATTAAGAGATAAACAATCTACAAATCACTACTCTTTGTTGACTATCGGCTGTCATTTTTCAAGAGTAACAAAATAGAAACATTTAAATACTCCTATAAATTATAATTAATATCACCTCTTTTTCCCCAGAAGAGGCTTCAAGCTACTCTAATTGAATCGGTTTGAAACCTCTTCTAGGGTTTGATAGTTTATTAATCATAATTCATTAATGCAGCATAACAATTCTTTTAAACTATTAGTTTCTATATTTTACATGGTATCTAAACAATTTTTTGATAGCGAAGATATTCTAACTTGTTCTGCTTATGATTGGTTCTTGACTAATAATGCTAATCCTGAAGATTATAAACTAATAGGGGTACATGCATATTGTGATTCTGGAAGCCCAGCAATAGCTTTATTAAATAAATTAAAAGGAGCCTCAGGTGGATATAGCAATTTAAATATTATAGCGATTGTGGGGTATATTCCAAACGAAAAATATCCTGCCGCAACATTAATTGTTGAAAATAGACAAAATAAAACATTAATTAAACCATCAGAAATAGAGAAAAAAGTGGAACAAAGTTTGCCATTTGAGAGTACAGATGGACAATTTTCTGATAAAGAACTAGTTCATTCTGGAAAAGAAATGAGAGATTAATTTCTGTTTTTATTGTTTTAATCTAAAAATAAATTTTGATTATTAATTGAATTACTTAGCTTTGCTCTCAAACTCTACTCGTCCGAGAACAACTATTGGTATTATTGTTTAATTAACTATTTAGCTTTGCTCTCAAACTCTACTCGTCCGAGAACAACTATTGGTATTATTGTTTAATTAACTATTTAGCTTTGCTCTCAAACTCGGTATAATGGCATTTGCCACAGTAAAGTCTTCCTTGACTTTTAGAAAGAAATATCCCCGGCCCACATTTTGGACAATTCCGGTTTAATCTTATGATATTGTCGCCTTCGATTTTGTATTTTTTATATTTCTTGCTTGCGGGTTGATTTTTATGAGGTTTCTTTCCTTTCTTCAGTGCCTTTTTTGTTTTTGCCATTTTTAATTTGATTGATCCAATCTATCTATTCTTTTAATTTCAAAACCCTTTTCCCAAGCTAATTCGGCAAGGCTCTTTCTTAGATGAACTAATTTAGGCAAATGCTCATTTTCTAATTGAAGATTATTTCGGTCCAGATAAGCTATATAGCTGTTCCTTACATCTACAAATTCTTGCAATGCCTCACCAAATCTCTTCCTGCCTAATTTTCTTGCTATTTTAGTTAAAGATTCAAGTCCAACTTCAAGAAAATGAATATAAACATCTGTTCTTTTAACATTCTGTTCTGGATAGTTATTCATATTACTTCTTCTCCCTTGATTTTTGTTTAGGTTCTATTTTTTCTTTTGTTTCCTGATTTTTATAAATATTCGCGCTAATCTTAAAAATATTCTCCCCAAAATTCCCTTTTATTTTCTTTATTTTAATATTATTTATATCAGAAGAAAATTCTTTTGATATAGCCTTTTCAGCATCAGCATGAGTTATATTTGAATCTGATTCCATCTCGACTAATATTTCTTTTCTTTCAAATAAAGGATTTTCTATTCCTTGTATTATCTTTATTTTATTCATTTTATATTTTAATAGTACAACATTACAAAATTATCATTTTGTTTTAATTGCAAATACTCCCTTTCCGCTTATCTTTAAGTTTTTAGCAATTTCAGATTTTTCTGGGTTGACAACAATTAATCTTCCTTTCATGGTATTTGTGAATTCTTTTGAACCGCAATTGGGACACTCTTCCCCTTCATAGATTTTGTTACAGACCTTACATGCTTTTTCTTTTGCCATTTTTTTATTTAGTTTTAATTATTATATTTTATTTTTTAGATTTTTTTCCTTTAGCTGGAACCTGTTCTGCTTTTAATGCTTTTTTTGCTTCCCTACCCTTTTTAACATGTTCTTCTTTTATCCATTCTAATTTTCCTAAACCTGGTTGTCTCATCGTTAAACCAATTTTAACTTCCCCCCCTTTATGGCTTATGGCAACAATTCTAGCAATACATGTGTCTCCTTTTTTTAGGCTTTTCTTGCTTGCTTTTCCTACGAGAGCATTGGTTTTGCTAAACGAAACATAATCTTCCATTGTTTGACTTATGTGAATCATTCCCTTCATAACTCCTAAATCGATGAATGCACCAAAATTTGTTATCTCTGAAACAATACCAAAAGCAAGTTCTTGCAATTCTGGTTTCCAAACTAATAACTTGAAATTTGAATTATAATATGCTGCACCATCTCCAGGAATAATTACTCCCTCCCCCACATCAATTATCTCAGTTACAACTATAACTTTACCTATTTCTTTATCATAATACTCTGTATAAGTTTCTTTAAGTTGTTGCTCAACAGCTTCAATTGTCGGCAAACCAAATAATTTTGGCTCCACCCTTACATAATCATTAACTTCTATTAGATAAAACATAAAAAGTATAACAAAAATTGGTTTTTAAAGCTTATTATAAATTGTTTTTTGATAATTTTTCTAAAAAATAAGTATATGTTAGTTACATAATATTTAAAAAGTAATCTCTAAATTTGTAAGTATGACAAAAATTTTAGCTCGGGGGGTTTATGAAGTTGGTTCCCCAGAAAGATTAAAAGACCTAAATGACTTAAACAAAAGTTTGTGTGGTTTAAATATTAATTTTTGGGGTGAACCACCAGATTCTTGTCAAACATTAATTATTGGTGCAATTGTAGAAATAGACGATGATCCAGACGGGGGTTTTATCGTTCCTCAAGAGTATATACCTGCAAACGTTTTGGAAATATTAAACCCTTTAAATCTGATGTGGGTTAGTGGGTATGATTTTTTAGCTGGCAAATAATTAAATTATATCTAATTGCTTTTTCCCCAAGATTATTAATTTTCTATTTGGGGTATTATTCTTTATTTCCTTGTCTAATGTTGCTATAATCATATCCGGATTTTTTTTGGCATAATTTATAATTGCTTTATCAGTATTTTTATTGTTTAAATCCAATTGAGGAGTTTTATTCTTCTTAATTAAGTTTAATGCAAGCTTTGCATTTGAATCGTTTTTAGATAAACCTTCTAGTTCTATAAAAACTTGTTCAGGAATAATAATAGAATATCCATCATCGATGAGCCAACTAAAAAAATCTATTTTCTGTCTTACGCATGTAATTATAAATGATGTGTCTAATAAAACTTTTTTTATTATCATAATAAACAAAGAAAAACAAATTATATAAACTTAATTTTCTATGTTTTAGAATGAAAAAGGGGTTATTGTTTGTTTCGTTTTCTATTATTATTTTTATTGCATTTATTTATTTTGTTTCTGGCCAATCGCCACAAACTGCTGATGTTTTTTTTGACAAAAAAAAAATGTTATGTAATCTTGATGCGACAACTGAGGCTTTGAATTTTTACCTTAGTAACTGTTTAAAAGAGAAAATAAGAACAATTAGGTGCAACAACCCAGAATCAGAAAATTTTGGTGAAGGAATAGATTTTATTACTTATTCGATTGACTCAAGTTCAGGTTGCAGAATTCTAAAGGGAGATTTGCTTGCTTGCCATGTTGATGTGGGTTTAACAGAAGCAAAAGAATATGTTGATAAATATTTAAACTATAAAACAGTTGAGAGAGGAGAATATATGTACCCGAGTGAGTGCCAGGAACTCGAAAAAGGCTATTCTAATTCAGATATGTGTAATGATGAGGTTTTAGAATTAGTTGAAGAATGTAGATTTAGTAGGAGCGTGTTGCATGCAAATTATTTGGAAGAAGCAAGAAGAAGATTGCTTGTTGCAAAAACAGAAGTTGTAAGTTCTGGTATTGCTTGGTATGAAGATGTGCCAACAACAGCCAAAATCCAAGGCTTAAGAACAAGGTCTGGTGACGCATCAAGATCTTTTTTAGGGTCTGAACCCGAATTAAAAGAGGGATTATTGCCTGAAATTAGGAATAAAGTGGCTATGACTTATTTGCTAAAATTTCATGGCGGGGCTTATAATTTGGCAAAGCAATATTATGATTTTAAGCCTTGGTCAGAAGAGTTTACCCCAAGTTTACTTAATCGGGGAAGTTACTTGAATAGAGATGAAACTGGTCGTATAATAAAAAATTATGGACAAATTTTTTGCTTATATAAACCTGGTGGCGATATTTGTTATGGAATTATCCCGCTAGTTTCTGCTTTTTATCAAAACACTTGGCCAGATAATACAGTATCTCCATTTTGTGATGCAGAATACATTAAATTAATATTGGATAATGTAATTCATGCTGCTTCAAGTACTGATGGCTCTGGATTTCCAAAAAGAATAAATTTTTACCCCTCTTTAAAGTCAATCTCAGAGTCCTGTGAGAATATTCAATCGTTTGCAACACTGCTTTGGGCTAAACAATATTCGAGAAGGATAATAAACTTAGACAGAGACGAAACATGGAATGATATAGATTATGCTTCTACAAATTTTGATACTTATGTAAAAATAGTAAAGGGCATATCTTTAGGCGCACCAAAAGTAGCGGGTGTAGATGTTTTTAGTATCTTGCCCACTGGCACTACAGTCAAAAAAGATGTAGCACCCTCAGAAGAGGAAGTAGCATTCTTAGAAGATTTTCGCCAAATCTTTGCTATTGATGTTGCCTCTAATGGTGAAGTTAGCTTTTATGACTCAAATCTTAATCAATTAAACACAATTTATCCAACAAGTGTGTATACTGATGCTGTAGATAAAAGTTCAAAGATAGTTCTTTCTCCATCACAAGCAGGCGATTATGGAATTGGAACAACACAAGTATTTAAAATCTTTGGCGATGAACCACAAAAGACAAACAATTATCTTTTACATACCAAAAATTGCAGATGCTCATTGATTTGCGAAGATTTCTTGGAATTAGACAATCCAGACTCTATAGTTTTTAGGGATTATGAAAATGTTGTAATCCCCTACTGGACAACAAATGATGAATTTAATATTTGGCTTAAATATCAACATGCAGATAACAGATGCACTGATTAATTATTTACAAATAAATTCAGCCAACCCAACATTTATTAATCTATTTTTATTTTATAATCTATGCATGAAAAAGAGCACGTTCTGGAAATTTTAAGAGAAACAAGAAATGCATTACATAAAAGAGATGTAATAAAACTAAGATCTTTAAGTAATGAAACAATACATTCTGCTTCCATATACAAAGACACAGATAGCATAATGTTAGCAGTAATATTATATTCTTTAGGCAAAATAATTGAAAGGCAAAATGGAGGAAAAGTAAAAGGTTGCGATGAATTCTGTAAAAAAGCCAGTTTATTTTTAGAAAAAGCTTTGGCCAGTTTAAATGCAAATAATACTAAAGAATTTTCTAGAAATTTGGAAGGCATCATTAAATCTATTAACACACTTTCCCCAGAATTAAAAAACTATGTTAGGGATGTTTTTGAAAAAGCAAAGATAAACAAAGCATCTAAAATTTATGAACATGGAATATCATTAGGAAAAACAGCAGAAATTTTAGGAATAACTATGTGGGATGTTGCCAATTATGCGGGAGCAAAAGGAGTAACAGATGTTTCTTTAACAAAAACTCAAGATGTTAAAACGAGAATTAAACTTGCTATGGACTTCTTCAAATAATCCTAAAATGTCTAAAAAAAATATGCTTAATAAAGTTTTGATATTTGACTCTGGATCATTAATTAGTTTAGCAATGAATGGATTGTTTCCTGAATTAAAAGCATTAAAAGAAATATTTAATGGGTATTTTATTATTACTGAAGATGTAAAAAGAGAAGTTTTAGATAGACCATTAACTATAAAAAGATTTGCGTTGGAAGCTTTGAAACTTAGGAATCTGTATGAAGAAAAAGTATTACAACTTCCAAAAGATATAGGAGTCAATAATAAAGAATTAGATAAAGAAATAAAAAAGATTATTGATGTCGCAAATAATACTTTTTTTGAAAAGAGTAAAGCAATACAAATCCTTCAAAGCGGAGAAATCTCATGTTTAGCTTTATCAAGAATACTAACTGAAAAAGGAATAAACAACATTATTTGTATTGATGAAAGAACAACAAGAGTATTGGGAGAGATGCCAAAAAATTTAGAAGAGTTATTACGAAAAAAACTGCATGCAAATATAACAGCAAAAAAAGAAAATTATGATTTCTTTAAAGGTTTTAGATTTATAAGATCCAGTGAACTAATGTATGTTGCCTACAAAAAAGGATTAGTTAGGGTAGGAAAAAGCCCAGAAGTTTTAGATGCATTGTTATATGCCGTGAAATTTAAAGGATGCTCCATAACTCATGAAGAAATTGCAGAAATTAATAAAATAGGATAACTAATCTAATATCTACAACATTATTGACAATATGTCTTTTAATCCATTTCTGTTCATTATGTCAGCCATATAAAAAATCTAAATAAACAATAATTAGAATAATTATTAACAAATGGCAAGTTAAATATTAAATAAAACTGCCTTAATCATTTTAAACATAGTCATCATCTTCGTCGTCAAAATTCTCTTCACCAAAAAAACCATCATCACAATAATCTTTATCCTCATTATCTAAATCTTTATCAAATTCATCTTGATATTCCGGATAATATAAACCGCCATAAAAATCAATCTCATAATTATTAACTAATAAACTAAGACAATCATCAAAATCTTGTTTTGCCATTAGCATTCCTAAAACGTCTGGATTTTTTCTCGCGTGATGGGCTTGCCGTAAATATTTCTCAAGTAAAACAGAACCAGTTATTGGCCCTTGCTCTTTTAAGATATGCTTTATTTTTAAAGATTCATTAATAATATGTCTTGCTACTTCAATCTTCTTAAGATAAAAATACAGGTCTTTATAATCTTCATAGTCTTCACAATTTTTGTAGCTATTTAATTCCGCAATACTTCTCTCAAGTTTATCTTCTAAAACCATTAGTTAATTAAAAAATTAAACTTTATATTATTTTATATTATTCAGTCTAAGATTTATAAGAGAATTTTATAAAAAAACTTTTAATGCATACAATAACAATAATCCTACAATCAAAGATAACAATAAAACAAAAGATCTCCTCAATCTTGTTTCTTTATGTAATTCTGGAATGAGATCTGTTGTTGCTATGTAAGCCAAAGAACCACCAACCAAAGGCAGTGCATAAATTATAATAGAATCACTTCTTAAAACAAAAAACCCAATTAAAGAACCTAAAACTGCTAAAATTGCTGAAATAAAATTAAAGAATAAAGCTTTTTTCTTTGTAAAACCACTAAATAACAAAATAGAGAAATCCCCTATTTCTTGAGGAATTTCATGAGCAATTATTGCAATAGTCGTAGCTATTCCTATTTCAAAACTTACTAAATAAGATATGGCAATAAGTAATCCATCTAAAAAGTTATGAACTCCATCACCAATAAGATTCAAAAAACCAAGAGGTTTAACATCGTGTTTATGAGAGCAATCATGATCATGACAATGTCTCCAATGAGTCAATTTTTCTATAATAAAAAAAGCAATAAAACCAGAGAGAAATATAAATGAGAATTTTATGGGTTCTAAATTTTCTAAAGACTCGGGTAATATATGAAAAAAAACATTTCCCAACATTGCACCAGCAGCAAAAGCAACTAAAATAAATAAGAACCTATGAGACTTTAACCTTTTAGACAAGAGAAAAAGACCAACAAAAGAGATTAAACTAACCACTAAACTGCTTAAAAGAATATATTGTAGCATAAATAGAATAATGGAAAAACCTTTAAATATGTTAGGATTAGAATAAGTAGTTGTGTATAGTAATAAAAAACGACGAGCCTATAGCTCATGAGGGGCACTAGAAGTTCCCCTTACAGTAACCCCTCCTACAAGGAGAAAGTCAATGAGCACTTCCATCAAGGAGAATAATCGCTATAGGTAATCGAAGTAAAAATGACAAACAACGAGCCTATAGCTCACAGGGGACACCAAAGGTTTCCCTTATGTTAACCCTTCCTCCAAGAAGAATTAACATTCGCTATAAGGCACAAAACACAAACAGCGAGCCTATAGCTCAGCCAGGTTAGAGCACTGGTCTTATATGACGTCAATCCAATAGGATTGTTGATCTTTTAGATCACTCTTGAAGCAAATTCAAGGGTAAGTTGGTAAGAAAACCGTTAGGTGTTCTTACGTCTAAGAGAGCCAGGGGTCCCAAGTTCAAATCTTGGTAGGCTCATGATTTTATAAAAAATGGCATCCATAAAAAATAATGAACAAGAATTATCTCCAGATTATTTAAAATATATAAAGACTAGACTTAGTTTATGCGGGCCATATGGGCATCCATTGGTTTGTCAGAATTATAAACCTACTAATTATAATCCTGCAACAGATAGAACAAATAATCTTATTGCAGAAAAGAATGAAAAAGATATAACTAATAAGATTTAAAAGATAAAGTTACATAGTTATTATACCAAAAGAGGTAAAGATGGCAAAAGATAAAAGGAAATCTGCAGAAAGAAAAGAAGCTTTAATGAGGATAATTGTTTTGATTGCGTCAGGAATTATTCTCGCTCTTTTTGGATATCTTGTCATTTTGCTTGCAGTAATTAATTGGTTTATAACTTTAATTTCTGGCAAAAGAAACAAAGATATTGCAGAATTCTGTGAGTATTGGAATACTGAAAAATATAAGTTTACAAGGTATTTGACATCCGTTTCAAATACTAAACCTTTCCCATTCACTGCAATGGAAAGAATAAGCAAATTTATATAATAAGTTCAATTTAATTAAATGGTAAAAATGGTAAAAAAAAGACTTTATAGAAGTAAGAAGGAAAGAATACTTGGGGGTGTTTGCGGGGGAATTGCTGAATATCTAAATGCAGATCCAACAATAGTTAGATTAATTTGGAGTGCGATAACAGTATTCACGGCATTTATTGTAGGCATCCTAATTTATTTAATCGCATGGCTTATAATACCTGAAAAAAGATAACAAAAAGATACACTCTGTTATTAGTTAGTTAGCTTTAAAAAGCAAATAAATTTAATTCTTTTAACTGATTTGAATAAAACTAATTATTTAGATTAGTTCTCGCCTTAGGTTTTAGTGAAGGAAGGTTGGAGAAAACCTTTGAGTGTCATAGTGACTTTAGTGAAGGAAGGTTAAGCAAAGAAACTTTGAGTGTCATAGTGACTTTAGTGAAGGAAGGTTAAGCGAAGGAAACCTCTGGTGTCCTCGCGCCCCGATAGTATAGAGGCCAAGTATGCTGCCCTTTCACGGCAGTGACCCGGGTTCGAATCCCGGTCGGGGCGTTGTTTATAAGTATAAAATTTACAAATAATAATATAACAATTATTAAATAGTATAAATTTTTGTAATTATCACTAAAATGGCAACTAGATTTTCTGAAGAAAGAAAGAGATTTGGTGAGAGATTAAGCACACTTGTAAAATCTTCAGAATTAGGTCTTGATACAATTTCAAAGGATATGGGGATAAGCACAGAGATATTAATCAAATCAATGGCAGGAGAACATTATCCTTCATATGCAGAGTTAGCATCAATGAGAAAATATTTTGGGGTTAAGTATGAAGATTTAATGGATGCTATTCCGGAGCCAAAAACCTCTGATACTTTTACTCCTGGAATAACTGTTTCACCAGAAGCAGAACTGTCTTTAAGGATTTACTGCATGGAGAATGGTGAGGGAAAATTAAGACAAGTCTAAGAAGATCCAACAATGTAAGGAGTTGCTAATTATCTTAGGCAATTCATAATTTTCTTCTTCTGAAATTGAAAACAAGCAAGAAAGATTATAATGTTTTTTAAAAATTATGAATAAATCAGAGCAGTTTAACTACATATAAAAACCCTACATAATCTTCTTAAACACTTATTTCGTTTTTCTGTCATGAAGAAAGGGAAAATCTTAAGTTATGCTTTTATTAATTCTCTATCAACAGCAATTTATGTAATGTTTATTGCAACATTTATTTATTTTTTGGGACAAAGTAACTTTGAGACAAATTATACTTTGTTTTTTCCAATTGCAATGTTAATGCTATTGGTTTTTTCAGTTGCTATTGTAGGATGTTTAATTTTTGGTCGCCCGATTATATGGTATTTAAATAATAAAAAGAAAGAATCGTTATTACTCTTATTCTATACTTTAGGAATATTCTTTATTATAATAATTTTTATTTTTCTCATTATTGTTTTGTTGAGTGGATAAAAAATATTCTAATAATTATCAAAAACTCCAAAACCCCAAACCAATAGCCTTATAAAGCCTTAAAATTATTTATTTATATAACGAATAAAGTTAGTAGTTAATAAGATGTCAAAAATCTTTTGAATTTTAGATTTTTGATCATGCTCAAGAAAATATAAAGACAAAGATTTAAATTTTCTTGACATATAACAAATGTTAGTAAGTCTTGAGCAATAAAATGTTTTAGTGACTTACGCTCAAGAAATATTTCTTGATGATTTTTTGTTAGTTGTCATTATTGACATAATTTAGAAGTTAAAATTTAAACATAGAAGCAAAAATGGAAAAATTTACACAATTAGGATTAAGTAAAGAATTGACAGATGTTTTGAAACAATTTGGTTTTAAAGAACCGTCTGAAATTCAAAAGAAAACGATTCCTTTAGCATTAGCTGGAAAAGATATTATAGCTGGCTCTGCAACCGGAAGCGGAAAAACCTTGGCATTTGCATCTGCAATAATAGAAAAACTAAAACCAAGTAACGAAATTAAAGCATTAATATTAACACCTACAAGAGAACTTGCAGAACAAGTCGCAACTTCTATAAGAGATTTTAGTAAAAATAAAAACCTTAATGTTTTAGCTATTTACGGAGGGATAAATATCAATCCTCAAATTAGAGCCCTTTCTGTAGCAGATGTTCTTGTTGGTACACCTGGGAGAATTTTAGATCACTTAGAAAGAAGAACATTAAGATTAGATCATGTTGAATTTCTTGTTTTAGATGAAGTGGATAGGATGTTTGATATGGGTTTTAGAGATGATGTAGAAAGAATAATAAATGAATGCCCTAAAAAAAGACAAACAATGATGTTCTCGGCTACAATAACACAAGATATTGATTATTTATCTAAAAAATATACACACAATCCAATTGAAGTGGCAGTAGAATCATATGTTGATCCAAGCAAATTGAAACAAGTTTATTATGATGTTCCAGATAATCAAAAATTTTCTTTATTAGTAACTCTATTAAAAAATGAGGATGCAGATTTAGTAATGATTTTTTGTAATACAAGAAGAAATGTAGATTTTCTTACAAAAAATTTAACAAGAATAGGAATGAATGCAAAAGCAATTCATGGGGGAATTGAACAGAAAAAGAGAATAAGAGTTCTTGATGAATTCCATAAAAAAGGCCTAGGAATTTTAGTGGGTACAGATGTTGCTGCAAGAGGTCTTGACGTAAAAGGAGTAAGTCATGTGTATAATTATGATCTCCCTTCAGAATCAAAAGATTACATTCATAGAATAGGAAGAACTGCAAGAGCAGGAGAAGATGGAAAAGCAATAATTCTTCTTTCTAGCAGAGATTATGATAATTTCAGACATTTATCTAAATCAAGCGATATTAACATAAAATCAGAAGAATTGCCTGAACTTGAAATTGTCCAAATACAAACAAACTTCCAAAGAAGTGGAAATGGATTTGGTAGAAGTCCCGGAGAATTTAGAAGTTCTAACAGAAGTAATAGGCATTCAAACCAAAATGACAGAGGAAGAAATTCAGATAGAAACTTTAGACCAAGAAGTACAAGAAGATCAACTAGCTATTCAAGTGGAAGAAGTGAACACTCAAATAGAGATGAAAGATATTCTAATAGGGAAAGAAGTTCAAATAGAAGTTTTAGACCAAAAACATCTAGCAGAGGAAGAGATTATTCTAACAGAGGAAGAGAACATGCAGGTAGAGAGAGAAATTATTCTATTAGAGACAACAGAGAAAGTAGACATTCAAATAGAAGTTTTAGTAGAAGACCTAGAGGAAGGTTTTAAATAGATAACAAAGAATGATAATATTTTTAAATGTTGAACAGAGTTAATTTTATTAATATGCGAAGAAATAGATTACCCACAATAGGGTTACATATAACCGGAATAAATGCATTAGCTTTAATAGTTCTGGCGGGTTTTGCAATTACTATACCTCATTGTGACAGAGAAACATATAGAGCTACAGTTACACGAAGAGAAAGAATTGTAGAAAGTGATGGTAATGATACCTCAAGCAAATACCTTATTTTTACAAGATTAGAAAATGGAAAGACAAGAGTTTTTGAAAATACAGATTCATTAATAGAATGGAAATTTAATTCTTCAGATATTTATGGAGATATAGAAGAAGGAAAAACTTATGACCTTAAAACTTATGGTTGGAGAGCACCACTTTTATCTATGTACGAGAATGTTATAAGTATAAAGGAAGTTAAAAAATAAAAATGAAAAGAGAATTTATTAAAATAACAGAAAGAGAAGCTGTAAACTATGAATACATTGGTGGAGCGGTTGGTGTAGATAATCCATCAAAAGCTTATAAAACTCTTGAAAAATGGATGAAGGTGATGGGGGAAGGAGAATTATTGCAATCAGCAAGGTATTATACTCTCGAAACAGATACTGCATTAAATGAATATGGAGAAATAGGATGTAATTTAATGCGAATTTCACCTGAAAGACCAATAACAACTTGCAGTCTTTATAAAAGGAAGGAAATACACTAAAACCATTTAAATATTATTTAGAATAAATATTATCATGATGATCATAATCAAGAAGTCTCACAAGTTTTAATTTTTCTAGTATCTCAAAAGTTAAAACAAAAGATTTTCCAATATGTACTCTTCTTATACCAGTCATATTTGCCCTTAATGGTTTAAATTGATAAGGATTTTCAAGAATATGTTTTATTTTATTGTTTAATATTTCAAACTGCAATTTATCTTTTTTAGATAGTTTATAAAATATTTTAATTCTTCAGAAATCTCAAGCCCATAAGCCATTAATTATTGATACCTCTTAATGAGATTATCAACATTTTCAATTTTAATAAATTTTCCTTTTCTTATCCTTTCAAGTTTTTCCAAGTATGATTGTCTTACTTTAGGATTTTCTTCTATTTGGGATTCTATAAACATATTAACCTGTTTACTCATACTAAATCCATTTTCTTTGCAAAATTCAGAAAACTTTTTGTAAGTTTTCTCATCTAGATTAAATGTTTTTAAAACCATATTAAATAAGATTAAATAAGATTATTTAAATCTTTGCAATTAACTATTTTTATTTCAAACTAACCAAAATCACTCCTAAAAAATAATCATATAGGTTTTTATATAATGCTTAATTTTTGGCTGTATGATAATCACATTAGGCGGAAGATTTGGTAGCGGAAAAACAACTGTGGCTAAAATTCTGGCACAAAGATTGGGTTATGAAAGATATTCTATGGGTGATTTTAGAAAGCAAATAGCGAAAGAAAAAGGGATGACAATAGATCAACTTAATAAGTTAGCTGAAAGAGACCCAGAATCAGATATTTTAGCAGATAAAAAATTACAAGAACTTGCTAAAACAAAAGATAATCTTGTTATAGAAACAAGAACAGGATTTCACTTAATTCCAAATTCATTTAAAGTTGGAATTGTTGCAAACCTTGAAGAAAGCGCAAAAAGAATTATGGCTAAGAATTCAGAAATTCAGCCTTATTCATCATTAAAAGAAGCAATGAAAAAGGTTAAAGAAGGCTGGGATTCAGATTACAGAAGGTACAAATCACTTTATGGGGTAGACTATACTAAACCATCACACTTTGATTTATTTATCAACTCTACAAATCTCACCCCAAATGAAGTTGCAGATAGAATTCTTGATGCTATAAAATATAAGATATAGAAAACTGCTAGAAGAAAATAAATATAACTTTCAAGTAGTAACTAAACCAAAGATTTATAAATACTTCTTCTTAAAGATTGGAATGGAATTAAAATTCAATATTGAACAAATAATAAAAGGATTAATAAAAGAACAATCACCAGACCTTATGACACAATTAATTCAACTCGCCCAGAGAAACAATCAAGGAGATGAATGGAAGCAAGGAAAAAAACAAGATTCTACTTTTGAAACTCCAAAAGTAAAAGGATTTTATCATTCAAGTATATTATTACCTTATCCTATTCTTGAAGCAAAGTTTGGATTAAAGAACGAATTATTTAACTTAGAAGGAAATTTTGGGTGGTCGAGCAAAAATTTTGGTGTACAATTTAATTCTAAATTAAGAGAAATTGTCCAAACAGAAATTCCAAATTTTAATTTTATTTCAAATAATACGGCAAGTGGTTATATTTTATTAGGAAATAAAACTCCTTATTTAGCGTTTGAACAAAGCGAACCTGAAAATCCAAGACAAACCTTAGATTTATTCTTAGGAATAAAAGGAGCAATGCCGGTAACATTTAGTGGTCCAGAAGACTTAAGAGAAATTTTAAATTTTTATGAAATGCATTCTAATAAGTTAGTAAATGCATTTTTAGACACATGTGTTCAGGAAAGATTAATTGAAAAAAGTCCAGAAACAATAGTTTATGTCTAAAACCCCGGAAACCTTCCTTAAAATACCCTTATAAAATCTAATTTATAAATACTTAATTCTTAATATTTTTATGAAACCAAGGCATAGTTTTTCAGCAAGGCATACAAGAAGAATAGATAATATTACAAGACAAAGAGAATCATTTCCAAAGGTACTATTAAAAGTTATAAATAGATCCGACATTGTAATAGAAGTTCTGGATTCTAGATTTATTGATGACACAAGAAACCAAGAAATTGAAAACTTTATCAAAATGAGAGGAAAAAAGATAATGTATGCTATAAATAAAATAGACTTAACAGGAAAGGACAAAGTAAGGCAAAATTATGATTTAAAAGATATTTTTCCCTATGTTTTTATTTCTGCAACAAAAAGACAGGGAGGCAAGGAACTAAGAAATAAAATAAAAGCACTGGCAAAACAAATTAGAAAAAAAGAGGATTTTGAAAGAGTTTATGTGGGGGTAATAGGCTACCCGAATACTGGAAAAAGCTCGATAATCAATTTGCTTATAGGAAAGAATTCTGCACCAACAGCAGGACAAGCAGGTTTTACAAAAGGTGTCCAAAAATTAAAATTAACAAAAGAAATAACTATACTGGATTCTCCAGGAGTTATCCCTGCAAAAGAATATTCAACAGTAGAATTAAGGGCAATTGCAAAACACGCAAAAGTTGGTTCAAGAACTTATGATAAAGTCAGAGACGCTGAAATGATTGTAGCAAGATTATTTAAAAGCTATGCAGATAAATTTCAAAAATATTATGATTTTGAAACAGAAGATTCAGAAGAATTAGTAGAATATGTAGGAAAGAAAAATAATTTATTTAAGCGAG
>Ga0208375_1002112_pt1 | contig 19624 bp, 29 predicted proteins | sample RifOxyD1_FD_184038 | JGI IMG/M metagenome (GOLD analysis project Ga0208375, IMG submission 184038) | Soil microbial communities from Rifle, Colorado - Rifle Oxygen_injection D1 (SPAdes) | ecosystem: Environmental > Terrestrial > Deep subsurface > Rock core/Sediment | place: Rifle, Colorado... | reverse complement strand
TAAAAAGGTTTAAATATTCTATTTGAGGAGATTTACTTTAGTGCCTAGGTCGCATAACCTGGTAGTGCGCTGGCCTTGAGAGCCAGTTTCCGCAAGGATTTCGGGGTTCGAATCCCTGCCTAGGCGTATATTTTATTAATCTAAATGCATTTGCTTTATGTGTAATGGACCCATTGAGTTATATGCTGGGTATACTTTTTAATTCTATTCGAGTTTGTTCTGTATACAGACTTAACAGAGAAATTCAGCTTATACAAAAATATAAAGAAGAATGCAGATATGAATTTGCAGAATATGTACAGATTACGGATTTATTTGGATTAGAGGGAATTCTACAAAAAACCGCTGAAAAAAGCAAGATAGAATGGGGTACTTTGCTGCAGGAGCAGAGCTTTAAGCATTATGTTCAAATTAACAATATTTTAGATATTGGAACAGGCAAAAAACTGGGCCTTATTGGAGAGGGATTTAGATCAACGGTTAAACTTTTTCCTTGTAGGGGAAAATACCAGGGCATATGCCATTTTCATCCAGAAGATATTGCTTTATTTCTTGGAGCAGCTAATTTTGCCGTGTCCGCACGAGATAGATTAGTCTTCAAGAAGGATTCTATTAATTTGCTTTCATTCAATATGACTTATGGGCCAGAAATAATTGCTTACAATAGGCAGTTCACATATATTCCCGCAAACAAAGATAAAACCTTGCTTATGAAGGCAGGTTTTAGAGAAGTAATAACCTATTTAAGGCGTTAGATTTATAAAAAAGAATATAATTTTTTGCACAAATAAAAAAGAGAGGGTATTCTTATTAAATTTCTAACTACATCGAGAATACAAATTCTAAATATTTTTTTCCTTTCAAACTTGGAAGATACGAATCTGAAGATATTGCTAAAAAAGCGGGCCCAAAGGGATTTGAACCCTTGACCTACTGATTAAGAGTCAGTTGCTCAACCAAGCTAAGCTATGGGCCCGTTTAACTATAAAAATAAGAAAGAAATTTTTAAAGCTTTCGTTTTATCTGTACGACTTCTGACGGTTAGCTCTTGCTTTGGAATCGTTTGGTTTTCTTGGTTCTTTTCTTCTGACGTCAGCAACTAAAAGATGCCTGTCATAATCTAAAAAGTCCTGCTTTAATTTCTTGCTGCCCGTGAATTCTACTAATCCCTTGGCAACAACTAATCTTGAAGCTTCAGCTTGGCCCTGCCAGCCTCCGCCATAAACATTAACAGAAATATCGATTTTCTTTGAAAAATCCCCTGCAATCATCAATGGTTCTATAATGCGGTCACGAGCAAGAGAATTTCCAAATGTATCCAGCTTCTGACCGTTTATTCTTACGCTTCCTTTGCCCTCTACAAGAGTTGCTCTTGCGATTGCAGATTTTCTTTTTCCTGAAACGTGAACAACTGATTTTGCCATTTTATGCCTTTGCTCCCAATAGTTTTGTTAAATTATGTATCGTGATGTAATTGGATATAATTTCTTTCTTTGCTTCTTTTATAGTTATCTGTTCCTTGCCTTCTAATTCAATTGGAACACCAATGAAGCAGCGAATATTTCTTAATGCGTTTCTGCCCCTAGTTCTTTTGTTTGGAAGCATTCCACGAATTATTCTTTTTAAAAATAAATCTGATCTTCTTGGGAAGTAAGGGCCCCTAGTTGTTCTGCCCCTATGAGTGTGCGCGAAATATTTCTCATAAGTTGCTTCCTTATTTCCTGTGATAATTACTTTTTCACAATTGACTATTGCAACTGACTCTCCATTTAATAACTTTTTAGCTACTGTGGCTGCTAAGCGACCCATAACTAAACCTTCGCCGTTGATAATCAATGTATATTCCATTTTTTTAACCAATAATCTTTATTCCTTTTCCTGTAGGGTTTGATTTCATCAATTCTTTCAAAGACATTGCTTTGCCGGAACTTTTTATTTTATTCAATGCAGCCATCGAAAACTTGAAAGCTGCTATTGTTACTTTTTTATCTAAACTTCCTGTTGCCAATACTTTACCTGGCACCAATATTATTTCCTTGCCTGCATGCTCGGATATCTTGGACAAATTAACAGAGCGCATATTTCTTGTAGGCCTTTCGAGTTCTTCAGCTACTCTGGTCCAGAGAGGAACTTTCATTTTGCGAAGCTCCTTTACAAGATATCTTTTTTGTATGTCTGTTTTCATTTTAGATCCTTAATATCATCCGCTAAACTTTTTAATTTTTTATTAAATCCTTCTATAGCTGTAACAAGCATTTCTTTTTCATCGAGCTGACCCCATGGCTCTATTGTGAATATGAAATCTTCAGATGAACCATGAACTTGTACGAATTCTGGGCAGCAATCATGACATGCCCCGCACAAATCACATTTTTCTTCATCTGTTACTGAAAGATTTTTATTTTTTACAACAAGGATTTTCTTGGGGCATACTTTTGCACAAACATCATTTTCAAATTTGCCTTTTTCAATCTTAAATTCAGGATAGCCTTGATAAAAACATAAACCTGGAATGAATTTTGCGTGCTCTTTGCCTATGCCTAAACGAGCGATTGCAATAAATTCTATATTTTGGCCCTCTAATAGTTTTGTTAACAGCATCTTTGGGAAGACGGGTTTTACTTTAGGATCTTGAGTTTTGATATCGGAAGTGTAAACATTACACGGACCAGATTTTTTCAAAGTCATCTTTAATGTACACTGAGCACAGCCTTCACCCTTGCACTTGCAATCTTCTTTCAAAACATAAGATTTAAGATCAGTGGTAAATGGCACAAGACCCAAACGATGAGCAAGTATTTCATCATATAATGCAGAATCGTTGCAGATTATTTCAACTTCATCAATTGCCATGACAGGCGTTTCTGCAGTGATTAATCTTCTTATTGTGTTGGCATATGCATTATTTATTCCTTTAATTAAGAAACGTGATTTATTCTTTACCTTTAATGAAGAAGTTTTGACTTCCATTTATACTCTCCTCCCTCTTCTGCCGCCCTTTTTCTTACAGCCGTCATGAGGAACAGTTGTAACATCTTCAATGGTGCCTATTCTCAATCCCATCCTAGATAATGCTCTTACTGCTGCCTGCGCACCTGGACCTGGATTGTTAGGACCATTGTGACCACCTGGCGCTTTTATTCTGATGTGCAATGCACTGATTCCTTTTTCTATTGCTTCTTCAGCGGCTTTTTTTGCTGCAGTCATTGCGGCAGTAGGACTGGATTCCAGTCTGTGAGCTTTGACTACCATGCCTCCACTTGCTCGCGCAAGAGTTTCTGAACCAGTAATATCAGTAATATGAATTATTGTATCATTATATGAAGAATAAATGTGCGCAATACCCCATCTTAATTTTTTAGGCGCTTCTCTGATCATTGGATTATTTCCCCCTCTTTAATCTCTTCTTCAAGATTGTGCTCTTCTGCGACTATTTGTTCAGCAGTTATTATTTTCGGTTTTTCTACTTTTTCAACAACTCGTTCGGGATGCTCTGGACTTGCCAATGCAGAAGCGGGATCGAATGAAATTGAATTTTCTTCGCCTTTAAGAACGATATAAGAAGGAACTGTGACTTTACGGTTATTTACAAATACATGACCATGAGATATAAATTGACGAGATTGAATGACTGAACGAGCAAGACCTTTCTTGAAAACAATTGTTTGCAATCTTCGTTCCATGACATCTTTTGCAGTTAAACCTAAAACGTCTTCCAATTTTGCAGTTGCTGAAATCAAGCCCATCTTATGCAATCTTTGAATTAAATCCTTTTCTTCTTTTTTCGCCTGAGCGGAAATTTGAGGAATCAATCTTTTTGCTTGATCTTTTGATCTGCTTAAAATGCTCTGCATCTTCCAGATTTCTTTTTTATTTTTTAGACCATAATCTCTCTTGATGACGCGCTCTTCTTCAATGCGTTCTCGGTTCCAAGGATGACTTGGAGTTGCGTACTTTTTCCTTGTTTGTTTTGGATCACCCATTTATTTTACTTCCCTGCTTTGCCCGGATTGGCTTTTCTTTTTACTCCTACTGAACTTCCTGTTCTAAAGTGGGATCTCGTTTTCTGACCTCTGCATGGCTGACCATAAGCATGACGCATGCCCCTGTAACTTTTTATTCGCTTCATAGTTTTAATATCAAAATCTTTAATGAAGGTAATATCTGTGGTAAGAAGATGCTTATCAGAACCAGTTTCTGGATCTTTTTTTCTGTTAAGAATGAATGAAGGTATGTTATGATTTAGTGGATTTTTTATTATACCTTCTAAATGTTTTATCTGTTCGTCAGAAAGATCACCTATTTTTCCGAGAGGATTTAATTTTGCTGTCCTAATTACTGCGTTCGCGTAAATCGAACCTACGCCTTTTATTTTTATTAAGGCTTGTACTAGGTTTTTTTCTCCCGGTACGTTCGTGTCAACGATACGCACCAAACCTTTGAATTTGGTGTTTTCTGCCATCTTAGCTTAAAAACTATTTACCCTTTAAAAACCTATCGTTTTTATGAGGTAAAAATATGATAGTTATCATTTTCTTCGAATTCACTGATTATTCTTTTCATTACTAATTTTTCAGGATCTGGGAGGAGTTTAACTCTGCTTTTAATGTCTTCAAAATTCTCAAATGGTTTTTCCTTCCTTTGCTCTATGATTTCCCACATGTGTTTTTTTCCTACACCTGGCAATAATTCTAGGTAATGTCTCCTCATATTTATTGGACCAGCCTCATTGAAAAATTGGATAAATCTCTGCTCATTCTCTTTGATTAATTTTTCAAGTATGAATTTAACTTCCGTCTTTGCTGTTTCTGTCAATCGGGAATAAGATAATTTGCCGATTATGTGATGTATTTCGTCCCTTTTGCCTTCGCCGAGATAAACTTCCTGACCAGGCTGTAATGAAATACCTTTTTTAGGCGCTAATTCTAGAAGTCCAAAACGAATTTTTCCGATGCCTTGAGCTACTGGAAACTTTCTCTGGAATTCTCCTCGCACTCCGAATGGATAACCATTCGGAAGGAAGTCCAGTACAATCGCGAATTCTTCGCGCGGTGCAGGATTTATTTGGTTCATCTTTGAATTTCACTTTAAGGCCTCAAGTATCCTCTTAAGATCGTCTTGTTTTACTGTAACGGTATCATTTATGAACAATGCTTTCATTGATTCTATTTCTTGAGGCATTATGTCCAATATCTTAATTATATGCTTGTCTTTAAGTCTTGGTATCGCCAAGGCTTCTATTTTATCATAAAGTTCTTTGTATTCTTTAGGTTTTAATTTTACGAATGCATTCATATATTCTGAAGCCTTCAAAGCCCTGAAATTTAATTCATTGTCTTTTTTAGACTTATCTAAAGCACTCTTCACTTCAACCATTGAAATTGGTCTTTCTTCCAATATTTTTATGTCTGACATTTTATACTCTCTTTAAATGGACAGGATGAACAATCATTATTTTTTTCACACTTCCATCATGAATCATGACTTCGTAGCAAGTACCCTTCTTACCTATGACTTCACCTGATTTATTGTGATATCTTGGAAAAAACATTCCTTCATGAACTGAAGAATCTGCAATAAGATAGACCTTTTCGCCCGTCTGAAATTTCTGCAGATAATTCTTTATTGAAATCTTTCCTTTTGCCCTTACATTCTTCCTCATAAGAGCCCTTGTCTTCCTTCTCATTCCGCCTAGTCTGCCTGCCATGTTTATTCACCCAATTGCTCCGAAACGTCTTTCAATACCCCATTGAGGCCAAAAAAGACGTTTTTATTCTCTATCTTTGATTCTATTTTCTTGTTTTCTAATTCCAGTTTTGCGCTGAAATTGACCTTATTTTTCATCATTAATTCCAAGCTTTTGAACTTGTGATTTTGCTGCATATTTCTTACATAATTTCCTACTATTTTCTTTATAATGACCAAACTCCCCTTCTCTGCGTCTTCAAAGCCTTCCAGCCTTATATTTCCGCCTAGTTCTATCATTTTATTGTATTTAAGCTAGGGTTTATTTATATATTTATCGGTTAGATTATCCTTTTAAGAAGCAATTCTTCAAGCTTCTGGAGATTCCATCTTACTGAATCTATTTTTTTTCTCAAGTGGGAAGAACGAGGGTTGAACTGCAGGAATTCACCATATAAATTTTCTACAATATTTTTAAGTTTTTGGACTTCATCAAAATTATTATTTATTGCTTCATTAACTGCCTTTCTTACCAGTTCACCTGTAAGATCGGCTAATCCCAAAAGGTAATCTTCAGTATTAACCTCCAAATCTTTTCTTGTTGGAAGTTTTTTATTTTTTATAATTTCATAATAAGTTATTGCTTCGACGTATTCTTGCTTTGCCACTGATGCTGTAGGCTCATTGTTTTTTATTGATTTTATTTTTGATTTAATCTCTTGGATTAGTGATTCTGTGTTACTCGTATTGTTTCTATGTATACTATATATGATAAGTTTTGAAAGCTTGATTATTTCTCTTGAAGTTTGGATAGTCTTCTCTCTCTGCACTTCCAGGTTTTCTAATTCTGTTTTAATGTCTTTAAACTCGTTTTTATCTATCATTAAATTAAAAATTCTTGTCTATCTTTAAAAATGTTTCTGAAAGATTTACGCAAATAGTAAAAATAGCAACTATTTTTTTTAACAAACTTATTTTAAGACCTTGAGTTTCAATTAAATAAATTTTCAAAGGAGGCTTGAAAAATGATAGAACTAAGAGAAAAGAAAATCGAGGAATTAAATAAACAACCAATAGTAGAAACAACTATAAGAAAGAGCGATGATGGAAAGTGGATTATTCACAAAGTTAGCATTACAGATATCAAACCTGTGAGCTACTTAGAAAAAGTTATGGATAGCTTCTAACGAAGCTATTTTTTTTAGAAAATTTTAAATACTATGGTGGGTTATATAATGGCTATGGCTACAACAATACAAATAAGTGAAAAATTGATGGATACATTAAGAGACAGAAAAATGTATGAAAAGGAAAGTTATGAAGAAGTAATTTGGGATCTTCTTGAAGATACCATGGAGTTATCTGAAGAAACAAAGAAAAATATAGCCCAGTCCGAAAAAGAAATAAAAGAGGGAAAAACTGTAACGTTAGATAAAATAAAGAAAGAGCTGAAGCTGTAATGTATTCTTTTGAATTCTCCGAAACTGCTGAAAAACAGTTTTACAAATTTAATCGAGAAGTTCAAAAAAGAATCATTTCTACTTTAGAAAGAATAAAAATACGGCCTTACTCTTATATCTTAAGACTTGTTAACTCACCATATTTTAGATTAAGAGTTGGAGAATACCGTTTAATCTTAGATATAAAAGAAAATAAACTAACAATATTTATAATTGAAATTAGGCATAGAAAAAAATATCTATAATACTTCTAAGTTTTTTTAATAAGAAAAGCTTATAAATAGAAAAATCATTCCACTTATATAAATGCCTGATGCAACATTTTTAAATTTTGTCAATGTAAAAAAGAGGTTTGGAGACAAAAAGGTCCTTGATGGGGTGGATTTACAAGTTCAGCCCGGTGAAAGATTTGGGATAATAGGACTTTCTGGTGCGGGAAAGACAACTTTATTGAATATTCTTATTGGGTTTTTACAGCCTGATTCGGGAAAAGTTTTTTTCAAATTTACAAATGTTTCTAAAAACCAAAGTAGCGTAAAATCGAGATTTGGTTTTGCAACACAAGAAGGTTCATTCTATGAGAATTTAACTGTGAGGGAGAATTTATTATATTTTGGTCAACTTTATGGATTAAGTAAGAAGAATGCGGCAAAGAGAGCGGATGAACTATTGAAATTTATGGAATTAGATTATGCTGCAAAGAATAAAGCAAAAGATCTTTCAAAAGGAATGAAAAGAAGGCTTGATATTACTTGCTCAATGCTGCATAAACCAGAGATTCTTATTTTAGATGAGCCTACTGAAGATTTAGACCCACATCTAAGAAATGAAATTTTATTGCTGATAAAGAAAATAAATGAAACGGGTACAACGGTGGTAATAACTTCGCATTTGCTTGCAGATATGGAATTGATATGCACAAGACTGGCAATATTGCACGAAGGCAAGATTTTGGTTTCAGGAACACCTGATGAATTGAGGCAATTATATACAAAGAGTGAAGAGATAATGCTTGAAACTGCTCCTGCAGATTACAAGCGTATGATTACATATTTAAAAAATCCCAAGTTCAAAGTTAAGAATATAACAAAGAAGGCAAATTCCTTGACTATATTTACTGAAAGTTCAAAACTCACACTAAGGGGATTATTAAGTTTTATTGACAGCGAAGGTATGGCATTATTAAATTTAGAACTGAATAGACCTACCTTGCAGGAAATATTTAAGGCATTGACCATTAAGGGTATACATCTTGATGAATCAAAAATTGTAGATAAGGCCCCACAAGAGCTGAGCAGGTGGGTTAAGCTTAAGGATTATTTAAGACAGGTTAAGGTCGCTATTTTTAAGAGCGCTATTTTCGGACCTGCAAAAAAAGAGGATGATGGCTTTTTTGATAGTGATTTGATGAAAAAGAAAGAGATAGAAATGATGAAAGATGAAATGAAGGAAGAAGGACCTAAGAAGAAAGGCCTTTTTGGAGACGAATAAAGATGATGAAATTACTTGTGTTAATGGGTCGAAATATCACTCTTTTGTTTAGATCAAAAATTACTTCCCTCATATTGCTCTTAGGCCCATTATTACTAATATTCCTCGTTGGGACTGCTTTTAGTTCCACTGGTGTTTCAGATATCAAAATTGCATGCTATTCGGATCAGTATTCTAGTCTTGCTGACTCAATTGTTATGAGTTTACAATCTGAGAATTATAAAGTAATAAAGGTAAACGATGCTGCGTCATGCATGTCAGGTATTAAGGTTGAAGAATATCATATTTGCGTTATTTTTCCGCCTGGTTTGAGTGTGGATAATTTTGCAACAAAGAATTTGGATATATATGTGGATGATTCAAGGAAAAATTTGGCCTCGTTAATTACAAGCACTATAAATGATAAAATTTCTGGAACTTCGAATCAATTAAGCTTAGATATGACCAATAACATAATAAATGTTTTATTGAGTTCTAAAAATACAGTTTTTTCCCAATTAACTGCATTGGAAGGATTATTGACGTCTAATAGTCAAGTAAAATCAAGCGCAACAGCAGCCAAAGAGAATCTTGGTTTAATGAATTTTACCGCAGGGGCAAATGCTGCGCTTTTCTCAACTGTTTCAGGTCAACTAAGTTCATTGGCTTCAAGCAAAAATTTGAGTAGCAGTGATATAAGTTCAATAAATACAAATATTGCCACATTGGAAGCAGATTATAATGCATTAAATGCTAAACTTACAAATGCTGCGACGACTACTTCAAGTTTATTGGCTTCTTTTGAGGCAGTTACCAGCAGCGTGGATTCTGCATCTACTCAAATTACCGAGATAAGGAATGGGCTTACAGGCATAAATGCAAACATAGATTCAATTGCAGTTACAAATGCGGCAAGCATTGCGAACCCAATTTCAACAACAATGCATCCGATAACAGAACAGAAAACGAATTTGAATTATTTATTCCCCACGTTACTTTTAATCGTCGTTATGTTTGTTTCATTGTTACTTTCATCTTTAGTTGTGATAAGAGAAAAGATATCTTCTTCTTACTTCAGAAATTTTATTACGCCCACTTCAGATTTCCTTTTTGTTTTTTCCACTTTTTTGACTAATTTGCTTATTGTTTTTGTGCAACTTATTATCATATTTTCTGTAAGCTGGATATTCTTTAAGGAACAGATTTTTACAATACTTCCTTTAACTGCATTAGCCGTTCTTGCTCTTTCAACTATGTTTATACTTTTAGGCATGGTTATTGGAAATGTTTCGGGGTCTGAAGAAGGTTCGACTTTAGCATCGATTTGCTTAGGTTGCATCTTTTTGATATTTTCTAATGCTATATTACCTTTGGAGAGCATACCTATTAAAATAAGAACATATGTAGAATTTAATCCCTATGTATTAGGAGACAATATATTAAGGAAAGTAGTTCTATTTTCAGCGAATCTACAAGAAATACAGGAGGGCTTGTACATTGTAGCAGGTATAATAGCGGGATTGGTAGTTATTTTAGCCATTGCGCATAGACTATCAAAGAATAGGGTTTTATAGCCTGTTTCTTAAAAATTTCTTTTTTCATATTACTACTGAACAGATACAACAAAACCGAAAGGTTTAAATATTAGTTCTTAGTCTAATGTGCTTGAAGGGGTAGAATGCAGGAGGATATGAAAAATGTTAGTACCTAATGATTTTTTGAAAAAGTTGAGAAGTGTATTTGATTTGAATATTTATGAAGTCAAGATTTGGATTGCATTGCTTTCCAAAGGTGTTGCAACAGCTGGTGAACTTAGTGATATAAGTTCTGTTCCAAGGTCAAGAAGCTATGATGTTCTTGAGTCTTTGGAGAAGAAGGGATTTATTGTAATGAAGCTTGGCAAGCCTATCAAATATCTTGCGGTTGAACCTAAAGAGATAGTTACAAGAGTAAAGAATAGTTTGGCTAAGAGAACTGAAGAGCATATTGCTTCTTTGGATACTGTGAGAAATACTGAGATTTATACCGAATTGGAATTGCTGCACAAGCAAGGCATAAAGAATGTTGATCCTGCAAATGTTTCTGGTGCCTTGAAAGGCAGAGAAAATGTCTATGAGCACTTGAGATCAATGTTCAATAGAGCAGAGAAAAGCATATTTTTAGTCACAAGCGCTAATGGTTTAATCAGAAAAAATGACCTGTACAAGAAACAATTCAAAAAACTTAAGACTAGCGGTGTGAAGATAAAAATTATATCTCCATTCACAAAAGAGAATGATGAAGCTGTTAAGTCTTTGAAAGAGGTCGCAGATGTCAAGAATATCGGAAGAATTAATGCTAGATTTGCAGTCATTGATAATAAGGAAGTTGTTTTCATGATGAATGATGATGCAGAAGTGCATGAAAGCTACGATGTAGGCATTTGGGCAAGCTCGCCTTTCTTTGCAAAAGCAATGGGCGACATGTTTGATGTTAGCTGGACAAAGGTTGAAGCTTAAAATTTAATTTCTATTTCTTTATTTTTTATTGATTAGCAGGAGTATGCATTCTAATAAATTAAAAACATTTATATAATATTGTTTACCATTTTAATTTCCATGAGCGAAAAATATTTAATTGGGGGGCAGGCAGTTATGGAAGGCGTGATGATGCGTTCTCCCAAAAAAACAGCTATAGTTGTGAGACTTCCTTCTAAGAAATTAGTATATAAGGTTGAAGATACAAAATCATTTGCAGATAAATCAAAGATATTAAAATTACCATTTTTACGAGGCGTAATACAGTTGATTGATATGCTAGTAATAGGCACAAAAGCTTTGAACTTTTCTGCAAATAAGGCTCTCGATGAAGGGGAAAGTAAAGAAAAAGAATCTTTTGGCTTCTGGCCTTTGTTTGGCTCGATATTTTTTGCACTAATCTTTGCAATTGCCATTTTCAAATTTTTGCCTTTATTGGCTACGCAGCTTATATATAATAATTTAGGGCTATTGAGGGATACTTGGGCTTTTAATAGTATGGAAGGAATAATAAAAATTTCAATGTTCATAGGTTATGTGTTTGCAATATCTTTTATGAAAGATGTAAAAAGAGTCTTTATGTATCATGGGGCCGAGCATAAGACGGTTTACTGCTATGAAGCAGGAGAACCACTGACAGTTAAGAATGTTAAGAAATATTCTACATTACACCCAAGATGTGGAACAAGTTTTATTATCATTGTTTTGATAATGAGCGTTGTGGTTTATTCTTTTTTGCCTTTGAATTTAAGTTTTTTTGAAAAATTTGCGTATAGGCTTTTATTGCTACCAGTAATTTCTGGAATGTCTTATGAGACAATAAAATTTGCAGGCAAGAGAAAATTCACTAAATTCTTAAGTTATCCTGGATTGTTTGTACAGAAAATTACCACTAGACAGCCCACAGACGACCAAATTGAAGTTGCGATAGCTGCCTTGAAGAAAACATTGTAATCATTGAATGACAAACATCAATCACCACTGCACAAAAAATTTCTTTATAAATATTTATGCTTACTAAAAATTGCTTTTTATAATAGGGACTAAAAGATATTTATTACATAAACCTAATGTTTATAAATGAAAAAAACATTAATTAGTTTAAGAATTTTTCTTGTTTTAAAAAAGAGGGATGGCTTGAACTGATGAGGAAAAAATGTGCTGATTGTGGGGGATTTTTTGATGTTAAATTTCCTGCATGCCCTTTTTGCCACAATCAAAAGCAAGCAGAACTTTCTGATTTTAAAAAGAGGTGGGCATTTTGAAAGAGGACGAAGTTATAAAAAACATAATAAAAAAGTTGACGCAGAGGACAAATAGCATTCTTACTGAAACTCTTATATTTGAGGCTGGAGAGTTTGGCATAGGCGAACAGCAGGTTTATGAGGCGTTGGGCAGACTTAAGGAAGAAAATTATATTATACAGCCCATGCCTATTACTATTGAGATTGTAAGCAGATAAAAATTAAGATTCAAACATCGCTAGAGGAATGCAATAATAATTGTCTGAGTAATTTTTTATTTCTTCTATCGTTATTTCTTCTGTTGGTTTTTTTCCTAATGCTTGCCCAATTGCACCATTATCATGCAAGTATTCTTTACCGCAGGTGCATATTGCCATTTGCCATCCGGTTTGATCATACGCTGTTAATTTTGCTTTTTTGCCTTCGCAATGCCTTGATTCCAACACTAAACTGATTAAGTTATTTTCTGTCATTATGGGTCTTAATTAAACAATCTGAAAATTTTCTCTTATGAAATCAACCATTTGATGGTTATTCGCCCTTTGGTATGATTTTAAGGCTGCATCATATTCGCCTTTCTTTAGGAGAATATCTCCTAGCTCATTTAATTTGCCTTTATCCATTGCTATTTCAAATGCTTTTGCTGCAAGAACAAGCTGATTTTCATTTAGACATTTTTCACCTAATGCGATTAATCTTGGCATGTCTCCAGAATCGTAAAAAATATCTATTGCCAAATCATATCTTCCTCTTTTTACACATTCTTCCCCGACAAGAACTATTTTTTGAACATTATTCACGAATACATAGGCTTTTGCAGCATTGCTCATGTCGCCCTGCTTATAACAATAATCACCCAAACGTTCAATCTTTCCGAAATCTTTGGCAAGATTATAAGTTTCCAATGCTTGATCATAGCGACCAAGATCTCTTAATTGATCTCCAACTTTTGATAATTTTGCCCCATTACCTGCTTTGTAAAATGCTTTCAATGCTTCAGCTAATTTTCCTTTTTCTAAACAAAAATCTCCTACTGTGTTTAGAATCTGTTTCCTTTTATCTTCTTCAAACATAGATAGATTTACATTGTCGATTCCCTTGCTAAGAATATTTGGCACAATTTTTGCAAATGGGGAATCTTCAAATGCACTATGATCTTCCATCATTTTAGAAGCATTTTTTTTGATTTGGTCTACCATTAAACTTCATTAAATAGGTGCGATTTAAAAGCATTATTGATTGAAAATATCTGTTTCAAACAATGTATATTATAGGAGATAAATGTTTTTATATTTTCTGGGATTATATAAATGGATGGTTATGTCTTTAGACGAGGCGATGCTTGGTTTTAAGGCAAGTTTGGATGAATACGTTAGGGATATTCAATGGAAAATGTTTTTGTATTCTAATAGCATTGATTCTCATGTTCGAGACAGTATATTCGGTTTAGAAGACTCCATTGGGATTTTTAATAAAAGATTTTCTGAAAAGTATGAATCTAGTATTAATCAAATCCAAAAACATTTTAAAAAGGATTTGAATGCAGGAGTTCTTAAAAGGTTGTATTAATCAACCGTAAATAATTTAGAATCATGCTTGACATCAAATAATCCTAGTCTAGCACCTGCGTCTAACCATCCGTGAGCGTAGTTTAAGGCTGCGAATGCATTTACTAGATTTCCTTTCTGCTCAAAGTGCTTTGCATCATTGAAATAAAGTTCAGCCATATTGTAGAAGTCCATCGCTACGACATGAAGGTGCGTTCTCTCTGGGATCTTGATTTTTGCTTTTTTTAATGCTTTTTCAGTAATTGAAAAATATTTCTTTAATTTTATATCTGTTATTAGATTCATGAAGCTTTAATTGTTTTTGCATTATTTAAATATTTTGTTAAACAAGTATTTGATTTTCTTAAGCGCTTTTACAATTCTTTCAGTGTTCTGCTTTCGTGCATGCCCTTTGATTTAGTTTCTTAAATATTCCCTAACGTTCCTAGCCCCTTGTAATTGGGTTATTAACGTTTTAATTAGTTGTTTTGAAGTTTTTTTAGACAGATTCATTGAGTTTTAACTCTAATAGTGAGTTTTGATAATAATAATAATTATAAATTTGTTTTTTCGATATTAATTAAAATGAAAATACATCCTGATTTAAGATATATAAACTTAGAAGGCGGACCTGGAAATGGTAAAAGTACTCAAAGTGTTTTGCTTAAAGAATATCTTGAAAATAAGGGTTATAAGGTAAGCTGTTTTGAAGAGCCCTCAAAGAAAAAAGGGACTATTGGCCGAGATATAATAAGGGATCTTTTTCTTAAGGGGTTATTAAAAGTTGATGCGTATGGGGCGATGTGCCTATATTATGCAGATAGGCGCGACAAAAATGAAGTGGAATATCAGCCCGCATTAGATTTAGGAGAAATTGTTATTGGGGCTAGGAATTATGATTCTACCGCAGTTTATCAAACACAAAGAATGGGATTGGATGTTAATTTATTCAAACAATATCATAATTTAAATAAGGCTTTTTTAGCAATTCCAGATTTAAATATCATTATGGATGTTGATCCATATGAAGCCGCAAAAAGAAGATATGCCCAAAAAAATGATGAAGCTGATGTTTTTGAGGCTAAGGCTGATGATATGAGAAAAACATTCGAAGGATATAACAAATTACCTAGTTTATTTGATGATGAAAAATTTGTTATGATTAATGCTAGAGGAAATATTAATGAAGTTCGAGATATATTAATTAAAGTTATTGAGGCTTTTGATCCTAGTTTAAGCAAATTTATGAAACTTGAATCAGGATTTTATGTATTAAGATGATAATCACTATATCCGGCAAGAATGGAAGCGGAAAAAGCACAATTGCTAAAGAACTTGCTAAATCACTTGGACTGAAACATAAATCATCAGGGGATTTTTTCAGAGATCTAGCCAAAGAGAAAGGATTAAGTTTTGATGAACTTGGGAAGCTTGCAGATAAAGATCCTAAGATTGACAATGAAATTGACAACAAACAGAAAAGGTTTGGAGAAATTGAAAATAATTTTGTGATGGATGGAAGACTTTCATTTTTTTTCATTCCGCATTCCTTTAAAATTTTTTTGGATGTCTCTGACCGAGTTGCTGCGGAGAGAATATTCAAAGAGGGCAGGAGTGAAGAGCATTATTTAAGCCTAAAAGATGCGGAATATAAATTGAGAGAAAGAAATGACTCATTAAGAAAAAGATTCCTGAGCAAATACAACGTGGATTATTGTGATTTTAAGAATTACGATTTAGTTATTGATACGACGAAAATGCCGATAAAAGTGATTAAAGATAAGATTCTAAGGACTTTGGGCAAGTAAAATTTATATATAAGTAAATTCCCTTTTATTACCTAATATGCTCAGAACAAATACCTGTGGAGAATTAAGAAGAAAAGATATTAATAAAACAATAACTCTTTGTGGATGGGTTCAAAGCAGAAGAGACCATGGCGGAGTGATTTTTATCGATTTAAGGGATAGGTATGGTTTAACCCAAGTGGTTTTTGATCCTTCTCATTTAGCTAAGCTCCACAAGGAAGCGGAACATTTAGGAAGAGAATTTGTCATTAAAGTTAAAGGTAAATTAAGAGAAAGAAAAAAAGGCATGATAAATCCAAATATGGATACTGGTGAAGTTGAGATGTTTGCTGATGAACTTGAGATATTAAATAAATCTGATGTTCCACCCTTTGAGATTGATGATAGAAAATTAGCAAATGAATTTTTAAGGTTAAAATATAGGTACTTGGATTTGAGAAGGCCTGAGATGCAGAGGAATCTGCTTGTCAGACATAAAGTTGCTTTGGCTGCAAGAGAATATTTATCATCTAAGGGATTTTTGGAGATTGAAACCCCTTTATTGATTAGATCGACCCCTGAGGGGGCAAGAGATTTTGTTGTACCAAGTAGAGTGAGTCCGGGAAAGTTTTATTCTTTGCCGCAGTCACCCCAATTATACAAACAAATATTAATGGTTTCTGGATGTGACAGATATTTTCAAATCGCAAGATGCCTAAGAGACGAAGATAATCGAGGAGACAGACAGCCGGAATTTACACAAATTGATATTGAAATGAGCTTTGCCGAACAGGAAGATATTTTTCAGGTTGTTGAAGGGCTCATGAAGGAATGCTTTAAGAAAGGAATAAATGCAGAGATCAAAACTCCGTTTAAAAGAATGACCTATGATGAAGCAATGAATAAGTATGGCGTTGACAAACCTGATTTAAGATTTGGTTTAGAACTTTGCGATGTTTCTGAAATTGTAAAGCATTCAAATTTTGGGGTTTTCAAACAAGCCTTAGATAATAAAGGCGTTGTTAAGTGCTTAAATGTCAAAAAATGTGCTGAATTTTCGAGGAAGGATATTGATGAACTTGAAGAGGTTGCCAAAGTTTATAGGGCTAAAGGTCTTGCCTGGATGAAAATGGCAAACGGAAAATTAGAAAGTTCTGTTACTAAATATTTTTCTGAAGAATTGCTAATTAAATTGATTAAACATACTAATGCAAAAAACGGCGATTTATTGTTGTTTGTTGCTGATGAGTTTAGAATTGCCTGCTCTGCTTTAGGTCAGATAAGAAATCATTTAGGAAAGAAATTAAATCTAATAAATAAGGATGCTTTTGAAATATGCTGGGTTACGGATTTTCCATTATTTGAATGGGATAATGATACTGAGAGATGGCTTGCTATGCATCACATTTTTACTGCTCCAAGAGATGAGGATTTAGAATTATTAGAAACAGATCCAGGAAAAGTGAAAGGGAAATTATATGATATGGTAATAAATGGATATGAGATTTGCTCTGGAAGCATAAGGATAAACAGAAGAGATGTGCAGCAAAGAGTAATGGATGTTATTGGTTTGACGATGGAAGATGCTGAACAGCAATTTGGATTTTTGATGGAAGCTTTCAGATATGGCGCTCCGCCTCATGGTGGAATTGCACCAGGTTTTGACAGGTTATTGATGGTTATGTTGGGCTATGATGATATAAGAGAAGTTTACGCATTTCCCAAAAATAAAAAAATGGAATGCCCTATGGATGGGTGCCCTTCAGATCCCGACAAGCAGATGCTGAAAGATTTGCATATAAAGTTGGATATAGCGAAGAAATAATATTTTTTTTTAAATAGAATTTATAGAAAAGTTTATTAATACATAAATATTGTTTTCTTGTAATATTATTAGTTTGAGAGAAAAAATGAGAGGTGATGGTTTTGGAAAATAAAGTTATAGTTAGTATTTTGGTTGGTTTCTTAATGGTTTTTGCTGTATTATTTTTTGTAGGGCAGCTCACTACAGGCAAGAACTTATCTATTTCAGACACAGATTTAACTGGTGGAGCAACAGCAGGGGATTTGGATTCTGAACTTGGTTTGGAAGCTTGGACTTCCCCCACGGTTATTGTTTCAATTGAAGATACGGGTTTAACCGGTGGAGCATTGGTTTACAATACAACTCCAGCTTTCATTTTTAATTATACTAATTCGACAATTCCGGTTGCGCCAAATAATGACTCGGCTAATTGTACATTATATGCCGACATTCCAGGAACAGATTTAGCTAGAGTTGCGAATATAACTGGCCCTCATGTGACTAATCATACAAATTATGTATTGATTCCAGGAATAGGCGGTCCTGCATTAACTGGAGGATTAGCTGAAGGCGTGGTTCATTGGTATATAAATTGTACACAATATAACACTACTGCAACTCAGGCATTGATTGCAGCAAACTCTTCATCAACAGCGATACAGAGTTTCTATCTTAAGACTGTTGAATATAATCTCTTTTCTGCTACAGATGGGGTTAATACTCTATATGATTCAGAGGGTGATTTCAATGGAACCACTGGTGCGGCAGGGGCAGGATTTCTTAATGCAACTAATGTGACGCAATTGACAATTAATATTACGGCATATAATGTCACCGGCGCAATTAGAAATATTACAGGAGTCAGAATATATTACAATTCGACAGGTGGTGTACCAAATGTAAATTATATGAATGTGACTAATCTATCTCTTGTAGCAAATGCATCTAGTGTTGTATTTTATAATTATACGTTGAATACATTCCTAGAACCCGCAAGATTGACCACTGATGGGGCTGTCTTGAGCTTTATGATTTATGTATATACTAGCTCAGGTAGACAAGTCAATTTTACGAATGATGGAAAGTACTACAATATAACTATTGATGGTGCTGCACCTACGGTTACGGCAAGTGCAACTCCGGCAACGGGAACTTCATTGACAACAGCATTTACTTTAAGTTGCACCGCAACGGATACTGTAGATAGTTCATTAACAGAAGATGCAATGAGTATTGTAAAGCCATCCGGGGCTATAGTTAATCCTTCGAGTACGACATATGTAGATACGGGAGAAATAGGCACTTATACTTTGAGATGTGGTGCTAGAGATGATACGGGCCGTTATACCTCTTCATCGGACACATTTGTGGTATCTGCGGCATCGTCTACTTCTTCAGGCGGATCTTCTTCAGGCACTGCAACTGTTTCAAGCACTACATCCGTGGCTTCTATTGCTGCGGGGGGAATTGCACAATTTGAGACTGCTGTTTCTAAAGTTGAAACAATTGGCGTAACAGGCATTGATATAGCTGTAATAAATGGCGCCAATAATGTTATCGTAAAGGTTGAGCAAGTGATTACAAAGCCTGCAATTGTAACTAGTGATGTAAATGGGGAATTGTATAAATATGTACAGATTACCGTTACTAACTTAGGCATAGATAACATCAATACGGCTATTGTTAAATTTAAGGTAAGCAAGGCATGGCTTACTGAAAATGGATTTGATAAAGCTGATGTAAGGCTGAATAGATGGGCAGTAGAATGGACATCATACGCTGCAACAATATTGAGCGAAGATGACCAATATGTATACTATTCTGCAAATGTACCTGGATTTAGTTATTTCGCAATCTCTGCTGAAAAGAGCACATCTAGCGAACAAACTGAAATTATTGCTGATGAAGATGCAATAGGCACAGAATCAAGCACATTGCCTCCAGAAGCTGGAAGCAAGAGCAATATCTGGATTTGGATATTTGGCCTAGCTGTTTTAGCAGGAATAGGATTTGCCATTTATTTTGTATTAAAAAAGCGATAAGCTTTTAAATTTTTTTATTTCTTTTATTTTTGTGACTTACTTTGATCAGCATTTCATGGTAGATATTGA
>Ga0208375_1002111_pt1 | contig 19624 bp, 21 predicted proteins | sample RifOxyD1_FD_184038 | JGI IMG/M metagenome (GOLD analysis project Ga0208375, IMG submission 184038) | Soil microbial communities from Rifle, Colorado - Rifle Oxygen_injection D1 (SPAdes) | ecosystem: Environmental > Terrestrial > Deep subsurface > Rock core/Sediment | place: Rifle, Colorado... | reverse complement strand
CAAGCCTTGATTGATCCCAATACCCAAAAAGATTACATCTCGACCAAATCCGCTCGCAACATCAAGATCGACGGCGGCGCCGTTTCGCTTGATATTCAGCTGGGTTATCCCGCGCAGAGCCAACTGGCCGGCATCAAGCAACAAGTAGAGGACGGCATCAAGGCTATCGAGGGCGTCACCAGCGTGACCGCCAACGTCAGCTTCAAAATCGTGTCGCACAGCGTGCAGCGCGGTGTGAAGCTGATCCCCGGCGTGAAAAATATCATTGCTGTCGCATCCGGCAAGGGTGGCGTCGGAAAATCAACCACAGCGGTCAATCTGGCGCTGGCGTTGTCAGTCGAAGGCGCGCGCGTGGGTATGCTGGATGCCGATATTTACGGGCCATCACAGCCGACCATGCTCGGCATCACCGACAAGCCGGAGTCGACTGACGGTAAAAACCTTGATCCGCTAATCGGTCATGGCATTCAGGCCATGTCGATCGGCTTCCTGATCGACGTCGAAACCCCGATGGTGTGGCGTGGCCCAATGGTTACCCAGGCACTGGAACAGCTGTTGAATAACACCAACTGGACCGACCTTGATTACCTGGTGGTAGATCTGCCGCCTGGCACCGGCGACATTCAGTTGACGCTGGCGCAGCGTGTGCCGGTGACTGGCGCGGTGATCGTGACCACGCCGCAGGACATCGCCTTGATCGACGCGCGCAAGGGTCTGAAGATGTTCGAGAAAGTCGGCATTCCGATCATTGGCGTGGTGGAAAACATGAGCCTGCACATTTGTTCCAAGTGCGGCAACGAGGAGCGCATCTTTGGCGAAGGCGGCGGCGAGCGCATGTGCAAGGATTACAGCGTGGAGTTCCTCGGCGCATTGCCGCTGGACGGTGCGATCCGTGCCGATACCGATTCTGGTAAGCCGTCAGTGGTGGCCGACCCGGATGGTCGCGTAACCGATATCTACAAGCAGATTGCACGTCGCGTGGCCGTCAAGATTGGCGAAACCGCTGTAGATCACTCTGCCAAATTCCCCAGCATTGTGATTTCCAATACCTGATGAGCATCAAGTCTGACCGCTGGATCCGTCGCATGGCGACGGATCACGGCATGATCGAGCCATTTGAACCCGGTCAAGTCAAAGCGGTCGGCGGCCGCTCGATTGTTTCGTACGGCACGTCCAGTTACGGCTACGACGTGCGCTGTGCGAACGAATTCAAGTTGTTCACCAATATCAACAGCACGATTGTCGATCCCAAGGCATTTGACCCGAATTCCTTCATTGAGGTCAAAGGCGACTCCTGCATCATTCCGCCCAATTCATTCGCACTCGCGCGCACGGTGGAGTATTTCCGTATTCCGCGCAGTGTCCTGACAATTTGTCTGGGCAAGAGCACCTATGCCCGCTGCGGCATTATTGTCAACGTGACACCGCTTGAGCCTGAGTGGGAAGGCCACGTGACGCTCGAGTTTTCCAATACCACGCCACTACCTGCGCGCATCTACGCTAACGAGGGCGTGGCGCAAATGCTGTTTCTCGAATCCGATGAAGTGTGCGAAATCTCGTACAAGGATCGCGGCGGAAAATACCAAGGCCAGATGGGCGTCACCCTCCCCAAAATCTGACGCTGGTAAAGATTTAACTTCCAGGTCGTACAATCCGCGTCTTTCTTACGGCCTTCCAAAGGTTACGCCATGCGCTTTCGTTTCCCTGTCGTCATTATTGACGAAGATTTTCGCTCCGAGAACGCTTCGGGTTTGGGTATACGTGCGCTTGCTGATGCCATTGAAAAAGAAGGTATCGAGGTGTTGGGCGTCACCAATTACGGCGATCTGACTTCGTTTGCTCAGCAGCAGGCACGCGCCTCGGCCTTTGTGCTGTCGATCGACGATGAGGAACTTGCAGGGAGTGCCGAGGATGCGCAGGCAGCGCTGCAAAAACTGCGTGGATTTGTCGAGGAGGTGCGTTTCCGCAATGCCGAAATCCCGATTTTTCTGCATGGCGAAACCCGCACCGCGCGTCACATTCCCAACGACATCCTGCGCGAGCTCAACGGCTTTATCCACATGCTGGAAGACACGCCGGAGTTTCTTGCGCGTTACATCCTGCGTGAAGCGCGCACTTATCTCGATTCGCTGGTGCCGCCCTTTTTCCGTGCGCTGACCCACTATGCCGCTGACGGCTCGTATTCCTGGCATTGCCCCGGGCATTCGGGTGGCGTAGCGTTTTTGAAATCACCAATTGGCCAGATGTTCCACCAGTTTTTTGGCGAGAACCTGTTGCGTGCTGACGTCTGTAATGCAGTTGACGAACTGGGGCAACTGCTGGACCACACCGGCCCCGTTGCTGCATCCGAGCGCAATGCCGCACGCATCTTTAATTGCGATCATCTTTTCTTTGTAACCAACGGCACCTCATCGTCGAACAAGATGGTGTGGCACGCCAACGTGGCGTCGGGCGACATCGTCGTGGTCGACCGAAACTGCCACAAGTCGATCCTGCACGCGATCATCATGTGTGGCGCGATCCCGATCTTCTTGACGCCGACGCGCAACCACTACGGCATCATCGGGCCGATTCCGATGGACGAGTTCCGCCCCGAGAATATCGCTCGCAAAATCGCCGCGCATCCCTTTGCCAAGCACGCAAAGGGCGGTCCGCGCATTCTTACGATTACGCAATCGACCTACGACGGCATCCTGTACAACGTCGACATGATCAAGGAACTGCTGGGCGACACGGTAGACACCCTGCATTTTGATGAAGCCTGGCTGCCGCATGCGACTTTCCACGACTTTTATCGCGGCATGCATGCCATCGGCAAGGACAGGCCGCGTGCGGAGAATGCATTGGTGTTCGCCACCCAGTCGACCCACAAGCTGTTGGCCGGCTTGAGCCAGGCTTCGCAAATCCTGGTGCAGGATGCGCAGAACCGAAAACTCGACTTTCATCGCTTCAATGAAGCGTATCTGATGCACATGTCGACCAGCCCGCAGTACGCGATCATCGCCTCGTGCGACATCGCCGCGGCGATGATGGAGCCGCCCGGCGGCACCGCGTTGGTCGAGGAGTCAATCAAGGAAGCCCTCGATTTTCGCCGCGCCATGCGCAAGGTGGATGGCGAGTTCGGTGATTCATGGTGGTTCCAGGTGTGGGGGCCAAACGACTTCGCCGAGGAAGGCATCGGCGAGCGCGAAGATTGGGTGCTCACGGCCAACGACCGCTGGCACGAGTTCGGCAACATTGCGCCCGGCTTCAACATGCTCGACCCGATCAAAGCCACGCTCATCACCCCGGGCCTGGATATGGACGGTGCTTTTGCCGATTCAGGCATCCCGGCCTTGATCGTGACCAAGTATCTGGCTGAACACGGTGTCATCGTCGAGAAAACCGGGCTGTATTCCTTCTTCATCATGTTCACCATCGGCATTACCAAGGGCCGCTGGAACACGCTGGTCACGGCGTTGCAGCAGTTCAAGTCGGATTACGACCAGAACCAGCCACTGTGGCGTGTGTTGCCCGAATTTGTGGTCAAACATCCGCGTTACGAAAGAACCGGGCTGAAGGAGTTGTGTGACCAGATCCACACAGTCTACAAAGCCAACGACGTTGCTCGTTTGACGACAGAAATGTACTTGTCCGAGATGGATCCGGCGATGAAACCGGCTGATGCCTTTGCCAAGATGGCGCATCGTGAGATCGAGCGAGTCGAAATCGACAAGCTCGAAGGCCGTATCACCGCCATGCTGGTGACGCCGTATCCGCCTGGTATTCCGTTGCTGATTCCAGGGGAGCGCTTCAATGCAACCATTGTCCGTTATCTGCAATTTACCCGTGATTTCAATGGGCGTTTCCCCGGTTTCGAAACAGATGTGCATGGTCTGGTCGAGAATGGAGACGAAGGCAAGTATTACGTCGACTGCGTACTCGCTACCGACGACCCGTGTGCTTGATTAATCAGACGAAAAGCGTAAGATGCGCAGTCCCCGGTTTGCCGGGGATTGTTTTTTGGTCCGGTCTGTTTTTAACCTTGGCCAAGTTAACCTTGCTCCACCGCACCGCAGCGGGGGGCTTAACCGAAAGGAATCTTAATGCGGCATTACGAAATCGTATTTATCGTCCATCCGGATCAGAGCGAGCAAGTGCCCGCCATGATCGAGCGTTATCGCGCCAATATCTCCGCGCGCGGCGGCAGCATCCATCGCCTGGAAGATTGGGGCCGCCGTCAGATGGCTTACCCGATCCAGAAAATCCACAAGGCACATTACGTGCTGATGAACATCGAGTGCGATCAGGAAACGCTGGACGAACTCGATCATGGCTTCAAGTTCAATGATGCCGTGCTGCGCCATCTGACCATCAAGCGTAAAGCTGCCGAAACCACGGCATCGCCGATGATGAAGGAAGAAAAATCGCGCGACATGATGGAAGGCGCCAAGCCTGAAGCGGTTAAGGCAGAAGTCGCCGCCGCCGAGCAGCCCGCCGAAGCCTGAATGAGTGAACAGGCTGGTCATCAGCGGAGCGCTTATCCGGATTGACCCCTTGCGTTACAGCCCGGCTGGCGTGCCGATTGCCGAAGCGGTGGTTCATCACCGTAGCAGTCAGACCGTCGCCAACCAGGCAAGACAGGTGGAATGCGAACTGACCGTGCAGGCGAGTGGATCGCTGGCAAGTCAGCTCACGCAGATTACCGTTGGTACGCAGGTCAAGATGGAAGGCGCGTTGAATCGACGCAGTGTGAACAGCCGGCAACTTCTCTTGATATTGAATCGAATCGAAAAGGAATAATCATGGCACGTCCCATGGGTGGTAAATCAGGCGGCAAATTCGCCAAAAAAGGGGGTCGCGACAGCGGCAATCGTGGTCTCTTTAAGCGTCGCAAGTTCTGTCGCTTCACCGTCGACAAGGTGGTTGAAGTTGATTACAAGGACATCGAAGTGCTGAAGGAATTCATCGCTGAAAACAGTCGCATCATCCCGGCACGCATTACCGGCACCAAGGCGCATTACCAGCGCCAGCTGGGTACCGCAATCAAGCGTGCGCGCTTTCTTGCGTTGATGCCTTACACCAATCTGCATTAAGGAGACGACCATGCAAATCATTCTGATCGATAAAGTCGTCAACCTGGGCAACCTGGGCGATGTGGTCAAGGTGAAAGACGGCTATGCCCGCAACTTCCTGATTCCTTCCGGGCGTGCGCGCCGTGCCACGCAGGCCAACATGGCTGCGTTTGCAGAGCAGAAGGCTGAACTGGAACGGGTGGCCGCCGAGAAATTCGCAGACGCGCAGAGCCGTGGCGCAAAACTGGAAGGCAGCAGTGTCAAAATCGGCCAGAAAGCCGGTGTCGATGGCCGGTTGTTTGGTTCCATTACCAATGCTGATATTGCTGATGCATTGAAAGCACAAGGCCATGATGTTGCCAAGGCCGACGTGCGTTTGCCCGAGGGTCCGCTCAAGGCCATTGGCGAATACAGCGTGGTGCTGGCGCTGCATTCCGATGTCACCGCGAACATTACGGTGGTGGTGGTCGGCGAACAGTAATCTCGCCGAGGATGCCAAAAAGGGGAGCCTTGGGCTCCCCTTTTTTATACCCCTCTGTTCACGCCTTATCCACAGCCTTATCCCTTGGTCAGCAGGGGCGCGAAGACTAAAATCCCGTGATGGCCGCTATCTATCCCTTATCCGCAAGTACCGATCCCCAATTGGCGCAAATGCGCTTGCCGCCCCACTCGCTGGAGGCTGAACAAGCCGTTTTGGGTGGCCTGCTGCTTGATAATAGCGCTTGGGACCGTATTGGTGACGTGGTGTCGGAAAGCGATCTATACCGCCAGGATCATCGTCAGATTTTGCGTGCGATTGTGCGGCAGATTGCAGAGAACCGGCCTGCCGATGCCGTGACGGTGGCGGAGGCCTTGCAGTCACTCGGCCATCTGGAAAGCGTCGGCGGGCTTGCTTACATCGTCGCGTTGGCAAGCAATACGCCATCGGCCGCCAACATTCGCCGCTATGCCGAAATCGTGCGCGAGCGTTCGGTGATGCGCCGCCTCGCAGAAGTAGCGACCGGCATTGCCGACACCGCGTATTCTCCCGGCGGGCGTAGCGCCTCGCAATTGCTCGACGAAGCTGAAGCCAAGGTGTTCGAGATTGCCGAGTCCGGTAATCGCGGTCAGGTTGGGTTTGTCGAAATCAAGCCCTTGCTGAAAGAAGTTGTTGAGCGCATCGATGAGTTGTATCACCGGGACAATGATTCCGGCATCACTGGCGTGCCCACCGGCTTCCATGATCTAGACCAAAAAACTTCGGGCTTGCAACCAGGCGATCTGGTCATTGTCGCGGGACGGCCATCGATGGGTAAAACTGCGTTTTCGCTCAACATGGCCGAAAACGTGGCGCTCGATACCGGCTTGCCGGTGGCGGTGTTTTCAATGGAAATGGGCGGTGCGCAGTTGGTGATGCGGATGATTGGTTCGGTTGGCAAGCTGGATCAACATCGTTTGCGTACTGGCAAACTTGGTGAGGACGACTGGCAGCGCCTCACCTATGCGTTGGGCAAGCTCAACGAAGCGCCGATATTCATAGACGAAACGCCCGGACTCAATGTGCTTGAACTGCGTGCCCGCGCGCGGCGTCTGATGCGCCAGTGTGGCAAGCTGGGCCTGATCGTGATCGACTACTTGCAATTGATGTCGGGCAGTAATACTGGCAGCAGCGAAAACCGGGCAACCGAGATTTCGGAAATCTCGCGTGCGCTGAAAGGCCTGGCCAAAGAACTGCAGGTCCCGGTGGTCGCGCTGTCGCAGTTGAACCGTGGACTGGAACAGCGGCCCAATAAGCGTCCGGTGATGTCCGACCTGCGTGAATCGGGCGCCATCGAGCAGGATGCCGACGTCATCCTGTTCATTTACCGGGACGAGGTCTATAACCCCGACACGCAAGACAAGGGCACGGCCGAAATCATCATCAGCAAGCAGCGTAACGGCCCGATCGGTACTGTGCGGCTTGCTTTCATTGGTGAGTACACGCGCTTCGAATCGCTGGCGCAGCCCGGCTCGTATTGAGCTCATGCGTCCCATTCTGGCGCGTATTTCCCTTGGTGCACTGGCGCACAACCTGCGCGTGGCGCGCGACCATGCGGGTGCGGCGCGCGTGTTTGCGGTGGTCAAGGCGAATGCTTACGGACACGGGCTGTCCCGTGCTCGACGGGCGCTGGCATCGGCCGATGGCTTTGCGGTATTGACGCTTGAAGAGGCCGCCAACCTGCGGTTGATGGGGGTGCAGCAGCCGATTCTGTTGCTCGAAGGCTTGTTTGGCGCTGACGAGATTGCGACGTGTGCCGAGCTGGATTTGCGGCCTGTGCTGCATCATGCAGCGCAACTCGACTGGTTGCAGCGGCTGCCTCCCGCACGTCCGATCCATGTTTTCCTGAAATTCGATAGCGGTATGCACCGGTTGGGCTTTCCGCTTGCGGAACATGCGGACATCGTCGCGCGGGCGCGGAATTTACCTAGGGTGGCCAGTGTCACCTTGATGACCCATTTTGCGCAAGCGGATGAAGCTGCCGGGGTGGCGTGGCAATTGCAGCCGTTTCTGCGCGAAATGGCTGATTACGATTTGCCTTGGAGCAGTGCCAATTCGGCGGCGCTGCTGCGCTACCCCGATACGCAGGGGGCGTGGGTGCGTCCTGGTTTGATGTTGTATGGCGCGTCGCCTTTTGCCGAGGTGTCGGCCGAACATCTGGGGCTACGCCCCGCAATGACGCTGCAATCTGAAATCATCAGTGTGCAGACCCTGCAGGCAGGCGAGGGTGTGGGCTATGGCCAGCTGTACCGTGCCAAACGTGCAATGCGGGTGGGAGTGGTTGCATGCGGTTATGCGGACGGTTATCCGCAGAATGCGCCAACAGGCACGCCGATACGGGTCAGTGGCCGTCTGACCCGAACGCTTGGGCGCGTATCAATGGACATGCTGTGTGTGGATTTGAGCGAACACCCTGACACTGGGGTGGGAAGCCCGGTTGTGCTGTGGGGGGAAGGGATACCGGTCGATACGGTCGCCGCAGCTGCCCGCACCAGTAGCTATGAACTGCTGTGCGCGCTGGCTGCGCGCGTTACGGTGCAGGAAACCGACTGAAGACGCGTTAATGGGTGATGCCGAACGAGGGATCGCGTGTTCCTGGCGGCATGGGTAGCCCGGCATAGCGGGTGGCTTGTGCAATCAGTCCCAGTGGAAACAGGTTGCTTAGATGCTTGTTTCCGCCCAGCCCGGCATACTGCTCTTCCAGCGTATGCCTCAGCATGTGGGCGGTGATCGTGCCGCCGTGGTCGGCGTAGCAGTCGCGTAGATAGCGGATGATGGCCAGATGGTCGTCGCCGAGTTCCAATCCATCCTGTCGAGCCATGGCAATGGCCAGTTCTTCTGTCCACTCATCCAGTTCGAAGAGATGGCCACGCTCCTGCGCTTCGCCGTTTCCCCGCGCGTCCATTTTGCTGTTGTCCGCCATGAAGATCTCCTCGGGTTAAAGGAGCGTTATGTATAGATCGTGCAGGGCAAAATCCAAGCGCGCCACGCCCGTTCGACATCCTTCGACGGAATGCCTAGAGGGAAATGACGGGTGCGGAAAAGCATTCAAGATGGCGTTTCCCCACAACAAATTCGGTACAGGCCAGCGTATTGATCGCGTCATTCAAGGCAGCAGAAAACGCTTCAAAATCGCTAATGCCAGGGTAGGTTTCCATCCAGGTCGCCGGATCGTCACACCGCTGCATGCGATGCGGTGGCTGGCCGCAATGGGTCGCCATCGCGAGCAGGAGCGCGTCGATGCAGTTGCCGGCCAGTCTGGTCTGTGTCAGGTCAATCCGGTAATAGACATAGGCGTGCCGCATTTACTCGGGCAGCGCGTAAGGTAGGGGCTTGAGCGTAAGCGCAGCACCATCGACGGCTTTCAGGTGCAGGGTGTGTGTGTTTGCGCTTTCGACCTGGGCGACGACCAGCACATCGAATCCGCCATCAGGTGCCGGCGCTGCATTGACCACGGTGCCGGTGGCCTGGCCGTCCATATCCGCACTGTAAAGCGCGTCACCGGGTGCGGCTTCTGCATCGAGGTGGGCCAGAAACATGCGGCGCTTGAGCTTGCCCAGGTACTGGCTGCGCGCAACGATTTCCTGGCCGGGATAGCAGCCTTTCTGAAAACTCACGCCGCCGATGATTTCGAAGTTGACCATCTGCGGCACAAACAGCTCCTGGGTCGCGCTGACGATCATCGGAATACCCGCATTGAGCCGCAACCAGTCCCACACCGGCGCGCCAACCGGGGTGGCGGATGCGCGCAGAGCTTGCCACACGGCGGCGGCGCGTTCGGGCAAGACCGACAGCACGAACTTGTCGTCGCCGACCCGAACCACCTGACCCGCTTCTACCGTGACCGAGCGCATGGCCGCCTCTGGAGCCGCGCCCATTGCGGCACTGATTGCGGCGGCGGCCTGCTTGCCAGCCACCACCAGACGTACGCTGTCATCACTGGCATCGCGCGCCTGAACCTTGGCGCGCATGATGAACATGGTCAGGCGCTTAAGCACGCTGGGAAGAATATCGCCCGCAAGTTGCAGGCAATAAATGTCGGCTTGCTGCCACATCAGAAAGTTGCCGAGCAGGCGTCCTTTGGGGCTGCAGTAGCCATTCCATTGGGCATTGTCGGCGTTCAGGTTGCGAACGTCGTTGGTCAGCTGGTTTTGCAGGAACGTGGCGGCATCGTCGCCAGTAAAAGCGATGACGCCCAGTTGCGACAGGTCAGCCAAGATAGTGCCGTCCACCGCAGCCGCGCGTTCGGCGGCGGGATCGCCGAAGTGCAGCACGCTGCGACCTTCAATCAGTGCGCCTTGGGATTGCAGAAAAACTTTCCAGGATTCGATCACGTTACTATTCCGGCAGATTTAACCGTCGAAAGTGTACACGCGGATGCACGAGATTGAGCTGAAATCCTCACGCCTGTTGGGGCTGTTGCGGGTGGGCATGGCGTTGTTGGCGCTACTTGCCATTTATCTTGCGAACTTGCCGGGCAGCGTTCAACTGGTGCTGGGTGTCATGGTGGCGGGTTTTAGTGGGTGGGGCTTGCGGCAGACTTCCAAATTGCCGCGTCTGCGCATTGCTGCGGATGGCCGGCTGCAAGGTCTGGGTGATGCGGACGAATGGTGCGATGTCGAAGTGCTGGGCGACAGCTTTGTCGCATCCGGCCTGATCGTGCTGCGTTATTGCCTGGACGGCCAGGCTTTACATAGCCTGACCCTGTTGCCCGACAGCGCCCCTACTGACGATCTACGTCGACTCAGGGTGTCTCTGCGCTGGATACGCCGCACACGCTCGGACACATCGTCCCCGGACGCGGGTTGAGCACGGTATTTCCGGCGACTGGCATGGTGTCGGGATAGTCTCGGCTGAAGTGGAGTCCCCGGCTTTCTTGCCGCAATTGCGCCGAGCGAATGATGAGATCGGCGCTTTGCACCAGATTGCGCAGTTCAATCAGATCGTTGCTGACGCGGAAGTTGCGGTAGAACTCGTCGATTTCGGCTCGCAGCAGACGGATGCGGTGTGCCGCACGAACGAGACGTTTATTGGTGCGGACGATGCCGACGTAGTCCCACATGAAACGACGCAGCTCGTCCCAATTGTGCGAGATCACCACTTCTTCGTCGGCATCTGTGACGCGCGAAGCATCCCATGCCGGCAAGTCCAGCGTGGGAGCGGGCGGCGTGACGAGAATGTCTGCGGCTGCAGCATGGCCGAATACCAGACATTCGAGCAGCGAGTTCGACGCCAGCCGGTTCGCGCCATGCAAGCCCGTGAATGTGACTTCGCCGACCGCATGCAGATTGCATAAATCGGTGCGCGCATTGAGGTCGGTGACCACGCCGCCGCAGGTGTAGTGCGCGGCCGGCACCACAGGGATCGGCTGTCGGGTGATGTCGATGCCGAATTCCAGGCAGCGGCGATAAATCGTCGGGAAGTGTTCACGCACGAATTCAGCGGGTTTATGGCTGATGTCGAGATAGACGCAATCGATACCGCGTTTTTTCATCTCGAAGTCGATTGCGCGTGCCACCACGTCACGGGGTGCGAGCTCGGCGCGTTCGTCATGCAGATGCATGAAGCGGCTGCCGTCGGGCAGCAGCAAATGGCCGCCTTCGCCGCGCACCGCTTCGGAGATCAGGAAGGATTTGGCATGCGGGTGGAACAGGCAGGTGGGGTGGAATTGCACGAATTCGAGGTTGGCGACGCGGCAACCGGCGCGCCAGGCCATTGCGATGCCATCGCCGGTCGAGGTGTCGGGATTGGTGGTGTAGAGGTAGACCTTGCCTGCACCGCCGGTGGCCAGCACGGTGTGGCCAGCGGAAAACGTTTCGACTTCGCCCGTCTCTTTGTTAAGCGCATAGGCGCCGTGAATTTGCCGGTCAGACCCGCCTGCGCGTTTGCCGCTGATGAGATCGATCGCGACGTGCTGCTCAAACGCGTCGATGTTGGGATGGCTCCGCACCTTGTCGAGCAGGCTGGTTTGCACCGCATGCCCGGTGGCGTCGGTGGCATGCACCACGCGGCGCATCGAGTGGCCGCCTTCGCGCGCCAGATGCAGCCCACCCGGGGTGGCGGGGTCGGGCGTAAAAGCCACGCCGTTGGTGGTGAGCCAGGCGATCATCTCGCGTGCCTGGCTGGCCACTTGGTGGGTAACGGCTTCGTCACACAATCCGCCGCCGGCAACCATGGTGTCATGCACGTGAGCTTCGACCGAGTCACCGATATCGATTGCCGCAGCAATCCCGCCTTGTGCCCAGTCACTGGCGCCATCGATCATCTGGCGCTTGGTGACGATGGCCACCCGGCGCTGATCGGCCAGCTTGAGTGCGGTGGTCAGCGCAGCGAGGCCGCTGCCGAGGATGAGGACGTCATATCTGTGCATGGTGTCGGGAGATGCGGGTGGGCTCAAACCTGGCAAGAATAACCCGGTTCCGGATGAACTTTTTCATTACGGCATGCTCACAGGTTTGGAATATGCGGTCACGTATACTTCTCACCACAATAAAAAGCAGCTAGGGAGTTATGTCGGATCGCGAATTGGATCAAGTGTTGGTCGAACGGGCCCAGCAGGGCGACAAGCGTGCGTTCGAGCTGTTGGTGATCAAATATCATCGCAAGCTCGGTCGTTTGCTATCGCGCATGGTGCGCGATTCAGCCGAGGTGGAAGACATCACGCAGGAGGCCTTCATCAAGGCCTATCGCGCATTGCCTGGATTCCGGGGTGAAAGTGCGTTTTACACCTGGCTGTATCGCATTGGCGTCAATACCGCCAAAAACTATCTGGTGGCGCGCAAGAAACAGCCGGTGTCGTCGGATGTGCAGGCAGAAGATGCCGAAAACTATGAAGAAGGTGATTTGCTGCGCGAAATTGCCACACCGGAAACGGAACTTCAGTCCAAACAAGTCGCCCAAGCCGTGAATGAAGCCGTCGAAGCCTTGCCCGAGGAGTTGCGAACAGCCATTACGCTGCGCGAGATCGAGGGCATGAGCTACGAGGACATTGCGCAGATGATGGACTGTCCGATCGGTACGGTTCGTTCTCGGATTTTCCGCGCGCGCGAAGCGATCGCAATCAAGATACGCCCGATGTTGGGCACCAGTCAGGATAAAAGGTGGTAACCATGTCAGCACTCCGCAAACCCAATGTCTTTTCCCGGACGACCTTTTCCCCGTCGGAAGACAGTAGTCAATTGTTGTCCGCTGCGCTGGATGGCGCGGCGACGCACGCTGAAATCGAGGCCTGTGTTGCAGCCCTGAAGCGTGACGAAACCCTGCGACAAGACTGGTCTGATTACCATCTCATCGGCGACCTGATGCGCGGCACAGCGCCGGTGTCGGATGACTTCATGGCACGTTTGTCGGCGCAATTGGCGACGGAGCCGACCGTGCTTGCGCCACGTCGCAGCGTCTGGCCGCAGCGCGTGGCGGTCGCTTCGTTTGCGTCGCTTGCGGTGTGGGGCATGGTGACGCTCAGCGGCATGCAGCAAGATGCGCCGGCGACCCTGCCAATGGCGATGGCACCAGCCTTTCAGCAGGTTGCGCAAGCAACCGTGCCGGCTCGTGACGAGGTCCGATTGGCGCCTTATCTGGTTGCGCATCAGGAGTTTGCCCCGATGGCGGTGGTCTCACCTTATCAACGTACGGTGGCGCTTGCGGAGGAGCCCCGTTAATGCAGACGATGGGTAGGGTGCAGCGAGTCGACTGGTTCGCCGTACTGGCTGGATGTCTGGTGTTGTCTGTTTTGACTATGGCGGCTCCAGCCTATGCCGATAGTGCCCTTGACTGGCTCAAGCGGGCCGAAACGGCTGCGAGGCAACAGAACTACAGCGGCGTGTATGTCTATCACCATGGCGAACACATAGAAGTCTTGCGTGTTTTGCATCGCGTCGATGCAAAGGGCGAACAGGAAAAGGTCGAAGTGCTGGACGGAATGCCGCGCCAGTTTTTGCGCATCAACAATGACGTCTACTGCCATCTTCCGGGAGGCAAACAGGTGCGGTTGGAGCGCAACGCGCCGCGTCGTTTTTTCCCGGCGTTGCTGCCGGCGAATCCGGCCACGCTGTTGGATTTCTACACCGCCAAACTGGGCGGCTCCGAACGTGTGGCGGGGCGCTCCTGCCAGGTGCTGCTGCTGGAACCGCGAGATGGCTATCGCTACGCTTACAACCTGTGGCTCGACAAATTGACGGGACTGCCCCTCAAGTCGCGCATTGTGAATGACAGTGGAAAAGTGGTGTCGATGTTCGTTTTTTCTGAAGTTCAGGTCGGTAAAGCGCCCGATTCCCGATTCTTTTTCAATGATCTGGCAGGCAAAAGCATTTTGAAAGCGAGCCTGGATCAGCCCACCAGCGTGACCTGGAATGTCACGCCGCCGCCCGGCTTTGTCCAGGTACAAGCAGCAGTCAGAGCGCTGCCCGGCAAACAGATGCCGGTGACACATCTGGTTTATTCCGATGGCTTGAGCGTGTTGTCAATGTTCCTCGAACCGGTCAATCCAAAAATGCCGAAGATGCAGGGGCTGGCAGCCGAAGGTGCCATTGGGGTGTATGCGCGCGAGGTGGATGGCTATTCCGTCACCACATTGGGTGAAGTCCCCAACGCCGCACTGATCGAAACAGGTAATTCGGTGGAAAAACAGTGAGCCAGACCGGGCGCAATTCGGTGCCTGAGCCAAACATGCTCGAACAGACTGTCGAGGTTATCAAGACAGCTTCGGACGGAATTTGGGTGCAGGCGGTCGAGCCATCAGGCTGTGGAACGTGCGGGGGGCAGGGATGTTCGTCGCGGCGGATTGCCGAGTTGTTCCAGCGCAAGCCGCGTCTGTTCCGGGTGGATTGTGATTTGTCACTGGCACCGGGTGACCGTGCGATTGTCGGAATTGCCAACGGCAGCGTGTTGAACAGTGCACTGCGTGCCTATGGTCGGCCTCTGGCCTTGATGCTGGGAGGGGCATTGCTTTCCCAGGTTTTTGAGTTGGGTGACGGACCCGCCTTGATTGGTGTGTTGCTGGGGGGGGCGGTCGCCTGGTTGCTGGCACGCAATACGCAGGCCGCGCGGCCAGTGGTGTTGCGACGTGAAGAGATGATTCGTTTGATGAAAGGGTAGCGAGTATGCGGATGGTTTTGACTAGGATGGCAATGGTAGGCGCGCTGGTTTGGTCTACATGGGCAACAGCTGTGATGGATGTGGCTGATCTGGTCGAATCGCAGGGTCCGGCCGTGGTCAACATCAGTACCACGACGCTCGCCAGACGCGGATCAAAGGGTATGCCGGACGACGAAAACATGCAGGAGTTTTTTCGTCGCTTTTTTCCGGGCATGCCAGGGATCCCGGGTGGGGCCATGCCGGGTACACCCAGCCATGGAACAGGGTCGGGGTTTATCGTTGGCAGCGATGGCACCATTTTGACCAATGCCCACGTGGTGGACGGGGCCGATGAGGTTGTCGTCAAACTTACCGACAAGCGAAAATTCATCGCCAAGGTGATCGGCACCGACGCGCGTACCGATGTCGCCGTGCTGAAAATCACAGCTAAAAGTTTGCCTGCCGTGAAACTGGGTAGTCCGGATGCCTTGCGCGTCGGTGAAGCCGTCGCGGCGATAGGTTCGCCTTTCGGATTCGAAAACTCGGTTACTTCCGGCATCGTTTCAGCAAAGGGCCGTTCATTACCTTCGGAAAGCTATGTGCCCTACATCCAGACTGACGTGGCGATCAATCCCGGCAACTCGGGCGGCCCCCTGTTCAACATGAAGGGGGAAGTAGTCGGCATCAATTCGCAAATCTATAGCCGCAGCGGGGGATATCAGGGCGTGTCGTTCGCTATTCCTATCGACGTTGCGATGGAAGTGGTGGGGCAACTCAAGTCAGGCGGAAAAGTCTCGCGCGGCTGGCTGGGGGTGGTGATTCAGGAAGTCAGCAACGATCTTGCGGAATCGTTTGGGCTGGACCGCGCTCGCGGGGCATTGATTGCACAGGTGCAGCCTGATGGACCTGCGGCCAAAGCAGGCTTGCAAGTTGCCGATGTGATCCTGAAGTTCAACGGCAAGCCGGTAGAAAACTCCGGGGATCTGCCGCGCATGGTGGGCACGGTCAAACCCGGCAGCACGATACCCCTCGAAGTCTGGCGCAAAGGTAAAGCCCAGACGATTCGCGTCGTGCTGACCGAGTTGCCCGCCGAAAATCAGGTGGCGGGCAAGCCGGGTAAAGCCTTTGCTCGTGGCGGCCTGGCGCTGTCCGAGCTCACGGTTGAGCAGCGACGCGAACTCAAAATCGACTATGGCTTGCTGGTCGAAGATGTCACGGGTGACGCCCTGCGCGCAGGCCTGCGCAGCGGTGACGTCATCCTGGCCCTGAACAACAGAAAACTGCCCACGGTTGATGCCTATCGTAATGCCATCGCGTCTGTGCCTGTTGGAAAAGTCGTTGCCATTCTGGTGCGCCGCGGCGAAGGCTCGCTGTACATTCCCCTGAAGATTTCGGCAGAGTGATGCATGCCTGAGCGGCACCTAACGCTATTCACACGAACGGGATGCCCGCTGTGCGATGAGATGGCGGAGCAGGTGCGCGCACGGGCCGGCACGTATCGTCTGATCGAAGTGGATGTGGATAAGGATCCGGCGCTGAAAGCACGCTTTGGCTGGGATGTGCCCTTGTTGTTTGATGGGGATACCGAAATTTTCCGCCATGAATTTGATGCAGTGGCATTCGGGGTCTGGCTCGTTCACGCTTGAGTCTGACCTTGTTATTTGTTTAAGAAACAGGTGCCATTTTTATTGGATCAGGCATTCAGTCTGCTCAAAACACTCCAGAAGAATATTAGCGGATAATGTTATAACTCATTGTCATAAAAGGATTTTCTGTCTGTCGTATACGTATTGTCCGGGCACTTCGGGTCATAATTGCGGACAACGCCTGCGAAGAACAGGGTTCAGCAATCCAACCGGAAAGAGCGAGGATGATGAAACTGACCACGATGACACTGTGTGTATCCGTTCTAATAAGTCTTGCTTTGCCTGCTCAAGCGGCAGGCGACCCTGTGATGGGGAAAACAAAAACCTCGATGTGTGCTGGTTGTCATGGCATTCCAGGTTGGCGTACCGCCTATCCGAGTGTGTACAGTGTGCCCAAACTGGGCGGGCAACACGCTGATTATCTGGTCGCGGCGCTCAAGGCATATCAATCAGGCGAGCGCAGCCATCCCAGCATGGATGGCATCGTGGGGAGCTTGAGCGAGCAGGACATAGATGACCTTGCGGCCTATTACGCATCGTCGTATAGCGGCCCTGTCAAATAATCGTGGAGACTCTCGTGAAAAAAATCCTTCTTGTCTCTGCGAGTGTTGCGCTGGTTTTTTCGTTACCTGTATACGCCGCCGGCAATGTTGAAGCGGGAAAAGCCAAATCGAGCGCCTGCATGGCTTGTCATGGTCCTGATGGCGTGAGTTCGGTGTCGTCATTCCCCAAGCTGGCGGGGCAGAATCGTGATTACCTGTATCACTCACTCAAGGCTTACAAATCCGGCAAGCGCAAGAATCCCATCATGGCTGGTCAGGTTCAGACCCTGACCGATGCCGATATGCAGGATCTGGCACTTTATTACGCCAAGCAAAAAGGCCTATATCTGAAGTATTGAACTTGGGGGAAGGCAATCAAAAGGAGTGGCCATTTGAACGGTCACTCCTTTTTTATTGCCCCGGACAAGCCTTGGCCCGGTTAGCGGACGCAAGATCGATTGCGCCCCGCCTGTTTGGCCGCATAAAGCGCAAGGTCTGCGGTATTGACCAGGGCATCGATGTCGAACGTGCTGGTTTGCCTGGCGGATATGCCGAAGCTGGCGGTGACGCTAATGATTTTTTCTTCGCGCCCAACCGTGATCTCGTTGGATTCAAGCGTCATGCGCAGCCGTTCAGCGACTTGAGTGGCTGACTTGATGTCGGTGTTGGGGCAAATGACCAGAAACTCTTCACCACCGATGCGGCTGACGCTGTCTCCCAGACGGGCTGATTTGCGCAGTATCTCGGCGGTTTCACGCAACACGACATCTCCTACCGCATGGCCGTAGGTGTCATTGATCAGCTTGAAGTGATCGATGTCGAGCACGATCAGGGAAAGCGGCATGCCGGAGCGTGTGGAGGCACTCCAGATTTGCTGGAGTTGATCCATTGCCGAGCGACGATTGGAGAGACCGGTCAGTGAGTCAGTCAGCGCAGCCGTGGCCAGACGGCGATTGGCCACGGCGAGTTCTGCGGCAATCTGGCGTAGTTGGGCTCGATCTTTTTCCCAGTTGTTCTGCAATTGCAGCAGGCGTTGTGCGGCGAATAGCCGGATGCGCAGCCCTTGCGCGCTGATCGCGCTGGAAACATAGCCATCCATGCTGGATTCGTCGGTATGCATCTGCTGACGTTCAGCGTCGTCGTCGTCCATCAGCAGGATATGCATGCGGCGGCCTTCTTCTGTTGCGCGCAAGGCGTGACACAACTCGGCGCCGTCGATTCCGGGGAGCTTGTCGCGCGTAATGATGACATGTGGCAGCACTTCCATAGCCAGCGCAAGCGCGGTCTTGCCATCTTCTGCCGGGTAGACGATATGTGCGCTGTCCTCGACCAATAAGGCGACGGTTTTGCGGCGGCTTGCGACATTGCCGTCCGCCACGATGATGCGCAGGGGCAACTGGTCGTCCGGGGGGACGCTCTGCCCCTGGCTGATGTCCTCGAAGGGGGGGAGAGATGCTGTCGGAATTTTCAGCATTTCGCCCCATTCGCACCAGCTTGCAATCACCTTGTCGATAAATCCGCCAGCTGTTTCGGGCGTGAGGTCGAGTGCTTCGGCCTGGGTGATCCACTCTTTCGCCAAATACGGACGGGCATCGGCGCCGGCAAGCCCGAAATCTGCCAGCCGGTGCGACAACTGCAAGATCAGCATCAGGCTGTGGGAGCGCGAATCCTGGGCGAAATTGGCGTGTTGTGGTGTTTCGTAACAGGCAAGTGGCTCGGTGAATACCCTGGGCAAGCCCCAGTCGGCCATCATTACGATGCCCAGTTCGGTATGGTCGGTTTCCAGTTGTGCCCGTTCCAGCGAGAGAAGCGATTGCGAACGGTCGGACTGGTAAGCGGCCAGCACGCTGCTGTATTCAACCGGATAGGCGGTTGCCAGCGCCAGTTGCCCGACCTGTGCCAGCAAACCGCAGATGAACAATTCATCGGTGGAAGCCGATCGAACCCGTGTGCCAAGTGCCTGCATGGCCAGTCCCATCAGCAGCGAATGCGACCAGTACGCCTGATAGTCGAAGCCTTCGCAGGCGCCCGCACGGTATTGGTCCAGCAAGGAAAACCCCAGAGCAAGCTGGCGCACTGATGTCATGCCCTGACGCACCACGGCTTCCTGCACGGACACGACTGGCCGCGAGATGTACGAATTGGTATTGGCCAGCTTGATCAGGCGTCCGGATAACGCAGGATCGGTTTGCACCACGCGTGCGACTTCACCCAGGGTTGCATTTTCGCGCCGGGAGATTTCGAGCACGGCCAGAGCTACCCCTTTGGGAGAAGGGAGTTGGGCGCTGAGCTTTAATTGTTCAAGTGGATTCATCAATCTATCTGCGCGGGGCAACAGGTAAGCACGGTCGGCTCTGTTTAAGGATATCGACAGATTTCTTGCATACTGAAGCCAGGCACCCCATGCGGGTGGCAATAAGGGGCTTTGTCAGCAACGATTGTTCAGGAATGACCGCATTGCTGGTCCAGGCAGCGCAAATAGGCCGCTGAATCAAATGCGCTCTGGTAGCGCTGTACTTGCCAGATCATTTCCGCCAGACACTCCATTACTGCATGCTGTGCCGGCATCGCGTCGCCATGTAGTGTCAGCAGACTCTGGTAACGCGCGCGGATGCCCGTGGGCTGGTCGACCGACAATTGCTCGCTGATCGCCAGATGCATGGATAAATGCAGAAACGGATTGGTTTCACCCGACTCGGGCGGGTAATCGCGCTCCTGGTAACGCTCGGGCTGATCAAGCAGGGCGTGGTATTCGGGATGGCTCAGGATCGCGTCAAGCGCGGGTTGTTCGGC
>Ga0208375_1002107_pt1 | contig 19633 bp, 13 predicted proteins | sample RifOxyD1_FD_184038 | JGI IMG/M metagenome (GOLD analysis project Ga0208375, IMG submission 184038) | Soil microbial communities from Rifle, Colorado - Rifle Oxygen_injection D1 (SPAdes) | ecosystem: Environmental > Terrestrial > Deep subsurface > Rock core/Sediment | place: Rifle, Colorado... | reverse complement strand
GTTTTCTGGAATGTCACCGCGTCATCTGTTTGATTTTTCGCGTTCATCCGGAAAAGGGTGAGAGCGATCGTTACGTTGTACTTTGTCTCAAACGAGTTAAGGAGAAAGCATGGCCTCCCTTTTTTCGGAAAACCGCCGAATTCGAAAGGATTTTTCAAAAATCGCTTCGCCGGTGGAGATTCCGAACCTGATCGAACTCCAGCGCAAGTCTTACGAAAAATTTCTCCAAGCCGACGTCCCGATTCAAAAACGTGAGAATGTCGGTCTTCAAGCTGTTTTTAAATCGGTATTTCCGATTGAAGACTTCAACCGTACGGCATCTCTTGAATTTGAAAGCTATGCGCTTGAGAAGCCGAAATACGATGTGAGCGAATGCCGGCAGCGGGGAATGACGTTCGCAGCTCCGTTGAAAATCACGGTTCGGCTCGTCGTGTACGATGTTGATGAGGAAGCCGGAACGCGCAATATTCGAGATATTAAAGAGCAGGAAGTCTACATGGGCGAGATCCCGCTCATGACCGAGGCCGGTTCATTCATTATCAATGGTACCGAGCGCGTTATCGTTAGCCAGTTGCATCGGTCCCCCGGTGTCATATTCGACCACGATCAGGGGAAGAGCCACTCGAGCGGAAAGATCCTGTACTCCGCCCGCATTATTCCGCATCGCGGATCTTGGCTCGATTTTGAATTTGATCACAAGGATATGCTCTATGCCCGCATTGACCGGAAGCGTAAGCTTCCGGCGACCATCGTTCTGCGCGCGATGAGCATGTCGAACTACGAAATTCTCAATTACTTCTATCGTATTGAGAAGCTGATTTTGGACAAAGACGGCAAGTATTACAAAGCCGTCGATCTGGAGATCCTCGCCGGGCAGCGTGCGGAAGATGATATTCTCGATCCCAAAACCGGCGACATTATCGTTAAAAAGAACCGGAAATTCACCAAGGCGATTATTAAGCGCATCGATGAAGCCGGGATCAAGCGCCTCGAGGTCCCCCTTGAGGTCGTGGTAAATCGTATTGCCTCTGAAGATATCGTCGACGAAAAAACCGGCGAGGTTTTGCTGGAGTGCAATCAGGAACTCACGGAAGAAAAAGTCAAAGAACTTCGGGCAAAAGGCGTTAAGGAAGTTAAGGTCATCTTCACGGATAACCTGACCTACGGGCCTTTTATTCGAGAGACGTTGCTTGCCGACAAGATTTCGAGTCCAGAGGAAGCTTTGATCGAGATCTACAAAAGAATGCGGCCCGGTGATCCTCCGACGATTGAGGCCGCTCGGCAGCTTTTTGATAACATGTTCTTCAACGCTGACCGTTATGACCTCTCCCGGGTCGGCCGGCTGAAGCTCAATTACAAATTTCCGAACAACAATGTTCCGCAAGAGAAAACGGTGCTGATGAAGGAAGATATCCTTCAAACGCTTTACTATCTCTGCGAGTTGAACAATGGCCGCGGAACTATCGACGATATCGATCACCTTGGAAATCGCCGTGTTCGCGCTGTCGGTGAGTTGATCGAGAATCAATACAGGATTGGCCTTGTTCGAATGGAACGAGCGATCAAAGAGCGCATGAGTATTCAGGAAATTGAAACACTCATGCCTCACGACCTGATCAACCAGAAGCCGGTTTCCGCGGTTGTGAAAGAGTTCTTCGGGTCGAGTCAGCTGTCCCAGTTCATGGATCAGACGAATCCTCTTTCTGAAGTGACTCACAAACGGCGGCTCTCGGCTCTTGGTCCGGGCGGATTGACCCGTGAACGCGCGGGATTTGAAGTTCGCGACGTTCATAACACTCACTACGGTCGAATTTGCCCCATCGAGACTCCTGAAGGTCCGAACATCGGGTTGATCGCCAGTCTCTCGACTTATGCCCGCGTGAATGAATTCGGGTTTATCGAGACTCCCTACCGGGTGGTGCAGAATCGTAAGCTGACCGAAGAAATTAAATTCTTCACAGCGACTGAAGAAGAGAACAAGATTATCGCCCAGGTTTCGCCAGATGCTTTGCGGACTGATAAGCTGACTGCGGATCTTGTTTCTGCTCGTCGTAAAGGCGATTTTGCACTCGTGAATCCAGACGAAGTCGAGTTGATGGACGTTTCGCCGCATCAGCTGGTTTCGATTGCCGCATCGCTGATTCCGTTTCTTGAGCACGACGACGCCAACCGGGCGCTGATGGGATCGAACATGCAGCGCCAGGCGGTGCCGTTGATTCGTACTCATGCGCCGTTGATCGGTACCGGCATTGAGCGCATTGTCGCGCGCGACTCGGGCCAGATCATTTGTTCGAGGCATGACGGTGAAGTGATCATGGTCGACGGTACCAAAATCGTTGTCCGTCGCACGAATTCCCGTTCAGATGACGTCGGATCAGATGTCGATATTCACAACCTGACGAAGTATCAACGTTCGAATCAGAACACATGTGTCACTCAGAGACCAGTTGTCCGCGTGGGTGACCACGTTAAAGCCGGGGACGTTTTGGCGGATGGTCCGGCAACCGATGCTGGTGAACTTGCCTTGGGACAAAACGTGCTTGTCGCGTTCATGCCTTGGGGTGGTTACAACTTCGAAGACTCAATTCTGATCTCCGAACGCTTGATCAAAGACGATACGTTCACCTCAATTCACATCGAGGAATTTGAATGTGTCGCTCGTGATACGAAGTTAGGCAAAGAGGACATCACCCGCGACATTCCTAATGTCGGCGAAGAGGCCCTTAAAGACCTCGATCAGAGTGGTATTATTCGGATTGGCGCCGAGGTGAAGCCCGGCGACATTCTGGTCGGCAAAGTCACTCCTAAGGGAGAGACCCAGCTTTCTCCGGAAGAGAAACTTCTCCGGGCGATCTTCGGCGAAAAAGCTGGAGACGTAAGAGACACGTCATTGCGTGTTCCGTCGGGAGTGCAGGGGATTGTCATTAACGCGCAGGTTTTCGCTCGTGAAGGTACGGAGCCCGATGAGCGGAGCAAGAGCATTCTCGAAGAGCAGATCGCGAAGATCCGGCGTGACGAGAAGATCGAGACCGATGCCATTCGCCAATCGGCATTTAACAAGATTGCGAAGGTTTTGGACGGCGCTAGCACGACAGGCAAGCTCCTCTCCGAAGACGGTTCCGAAGAGCTGCTCAAGAAAGCGCAGAAACTTGATCGCGAGACCTTATCGGCGATTCCGTTCGACCTTCTCGGATTTATTCCTGTTAAGGATGACCTTGAGCAGGACGTCACGACCGTCATGAAGACGGCGAAGGAGAAGATTGAGGCAGTAAGGTACGTATTCAAGGAAAAGACTGACAAGCTGAAGCGCGGCGATGAACTCGCGCCTGGCGTGATCAAAATGGTCAAAGTCCAGATTGCGATCAAACGTAAGCTTCAGGTTGGCGACAAAATGGCCGGACGCCACGGGAACAAAGGCGTGATCAGTCGGATTTTGCCGCTCGAGAACATGCCGTTCATGGCGAACGGAGTTCCTGTCGACATGGTGCTGAATCCTCTCGGCGTGCCTTCTCGTATGAACATCGGTCAGCTGCTTGAGGTTACCCTGGGCTGGGCTGCACGCGGTATCGGCGAGAAGATCAATGAGTACATGGAGAATTTCAACAGTGAGAAACTCCGCAAGGTCCTCAAGGACACTTACTCGAGTCCCGAAGTCGATAAGTACATCGACAGGGCTTCGGACGCGGAAATCAAGCGCATGGTTTCTCATCTGAAATACGGTATTCACGTCGCCACACCGGTTTTCGACGGAGCAAGCGAGAAGGATATCGAGTCGATGTTGAACATCGCGGATCTTCCAGGACGTGGTCAGACGACGTTGTACGACGGCGTCACCGGTGAGCCATTCGCCGAGGACGTTACCGTCGGGATCATGTACATGCTTAAGCTGCACCATCTCGTTGAAGAGAAGATCCATGCTCGAAGCATCGGACCTTACAGCTTGGTCACCCAGCAGCCGCTGGGCGGCAAGGCCCAGTTCGGCGGACAGCGACTTGGGGAAATGGAAGTCTGGGCGCTCGAAGCGTACGGCGCCGCTTACGGCCTCCAGGAGTTCCTGACCGTGAAGTCTGACGACGTTACTGGCAGGAATCGCATGTACGAGGCGATTGTTAAAGGCGAGCAACTTTTGGAAGCAGGGTTGCCGGAATCCTTTAACGTTCTGGTGAAGGAACTCCAGAGCCTTGCGCTGAACGTCGAGCTGATCGAAGAAGAAGAAAAAGATCTGAAAGGCGAATTGCTTTAAAGAACTGATCGAGCCGGAGCGCGATGGGAGTCGCGTTCCGGCCGTTTACTGATTCCCGCACACGGGATGTATTTTTGAGGGCTAAAGATGAAAGACCTTCTGAATTTTTTCGATAAACCAAAGGATCCACTGAGCTTTACCGGGATACGTATTTCCCTAGCTTCTCCGGAAAAAATCCGCGAGTGGTCCTTCGGCGAAGTCAAGAAGCCCGAGACGATTAATTATCGCACTTTCAAGCCGGAACGTGACGGCTTGTTTTGTGCGAAAATATTCGGGCCCGTGAAGGATTACGAGTGCAACTGCGGCAAATATAAGCGCATGAAGCATCGTGGGGTCGTCTGCGAAAAGTGCGGAGTTGAAGTCATTCAATCCAAAGTGCGTCGCGAACGACTGGGGCACATCGAATTGGCGACTCCTGTGGCGCATATCTGGTTTTTGCGCTCCTTGCCGTCGCGCATCGGAGCGCTCCTGGATATCACCTTAAAGGACCTCGAGAAGGTTCTTTATTGCGAGGCTTACGTTCTCCTTGATCCAGGGACGAGCGGTCTTGAAGAACATGCTGTCGTTACGGAAGAAAAATACGGACAGCTGATCAAAGAAGGCGTGAGTTTCACTGCTGCGATGGGCGGAGATGCCATTCGCGACATGCTGAAGAAGGTGGATATCGAAGTCCTCTCTCGCCAACTGCGGCGGGAACTGAAGCAGACGTCGTCGGAAGCCCAGCGCACTAAGCTTTCCAAGAGACTCAAAGTCGTTGAGTCTTTCAAAGCGAGCGGTTCTAACCGCCCCGAATGGATGATGCTCGAGGTTATCCCGGTTATTCCGCCTGAATTGCGTCCGTTGGTGCCCCTTGATGGCGGTCGGTTCGCGACTTCAGATCTGAATGACCTTTATCGGCGCGTGATCAACCGGAATAACCGTTTGAAGCGTTTGATGGAACTGAACGCTCCTGAAATCATCATTCGTAACGAAAAGCGCATGCTTCAGGAATCGGTGGACGCGTTGTTTGATAACGGCCGCCGAGGTAAGACGTTCACGGGCCCAAACAAGCGTCCGCTTCGTTCCTTGTCGGATATGCTGAAGGGCAAACAAGGCCGTTTCCGGCAGAACCTGCTTGGAAAGCGTGTCGATTACTCCGGCCGATCAGTTATCGTGGTCGGACCCGAACTCAAACTGCATCAATGCGGTTTGCCGAAGGTCATGGCACTCGAGCTCTTCAAGCCGTTTATTTATAATAAGTTGTCCGAATACGGCTATGTGACGACCATCAAATCAGCGAAGAAGATGGTTGAAAAGCAGCGTCAGGAAGTCTGGGATATTCTCGAGGAAGTGGTTAAAGAGCATCCTGTTCTGCTGAACCGCGCTCCGACACTCCATCGTCTCGGTATCCAGGCGTTTGAGCCGGTGCTCATTGAAGGAAAAGCCATTCAGCTTCATCCGCTTGTTTGCGCGGCCTTCAACGCCGACTTCGACGGTGACCAGATGGCGGTGCACGTCCCGCTCTCGATCGAAGCTCAGATCGAAGCCCGCGTCCTGATGATGTCCACGAACAATATTCTGTCTCCCGCGCACGGGAAGCCGATCATTGTTCCGAGCCAGGACATCGTTCTCGGGTTGTACTACATGACCCGCGAGCGACCGTTTGGAAAAGGCGAAGGCAAGGTCTTTAGCAGCCCCATCGAAGTCCATTATGCCTTTGACAGTGGTGTGGTCGGGTTACAGACGAGAATCAAGTGCCGTATCAATGGCAAAGTTTGGGATACGACCGTCGGTCGAGCACTCCTTTCGGAAATCGTGCCGACAGAGATTCCCTTCAATGTCTATAACAAGGTCCTTGGAAAGAAGGATTTGGCTGAGCTGATCGACGTTTGCTATCGGTTGACCGGAAACAAGAAAACCGTTCTTCTGGCCGACCACCTGATGCAAACCGGCTTCAAGCAAGCCATGCGAGCAGGTATCTCGATCTCGGTTCATGACATGCAGATGCCGCAGGAAAAGAAGGAATTCCTCGACAAGGCATACGCCCAGGTCCATGAAATTGAGAATCAGTACATCGAAGGCTTGATCACTGATGGTGAGCGCTACAACAAAGTCATCGACATTTGGGCTCAGACGTCTGAACAGATCGCCAGCGCGATGATGAAGCGGCTATCGGTTCAGGTGTTTAAGGCTCCGCATAGCTGGAAGGGTAAGGAACAGGAAATTACAGCTCCTGCTTTCAATTCGATCTTTATGATGGCTGATTCGGGCGCCCGAGGCAGTAATGCCCAGATCCGACAGCTGGCCGGCATGCGAGGCTTGATGGCCAAGCCGTCCGGAGAAATCATCGAAACCCCGATTGTGGCGAATTTCCGTGAAGGATTGTCGGTGTTGCAGTACTTCGTCTCGACACACGGCGCCCGTAAGGGTCTCGCTGATACCGCTCTCAAGACCGCGAACTCTGGATATCTCACTCGCCGATTGGTCGACGTCTCTCAGGACGTGATCGTAACGGAACGGGATTGTGGAACCCTGGACGGTCTCTATGTTGGCGCCTTGATCGAGGGCGGCGAAATCATTGAGCGCATGGGAGATCGTATTCTCGGCCGTGTGGCCTTGGACGATGTCATTGATCCCGTTAACAGTGAAGTTCTCGTGGTAGCCAACCAGGAGATCACTGAAGATCTCGTTAAGAAGGTCGATGAAGCCGGTATTGATCGCGTTCGTATCCGGTCCGTTTTGACCTGCCAATCGAAGAAGGGGATTTGCAGTCTTTGCTATGGCCGAGACCTCGCCCGTGGGCGGATGGTTAATATCGGCGAAGCTGTCGGTGTCATTGCCGCTCAGTCGATCGGTGAACCCGGAACCCAGCTGACCATGCGTACCTTTCACATCGGTGGTACGGCGTCACGAAGGGCTGAACAGTCGAGTCTCGAAGCGAAGACCAAAGGTAAAGTTCGGTTTCACAATGTCACGACCGTTAAGAACAAAGAGGGTTATCTCACGGTCATGAATCGAAACGGCGAAATCGCCATCGTGGATGCCAATAACCGCGAGCGTGAAAAGTATCCCATTGTCTACGGCGCCAAGCTCCTTGTTAAAGAGGGTGATGGAGTCGAAAAGGGCAAGCTGATGGCTGAATGGGATCCGTACTCGACACCGATCGTGACGGAAGCTTCTGGTATCATCCAGTTCGAAGATATCGAAGAAGGCGTTACGATGCAGGAGCAGTTCGACAGTGTGACTGGTCTTTCGCACAAAGTCGTTATTGAATCGAAGGCGACTGACAAGCGGCCGAAGCTGCTCATTACCGACGGTAAGGGCAACGTGCAGAAGATCGAAGGGTCCGCGCGCGTCGGCCGTTACATGCTGCCCGTGGGAGCTAACTTGGTCGTCAATGACGGAGACGAGATCAAGGCCGGTGACACGATCGCGAAGATTCATCGCGAAACGACGAAAACCAAAGACATCACCGGTGGTCTGCCCCGCGTGGCTGAATTGTTTGAAGCGCGGAAACCCAAGGATGCTGCCGTAATTACCGAAATCGACGGAATCGTCACTTTCGGTAAAGACACGAAAGGCAAGCGCAAGCTTATCGTTACTCCTGAAACCGGTGAGGCTAAGGAATACCTTATCGGCAAGGGCCGGCACCTCGCGGTTAATGAAGGCGACTACGTCAAGGCCGGTGAGCCGTTGATGGATGGCCCGATCAACCCGCACGATATTCTCCGGGTCTTGGGTGAGAAGGCTCTTGCGAAGTATCTCGTCGATGAAGTCCAGGAAGTTTATCGACTTCAGGGCGTTAAAATCAACGACAAGCACATTGAGACGATCGTTCGGCAGATGCTGCGCAAGGTTCGCATCAAAGATGTTGGCGATTCGACCTTCTTGCCGGGTGAACAGAGCGATAAGCAAATGTTCGAGGCGGAGAACCAGAGGGTGATGCAGGCGGGAGGAGCCGCGGCGACCGCCGAGCCGTTGCTCTTGGGTATCACTAAGGCATCTCTGAGCACCGAAAGCTTTATTTCGGCTGCATCATTCCAAGAGACGACCAAAGTTCTCACGGAAGCCAGTATCGGCGGCAGGGTTGATTACCTGCGCGGCTTGAAAGAGAACGTGATCATGGGACGCCTCATTCCGGCTGGAACGGGCCTTGTGAAATACAAGCACCTCCAAGCGGAAATTATTGAAGAGGAACCGGCTGAGAAACCTGTTGTTGCCGAGACCGCTTCAGTTTCAGCGACCTGATCGGTGCTGGTTGAAAACTTAAATAGGCCACCTCGGTTTCGCGGTGGCCTATTTTCTATAGGGCGCTTAGCTCAGCGGTAGAGCAGGGTCTTTACACGGCGAGGGTTAAGCGTTCGTAGATGATCGGAAAACACGTCTTTTCCGGTATTTGAGCGGTCTTTGATAGCGTAGTGTTCGTTTCGTAACTCCGCCATAACTCCGGGGAAAAATCACGGAGAAGTATCGGCTGTTAATTAAGTTGAGGCGCTTGGCGGAGCAGGCGAGATGGATTAGGTTAGTTGAAGTCCGAGCATAGCTCAGCGGTAGAGCAGCGTCTTTACACGGCGAAGGTCCCAGGTTCAATCCCTGGTGCTCGGACCATTCGAAAACAGACATCGCACTGTTATCTTGGATTCTTCCCGCTGTTTTCGTCCAGGGGAAGCTGGAGAGTAGCTGTGTGATTAAACCGCGAGGCACTCAGCCGCGAATTGCAATGACCTGAGAAGAAAGCCCGGTTAATGCCGCCGTACTAATCCGTTGGTTGGACGACGAATTGATCTTTGTACTCTGGCTTCAACTCGGTATAAAAATCGCAATTGAGCTGAGCGGAGTAGAAGTCTCGGCTTACCGTCGGGTCTGTGCTCGGGACCAAAATATCTATCCAATTCCCGGTCGAGCCTTCGGTAAAATCCTTAAAGCCGTTCTCCTTGACACTTAGGTTGCCATCCTCCGGGGTGAATACGTAATTTTGCTCAAGGAAGTACTCGGCTCTTATAATCGGGGAATATCGCATGCTAAAGACCTTCCCTTGAGCGTCCATATAGGCCACGGATTGAACAACTTCGATGCGCTTGATTTTAATTTCGGCCTTTATCCAAGATTCCCGCACGGCGCCTTTCAGCTCGAAGGACTTCTCGTCGGAGTAGTCATTTAAGAGGTCCCAATAGGTAGCATCTAGGACAATTTCAGAAAGGACTTCGGACGGCAGCCCGCCAAAATCAATTCTCTGTCCTCTCGAAAACTGCAATTTACAGGTGAGCTGTGCCTGGTCGTACTTGATGCGTAAAATCTCAGCGACAGATTTTCCTTCCAGTGAAACCGGAGAATTTTCTTCGCGGTTTGTCGGCGCACGGCTGATTGGAGCTTCTTTTTCGCAACTCGCTAAAATGGTTACAGTGCAAATACTCACCAAAATTCGTCGTACTGGTCCCATGGGCCCGCCTCCGTAAGTTTACGCGACGCAACATACTGGGTTGTTGATTATATTACAATTAAATTAACGACATGGACCACTGTCAGACTCGAGGTTGACATGAAATGGCAATAATGCCGCTGACTCAGGTTATACTTGCAATCTTTAAGACAGATCAGACTCGGCAACTGAACGGGGTTCAAACCTGTTCCGTTTGGTTCTTCGGAGTGCCCGGAGGCAGTCAACGAGCCGGATAATTCTCGGCTTTTTCGGGGCACGAATTGTGCTGTGCGGGGCGAAGGGGAGAACGAATCATGAAAATTTCGATACTGTTTCTTGTGTTCGCTTTATCTACGTCCGCGCTTGCGAGTTCGCGTGTTTCGGTCCTGCGATTTAGTCAGGAAGTCGATAATGTTCTCGAGAATTGCCGCGGATGGGTTTTCACCAGTCAAAATCAGTTGCACACGATGCTCGAAAGCGAGTTGGCCAAACGCGGGCTTAAAGTTTTGGAACGTAGGGGAATTCGACAGGTCTATTCGGACGAGTTCACGATGGAGAATTTGGACACAACCACGCGGCCTAAAAAGAACAAATTTCTCTCGGCCCAATATGTCGTGACTGGCGGAATCACGGAATTGGGATTGTGCGAAGAGGGTTCCGATTCAGGACTCCAATTGGGAGGGTTGGTTGGGCTCTTGGGCGGGCCCGCAGATATGGATTTCGAAGTAGGCACCAAGAAGTCCGTCTCGAAGATAAAACTGGTCGCCAATATCGTTTCAACTGAAACCGGCGAAATTCTACGCACTTTTTCTGCCGAGGCTAAGATCGTCGAGTCCGGAGCCACCCTATCGGCCGGAGCATCTGGAATTCATGGCCGACATGCCACGCAGTCCGTTCCTGCAATTGAGCAGGCATCAAACAAAGCAATCATTGAAATCGCGTCCCAGATCGCGAACTATTTAGGCTGAAACCCCCCTCGGGAGGGTCCGCTCCGAGCTATTGGGAGCGGCCCCCCGCAATTGGGTCAACCAGCGCGCTTTTTCTTTTCACGCTCGTCTTCGACGTGGACCTCTTCCTTGCGGGTCATTCCAGAAACCGGCTGTTGTTCAGTTCGCTGCTCCTTGCTTACGTGAATCTCTTCTTTCACAACCGGTCGTTTTGTTACCTCTACGCGTTCTTCAGTAAGCGGGATCGAAATTTCCTCTTCCTTGAACGTTCCTGCCTGTTCTCCCGTGCGTCCTTCCGTCCCACCCGGCGTCCGCTCGATTCGGATCTCTTCTTTTGTCACCGGAACGGTGAAGTGCTTGTACTCGGTGTGCACGATCTTTTTTAGCTTAACTTTCCCGGCCTCGTGGACGGTTTTTCTGGCCTCGAGTTCCTCCTCAGAAACCGGAATCGAATAGCGGTCTTTATACTCATCTCTCGGCTCAGCTCTCAGCTTGCCGCGGTTGATTTCTTCAATATTCGACCAACCGGCATAAGAGGGGCTGGTCCATTCCCGCAAATCCTCCTTTCGGAGATTCAAATACACGATACCGTCTCTCAGTTCCTTCACATCATCATATCGAACCGCAAAATCCCTCGGAAAAAAGAAGCCTTTCTCGATAACGAACAGATCATCCTGAAGTTCCTGCACGGAACCGAGATTTTCGTCGTCACTGCTTCTTACTTTCTGACCTTGCGAGAATTCCGGATATCTGGATAGGAATTCCTTCAATCTCATTTCAAATGCCATAATTATATCCTCCTATTTTCTGATTCATGAAATGTTGCAAGGCATGAACCGTAGAAAACGGGACCGCTATTGGGACCTGACGACGGCGCTATCTAGCCTCCCGCAATCGGCGGGGAAGGACCCGGCTGCCGTGGCGCGATTGCCCGTGGTGATTCCAATATATTTGGTGAAGTACGAGCGAGTGGTACGCCCGGGCTTGCAGTCGGGCTTGGGGCAATCGGGTTAAGTTGAGCTATTGTGATGTGCAACCCATCTTCGATCAACTTAAGGCTTCGATCTGCTTTTCCCGGACGACTTTCGTCGAGGGAGCGCAGTGCGGAGTTTAGGTTCCGGCGGGTTTGATCAACCGGGACTTTGATTTCAGTATAGATGACTGACGTTCCGCTCTTTTTGACCTCCTCTTGGGCGGCTCTTATGTTTCCGTTCCTTAAGTCCTCAGTAGCGCGCTGGAGATGTTGTGTCGCTCTCTCCGTCTGTGAAAACCCTTCGGCATAGGCCAGGTTCGAGTAGACGGTGATGAAGTTCGACGTACGGTATTCGTTCACTTGCGCGCGAGCTCGATTTAATTCAGCTCGGGCGTCCTTGAACTTTCGCTTTTTGAGCGCAGCCCGTGCCTTCGTGACATGTTCGATGACCGTGAGGCGATCTGCCGACGAGAGCGTCGGAGGCCGTGGAGAAATGGGGGCGAGAGACGACGGAACACTGGGTGCGGGACTGAGCAGCGGTGACGGTACCGGGTCCAGCGGAGTCGCCGGTTCAGCGGGATCTCTCGCGAGAAGGCTGAAAAATACTGTGCTCACCGCGACAGCGGCGAACAGCTTCGCTTTTGTCATTTACCAGCTCCTTTTGTGCGCGCTGCTGGGCCGATCGACTGCAAGTCCCATGAAATCAGCGGGTGTCCGCGCTGGTGTTTCGATTGCAAGTACAGAGCGGAAACTCATAGCTGAATGGAGGAAACGTGAATTTTAAAAGATTTGGACTGAGCGATAAAACGACTCGCGTAGCCGAGATCGGAACAAAGCTAAGCGAGCGTCCTCACGAAGGCGCGCTTACGCGAGTGGTCGAGATGCAAACGGGCAAAGTGCCTTCGATAGCATATCTCAATGCCGCAGTCGCAAGCATGCTGCTGTCCGCTGGGTTTGCTGTTTTCAGCAAACGGAAGGAATTCGCAACTTTCATAGGACTGTGGGCGCCATCAATTCTGCTGATCGGCGTTTACAATAAGCTTGTCAAAATTGAGCAGAGTGACAAAGGCGCGCTGTTCCGGCGAAAAGCGGCCTGAAGATTCAATAAAAAGGCTGGTCCGAACGGACCAGCCTTTCTTTTTTTTTCCAATCCCCTTTTTTTGGTCAGGCAGCCCGAGCTCGTCTGACGCCTTCGACATCAGAGTCACTGAGTGGCCGTTTCAGATTGAAGGCGGCACCCACTCCGCCGCCCAGGTATCCGGCAAGCGTTCCGAGCACCAGCGACAGGAAGATAACCAGGCCAGCCGCTGTCGCGGCTTTTGCCGTGCTGTTCGCCACGTTTGTCAGCGTCGATTTCATGTTCGCTTTGACGGTTTTTAAACGCTGATCCGCTTGCTTCGAGGTAATGCCCGCCTGCTGCGCGAGGTAATTCTTGGCTGCTTCATCATCTCCCCGTACGAGTCGCGTCGCCAAACCCTGCAGGACTTGGTCTGGCGGGGATTTCAAATTAAGACCCGCCGTAGCTTGTTGAACCGTATCTTGAACCTGTGGGTTCTTGGCCAGATCTCCCGATGTGGAGGCAATCGCGCCGATTGTGGATCCGAGGCCTTTTCCTACAAGGGAAACGGCCGTTGCCACCTGGGACAGCATGAAACCGAAAAAGAGGGCTGCTATCACCATGCCCTGCACTTTTCCGATTCTCGCCGGCAGCCTGCCGGCAATTCTTCCAGCCAGATATGACCCGAAAAACAGTGAAATAAGGACGCTCGCGATCATCCAGATGGCCGAACCAATGCCGATCCCTTGTCCGCCCGAGCCGCTTTCAATCGCTGACCGGATGGACGCGCCTCCGACAGCCAGACCCAGCGCCATGAGAATCGAATAAAAGAGCAGCGACAGGAATGCCCCGGCGAATATCGCTCTCCAGCTGATCGATGCGCGTTCGACGGCGGTCATATCTGCAGCGGGCGGAATGTCCCGGGCCCTGATGGGGGGAGTTTCTCGAATTTCCGTTGCCATAAAAATTTCTCCTTTTTAGGGAGATAGAGGAAGCAAGTGCTGTGCTGGCAACTTGAGTGGTAAGACGGCCGTCCAGTGGATCTGCTTACTATCCGGAAAGCAGCCTCTTCTTCTCAGTTTGGAATTCCTCCTCGGAGATTGCACCCCGTTCTCTGAGTGCCTGCAGGCGTTCGAGCTGCGCGAGTTTGTCTTGAGGGCTGGTTTTCGTTGCATGAAAGAGTTCACGAACCGAGTTGGACCATGCGGCCATCGGATCGTATTCAGAATGGCCGTGTACCACGACAGTATCGGCAAGCAGATCATGGACGGCTTGCCGCTTATCGGTGAACAGGGCCACGAGGTGCCCGATAAAGAAGAGCATGGAAGAAAAGGCTTTAACGATGTTTCGAATAATCGCCGTTCGTAGCGTAATGCGTCGCCCCTCGAGGTCTTTCACCTGAAGCCCCATCCAGTGCTTGCCAAGTGTCGCTTGAAGCTCGGAGGACTCGAAGATGGGCGCATAGAAAAAGAGAACTGCCAGACCGCCGAGAAGCGGAATCGCGTGGTTCAAAATGGCGAACGGAATGGCGATGACGAGGCCATCCAGCAACATCGCTATGAATCTTTGGCCGATTGATGCGAATTGATTGTTGTCGTTCATCGAATCTCCTTTTTCTTTCTCACTTTATCGTTCACGATCCCTGCTTCCAAGGGAAAATGACGAGTCGGCCGCCGACTCGCTTTGAAGGCATTTTGCCTCGAAATCGGCATCGCGTTTAAGCTAGAGTGGCGCCGTGAGGGTTGTTGAAACGTTATACCCGGGTAGGTGGTGGAAAAAGGCCAAAGACGGCCGGTTTCAGTGCGGCTTGTGTCCGCGGCAGTGTTCGTTGAGGCCAGGCCAAAAAGGATTCTGCTTCGTGCGGGAGGCCTCAGACACGGGGATATGGCTTTCAGTCTATGGCCGGGCCAGCGGATTTTGCGTGGACCCGGTTGAAAAGAAACCTCTTTATCACTTTTTGCCAGGAACGACGGCACTCTCGTTTGGAACCACTGGTTGCAACCTCGGCTGCAAGTTCTGTCAAAACTGGCGGATCAGCAGGTCACGTGAGGGCGGCGCGCGTGCATTCAGTTCAATCTTGCCGGCAGGTCCGGAAGCAATTGCATGGACGGCTCAAGCTGAAGGCTGCGCGAGTGTGGCCTTCACGTATAACGACCCGGTTGTTTTTGCTGAGTACGCCATCGACACCGCACGCGAGTGTCGGAAACGCGGAATTCGTACGATCGCGGTTACCGCGGGATACATATCAGACGAAGCGCGGCCCGAGTTCTTTTCTCTAATGGACGCGGCAAACGTGGATCTGAAGGGGTTCAGCGAGGCCTTCTACCGCCGATATTCCCTGGGAGAAATGAAACCGGTTCTCGAGACCTTGGTATACCTGGCTCAAGAAACGGATGTTTGGCTGGAGATAACGAATTTGCTGATTCCCGGGTTGAATGACACCAAGAAGGAGCTCGAGGATATGACGGTCTGGATTGCCAGTAACTTGGGACCGCATGTACCAGTTCACTTTTCCGCCTTCCATCCCGAGTACAAAATGTGGGAGTACCCCGCCACTTCGGCGGCCACTCTGTCACGTGCCCGGGAAATCGCGATTGGAAACGGTTTGAAATACGTTTACACCGGTAACGTCGCGGACCCGGTTGGATCGGCCACTTTCTGTCCGAATTGCCTGGAACCGGTGATTAAACGAGACGGTTTCAGAATCGGATCGCTGAAACTGAATGGTGGCAATTGTACCGGTTGCGGTCAGCGGATTGCTGGGCATTTTACAGGAGGTCACGAGCTTTTCGTCCCGGGACCGAAAAATAGTCGGTCTTAAGAAGCGTGAGAACTTCATCTTTTGGAATCCCCAGCTTCAGGAGGTATTGCCCCAATCTGCTCAGGCGTTCCTCGAGTGAGAGATGATGGGTCTTCTGAACCACGGAGTGGAGCCAATCCGAGAAGCAAAGAAAAGACCGGAATAAGCCGCCTTGCGCGGAACTCGCCCGCATGAAGGCGGCCATCGAGGCATTCAGCTGACCACGGTTATAAAAAAGCTCCCAATATCTGGCGAACGTCTTGAGACGATCCATTGTTCGCCGATCGAGCAGTTTGGTCTGCATAATTTCGTAAGGAGGTGCTTTGGAATACTCCATGCCCCACGCTTCGTCGTGGCGAGCCAAACTTGTTCCCTTGAGTTTCTTTAGAATTCCGACCTGAAGTTCGTGCGGGCCGATGGTCATCAGCTGATCGAAGCCGTCAGCGATGCTTTTGGTATCCTCGCCAGGCAAACCGAAAATCAGATCAGCGTGAAGAAGAACCTGGGAGGTTTTCCGTAAAAGCTCAATATTTTTGATCGCGCTTCTGTGGTCCTGCTTTCGTCCGATGCGGTCTGCGACTTCGGAATTCAGGGTCTGCACACCTACTTCAAATTGAAGGGTTCCATGGGGAAACTTCGCGACCAAAGAGATGAGATCTTCAGACACGCGGTCGGGAACTATTTCGAAATGAGAAAAGATCCCGAGATGAGCGTACTCGAGCAAGAACCCGAGGATCGAGGCAGTCGTTTTCGGGTTCAAGTTGAATGTCCGATCGACAAATTTGAATCTGCGCGCGCCGCGTGCGAGAAGACTTCTCATTTCAGAAAGAAATGACTCCAGCGCAAATGCGCGAACCTTGGAGTCGCGCGACGAAAGGCAAAACTCGCACCCGAACGGGCAGCCACGCGAGGCCTCAACGTAAACGAGCCGGTTCTTAAGATCGTCGTCCGTATAAAGCTCGTAAGGGAATTTCAGGTTTTCGAGATCGGGGGTGGACGGCAGAAACACCTTGGGCAGTCCCTGGGAAGAATGGTCGGCGCGCAGAATCTGGTCGCAGAGCTCACCGAACTTCAGGTCGGCTTCGCCGCAGATCAGATGGTCGGCTATCTTGAATAGTTCGGTATGCTCGAATTCATAGCTGACCTCTGGGCCCCCGATAATGATCTTCAATGTGGGGTCCTGATTCTTGAGTAAACTCATGAGTTCGAGTGTTTTCGATGCATTCCAAATATAGACGCCGAGGCCGACTATTTTGGGGTGCTCCGCGAGTATCCGCGAGGCGATCTCAGAACTTGGGGTCGAGAGCGTGAATTCCAAAAGCCGTGTCCGTTCGCGAAGCGAACCCATGTTGGCGAGCAAATATCGCAGGCCAAGGGAGGGGTGAACATATTTCGCGGTGATCGTGCCCAGGACTATTTCGGCCATTCAGCGGTTATACTTTCCTGCCGAGCAGGTCCCGACAATCCTCCGAAGCTGGCGAAGTGGCTGGCCGGCCACCGCGGTCAAGGTCCAGGTCCCGTTTTTGGGGTCGTAGTGCGTCGTCAAGCTGACCTTATTCCCCAACGCTTCGATCGTGCGTCCGTCGGGAGAATACGAAGGGCCGGCGAGAATAGTTCCCGCGGAGCTGACGGAATGGGAGCCGGTCGCGGTCGTTCGGAGACTGAACTCTGCGCGCTCGTCCAGCGCGGGAATCGTACAGGACTCCGGTATCCAGGCATTTTGGGAAAGAAGAAGTTTCCCATTTTTACACAGAATCCCCGTGGTCCCCGGTTTGAGCGGCACGCGAAGTCCCTCCCAGGTGCACGGCTCGGTTTCCTCGAGTCTGGAAAGCCGTTGGGAGTCTTTGGGCGTGCCCGCCGCGGAGATGCTTACGAGCGGGAATTCAGGCAGCGGCGGGAATCCGAGCGCGGCGATGAGAATGATCAGAGTGATCATGATGATGACCAGGTTATCCTGTCCCGGCCAGCGACACAATTCGATCGCAGTAGGAGTTACTGAGTTTATCCACGTAAGCTCTTGCTCCGTTTGGCGGCGGCAAGCACCGCTTTGATGAGGGTGACACGGAGTTTGCCTTCTTCAAGGGCCATGAGCCCGTCGATCGTGCATCCTGCCGGAGTCGTGACCTCGTCCTTGAGGGCGGCGGGATGCGCGGCGCGGTCCAGAACCATTTTGGAGGCTCCAAGCAGGGTTTGCGCGGCGAGGAGGGTCGCTGTTTTTCTCGGCAATCCAACTTTAACGCCGGCCTCACTGAGTGCTTCGATGATCAGATAGATGTAAGCCGGACCGCATCCGCTCAACCCGGTCGCGCCATCCATCAGGGATTCTTCGATCACGGCTGTTTTGCCGACTGTCTCGAAAATCTGTTTTGCCTTCGCCACATGGTTTTGCACAGAGGACAGTCATTCCCTCGCCAATGAGGCACGGGGTGTTCGGCATTGTCCGAATGATTGCTGCGGGCGTTTTCCCCGACCACTCATGGAGTTGTTCGGTGGTAATCGAAGCCACAATTGAGATGAGAAGTTTCCTTGAATTCAGTTGCTCGGAAATCGATCTGAGGACCTTTTCCGCTTGATGCGGCTTTACGCAGAGCAAGATGATATCGGATGCCGTCGCGAGTTTCTGGTTGTCGGTGTGGCATTCGATATCGAGTCGCTTGGAAGCTTCGGCAGCGCTTTCCGCTGATCGTGTCGTTCCAGCAAGCGAGAGCGCATGCGCGTCTGGCGAGCGTCTCAAGCCCTGTACAATGGTTTCGCCCATCTTTCCGAGTCCAATAATCCCGATCTTCATGATCCGTCCTTTTATTTGCGATGTTGAGTCTCTCAGCATATCACGCGTCTGGCCGGCTGATAGGAGCCTTTTTCGCTCGGGAAACCCCCGGCTTGACTTGTGGCGTTATGCGGACCAAAAGAGTTCGCGGAAAGCTTGAAAAGTGGGCTTTATGGGGTAAGCTGTCTGGACTTCTACGCAAAATTTCAGGGGAAAAAGGCTTCAAAGTTGTGAACCAACTTTCTAGCCGAACTTCTGGCCGAACTTCTGGAGGGTTCAAAATGGCAAAAAAGAAAATCATCATCTGCGGGGCAGCGGGACGCGATTTCCATAATTTCAATACGGTCTATCGCAATAATTCGGAGTACGAAGTCGTGGCTTTCACGGCAACCCAGATCCCGGACATCGACGGCCGTGTTTATCCCTCCGAACTTGCCGGGCCGGGCTACCCCCACGGCATTCCGATTGTCGACGAGTCACGCCTTGCCTCGTTGATTAAAGAGAAGAACGTGGATGAAGTGGTTTTCGCTTATTCCGACGTCACGCACGGACATGTCATGCAGCTCGGATCGATTGCGCTTGCGGCGGGCGCGAGCTATTCCATGCTTTCTCCGACGAAAACGATGATCCAGTCCAAAAAGCCCGTCATTTCGATCTGTGCCGTCCGGACAGGATGCGGAAAATCGCAAACGACGCTTGCCGTCGCTAACGTTCTGAGCGGAATGGGAAAACGGGTCGTTTCAATCCGGCATCCCATGCCTTACGGCAATCTCGTTGAGCAAAAGTGCCAGCGGTTCGGTTCGAAGGCCGATCTCGATCGTTACAAGTGCACGATCGAAGAGATGGAGGAGTATGAGCCTCATGTTGACGCCGGACGCGTGATTTATGCCGGTGTTGATTACGAGGAAATCGTCCGTCAGGCCGAAAAGGAAGCCGACGTAATCCTCTGGGACGGCGGAAATAACGATACGCCATTCTACAAGTCGGATCTCGAAATCGTGGTTGTCGATCCTCATCGCCCGAATCACGAGCTTCTGTATCATCCGGGAATGACGAATTTCCTGCGCGCGAATGTGATCGTCATCAACAAAGTGGACAGCGCTGATCCGAAAAACGTCGAAATTATCGAAAACAATGCCCGCAAGTACAATCCGAACGCGACGATCATCCGGGCGAACTCCAGGATCGACCTCGATAAACCCGAAATGGTCAAAGGAAAGCGAGTGCTGGTCGTGGAGGACGGTCCGACCCTGACCCATGGTGAAATGAAATATGGAGCGGGGGTCGTGGCGGCAAAACGCTTCGGCGCCTCGAGTCTTGTGGATCCAAGAAAATGGACGGTTCGTTCAATCACGAAGACCTTCGAGAAGTACCCCGAAATCGGGACACTTCTTCCGGCAATGGGTTACGGCAAGCAGCAGATCACCGATCTCGAGGAAACGATCAAC
>Ga0208375_1002105_pt1 | contig 19637 bp, 17 predicted proteins | sample RifOxyD1_FD_184038 | JGI IMG/M metagenome (GOLD analysis project Ga0208375, IMG submission 184038) | Soil microbial communities from Rifle, Colorado - Rifle Oxygen_injection D1 (SPAdes) | ecosystem: Environmental > Terrestrial > Deep subsurface > Rock core/Sediment | place: Rifle, Colorado... | reverse complement strand
CACCCGCCTCCAGCGTGTTTTTGTCGTAAAAAAAATCTGAAAACATTTGTTCATGATTTCCCATGAGTGTAATAACGTTATATTTTTTAGATAGATTTAAGATTGTGTTGACAACTCCCTTGGAATCAGGGCCTCGATCAATGTAATCACCTAAGAATAAAATGGTGTCACGATCTTTAAGTGGAAGACGCGCTAGCAGTAATTCCAACTCTTTATTACAACCATGGATATCGCCTATCGCAAATAATTTTTCCAAAATATTTACTCAGTTTTCTTGGATTTCATTAATTTTTGATAGGCTGTTATAGTCTCCCGGTCTTGCTTTGCACTGGAATTAGTCTTTTTGGCATGATTGAGTGCTTTTAGTACAATTTCTTCTAGCGATTCAAAATGTGGTTTGTTTAAAAAGTCAAAAGCACCATATTTAAGGGCATCCATCATATATTGTTCAGACCCATAACCAGTAAAGAAAATAAAAGGTTTATCTATTTTTAACTCACGGGCATTTTTAATAAAAGTCATCCCATCCATAACGGGCATTTTAATATCACTTAAAATAACATCAATCTCGGGATGTTTTTTTACCAGATTAAGAGCTTCCAGACCATTATGAGCGGTAAATATTGAATCAACAACGGGAGTGAGCATAGTTTTTAAAATCTCGACTATGTGTACTTCATCATCCACAATCAAAATCACTTTCTTTTCACTAGTCATAAATACAACCTCATAATTTACTTTTGCGTGAAGCACTTGCTTCACGTTTTATTTCAGAAACTTTATCAACTTTTTGTTGCTCATCATTTATAACCCTAGGAGCAGCTTTAATTTGTTTTTGCAGTTCTTCGTCAATAAGTTTGATATCAAATAAAAACTCTTTTGGCCTTTTGAAAAGCAGATAATTGACAAACTGTCTAAGGGTTTGCAACTGAACTTCACTTACGGTGTGAATAAACCCCATATAATGTTTAAGACTTCCTTGATTGTCAATTTGTCGGGTGGAGGGAACTACCGTGACATATAATTCAAAAGGTTGGTCAAATTTAATAGTGGTATAGTAGGGAATTTCAAAATCACATAAGAAAGTTATCTCATGCTCGGTTAAACTGGTTATGGTAGTGTTTCTTTTTATTTCAATAATTCTTCGATTGTCCGCTAGATTAAATTTATAGGTTTGGTCAGGATTAACTTTTTCAATGTAATTTTTTTCAAAGTTATCCAGAAGCTGTTTTACCAGTTTCATAGATATTTCAGCTGGGGAAGAGATGATAGAGTTATAACTGAAAACTTTTTGAATTGCTTCGCTGGAAGAGGGGTTATTAAAAGTTACGATGACCGGAATATATCCAGGAAATGTGCGAATGAGTGTGACAATTTGAGTCAGAGTGTTTAGAGAATTGGGTAGTCTTTGGGGAACATTGAATTTGTCATCTTCATCGTGAAGATTGTCAAAGGAGAAGATAACTAAATTGGGTTTCAAGATTTTGATGATCTCCAGACCACTGTGCAGATGGCTGATAAAATAAAAGCTAATCTTAGGATTTTGATATTTGGAAAAATCAGTAAGAAACGGCAGAGAGTTAGTTACGATGAGTACGCTGCTATAAACGGATCTAAGTTGTTCGCGATTAAAATCAATCCAAGTTTCGAAGGTATCCTTTTGCATGGTATCTTCGGTTATTTCATCCCATGGTCCGGCAAAAGGAATTCGAAATTCAGCGTTATATAAATAATCATAGTAAATAGAACTTTCTTCTTTAAAGGAAACATCAAATTTTTTTATTTTAAATTCAGGAAATAAATTGGTTTTAGCTTCAATATCTTCATCAATTTTAGACTCAATATCACTTTCAATTTGAAGGGTATCACCGCTTAATCCAGTAATTGTAGAAGGAGCGTGGAAATAATGAGGGAGCGCCAAATGATCAGCAATGGCAAATTTAGGAAATTTGGCATTTTCCTCGTAAGCTATATAGAAGGAGTCATTGAAAAAAGTATCATCATTTTCTCCTTTGATATGGGAATAAACAATAATACCGCTAGCGGCAATGAATTTTATATTATTGAATTCTTCCAAAGAAGTAAAAAGACCCAAAAGAGGAATTGATCTAAAAAGATGGTGTTTTTTAACTATTAAAAGATATGAGATAATGTCACTGATCAGTTTGGTATCAAGGTATATTTTGGAGAAATCTAAAATACAAAGGTGTGGTCTGATATTAATAAAAGTTGTGGATAACTCGGATATGAGATCAGGATTATCAGTGACAATAATTTGTTTAGCAACTACTTGGTCACGGCTGCATTTTTTATTATAAAAAGCTTTTAAATCTTTAAAAAAGATATCATCGTCACCAATATATAGAATTTTTCTCTCATCTGTCATATTATGTTATTATACCTTGTCTCCCTTAGGCATTTCAAGTGTAGTAAAAATTTGAGCAAAGGCCAGAAAAAGGTTTTGATCAAATCTTTGAAGATTTTTTTCATCTCTCATCAATTCGGTAAAAGCTTCAACTGGTTTGACTTGTTTTCTTTTCATAATTACTGCACATAAATCAACTAACCCAACGATTTGGGCCAGTGGGTAAATTTTAATGCCGGTTATCCCTCTGGGAAAACCACCGCCATCGGCAGTTTCGTGATGCTGAAAAACAATTTGCTTAATGGGTTCTTTAACGCTTGGCATGTCAGCGAGCATATCAACCCCTAATTGTGGATGTTGTTTATACTCTTTAAGTTGTTCTTCATTCATATCCTTAGTATCAAGCAACGATAAAGTTTTTGACAGTTTTAGTTTCCCAATATCATGTAGCATGGCGCCCATAGTGACTTTCTCTAAGGTTCCTCTAGTTGCCCAGGTTAATTTATTACAAATAAGGGAGGAAAAGAATACGACTAAGAAAGCATGAGAGTAAGCACTAGGATCAAAATCTTGTAATTGCTTTATAACATTACTTAGTTTGGGATCTTCGTGCATTAAACTATCAATATGTTTACAAATATCCTTACCATCCTCTATTAAATGAGGTTGAATACCGTTGGTATAAATTTCTTCCACATATTTTTCGGTCATGTTTTTGATAAGAGATACTTTTTGAGTAGTAGTAACTGACTTCATACTCATGACTTTTTCGAGAAGTTTATTCATATATCTAACATATAATCCGCGATCTTGAGTTCTAAAATAAAGATATTCCACATTTTTTTCGGATCGATATTTTTTTATAGTTTCTGGATCAAAGGAATCACCTGCATGGAGAAGTTTTATATAGTGGTTGGGACTAACCCGCACATATAAATCAAATACTGACTTGTTGCCTGATAAAAATTCGGTGATTTTAATTCGAGTAAATTCATCATCTCGGGCCTTTATGGAAGTTCCTTCCTCGCTATAGTCACGTTTCTTTTTAGAAGCATTTTTCCACATGCTAAATTGCAGTTCACCTTCGATGGATCTCATAAGCTGGTCTTGCATGAAAGGCTTGGTGATGATATCAGTAACCCCAATTTTAGTGAGCATTTCTTTATCAATACCAAGTTCATCAAAAACCTTGGGAGTTTTTATGGTCAAAATAACTTTGGAAGAGGGGCTGTTGACATTGATATATTTCAGTACTTCGATGACACTATGATCTTTGGTTTCCCAATCAATTATGACTGCAAAAAATTTGGCTTTGTATATTTTAAGTTGGGCCATTTTACCAGTGAAAGCGCTGTCCGTGGCATAAGACGATCCTGCTAAATAAGAACAAATCTTGTCCCTCCATACATTATCTGGATCAACAATCAATATATTTAAGGCCATGATTTTCCTTGTTTAGTTATACGATGCTCATCGTCTATTTTATTCAAAATAATAATAAATAAGGATATATACAATTGGGAATATTTTTGTGGTTAATGTAAAGTAAAATACTCAACTACATGCTTTAGTGTTCATGCTTGTGATGAATATCTGGGTAATGAATATGACTGTGAGTTATTTCATTATGTGAATGTTGATGAGAGTGATTTTGTCCAGATGGTAGATCTTTATGGCGATGATTATGATGGTTATCATCATGGCAGTGCTCATGTGAATGATCAACTTTGTGGTGCGTATGTTCATGGTGGTGCCGTTCATACATTAACAAGGAGATAGCAATAATCATTAGCAAAAATGCAATTAAAAACTCCATGCCTAGACTGGTTTGAAAGATAATATAGGAAACCAAGCTTCCCATGAACGGATTAATGGAAAATATAATTTGAGACCTGGATGCTCCTATATTTCTAGCTGAGCTAATATAAAGTATAATGCTTAGACCGTAGGAAAAGGCGCCTATGATTAATGCGTAAAAAAAATCATCCCAAATGATCACACTATTTTCAAAACTTAAAAACAAGATAAAATTAAATGTTCCAGCAAAAAAACCTTTCAGTATCGTATTTACGGTAGGCGAAATTGATGTAACATTCGCCGTTAGATTGTTATCTATTCCCCAAAAAACGCATGCCAAAATAACCAGGATTCCTCCGTAGTTGATGTTTAGCTGGAAATTAATTACCAGTAAGCTTCCGGCAATTACCGTTAAAATTGATGAGAGGATTACTTTAGTACTAAGGTGTTCCTTGAATATAAACCAGGCAAATAAAGACGTAGCTACGGTCTCCATATTGAGAAGCAGTGAAGCGGATTCGGGCGAAGAATACTTGATGCCATAAAGAAGTGCCACGGGTCCGGTTATCCCGCCAAAGATAATAGCTCCGACAATTCTCATTAGGTCTGACTTATTTTTGATAAGTTGAGTGATCTCGTTTTTTAAATTCTTAATTTTAAAGGGTAGTAAAAAAATGGCAGCTCCTAAATAAAATAAGGAGGCCAGTAGTAAAGGAGAATTATTATTATTTAAAATAAGTTTGGAAAAAGGTGTAGATAAACCAAACAAGAAAGCAGCTAGAATAGCGTGGACAATATATATTTTCTTCATAGTGCTCTCATAATCAGTTGATAAAGAGTGGGAATGGTTTCTTCATGTTTAGCGATAATCGAAAGCCCTAATCCTCCGAGCGAAGTTGGTCTTTCAACTACATTCACGGTTGGCCGATAATGTTTTATCATATCCATATTGGCAGCGGTAAAATTTTTTACCTGGTAATTCAAGTTTCGTACTACGGTAAAGGCTTTTAAAAAAACTTCAGGCATAATCACGGCTGAGCCGATATTGACAACCACCCCATCTTCTAATTGCGACAGGGAGTTCGCTAGGATTTTAAAATCCATATACGAAGTCTGCCCTAATGCGGCACCGTCACACTTAGGATGCTGATAAATGATCTCAGTGCCAATTGCCGTGTGAACTGTAAAGGGGATTTTTTTTGTATAGGTCCAGTACGAAAGACTAGATTCTTTAAAGGGTAGATTTTTTTCAGCAATCATTTTGCCAATAGATTCACCCATCCCCAAGTGCTTTTTCGATCCATGTATTATGGCTTCGTTTAACATACATCCGGTTTCTTCACTCATTCCAAAACTACCGTCTTCAATACTTTTGGAAACATCTTCTGATGTTTCTCCAATAAGGGCAATTTCAAAATCATGAATGGGTAGTGAACCATTGACAGCTACATGCCCGATGACTCCCCTTTTAACAAGGTCAATTATAAATGGTACACATCCTACTTTTAAAACGTGCCCCCCCATCATAAAAATAACTTTTTTTTGATTTTTATAAGCAGTAATTATTTTCTCAGCAAGTATCGGTAAGTTCTTATCAGGCAGTAGGGGGTATTCTTTGTTGATATCAAAAAAATTGGCCAATTTTTCTTTGCTTAATCTGGTTTTAATAGAATAAGTTTTAATTTTAGAAAAATCTATCATAAGTCGCCTTTTTAAGTTATTGATAATTCATTTGTATTTTAAAATTATACATTAATATTTTGACTCATTCAAAATGTAAAGGGATGATAGCGGCCAAATGATTTATAAGAAATCGAAAGGGGGGATTTATGAAATATGGTGTTTTATTTATTGCAATAATGGCATCCTGTAATGTTTTTGCTTATAATCCTGATGAATTATTTGTAAATGGATATTATCATCAAGACGAAGTCTTGACTCCAGATGATGGGATAATAATAAAAGCTAAAGTTAATGGTGAATTTCAAAATTATGTGCTTGCAGCTTTTCCACCATCTTTTATGGACTGGAATATTAAAAAAAGAAAACAGGCCCTTAATGATATTATCGAGCATAAGCCACCTCAATTAAATGGCCCGCATAATGGGGTTGTGGCTACTTATGGATACCAAAGAAATGATTCTTTATTTGCCCTGAATAATTCAGTCAAAGGTATGGGATTTATTCCCAGAAGAGATACTATCAAAGAACTTATGGCTCATCTTCGTACCACTCAAAATGAATCTTACAATGTAAAACTGGATGTGATTAAAGATTTGTATGAAAATGTTGGGAAATGGTTTGATTTACATGGTCAGATTTCACTGGAACTTTATAGTGAAAGCAAGTTTCTAACCCAAACATTTCTAAACCAGGCATACAATCCTATTTCTACGGTTGTGTATTTGGATATTCCTTCTTATAAGTTTAAAGCAATTACTCAGCTTTTGGATCCCCATGATCCTACTTTGACTGGGTACGCCCGCGATTTGGCTGATTATGCAAATTTAATTCATAGCTATTTTCACGGAGAATTTTCTAAAGAATTTATTGCAGTCATTTATTGGGCTGTAGAAATATATGACAATTCTCCCGGAAGGCTGGATGCCCGAGGCTTAAGAATTGTACCACCGATGCCTTAAATTAGAGGCTCGACAGTTGTTTGCTCTTTAAGCTGTGGAATAATTTCAGGAATGATTAAAATTTGACCAACCGATAATTTGTCGTTTAGTTGCTTGTTTGGTTGATAATTCCTGGCTAGCCAATAGGGAAGTTCAAACTTTTTTAAGATATTGGATAGAATATCTCCCCTGACGATTTTATATTCCTTGGTAGTGGATACACTATAATTGTTGAAAAAATCTTCTTGAATTGCGATATGGTACTGATTTCGTAACTTTTTAAATTCAATGAGATTTTCATTCGAAAGCTTAATTTTAATTTTTTGTCCGAGATGAATAGTGGATCTATTGCTTATTTGATTCAAACGTCTTATTTGTTCAGTTCTAATTTTCGCCCAATCGGCAAAATGGCCAAGCGTTTCTTCAGTTTCTATGGTGATAGTATAGATGTTATCAGAAACTAGTATGACATCAAGATCGTAGTTTTGTAGATTGATGGTCGGTTTAGTGATGGTATTATCATCCGATAAAACAGCGGAAGGCTCTGCGTTTGGGACTTCAACAATTGCTACAGAGGGTGAAGCGGTTTGTTGAATTTCAATGGATGGAGTAATTGGTTTGGGGATAGTGGTGATTTTTTCTTTAGGAGTCATGGCTAAAGTTTTGGCATTTTTTCCCGGAATTCTAAGTTTCATACCCACATAAATTCTGGAAGGATTTGAAATCTGGTTGTAGTTTATAATGTTGACCATAGAGGTGTTATAAATTTTGGAGATGTCGTATATATTTTCGCCATTAGCAACAATGTGAGTATTTTCAGTATCAAAGTTTTTAATTTCTTCTTTAACGGTTTTTAGGGAACTTTGGAACTTGGCAATTTGTTCATTAGATGTGACGGGGATATGAAGATGAAAATTTTTGGGTAAGCGAAATTCACCCTGAAAAGCAATAGGTCTTATCGATGGGTTATAGGTTTGTAAAATTTCTTTAGAGATGTTGAGGTTTTTAATAATTTGAGAAACGGTATATTCCCGATCAAGTGCAAAAATGGAAAAATCAAATTTAGATGGGGCTTTGAAGCTTGCAAAATATTTTTCGGGATTTTTAGAAATTTCCACGGTTGCCATGTAAGTGGCATAAAAATTTTGAGAAGCAAAACCGAAGCGTCTACCGTCATAAAGTTCTACGATTTCATGAATTTTGTTGGTACCGAGTTGAGTAATGGCTCGCTCAATGCTTTTAGGCCCATGGTTATAGGCAGTCAGGGCAAGTGGCCATGTTCCCAGAAGGTCAAAATTATCTTTTAAAAAGCGAGCGGCAGCATAAGTAGCTTTTATAACATCTCTTCTTTCATCGACAGTGTAAGTAACTTTAAGCTGGTATTTTCGGGCAGTGGCTCTCATAAACTGCCAGATACCTGCAGCACCAACTTTTGAGTAGGCCTTATAATTAAATGAGGACTCCACGTGAGGTAGGTAAGCTAGTTCTTCGGGAAGATTTAAATCTTTAAAGATTTGTTTTATATGTTCAAGGTATTTGTATGATTCGATTAAACCGAGATAATATCGATCTTTCAAACCATATTGGAATCTTAAATTTGAGCTCAAGGCAAGCAAATGGTCAGAAGATTTTTCACCAACAATCTTGGCAATTTGTTGTTCCTCGTCAGTAAGATCTTTGTAGTTTTTATTAGCAATTGATTTTAAAATATTTGCCAATTCTTTTTTTTCTTGTTTGATAAATCTAAGGCGTTCTCTTTGAGGATAGGGGAGAGTTACTTTTTTATAAATAATACTGAGATCATTTATATCGTGGAGAAAGGCTTCTTCGGTGGTAATTTCAGTATAAACTTTTTTCCAAAAATCAACTCTGATTTTCATCCGACCTTCAACCGGAAAATCTTGTGCTAGTACATTAAGTGAGTTAAACAAAATTAAGATGTAAACAAGAAACATTAGTGCCCCCTTCCAATTCCAACGCTAAATGAAACAAAATTTCCTTCGAAGTGATTGTTTGTTCCCCAGATGATTCCAATGCCAGGCATAGCGATTTCTTTTAAATATAAGTAACCCCCAATACCGTATGAATTAAAATTTTTTCTTTGGGTATATAAGGATTCATAGATACCGTAATCAGCAAAAGGGGCAATGGTCCAGGTTCCGTAACTGGAAAATTTTATGGGAATTTGATAATCGCAAGAAAATGAAAGAGTTTGTTCAACCCATAAGCCACCTTCAGGAATTCCTCTAAAAGTGGGAATCGCGCCAATTTTTTCCAAGTCTTTTGATGATGAGTCAGTAACAACTAATGCGTTCATGCTTAGTTGCAAAGCATGCTTATACCAAATATTTTTTTGGTATTTCAGATTAAAAATATCTTTAGTAATGTTGTTATAGCTATCAGATCTGGCGAATTGTTTGGCGAAAATAAAAGAACTTTCAAGTCCTTCGTTGAAATAAAATTTGTAATTAGTATTTTGATATTTAAGTTCAATCTCATAAAAATAAGAATGATAATTAGTAGGTACTATGTAATTATCTAGTACCCCATATTTTAGATTTTGGTAAATAAGGGAAAGACTGGCTTCTATTTTAGGTAGAATTCGGTATCCCAGTCCAGATTTTAATAAAATTTTATTTTCGGTGAATCCGAAAAGAACATTATTTTCGTTGTATGCCTTTTGATCTGAATCAGTCTTGGAAGAGAGAAATTCAAAAATCCAGTCGGTATAAAATAAATCCTTATCTTTGTAAAAAAGCATATAGTTGTTAGATTCACTACCTAGGCTGCCACCCAATACCGCTAACTTGCCCTGGCCTAGAAAATTTCTTTCGACCAAATAACCACCATAGGAGCTTGAATTACTACTTACTTTGATTTGAGGTATGGGGATCATGGTCCATCTTTCTTTTACTGCGATCAGTTTTTTGTCATTAAAACTTTTGACCTCGACGTGGGAAAATAGTTGACTATTAAGAAGGCATTGAGCGAGTTCAGTATTTTCTGTTTGATTACACTTGTTGATCAAGTGTAAAATGTAGGAAGTTTTCGTCCTGGTGTTACCAATAATTGTATAACTTGTGGCAAATCCTGCGCTTATATGGCAGACCACCAAGATGATGAACAAAATTTTTGTTTTCATAGAAGGTATTGTACATTTAAAATCAATGTTTATAAAGGAAACAATCAAATGTATGTTGAGTCGATAAAAAAAAGATACTCGGTGAGAACCTTTACTTTAGATACTTTCAAAAAAGAGACGCTCAGTGAAATTGATAATATTTTAAAAAATATCCCAAGAACTCCTTTTAACACCCACGGCCGCTTTGAATTGATCCAGCTTAATCAAGCGCAGGGTGATGTCTTAAGGTCTATTACCACTTATGGAGTAATCAAAAACCCTCAATTTTTTATTGTTGGTATGATTAATAAGGATAAAGGAAATTTAGTTGATTTTGGCTATTCTTGTGAAAAAATAATATTGGACTTAACTACTAAGGATATTGGGACATGTTGGTTGGGTGGAACTTTCAATAAATCTATGTTTGCTAAATATGCCCGGTGTTTAGATGACGAAGTCATTCCCTGTGTGGTTGCACTCGGATATAGCGCTCCTCGAAAATCACCAACGGATAGACTGATCAGATTGATGGCTGCCAGTCACAAAAGAAAAGCCTGGGACACGCTTTTTTTTCAAAATAATTTTAAGGATGTTGCCGCTTTGGAAAACCAAAACTACCAGCAGGCCTTGGAAATGGTACGACTTGCACCATCTGCTTCTAATAAACAACCATGGCGAATTTTATGTGAAAATAATTGTTTTCATTTTTATCTTGAGAGAAATCCGACTTACAAGAAATTGATCGATTTTTTAAACTTATCTGATTTACAATTGGTTGATATGGGAATAGCCATGTGCCATTTAGAGCATACTTTATTGGACGAAAAAATCTTTGGACAATTTGAATATTTCAAGACTATGGATAAAAAACAGTATACTTATATTACTAGCTTTAGGTGCCTATGAGCAAATTCCTTTGGTGCAGTTTCTTTTAGGTAAGCGGGGACGAATATAAACCGCAAAAACGTGATAGATGCTTTTAGCTATTATTTTAATAGGTGCAAACTGCAGTAGCATAGATAAAAATTTATATTTAGGTAATCTTTTAAAGATCTCAATAAGGGTGTCAATTCCTTGATAGACATTCCCCGTAGAATCAATACTGTGTAAGTAAATATCTATGTCGGGCATTTTTAAATGATATGCGGATACATCAAAATCAGATTGAGTGTAATCTTGCCCAATTAAAATATTGGTCTTATCAAGTTTAAGAAAATGCTTAACTCGATTTTCACATAAAAAACATTTTCCATCATATAATATCGTAAGTTTATTCATATGCGCCCTAGTCTACCAAATTATCATTCTATTACAACCAATTTTGCCAATTCAAATAAATAAGCGGTGTAATAAAATACGCTAAATTAACACTAACATGGCCATTATATATAATGCTAAGCAAGGGGGTAGGGGTTGGAGATTAAACAATTTTTTGAAAAAGTATGGAGTGATTATATATTGGTTACACCGCAAGCTGAGCAAATAAATCAACTCTTTCTTTGGAAATATGGCAATGCTTTGAATGATCACGTTGCTTTTAGGACATTCAATTTGAACCCCATGGCAATTGAGGAGTTGGAACATTTTTTCTTTGAAATGGATTATAGCTTTGATAAAGAATACAAATTTGCAGAAAAAAAATTATATGCGAGAAGTTATACACATCCTGACGAATTGATGCCGATAATATTTTTCAGTCAATTATTGACCGAGCAAGTAAGTCAAAAATCTCAAAACGTAATTTCTAATCTAGTTAGACAAATAAAAAAAGAATCTGTACGTGATCCCAGTTTCTTTTATTCAGGTCTAGGTTGGGAAATGCCTACTTATGATGAATATTTAACTTTGTTAAAAGAAAGTGAATATGCTGCGTGGCTTAGTGTTATGGGAATGCGGGCCAACCATTTTACCCTCAGAGTTCCTTCTATTACTGAAGCGCTTGATCTAGTGGAATCCAATCGCTTTTCATTAAATACCTCGGGTGGCAGGGTAAAGGGTTCACCCGAACTTTTGTTAGAACAGGGGGCAACCCTGGCGGATTGCATGATTGTAACGTTTAAAGATGGAATCAAGCAAACTGTACCAACTTGCTATTATGAGTTTGCTAACAGGTATTTTGACCAATCAGGAAGATTGTATAGAGGTTTCGTGACAAGCAGTGCAGATAAAATATTTGAATCTACTAATCAGGGGGAAATATGAGCGTAGGGTTATTAATCGGTGCAGGAAAAATTGGACAAGCGATTGCTCACTATATGTCCATGCAAGGCTATGAACTGGTCGTTGTTGATGAACACGAACAGAGCTTGAGAGGTCTTGATAAACTTAAAGGTATCACTACAGTGATAAATTCTATTGAAAACGAAAATGATCTCCGTCAACTGTTATCTAATAAACACTTTGTAATATCAGCCGCTCCTTTTTATAAAAATAAGATGATAGCTAAGATAGCTTTACAAGCGGGTGTTAGCTATTTTGATTTAACTGAAGATGTAGAGAGTATTAGATATATAGAAAATTTATCTAAGGAAGCAACGCTCGGACAGTTTTTTGTGCCTGCTTGTGGACTAGCACCTGGGTTTATTACCATTCTTGGAAAAAGTGTTGCAGATAAATTTGATAAAATTTTTGAATTAAAATTACGCACTGGTGCTTTGCCTCTTTATCCAACCAATCAACTCAAATATAATTTAACTTGGTCAACCGAGGGCCTTATCAATCAGTATTGTAATAACTGTGAAGCCATTCATGAAGGTGAGATAGTTTATTTACCAGCGCTTGGAGATTTGGAAGCTTTTACTTTGGATGGTATCGAGTACGAAGCTTTTAATACTTCAGGAGGTCTTGGTACCTTAGCTCATACCTTAAAAAACAGTGTGCATAAACTAGATTATAAATCCATCAGATATCCCGGGCATCAAAAGTATATGCATTTTTTATTAAGTGAATTGCAAATGGAGCACCTTGAAAATAGAAATATATTAAAAGAGATTTTGGAAGCTTCCATCCCTGGAACCAAGCAAGATTTATGTTTGATTTTTGTATCAGCCAGTGGAATGAGAAATGGCAAGCTGGAACAAATTTCAGATGTTAGAAAAATTATAAACCAAGACATAAATCATATTCACTGGGGCGCAATCCAGGTTTCTACCGCCATGAGTGTTTGCGCAGTGATTGATTTGTTTTGTAAAAATAAGTTCAAAGGTAAGGGTCTAGTTAAACAAGAAGATATTGCATTGGAAGATTTTTTACAAACACCCTTTGGTGCTTATTTTAAAGCAGGTTTGTAGATGAAAATTGAAAAAGTGATTAATGAACTGGGTATTGATAAGTATTTTGATAAATTTGAGGGCCGTTCCTTGTTTGTCGGAAGACAATCATCTTCTGGTGAAGGTGCTATTATCGAAGTTAATTCCCCCATTGATAACCAGTTAATGATGCAGTTTAAATCAGCTAATTTGCATCAGATCAATGAAACCTTACCTCTTTTTCAAGATGCATTTAAAAAACTCCAAGTCATCCCAGCACCAATGCGTGGAAAATTAGTGAAAATAATTGGAAACAAAGTCCAGGCTAAAAAAAATGTACTGGCTCAACTAATTACGCTGGAAGTAGGGAAACCTATTAGCGAAGCATTGGGTGAAGTACAAGAATGGATTGATATTTGTGATTTTGCGGTGGGATTATCTAGACAGCTTACCGGTCTAACTATAGCAACTGAGCGATCTAATCATCGCTTAATGGAACAGTGGCATCCACTCGGACCAGTGCTTATAATATCTGCTTTTAATTTTCCGCTGGCGGTATGGGCCTGGAATTCCATGATCGCTTTTGTATGTGGTGATAGTGTCGTGTGGAAGCCATCACCACTCACACCACTATGTTCGATTGCGGCCCATGAGATTGTGATGGATAGTATTGAGGAAATAAATAATGATGGGGAATTTTTCCCCTATGAGATACATGGTTTATTTTTAACAGGAACCGTGGAAGCACAAGAATTAGTTAAAAATGCTATCTTCCCATTAGTTTCTGCCACTGGTTCAGTGGAGATGGGCAGGGATGTGGCAGTTAAGGTTGCCCAAAGACTCGGTAAAAGTTTATTGGAATTGGGGGGGAACAATGCTTTGATTATATCAAAACACGCAGATATCGATTTAGCTATTAGGGCGGTGGTATTTTCTGCAGTGGGAACTACTGGACAAAGATGCACAAGTCTAAGAAGGCTCATTGTTCAAGAGGCAGTGGAAAAAGAGGTAATTGCCAGATTAATCAAAGCATATAATACATTAAAGATTGGTAATCCTTTGGATATAAATAATCACATGGGGCCTTTGATAAATCAAAAGTCATACAATAAAATGATGGAGGCTCTTATCAAGGCCCAAGAGCAAGGTGGAAAAATAATTTTAAATGGTGAGAGAATTTACCCTGAAGGATGTGTTGATGGCTATTATGTTACACCTGCCCTAGTTAAAATTGATAAAGATGCTCCAATTGTAAAACAAGAAACCTTTGCACCAATTTTATATATTATTACCTATCAAGATTTGAGTGAGGCCATAGATATAAATAACCACGTGCCACAAGGATTGTCTTCAGCACTTTGCTCAACCAATATATTAGAGGTTGAACAATTTATGTCAACCCAAGGTTCTGATTGTGGTCTGGTCAATGTTAATGTGGGAACCAGTGGCGCTGAAATTGGGGGAGCATTCGGCGGAGAAAAAGAAACTGGAGGTGGAAGGGAATCAGGTAGTGATGCTTGGAAGAATTATATGAGAAGAGTAACCAGCACAATTAATTATTCAAAAAAATTACCACTGGCCCAGGGAATCAAGTTTGATCTCTAATTTTTTTAGACAAAACAGTCTATAAACGCTAAAATCATTTCTGCAGCAAAATTCGATTGTTGAGGTAAACTTATTTCTAAAAAATATCAAGTTACATTACCTGATCATGATTACTACGAGGCTGAAGTCGAGTGCAGATCCGGCTGCCCAGTTAAAACAGACGCCAGAGGTTACCTAATCGCCACCTACAAAGGGGACTATCTTACGGGATACAAGCTTTCTAGGGCCACCAATCCGTTTGCGTCCATTTGTGGTAAAGTGTGTGGAGCTCCTTGTGAAACTGCTTGTCGACGCAAAGAAGTTGATGAGACTTTGTCTATTCGAAACATCAAAGGTTTTTTAACCAGCAAACACGGACCAGAATGTGGGGATCTATTTACTCCCTTAACATATTCCATAGCCAGAGGGAGCCATAATCCAAAATTAACCGGTAAAACCGTGGGAATAATTGGTGGAGGTGTAGCAGGCTTCACATGTGCTCACGATTTGGCAAGACTGGGACATAGGGTAACTATTTTTGAAAGAGAGTATATAAGTGGAGGGATGTTGGTGCAAGGAGTTCCTCTAAATCGTCTTTCCAGAGAAGTGATAAAGAGTGAAATCGATTCTATTTTACAATATAAGCATATTGAGGTTATTCATAACTGCGAAGTCGGTAAAGACATAAGCTTTAATGAAATTAGAAACAAATTTAATGCAGTTTTTATTGCCGTTGGCCTATCTGTCGGAAGAATTCTTCCTATGGAAAATGCTAATCACCCCAATGTGTATTCTGGTCTTCAATTCTTACTTGATTTTAATTTTTATAGAGGCTGGGATCTTTCTAATAAAAAATCAATTGTCATCGGTGGAGGCGACGTGGCTTTTGATGTAGCTAGATCGGCACTACGCTGTAAATCCTCTAACGTAGAACTTTGTTGTGTGGAAAGAGAACACTTAGGTGAGATGCGCGGATCCAAGGATGAAAGAGACGGAGGACGTCGAGAGGGCGTTATCATTAATGATGGGTGGGGACCTTCTAAAATTGAAATCGTTGATGGAAAAATGAAAGGTTTGTGGGTACAAAAAGTCAAGCGAGTGATGGATGAACAAGGTCGTTTTAATCCAGAATATTATGACGAAAAAAGGCTATTGGAAGGGGATTGTGTGTTTATGGCCGTAGGCCAAACTAGCAATCTAAATTTTCTAGATCAGTCTGGATTGGAAATTGATCGAGGCATTATTAAGACTGATAAAATTACCCGTGCTACTAATTTGTCTGGGGTGTATGCTGGTGGAGATGTAGCGCTTGGGCCTAAACTTTTTATTGATGGCATTCAAACCGGATCTGAAGCCGCACTTGCTATAGATGCTTACCTTACTAAAACCAATTTAATGCAACCATATCGAAAACTTCAATATAAAGAAATTGAGGACTATGATCGAAGTAATCAATATCTTTTACGGCCTAAAATTGACCGAGTGGAACTACCAGTTAATGTAGTAACTGAGCCTCTCAAAAACACCACAGTGGAATATCCTGAAGAAGTTGCGAAAAACGAGGGTGCTCGCTGTTTGGAATGCCATATCCATCCAACTTTTGAAGGTGAAATATGTATTCTTTGCGGAGGATGTGTAGATGTTTGTCCTAGTTATTGTTTAAGTATGGTTAGTATTGATAAAATAACAGGTGGCAAAGATATTGAGCTTTTGCTTGACTTGGAATTTGGAAATAAAATAAGAAAAAGTGAGGATGGGTCAGTTATGCTTTTTGACCCGCTTAAATGCATTAGATGTGGAATGTGTGCCATCAAATGCCCGACTGGATCATGTAAGATGAGTGAGAATGATATCGAAGATGTATATATTGAGCGAGTTGTAAAATGATATTGATTATAATTATCATTCTTTTTATGACTTTATTACTGGGTTTTTTTTTCTTTTTACTTTTTTGCTGGGCCGTAAAAGATGGACAATATACTGATACGGAAGAAGCCAAATATATGATGTTTCGTGAGCCAGAAGATAATTTAGAAAATAACAGTTAGATTGGATATAAAAAATGGAAAATAATGAACATAATGAAAATAAAAAAATGGATCGTCGGGAATTTATGGTAAATTCGGTCGTGCTTGGACTATTGGGGGTCATCATCTCGGTTGGAACAGGTGCGGTTTATAAATTTTTAAAACCGGTGGTTAGTTACCAAAATCCTAAAAAATTTAGATTAAATATAAAAGACCTTCCTCAAGTTGGCGAGGAACTTATCTATCAAGAACAAAAAACGATTGTACGAAGAAAAAGTTTATCTGAAGTAGCTGCCATTTCCTTGGTTTGTACCCATCTTGGATGTATCGTTAATCGAGTAGCAACTGGTTTCCTATGTCCTTGTCATGGTTCTCAATATGATAATGAAGGCTTAGTGGTAGGAGGACCAGCTCCTAAAACACTATCTTGGCATTTTATAAAAGTAATCCCCGGAAATCAGATAGAAATAGACACGGGTACTTCACTTGAAGAAAACACATATTTTAAAATTTAAGAGGGCGTGATGAAAGAGCTTATGCAGTTATATTTCAAGCGAGTTTACTATAGTCTAATGAGACATGGATTTGATAAAACTGGTTTAACAAAATCCAAAATTATTTTCAGTAATCTCTTTTTACATATTCATCCCGTAAAAGTCCATCGCAGATCACTGATGTTTAAAAGCACTATGGGACTTGGAGTAATGTCGCTGGCATTGTTTTTTATCCTGACGATCACTGGTGTGCTTATTATGTTTCATTATGTTCCTTCAATTGCACCTGGTCCTGACAATCTCCCTGATGCTTATGGGCGCATGCTGAACCTTCGAAGTAATCTTTTTTGGGGAAGCTTTATCCGAAACATGCACAGGTGGTCAGCACATGCCATGGTTATGATAGTTGCGCTTCACATGCTAAGAGTTTTTTTAACGGGGTCATATCGGAATGGAAGAGAATTCAATTGGGTAGTTGGGGTCATTTTAGGATTATTAACTATCTTGCTTTCTTATACTGGATATTTACTTCCTTGGGATCAACTAGCTTATTGGGGAGTAAAAGTTGGAACAGAAATTGCTAAGATTGCTCCTGGGGGTGAGATTATTAGAGGAATTTTGCTGGGAGATAATGATGTAGGTCAGGAAGCGCTATTACGTTTTTATGTACTACATGTTGCTGTTTTGCCCATCATTATTTCGATATTTATTGCGATTCATTTGTTTCGAATTAGGAAAGATGGGGGACTAGCTAAACCTGCAGATACCAGCAAAGAAAATCTGATACCCCTAAGTGAGTGTGGAAGAGTTGAGAATAATTCTTATTTTAAGAACTGCCGATCATATCAATTGGTTGAATTTGTAAAAGGAACAGAACCCAAAGTTAATGAAGAAGTTGAACAAATGGTTTTTGCGTGGCCTAAACTTATTGTTAGAGAAACAATTGTGATACTATTTATTACAGCGTTGATGGTTATTTTATCAATTGTTTTTGATGCAAGTTTGGAAGGACCTGCAGACCCTAATCATCCAACTAACCCCGCCAAGGCACCCTGGTATTTTTTAGGTTTACAAGAGTTAGTAAGTTATCATGGTTTTATCGGAGGAGTGTTTATTCCAGGGGTACTGGTTTTATTTGTGGCATTGGTGCCATATATTGAAATGTTTATAGAAACAATCTTCGAGCTAAATAGAAAAATAGTTTCAGGTGTGTGGTTCCATAAGGAGAGATTACTAGAAAATTCAATTTTTCTTAGTATCTATATAATTATGATTTTATTAATTATAATGGGTACTTTTTTTAGGGGAGAAAATTGGTCATTTGTTTACCCGTGGGCCCTTCTTGCTGGCAAAGGACATTAATATGTTGAAAGATTATTGGGTATTAGGCGTTCTTTTGACCTTGGTAGCCTTAGGGGTATTTTTCTCAGTCTTCAATGATATGAAGCCAGAGTATATTTCCTATCAACAGCAATACTTTGAATTGACCGATGTTAAAAAACCTGAATTTGAAATTAAACAATTAAATTTCAATACCGATTCCGGCATATTAATAGACCGATGTGCAACTTGCCATTTGGGAGCCTCCAATCCAGCAGCTAGTAACTTTCCGGTACCATATAATTTTCACAAAGCAATAGTTAGCAATGATAGTGATCACCACAACTTCGATAAAATTGGATGTGTTGTTTGTCATGACGGAAATGGAAGAGGGCTAAGCAAACGCGATGCTCATGGCGAATATCATGATTGGTACGCACCTATTTTAAAAGGAAAGATGGTGCAGGCAAATTGCTCTAAATGCCATGAAACTATTGTTAATGATTTAGCCGGAGCTCCAAATTTCAATCGAGGAAAAAAACTTTTCTTTGAAAGAGCATGTTGGGCTTGTCATACTATTTCGGGATTGTCATCGGGGAAAAGTGCTCCCGAGTTAACGGATGCTGGTGCTAAATTTTCAGTTCAATATTTAAAAGAGTCAATCGTAAATCCTACCGCAAATTCAAGCATCTCTAAAATGCCCAAATTTTCTTGGGTCAATCAAGCTGATGATGTGACTGATCTAACTACTTTTTTAAAAGGACAACGTAGCAATCGATTGAAAGATTTTAAAAAAGCACCAGTGGAATACCAAAGAGCTGATTTAGATTTTGTGAACTATACTTCTCCAAAAGAGAGCGTGGGAAAGGAAATATTTTTTGGAGCCTCAAGTTACCAAAAGAGCATTAGAGGTGGTTGTATTAATTGTCACTCAGTTAGAAATGAAAGAGGTGAATTGCAAGGTGGACTAAATGCTCCGGAGCTAACTTTTGTTGCTAAATCACGAACTAGGGCATTTATTATTGAGCATATTAAAAATCCCAAAAAGCATGTACCGGAT
>Ga0208375_1002104_pt1 | contig 19662 bp, 22 predicted proteins | sample RifOxyD1_FD_184038 | JGI IMG/M metagenome (GOLD analysis project Ga0208375, IMG submission 184038) | Soil microbial communities from Rifle, Colorado - Rifle Oxygen_injection D1 (SPAdes) | ecosystem: Environmental > Terrestrial > Deep subsurface > Rock core/Sediment | place: Rifle, Colorado... | reverse complement strand
CCCCGCGTGGACGAGCCTGTGGCTCAAAAGTGGACAGCCCACTGCCGAGCAGTCGCAGGGCACTGGGCTGTCCGCTTGACCGGGCAAGGGGGAGATACCCCCCCTGCCCGGTGTTCGCGTTTCTTCTTAGGCCGCCATGAGCTGGGAACTCAAGGTTCCTTTCAACATGGACAGCATTGCCGGGGCAAGTTCACCCAGGTCCCTGATCACCGCAGACGTCTTAAACATGTGGCCGACCATCGGAAGCTCGATACCGAGCCCCAGGGTTTCGATGCCAGCAGCTTCCGCCGCCAGGATCTGCGCCTTGGCCGAACCCATGCAATCAGGTTGCCCGTCAGTCAGCACCAGGAGGATCTTTCGGTCCTCCTTGCGAGCCATCAAGTGGCGACTGGCCCACAGCACACCCTGCGCAAGCGGTGTACCGCCGGTCTCCTTTAGCGCGAAGCTGTCCTGCTGGGACACTGCACGCTGACCGAACCCGAGGGCCATGCCGTAGTCGGGGAAAGTCCCGACCGCCGTCTTGACGCCCCGCAGCCCGTTGAGAGCCACGGCCGTAGCGTAGAGCGCGTCCGAGGCCAGCTTGATGCGCATGCCCTGCATCGATCCACTGATGTCGGCCAGCATGAACACCGCGGTGTTCAGCTCACGACGGTCGTCCTGCTGGAGGAAGAGCCGACGATCACCGCTGCTGGTGCGAAACACCTTCCGGTCGTTGAGGCGCGAACCCCTGACCGATTCGTGTACGCGCTGCCGTTGGAGCGCCTGCAGTTGGGTCTGCAGCTGGGCCCGAATCCGGCCCGACTGCTGCAATGCCTGCGTTGGATCGTAGGACCCTTGGCAGTTGGAGCGACGGTAGGCAGTGTCCACCATGCCCGGCGCCTGTGCATTGCTCTCATCGTAGACGTAGCCATCCGTGCCGTGCTTTTGGATCTCATCGATCTGGTCAGCGATTTCACCCGCCACCAAATCCCCGAGGTCCTTCAGGCCGTGCTCTTCGGCTTCATCAACCGCCCTTTGCAGGGCATCGATGATCGACTGCGGATCAGGAGTGGAAGCCTGGTCCGAGCCACCCGCGCCGTCGGCGCCGCTGCTGCTCGCATCCGATGTGTCCGAGGCATCGTCTTCTGCTCCGTCACCGGAGCCTGAAGACTTGTCCTGGTTGGACCCATCATCGCCGGAACCGCTGTCGTCATCTGCGGCCTGCGTCTCATCGTCGCCGTCTTCACCATCGTCGCTGTCACCCCCCTTGGAACCAGAGGTGGCATCGTCGCCGGTGTCGTCGCCAGCCGATGAAGCATCGGAGTCTTCGCCCTCATTGCCGTCGTCCTCATCGGACTTGGCAGCTTCCTGCGACTTCTTCCGCTCCTGCTGAGCCTGCTGCTCTTCTTGCATGGCCTTGTCGATGCGCCGCGCCAGGTCCAAAGCGTCCTGGTTCGATCGCATCTTCGGGCCGCTGGTGTTGAGCAGCACGTTGAGCCGGCTGGTGAAGGGCTTGCCGAACACCGCCTCCAAGGCGGGTCGGCTCTTCTCAGCCAGTTCCTCGAACTCCACCTGTCCGCGCAGCAAGCCGCGCAAAACGTACATGGAGTAGGCACCCACCAGCCAGGCTGGGGAATCGCTCTCCGTGAGCACATCGTAGAAACCCGTCGGCCCGATCAGGGTGGTGGTCATCTGGTCCAGCTGCTCTCGAGTGCCCGAGAACTCCTTGATCAGCTCCACTTCCTGGCGAGGATCCTCGATGGCGTTCATCAAACGGACGAGCGCCTTCTCCTTGGGGTTGCGAACCTCGTAGCAAGACTTCTTCGAATGCCGGATGTGACCCACCTCATGGGGAATGAAGCCCTTCACGAGAGTGGCCAGCCTCAGCGCCCCATCCACGTCCTGCTCGGAGGTGGGGAGCGGCAAGGCCGGAATCCGGATGTTCTTGAAGTCCGTCGAGGCGGTCCGGGCGGTGCGGTCGATCTGCACCGTAACCCCGGTCGCCCCGGCCAGCCCCTGCGCGAACAGGGGCAGCGAGGCCAGGACGAGCCTGGCCTTTGCAATGGCATCAACTTGCATGGTTGTGCTCCTTAGAAAACAGCGGGCGCGGCCGTTGCTTCCACTTCGCGGCTCGGGGCCGCAGTCTGGGTGTCCACCCCGGGCAGTTGCACCTGGGTCTGGGTCTCTTCTTCCTCTTCCTCAGCCACCTCGCCGATACCGAGCGTGAGCAGCTGATCGGGGTTGCACATGGACCGGAGCATCGCCCCAACGATCAGGGTCTGCGTCGTGTCCAGCGGCCCCGTCTTGGGCATGTCCTCCAGCACCTTCCCCAGCGCCTTGGCGGTGGGCAGGATGCGCGGGTCGAACATCGTGAAGCTCTGGAGCTTGCGCACCAGTTCCCGCACGACATTCACCGCTCGCTGGGTGACCGACTCACGGTTGTCGAAGGAGTCCTTGAGGATCGCCTTCGCGTTTGCCGAGATGTCCTCCGCCAGCGCGCTGGTGGTGGCCTTGGCTACCGTCTCGAACCGCTCCTGGCCCATTTCGCTATCGACCGCCGAGACCTTGTAGATCGCGTAGTCGAAGTCACAGGCCTTGGCCACTTCCGCGGCCGTGGGGCGATTGCGACGCAGGAGCTGCTCGAACCCGGGGTTCTTGGCTTCCCACTGCGTGCACAGGCGGTCGTAGTCGGAGACCAGTGCGTCACGCGCGGCGATGAAATCCACCTTGCGTGCTGCCATCTCCTCGTGGACCGCCGTTTCCGAGGTCGGCGTGATGAGGAAGCCCATCGGGCTTCGCACACCCAGCCGGGCCAGGTCACGGTTCACGCAGCGACGCTGCGATTCCATCTTGGTCAGGGCCTTGGGGTCGAGGATTCGCTTGGAACCGTCCGACACCAACTCCTTGGGCGGGAGCCCGGAGGCGCCCGACAGGTCTTCATCTCGCCGCATGGTGACCTGACCGCTCCAGATACGGATGACGGGGGTAACCACGATGACGTCGCTCAATGCCTTGCTGCTCATCTCATTTCTCCGGTGAGAGCCAGGCGCGCGAATGCCCGTGTGGGCAATTCGCCCACAGGGCTCGGGGTGTGTGCGGCATACCAGCCGCGATGGTGTCGATCGCTCGACGAAACCGGTGAAAAGGACTTTGTCCTGGGCGCTCTTGAGCGTCCGGGATAAAGCCCTCTCATACCGAGAGGGCTCCGCACTGGGCGGAAGTGTCAGAAAACCGCTGGAGTCAGTTCGACCCCTGCAGCTCCATTCCACAGCCCCTTGCTCAGGGGCCGCGGTATTGCGCCTGTCGACCAGGCAAGTTCCTTGAGGGATTCCAGAGAAGCGGGGAACTTCTTTACCCACTCTTTGGCATCCACACCGAGCGCGGATTCGTCGCACACGGTGATGTCCATCGTGGACGGCAGGCACATGCCGGCTGCCACGAACATCAGCGCGTGTGAGGCGATGCTTCCAACCGGCACCTCCGCGGCCAATACCATCTTGGCCCTGGTGCCGGTTTCGAGCTTGATCCGATCCCTGCCCACCTGGAACTCACCGGTCCACCGCTTCTCTGCCTTGCCGTTGGCGAAGGCCTGATAGGCGACGGGGGTGATGTGGTCGAAGAGCTGGTCCTTCGCGAAGCCGGCGAAGAGCTCAAGCAGCTTGGCTACCGTCATCTCCTGATCGGCCTGGCTGCCTCCTCGGATTTCGAAGAAGATCACCTGGTCGTTGGGAGCACTGATCCGATCCTCATCGCTCAGCAGGGTGGTTTCCCACCCCGCCTCGGACTTGGCCAAGATCATCGACGCGAGATGGCTTACGGGGTCACCGCCCGCCATCTCATCAGCCCCAACCTCGATGCGATCGAAGTTGTCGCCGCCCTTGCCGTTCTCCATCACGATCCGGCTGGAGGACTCCCCAGCCGGTTCGATCCAGGCCCGCCAGTGTTGCCACGTGGACGGAGCCAGCGGATCGCGACGCCGCATGTGGATGTGGTGCACGGGCGAGCCCATGCTCACTGCCCCGACACGTCGATCTGGAAGCAGGCCTGGAAGCTCGAACGAGCAGCTTCCATCTCCACCGGAGGCATGCCGCCCATGATGCGATTGAAGGCGAACCACGCCGGCGAACGCCCCTGGGAGGACAACCCGTCGAAGTAGACCGCCGCCTCCACCATCTCGATCAGCTCACCGGTACTCATGGTGACCTGCGACTGGCGCTGGTTGTAGGGCGCGCGGATCATGTTCGCGAACTTCACGAACGCACTCAGCGCTTCCTTGACCTGGTTGGGGAACCGGGCCTGCAGGATGCCCACTTCCTCTGCCTCGTTGGGATAGTCGATCTCGAACTTGAAGAACCGACGCATCGTCGCGGAGTTGAGGACGTTGGTACCCACGTAGCCGCCGGATTCATCGCCGTAGCCCATGGTGTTGTCGGCCGCGTACACGAGGAACCCGCGCTTGGCCTTCACCACCGTTCCATCGTCCGTGACCAGTAGGCCGCGGTCGATGATGTCGTGCATGGCGATGAGGTCGGCTTCATCCATGGCGGAAGGCTCATTGAGCACCACCGGATAGCCTTCCTGCATCGCGATGACGAGCGGACCGGGCTGATTGATCCAGCCGCCTTCACCGTCGGGCACCATCTTGGAGATGTAATCCGAGAGGGGAACGCGGCGGTTGCAGGTCAGGGTCAGCACCGGCACGCCGAGGCGCGCGAAGAACTGCTCCGGGGCCGTGGTCTTGCCGGCGCCCTTCGGGCCACCGATCCAGACACCGCGACGAGCATCCGTTTCACTGCGGGACCATTCCCGATTCCAGGACAGGCCAAGGGTCATGAACAGGTCCTTGTTGAACCGGAACGTGTCCATCACACGCGGCAGCAGGGGGTGATTCTGCTGGCCGTCGTAGGCCACCATTTCATGCGGTGCGGACTCGACACCCGGGACGGACCCGGCAAAAGCAACCGCAATCTTGGCTTTGATCGTATTCATTGGATTCTCCTGAGAGAACCCTCCCCCGTCGGGAGAGGGTCCCGATGGGGTTAGGCAGCCTTGGCTGCCGGTGCGTTGAGGCCGAGTTCGTTAACCGCGGCCTTGTAGATCTTGAGTTGCTGCCGGTCCGGATACTGCTGAGCGTCGACCCACCAGGTGGGCGCACGCTTACGCAGGTTTTCGATGACCATCTCCGGGTCCGTGAAGCCTTCAACCACAAGGCAGTCATGGAAGGAGAACGGAGCAGTGGGATCGCCCAACATCCACGTCCAGTAGTCGATCTGCTGGCGGGTGTTGGTGCAGCTCGGGAAGGTCTCCTCCCAGTCCGCCAGTAGCGCACGGTGAAGGATGAGGATTCCGTCGTGGCTCCACGCCTCGTCGTTGCCGACGCCCGGCAACTCCCGGTACCGCTGCTTGAAGGCGATCTTGCGCATCAGCTTGATGCGAAGTGCCTTCTGCTTGGGTGAGGGACCAAAGTCCCGGCGAGTAGAGCAGCTCTTGGATGGCGCCACCGTCTCCGGCGCGACATCGAACATGAACATCTGTTCCATCGTGATGTCTCCGAAAAGAAAACGGAGACATCCCCTGCGGGGATTGTCCCCGCGTGGGTGATGTGTGTTGGATCAGCGCTTGCTGGTCTTACGCTCCAAACGCCGTACGTTGCGATCCGATATTTCGGGCCGGATCACGGGGTACGGAATGGATGGGGCGGCATAGGCCAGGAGCCGCAAGGCGGCTTCCGTCGCTACTTTGATGATCATCGGTGTCTCCTTGGAAGAAGGGACACCGCCCGCTAGGGGAGATGTCCCCGAGTGGGTGTGTGTGAGGCGTGCCGGCCTCGTCGGATCGCTCTGAGAGCTGATGGGGTCACATTAGCGCGTCTGGCCCGAGCTGGGCACCGTCTAGCCGGCACGATTTCGGGGCCGGTTGGAAGTTGGCGCGGCCGGCGGACGGCCTTGCATGGGTCTCGTGTGGGGGCTTTGTGCAGGACCGCCGGGGCGATCCTCCAGAAAGCCCCGACCCGAAGGTCGGAGCGTGGGGCATGGGGGCTACTGGGTCGGTGCAGCAGCCGTCGGGGTAGAGGATGTGGCAGCGGGGCTGGCCGGGGGGAAGATCCAGCTGTCCGGCCCGTCTTGCCAATCAAGCGTGGCGCACCGCTCCAGGAAGTCCTTCATGGACTCACCCTCACGGCGCTCGTAGTGATCGAGATAGGTGACCAAAGCACCATCCAGATGCACCGCGTGGGCCACATACTCCTCCAGCGGTGTGTCCTCATGCAGCTCGGCGATGGCCTCGCGGGCGACAGTGTCGAAACTAACTTCGATGTCGGCGTGAGGCTGGTCCATTTCCTTCTGGCGGCCATAGACCGTGCACAGCAGATCCCCGTCCTTGTCCCACAGGTGGATCGACAGGTTGCGGGCGGTGATCCAGGTGCTCGATCCGCTGGCCAGCTGGTACCCACCCTCGCCTTCCGGCAGGAGGTGGAACTGACTGTCCAGCGCAGCGCCCACGATGGTGGCGCCGGGGTAGGCGTCCAGGCACTGCTCAATCGCATGGCCAATGTCGTCGGCCATGCACGTCCAGAGCTGGGCTGCGTCGGGATCACGGGCCTCGGCCGGGTGGTGCCCGGCATCGAGGTACATGACCCGCCAGGGGTAACCGTCATTGTTCTGCATAGAGACTCCTCCAGCACGTGGCTGGCTTGAATGTGAAGCCGCCCGGAGAGTCCGGGCGGCGTTGAGGTCAGTAGTGGCGGCGGCCGCGTGCTGCGGCCGCACTGATGTCGCGACTCTGGTGGGTCAGCTCTTGCACGAGCATGTCCAGCAGTCGATCGGTGGTCTCATCAAGGCGATCACGGCACGTGGCGTCATCCGGGGTCTTCTTGAGCTGTTGCCTCAGGCGCTTGCGCTCCTGGTTAAGGGCAATTGCCTGAGTCATCAGACCGCGCATGCGAGCACCTCCAGGCGGTCATCCCGCCGTTCGGATGCATCGCACCGCGCCCGCAGCCAGTGGGTGTAGTCCTGGGCGTACGTCCGCAATGAGGCCGGTCGTTGCCAGTACACCTGCTGGCCCGAAGGCAAGTCCCAGAGCACCGGCACCGTGCTGAATTCACCTTCCGCCAGCAGGCGGTCGACGTACTCATTCACGGCGTCGGGATCGGGGGAGCTGGACGGAAACGCAACCGTTCCACGCCAGGCGCGGGGGTCACGCAGGTCCAGCACCCTGCCCTGCAACGGGGCCTCCCAGTTGCCTGGGTGCTCCGTTGACCGGGGCCACCTTGCGGCACCGACCGGTGTTCCGACGGCCGGGCTCATGCGGCCAGCCGCAGTGAAGCCACGGTCTGATCGCACCAGAAGCCCGACACCGTGTCCAAACGCCAGTGACGGTCCTTGCCATCCAGTCCCATCCCGCCGTGACCCAGCTCGAAGAGCCAAGCCAGGCCGGCCAGGTATTCGGATTGGCCATCCGCGCCGTCCCGATCCTGGGCCAGCTTGAGCTGGTAGTAGTCCGGGCGGACGCGGCCATAGGCAACCTCACCCTGGATGAGCGACAGAAGCCCCTTCTCCAGCAGATAAGGCGTGAGCGTGTGCTCAGCCATGGCGCGCCGGTCGTGGTTCTGATCACCCGGGTCCGGGGTGTAGCGCTCATCGAGCATCGCCGTCAGGCGGGGCGCGTCGACATCACCGATGTCCACGGCACCGTCCAGCAGCTTGCGATAGGCCGAAATGTAGCTTTCAGCCTTGACCGACCGGCCACGCAGGCGGGTCATCTCCGACTCGGCGTAGCACGAGGCAACGATCACCTGGCGCATGACGTCCGATCGCGAACCGCCAAACTGCATGGACCAGTGGCGGGCACGACGACCGGCATGGTCGAAGTCGTTGTTGCTGCCGTGCTCGACGAAGACCAGGTAGCCGCCTTCGGCCCAGCGGTACTTGAGGAAGTCGTCCTCCTGCACCGCGGGGACGAGGGTACGCAGCGCCTGGAATGCCTTATGTCCGTCCAGCTTGACCGCGAAGTGGCGGTATTCGATTTCAGTGCTCATTGCATACTCCTGTTGAAAGGGAGCACGCCCCGTGCGGGGGCGTGGCCCCCAGAGGGTTGATGGATCAGTTGTCGTCGGCGTCGACGGGGTTGTGCTCGCCGTCTTCGTCTTCGTCTTCGTCTTCGTCTTCGAGGTCGTCGAGGAACCAGATGGCCTGGACCGTGTCATCTTCCCAAGCCTTATCCGTCACGACGTAGCCCAGCTTGTTGACGATCTTGAAGCCCGGAAGGGCGTACCAGTTGTTGTCGTCGCACTCCACGACCGTCCAGACGGTGTTGAGGGGGAGGTTGACGACCTGGCTGTGCTCGAAGAGGTCACCGCTGTCCTGGGCGCGTGCGCCCCACTGATCGCGGAAATCGTCTTCACTGATGGTGATGCTCATGGGATTGCTCCTGTTGAAGAACGGAGCAACCCCGACGGGGAATGCCCCGTTCGGGTGGTGTGTCTGGCTGGCGGCCAGTGCGCTGGCTCATGGAGCCTTTCCCCAGCCGGGGGGCTGGCGAAAGAGTCCTCGAACCACTGAAGCCATCGTAGAACGGTCGGAGGATCCATCCCACCGGTTAACCGGCCCTTCTTGGGGCACGGTTGGAACACCCGGGCTGCGTAAGCAGCCCGGGGTCCATCTTCAAGCCGCCTGGAAAAGCGGCATCGTCGCCTCCTGGTCGGGAGCGGCCTTGACCACGGCGGGTAATACCGCCTTGGCCTTGACCAACCCCTTGCCCAGTGCCTGGCCCAAGTGCTCACCCAGCTGGCGGAACGCCGGCCAGATGACGCTCTGTCCCAGGATCTCGTGAGCGAAGGTGCGACTGGTCACGCCTTCGATCATCGACTCGGGGATGCCCTTCAGCCGAGCGTGCTCGGTAGGAGTGAACAACCGCATCAGCTCGGGCTTGGTCGGGTGTTGGACCTTCCCTTCAGTGCTGCGATTTTTCTGGTACCCCGTACCCAGGGTGCCAACTCGGGTCGCATCAGGTGTCACCACCTGCATCTTGAAGCCCTTGCCGGCGGCCTGGTCGCGCACCTCCTTGTCCTTGAGGTACTGCATCGGCGACCACATCGGGTCATCCTCAGCAATCGGCTCAAGCACATCAGCGATCGTCTGCTGGGCCTTGGGTGGCGGCACCATGGCCGCCAGGTCCAGATCCACGCCCTGGGTGACCGCGACCAGTACACGCCGCGGACGCGCCTCGATGACGTAGTCCTCGCCGTGCAGCTCGCGTTCCTGCACGTCGTAGCCCAATTCCTTGAGCTGCGTGCGCAGGATCGATGCCGAAGCCGTGGACCAGTACGGCATCACGTTCTCCAGCATGACTGCACAGGGATTGACCCGGGCAATGAGTGCGATGAACGCGGCGATCAAGTGCCCCGCCGTTTCATCGTCCTCCGCCTTGGCCAGCCCCTTCTTGGCACGACCGGCCATGGACGCTGCCGTACACGGCAGACCGCCCTCCAACAGCACCGGACGCTGCAACCGGGACAGGGTGAACTCATCGGCGAAGGCCAGCTGCTGAAGCGGCATGGCCAAACCTACGGTCTCCTCATCCCAGGCATCGTTGGCATGCGCCGCTTGGTTGATGACTTCCTCGCGGATCTCGCAGGCCCACAGCAACTTGGGCTTGAAGCCCGCCTGCCGCAGTCCCACGTGAAGCGCGTTGGACAGCACCCCGATGCCGTGTGACACGGAGGCCACCGTCATCGTGCGGTGCTCGATCGCCGCTTCCAGCCGGCGACGTCGTTCGGCCTTCTTCACCTCGACCGCGTCGGCCAGGATGTGGATCTCCCCGTTGAGCATGACCACCCTGACGGTGTCCATGCCAACGAATCGATCCAGCAGCTCCTTGCTGTTGAGGTCGATGACGGGAAGCGTGCGATCAGCCTTGGTCTTGGCCGAGACCAGTCGCACGCCGCTATCGTCGATCTTCAGCACCACCTTCATCTCACCGTCCGGTGCGGACACCGTGTAGCGGGCGCCGGGGGCGAAGCCGGCCCTGCTGGGGAAGATCCCTTCGAGCCACAGGCGCGGCGCACCCTTGTTGACGCCCAGCTTGCGAACCAGCGTGGCGACCAGACGTGTTGCCTTGTAAGCCATGACACTCTCCTGTTGAAGAGCCACGGCGCAGCCCCGTTGCCGGGGTCTGCGCCCCGGCGGGGTTTTGAATCAGTGGATGGCAGTGGGGTCGCAGTACGCGAGCAATCCACCAGCCAATGTGTAGTGCTTTCCGTCGCGGATCAGTGCTTCGGTCTTATGCAACCGCATGAAGCGCTGGATCCGGTTCTGGTCCTGCTCGCTCAGCTCTGTCCCCGGTACGTGCTGCAACTGGAACCGCAGCCAGTGCTCGGGCTTGTCGCTTGGCATCGACCGCATCGGATGCGGCAGGAACTTCAGCCACCGGCCGCCCACAGTGATTGCAAGTACGGCGTCGGAGTCTTTCACTCCGTTGCGCGCAATCACGTAAGTGTGTTCGATCGATTCATGGCCGATGGCGCTCTGGTACCGCTCAGAACTGACGTGGACCAGCTTGGAGTTGCGCGGGTGCATGCGCTGCCCCCCTTTCGCCACCTTCTGTCGATCGGCTTCGGAACTTTCGGGAAGGCCATGCTTGATGTCCTCCCGGATCGTTATCAGACCCGTTTCCACATCCTTGAACACCAACAACCGGCAGTGCCGCCCGTAGCTGGTGATCTCCGAATCCTGGTCGCGGATGAGGACGTTGATATGGCCTTTCTCGCCATGCTCTTGCTGTTGCATGTGTGGACTCCATGTTGAGCCCAGGCCATACCCCCTCGGGGATGGCCCGAGCGGGTGGGTGTTGTGTCTAGGTCAGGTCAAAGCAGCTTTCGTGCGCCGGCCTGCCAGCATCGTTTGGGTGGCCATCGCCACCAGCATTTCATGCGAGTCCGAGATGGGACGACGCATGGTGAAGTAGCGACGTCCAAGACGGACATAGCTGGCGTGTACCGATCCGCTTGTGGCTTCGCAGCAGCGGAACGATTCCACGTCCGCGTCCTGCTTCCACAGCAGTGGCGGCAGCACCTCCAGCGCGTCGTTGAACTGCTCGTGCGTGATCTCGATGCAGGGCATGCAGGCCGCCTGCTCGATTCGACGTGCAGCTTCTTCGATCGGAATGATCTCCAGCTGGCCGTACTCACGCTCCAGCTGCGACTGGACTTTGCCGCTGAAGCGACCTCGCCCATCTTCGCCACGCACATCGATCGCGCCGCGTTCATTGAAGAAAACCATGCTCATTGCCATCTCCTTGGGAAATGCCACGAGCTTCCCCATCAGGGGCATGCCCCTGGCTGGGTAGGTGTGTCCGGCGTCGGCCGGTCGAGGGGCTCATTGAGCCTTTCCGCAGCGCCCTCGTGGAAGGAGCTGGGGAAAGGCCCCGGAGAATCCGGGGCCCTTGGTTGAAGTCTATCCCGCTTCGCTTCAGGTGCTGAAGCCTGGTATCAGGCGGCAGCCTTTGAAGCCTGCGGATAGGCGTGGTCGAAGAATGCGTTCATGAGACGGTCGAGACCGTCACTGTCCAGGGCGCCTTCTGCAACGAAGCCCCACAGCCCTGCACGGCCCTCGCACATCGAACGCGGCTCGGGCAGGCAGAACTCGACAGTCGGGAACTGCTCGATGAAGCCGGGCAAGGCCTTCAACAGCTGGTCCACGCGCTGCGCTTCGGTTGGAAGTTCCTGCCCATGGGAGTCGAAATCTCCCCCATCGGACTCGAACGTCATGTACTCCATCTCGAACAGGACGCCGAACTGGCCGTCTTTGGCCGCGACGAAAGTCAGTTCGTCGCGCTGCATCGCCTGAAGACGCTCCAGCAAGCTGGGGTCGTCCTTCAGCACCTGGAACGACGGCTTGGCCGAGAGGTTGTAGTCGTTCAACGAACCCCATCGATCCGCCAGGTCATGCTCGATCATCCATGACGCTGTGAAGCCGCACGAGTCGACCGTGGCCACCTTGGAGGGTTGGACCCTCGGAAGGGTATCCGAGCCGTTACGTTCGAGCAGATGAGCGATATTGCGCTGCATCTGCTCGACATCCATAGCAATCATCTGGCCATCGCGGATCTTCTGGATATCCGAGTGGACATGCCGCAGGACCTGGATCAGCTCCTCCGGCGTGGACGTGATGGCTGACGTCGCCGGCGCTGCCCAGGATGCCTGGTAGTACCGGTCGAAGTCGCCCAACAGCTCGGCCTCACTCTTGTACTGGGGACCAACCACCGCATTGCGGCCGTCGGACTTGTCGATGACGCGCCATAGTCCTGCTTCGATCATGGCGTAGCCCAGGTACGAGATGCGGGTGTTCTTGATCTTCATGATGAGATTTCTCCTGGCGGCCCGTTCAATGGGCCGCCTTGTTGATGTGTGAGTCAGTAGGGGGTGAACTGCACCGCGTCGGCCTGGAACGTGGCCGAACCGGTGGCCTCCTCACCTTCGTCCGCGGCTTCGGTGAAGCAGTGGCCGGGCTCCCAGTAGTGGTCGTCTTCCACGTAATCACCGCCGTCGACGTCGCTGTACCGTTTGTTGACCAGCTGCTCGAGCTGGTCCTGGGTGACGTCTGCCGGAACTTCGATCACCTCTGTGTACTCGACCCGGGTCAGGGCAGCCAGGCGAACACGAACACACTTGGTGGCCCCGCTCACTGCTGCATCTCCAGGTAGACGGTGTCGCCGCAGTCGGCGATCGTCTGTTCGAGCTCGCGGTAGTCGTACCCGAGGATGGCCATGGGCTGGTTACGCTCCCATGCCTCCACCAACACCTTGATGTCCAGGCTGACTGATTCGATGTCGCCGTCGTCGTCCTTGATCGCGTCGGTGAAGTGGAAGTCCGAGCTGGACACCACGATCTCGCCAGACACGGTTCGGTTGAAGACCGACATCTCGTCCTCGTTGTCCGGTCCCCAGCTTGCGGGATGGCCGGTGTAACTGGCCGTGGACAGACCGTTGAGCTGGACGAGGGATTGCACGTCCAGCATCCGATCGATGAACGCCTGGGTTACGTTGAACCTTGCGTACAAGGGGTTAACGCCATCGGCGGTGTGCTGGGCCGAAACGAACGTCACCATGGTGCGTTCGCTGTTGGTATTGACTGCATCGTTCATGCTGTTGCTCCTGTGGAGCGAAGACAGCACTCCCCCGGATGGGGGCGCATGTCCCCGCGGGGTGGTTTGGGTCTGGCAGCGGCCAGTCGTTGGGCTCAGGGAGCCTTTTAGCTGCACCCCTCAGGGGATGCAGGTAAAAGGCCCCCGGTAAACCGGGGGCTTGGATCAGACGGCAAGATCGCCGATGTCACCTGCCCAGGCGCGCAAAGCGTCGGGGTCGGTGACTTCAGTGATACATCGCTGGGTGAGGTCGAAGCTTCCGACCACCTTCAGGGAATCAGCCGGCAGCATCGACTTGGCGATCGTCGGGTATGCCACTGCCGCGCGACCGGCGGCGTGGAAGCACTTCTCGACAAATCGCTTCATGTTGACGGCGCCGAAGCGGTTGCTTTCGTAGTGGCACAGCACCCGTTCGCCCTTCAGCGGGGCTGGTGTGACTACGGCAGAACCAGCGTCGATGCCTGTGTGTCCTTCCGGCACTACGATCAGGAACTTGTCCATCTTTTCTCCATGCGCTCGTGGCGCGTTCAATGACGTTGCGTGCCTTCGGAGAAGACCACCGCGTCGGGGTTGGTGTGCGAAAGAAGTGGCCACCACCAAACGGTGTCGTCCAGTACTTCGTGGGAATCACGTGCACCGTTATTACCGCTTACGTGGATTTCGAGGCACTGCTGCGCGCCGAGCATCTCCTTGACCAGCTCCTCCTCACGGCGTCCGGACTGGACGGCGAGGATGTGCAGGTGCGAGAGATCCAGGGCGTAGGGAACACCGGACTCCAACAGCGTCCGGTAGTCCTCCCAGGTATCGAGCAGGTAGATCCCACGTGGGGTCGGGTAATGGCCCTCGATCGCAACAGGAACGCCGAAGAGATCAGCGGCCCGGCGCGTGTTGTCCAGCACCTGCTCCAGGGTGGCATTCGCCTTCAGGCCCGCGTGGGCGCTGTAGGCCGGTGCTCCCAGCAGCTGGCTGATGTGGGCCAGTGCCTGCCAGTACTCGGCGCCGGCGTCGAAGCGATCCAGGTCGGTGACCTGGCGCTTGGAGACCACACGCGTATTGGCATGGACCCTGAACTGCGTTGCCGGATAGGTCTCGGCCAGATGGCGAGCCAGATCAGGCGAGAGCAATCCACGGTTCTGGGGGCAGAGCTGGACGTGGTCGACGGCCAGTTGGCCCAGCAACGGCTCGCTTACGCCAGCCGCCGCACGCGCCATAGCAACGGCGAACTCCTGGCCCGGGAAGGCGGCCAGCGAGATGTTGAAGACGGTCACGACGCCGTTGCGCTGGATTCCTCCAGCACCTCCGCGTCTTCATCGGTCTCCTTGCCGTCGATGCCGAAGACAACATCAGGGCGATTCTCGGTAACCGTCACCAGGTCGGACGCTTCGACAATCACCTTGCCTTCTGCCGTGATGGTGACGCTGCCTTGCCCACCATCGTTATTGAAAATATCGCTGTGAACGCTGTCGAAGATGCTCTCTGCCAGGTCATCCAGGGCGTCGTAGAGGTTGTAGGTGGTGGATTTCTCACCGCCCGTCGCACCCCCGTAGTTCGGCTCGATCACCTCGACCTCGATATCGAGCGTCTCCTCGGTGGCCGGGCTGCCATCAGCCATCTCCATGTGCGCATCGATCGACGTTCCTTCGTCGCCTTGTCCATCCAGAGTTCCGGAGTAGGACTTGATGCCGTTGGCCAGCATGACCGCACAGAGGGTGGCCAGGTTTCGGGTCTGCAGCGAAGTCAGTTCTTTCATTGGTGTGTTCCTCATATCCCCGTAGGGCTGTGTCCGGAGTCCGTCCGGTCGGCTGGCTCATGGAGCCTTTCCGCACCCCGCGGTGACGGCGTGGGGAAAGGCACCTCAAGCAGCGCCCACAGGCCCGAGCCACGAGCCGTGAGGCTCGACTTCAGGCATTGGGAAGGGCATCTGAGGAAATCAGCCGCGAGTGCGGCGAGCAGACGACGTTGCATCGACTGCGGGTGAGCGCGCCCAGGCTGGCGTGGGCGGGGTCATGACGGCGGCGGAGAAACTAACGCAAGGGGCGCCGTCCCCTCACCTGGTCAGGTTAAAGGGCCTGGGCCGCCAGCGGAACGGTCCAACCGGGGCCGATTGACCCAAGGTTAGGCCCCCAGCCGAAGCTGGGGGCACATCTCTTTCATCTGGGCGAATGGCCCTTACTCGAAGATCGCAGACTTCTGGTTCGGGTAGACGGTGCTCTGACCAGCCACCAGCCACCCAGCAGAAGGCGTAGCCTCAATCCGCTTTCCATCCACCAGGTGGATGTGGCAGTTCGCCTCCTGCATCTCGCCGGAAGCCAGGTGCAGAGCCGGCCGCCCTTCGGAGATCTCCAGCCAGATGTCCAGGCCGGACTCGGTGGTCTCGGCCGTATCGGTCGCCGGGTAGACCCGGATCCGGGGCTGGTCACCGCTCGGATCGATGTCGACCCGCCACGGCTTGCGCTGGTCATCGGTGAAGTCTTCGTCGCTGCCCTCTCCCACCTCCCAGGATCGGATGGTGTGCGAAATCAGCTGCTCGGACTGCGATACCGGCTTGGCCAAGGCCGCTTTGAGGGTGTCCAGGGCTGACATCAGCTCATCGGACGTGCCCTCCGATGCGAGGATCACTGCCTGGGCGGCATTCTCGATCGCCATGGACCTGGCCATCTGTCGCAGATCCAGCGGGACATGGCATCGGACTGGTGCCGTGTCATCGTCACTGAGGTGGCCCAGTGCCTCATCCGCCGGCAGGTGGGTCCACGTCTGGATGTTGTAGGCCGTCATCATTGCGTCCAGATCGACCGACGTGGTGTCGCTATCGAGAACGCTACGGCCGATCTCGATGAACGCATCCGGCGTCAAGCCCAGGTTGTCGACGTCATCGTCCAGGCACTGGGTCTGGATCTCGAAAAGGTCCACCGTCTTCACCAGCCGCAGGCCGGAGGAGTCGATCTTGTGCTTCTCGAATCGGGCCTTTGCAACGCGCAGAACTTCGTCGGTATGCAGCGGCGTCCCGCTCTCAGCCATGGTCTTGACGTCGTCGTCGTCGATCGCAGTGACGTGGGCGCCATTGGTGCAGATGTGGAAAATGCTCATGCAAAACTCTCCTGCCCACGCGGCCATGCCGCGCAGTTGCTAGTACCCGTCAGGGTGGTGTGTGCCAGAACCGCTGGCTCGGACCGTCTTGCGACGGCGTTGACGCAAAGCGCGGGCCTTGCGTCAACGCCGTAAAAGCGAGAGCCCCGGAAATTCCGGGGCTCTGCTCATTCATCAACTGCAGTGAATTGCTGCAAGAAATGCAGCGAATTGCTGCAATTTTTTTTTACTTCTTGCACCCTTCGCCGCTAGGAGCACTTCGAGTGGCCACATGCCGAGCAAGTGGGGCAGCCGTCTAAGATGAAGACAGATCCCACTGACTGGCATTCACCGCAGTCGCCGGCGGTGCTCGCCACCTTGGACTGCTCGCGGGCCTGACGGACCTCGTGCAGCTGGACCACGCCGCTATCGACTGCAGCGTCACCGGCGTCGTTGAACAACCCCAGCACCTTGAACCGGTGCGTGATAACCGCGGCGATGTAGGCCACGGTCGAGGGGTAGCTCGCCTTCTTACCGTCGGTGGCGCCCGGGACGTGCGCCCAGAAGTCACCACGCTGCTCGCTGACATCGATCAGCTGGCTCAGCTTGCGTGCAAGCCAGGCCGGCTCCGCCACTCGCATGTCCAGCGACAGGCTCTTGGCCAGGCCGTCCAGCGAGGAGGGGTAGTCGCCCGAGAGCCAGACGCTGAAGGGACGGCATTGGCCGTTCTCCAGCACAGACTCCTTCAGGGTCAGCAAGAACTCATCCCCCGTCGCCGGGTTCTCCACGTCGCAGTACCACCCTGCCGATCCATCGCCCGTTGTCTTGGGCTCGCGCTTGGACATCAGGGCATCGATCACCGGGGTGTCCTGCAACTTCTCGTCGCTGAACGCACCCAGCTCCTCGCATCGGTACATCACCAGGCGGGCAAAGGCGTCCACTGCGGACCGTGCACGGACGATCTTACCGTCGGGCATGGTCAGCTCGAACGCCTCACCGCGCGTCTTGGACAACGCCTCCAGCTTGCGCCGGAGCCATGCGCGGTCTTGCGAGCGCATGTCGATGGAGAGCGATCGGGCCAGGTCGGACAGGCCGCGCGGGGCTTCCTCGCCGTTGACCCACACTTCGAACGGAGTGCCCGTCAGGGGCGTTCCATTCTGTATGTGCGTCACGAACACGGCGAACTTCCCTTCGGGGCTGTTGACCATGTAGAGAAAGCCCGGGTTGCCGCTTTCGGTTACCGGCCGCTTGTGCCAGCGCAGGCTGGCGGTCGGCGGCACGGGACATCCTTCGATCTTCAGGCGCCGGTCGGCGTCGTCGACGAAGTTCTCGGCCTTGGAGGCCGGCTGGGCATCGGCAGTACAAACTGCGTACCCCTTGATCTTTTTCTCGATCTTCAACATTGGATTGACTCCCAAAAAAAGACCCGCGCCGTTGCCGGCGCAGGTCATAGGTGGACAGGGACCACGGCAGTTAGTGCTTGCCGTAGTAGCCCTCCTTCAGTGCATCAAACAGGTTGGCCGCAGTGTGCGTCTCACCGTCGTACTCGATCTGCTCATCACCGCGCGCATGGACCACCGAGCCGTCCTCGAGCGTGAACTCGTAGGTGGTGTTGGCCAGGTCGTCCTTCTTCACCAACACCCCCGAGAACGCTGCGGGGTTGAATCGGAAGGTCGTGCACCCTTTCAGGCCACGCGCGTGTGCGTAGAGGTAGACGTCCTTGAACTCCTCGTAGGGGAAGTCCGTGGGGACGTTGACCGTCTTGCTGATCGCCGAGTCCACATACTTCTGCGCAGCTGCCTGCACATCGATGTGGGCCTTCGGAGCCAGGGAATTGCTGTCGACGAAGTAGTCCGGCAGCGTGGAACCCTGACCGGACGAGGCCGGCATGGCATTGGAGTCGACGAACTCGCGGTACGCCAGCAGCTCGAAGCTGAAGACGTCTACCTGCTCCTTGGACTTGCGACCCTCACGGATCACGTTCCGACTGTAGTGGTGGGCGAAGCTCGGCTCGATGCCGTTGGAAGCGTTGTTGGCCAGGCTCAGGCTGATCGTGCCGGTGGGCGCGATCGAGGTGTGGTGCGTGAAGCGTGCACCGACCTCTTCCATCTCCTTGACCAGCTCCGGATCCACGGCCGCGATGCGCTGCATATACCGCGAATAGCGGGCATGCAGGATCGAACCGCGGATGGTGTCGCCGACTTTCCAGCCGTCTTCCACCATTTCCGGCCGCTTGCGCAGCATCTCGCCAGTCACATCGAAGTGGTGGGTCAGGATCGGGGCTGCGCCCTTTTCCTTCGCCAGTTCCACGCCGACGCGCCACCCTTCGACCGCCATGACTCGGGCGACCTCTTCGGTGAACTCCAGCGACTTGGCATCGCCGTAGGTCATGCGGAGCATGGCCAGGGTCGAGCCGAGGCCCAGGAAACCCATGCCATGTCGACGCTTGGCTTCGATCTCATCGCGCTGCTGCTGAAGCGGCAGGCCGTTGATCTCCACCACGTTGTCGAGCATCCGCGTGAACACCCCTACGACTTCCTTGTAGCCGTCCCAGTCGAACCGTGCCTTGGCCGTGAACGGATCGATCACGAACTTGGTCAGGTTGACCGAGCCGAGCAGGCAGCTGCCATAAGGCGGCAGCGGCTGTTCGCCACAGGGGTTGGTTGCACGGATGGACTCGCACCACCAGTTGTTGTTCATCTCGTTGACCTGGTCGATCAGGATGAACCCCGGCTCGGCAAAGTCGTACGTCGAGACCATGATCATGTCCCAGAGCTCGGCCGCAGGCATGGTCTTGTAGACCTTGCACGCCACCAGGCCATCGTCGCGGACGGTGTACTTGGCATCGTGGACGGGCCACTCGCGCCACACCACCTGCTCCTCATCGTCCAGGTCCAGATCGTCCTTTTCGTTGGCCATGACCGGGAAAGCAAGCTTCCACGGAAGGTCGTTGTTTACCGCCTCCATGAAATCGCCGGTGATCAGCAGCGACAGGTTGAACTGCCGCAGGCGACCGTCCTCCCGCTTGGCCTTGATGAACTCCGAAACATCGGGATGACTGACATCGAAGGTGCCCATCTGGGCGCCGCGGCGTCCGCCGGCCGAGCTGACCGTAAAGCAGGTCTTGTCGAAGATGTCCATGAAGGACATGGGCCCAGAGGTTGATGCGCCGGCGCCGGCGACGAATGCACCGCGCGGACGCAGGGTGCTGAACTCGTAGCCGATACCGCAGCCGGACTTCAGGGTCATGCCGGCCTCGAGATTGCTCTCCAGGATGTTGAGCATGCTGTCCTGGATCGTGCCCGAGACGGTGCAGTTGATGGTGCTGGTGGCAGGCTTGTAATCCTGGGCGCCAGCGTTGGAGGTGATGCGACCGGCCGGGATGGCGCCGCGCTGCAGTGCATCGAGGAATCGTGCTTCCCAGGTTTCCCTGTTGGACGGTTCTTCCTGCTCTGCCAGTGCCTTGGCCACTCGCCGG
>Ga0208375_1002103_pt1 | contig 19662 bp, 19 predicted proteins | sample RifOxyD1_FD_184038 | JGI IMG/M metagenome (GOLD analysis project Ga0208375, IMG submission 184038) | Soil microbial communities from Rifle, Colorado - Rifle Oxygen_injection D1 (SPAdes) | ecosystem: Environmental > Terrestrial > Deep subsurface > Rock core/Sediment | place: Rifle, Colorado... | reverse complement strand
CGACGAATCCGACCCGCTGTACGACGAGGCCGTCCGGATCGTGACCGAGACCCGTCGCGCGTCCATCTCCGGCGTCCAGCGGCGCCTGAAGATCGGCTACAACCGCGCGGCGCGCCTGATCGAAGCAATGGAAGCGGCGGGCGTGGTGACGCCGCCCGAGCACAATGGCGACCGCAGCGTGCTGGCGCCGCCGCCCCCTCGCTGAACGCCTGGTCTGGCTGAATCCCGGGCACCGACTGGCCAAGTTCGCGCGGCTCCGTGAGCGCGTGTTCATCCGGATCGCGGCAGACTTCGCGCCATCGAAACAGGAGCGCCCGCAATGATCCGATTTGCCCGCTATTCCGCTCTCGCCGGGGCCGTGGCCGCCACCGCGCTGTTCGCCTCGTCGGCCATGGCCGGTGCGCGCGACGACCTCGACACCTTCACCCGTGGCCTCAAGGGGCTGGACGGCCAGTTCACCCAGAAGGTGTACGACGCCGGTGGCCGGCTGAAGGAAACCTCCAGTGGTGAGGTCGCGCTGTCGGCGCCGCGCCTGTTCCGCTGGGAATACGCCAAGCCGTACCCCCAGCTGATCGTGGCCGACGGCAAGACGGTGTGGATCTACGACGAGGATCTGGAGCAGGTCACCCGCCGTCCGCAGGGCGCCGAGGAGCAGAACAGCCCGCTGACCGCACTGATTGATCCGAGCAAGCTCGATCGACAGTTCGTGGTGAAGGAAGAGGGCGAAAAGGGCGGCCTGAGTTGGCTGTCGCTGGTGCCGCGCGACGAGGGCGGTGCGAGCTTTCGTTCCGCGCGACTGGCGTTCGGTGACGCGGGGCTGGAGCAGATGATCGTCGTCGATGCCGTGGGGCAGCGCACCGAGATCGGGTTCAGCCAGTGGAAGCGCAACCCGGCCTTCCCTGCGAGCACGTTCAAGTACACGCCGCCCAAGGGCGTCGACGTCATCGGCGGCTGATCAGGGCTTCGGTGGCCAATCACGGGTACCGAAACGGCAGGCTCCCAGCCTGCCGTTTCGCATTCCGGAGTCGTAGATCGTTCATTTTCAATGGCTTGGGCTCACGTCGCATCGACGGCCCGGCACGCAAAGTGGCCCCGCACTCCGGATCACCCGGAGGGTTTCCCCGGAACCAAGGCAGGCCACCTCATGCGTCGTACCCCGCTCGCGCTGCTCCCCGTCGCCACCCTCAGTCTTGCTGTCGCGTTGATCGCCGGCCGCACCGATACGGTCGATGCCGCGACTCCGCAGAAGGGCGTCGTCGCCCAGGCCGCTACCTCGGCACCGGGCACGCGGATGGAAGCCGAGCAGGCGCTGGACGCCTCCGTAGCCGCGGCGCTGATCGGCGCGGTAGCGGGGCAGTTCGACGAAGACAACGTGGAAGTCCGCTTGACCGATGTCGACGTTGAGGAAGCCAGCCTGCGCGACCGCCAGCTGCTTGGCCGTGGCGAGTTGAAGTTGGGTGAAAGCAACGAGTGGATCCCGTTCGGCTTCGAAGCGCTGTATGACACGGTCGAGTCCGTGGTCAGCTACCCGCGCCTGACGCTGGCGGACGGCGCGTCGGCGAAGCCTGTGGACCTCGATACCTCCATCGCCACGACCCTTTCGGACCGAGCGGAAGCCGCACTCGTCGACGAGTTCGCCCAGCAGCCGGTCAGCCTCGCGCTGGAAGACGTGCGCAGCGTGGATGCAGGCGAGCGTTACCTTCGGGTCGATGCCTCCGGCACCGCCGATTTCGGTCGCGAGGGCAATGCCGCTGCCCAAGTGCACGGGCTCTTCGACCAGCAGGAGAACCGTTGGGTACGCGTCAGCTACGAGCTGGGCGAGGCGCCGCAGCCATGGGCGGCCGACCACCGCGTCGCCAGTCGCTGATTCGCGCGACACGTCTCAAGTTCATCGACGGCGCCTGATGGCGCCGTCGGCGTGTGCGGGTTCTGCGTTCCCAAGCCTTTTGCCCAACACCCCGGGTCCGCCGCCTTGCTATCGTGACGACCGCTTCCCGTCCCCCAACGGACCGTGCAGTGCCGCGACGTTCTGCTACTTCCCCACCCCCTGATACGCCTGACCTGCTGACCGCCGATCGCGACGCGATGCGGCCCTTGGCCGAGCGCATGCGGCCGAGGGCGCTTGACGACATGGTCGGCCAGCGTCGGCTCCTGGCGCCGGGCTCGGCGCTGCGCCGGGCGGTGGAGTCGGGGCGGGTGCATTCGATGATCCTGTGGGGGCCGCCAGGGTGCGGCAAGACGACGCTCGCTCTGTTGTTGGCCCGGTACGCCGAAGCCGAGTTCCGCGCCATCTCGGCGGTGCTCTCGGGCTTGCCCGAGGTCCGGCAGGTACTCGCCGAGGCGGCGCACCGGTTCGCCGAAGGCCGGCGCACGGTGCTGTTCGTCGACGAGGTGCATCGCTTCAACAAGGCTCAGCAGGACGCGTTCCTGCCGCACATCGAGCGCGGCACGATCATCTTCGTGGGTGCGACCACCGAGAACCCGTCGTTCGAGCTCAACTCGGCGCTGCTGTCGCGCTGCCGCGTGCACGTCATGGAGGCGGTATCGGCCGATGACATCGTCGTTGCGTTGAAACAGGCCCGGGACGATGCCGAGCGTGGCCTGGGGGCGATGGAGCTGGACGTCGCCGAGGGCACGCTCGCGCAGATCGCGCAGGCGGCCGATGGCGATGTGCGCCGCGCGCTGACGCTGCTGGAGATCGCCGCCGAACTGGCCATCGACGAGGATGGCCGGATTACCGACGCCACGCTGGCGCAGGTGCTGGCGGACCGCACGCGTCGGTTCGACAAGGGCGGCGAGCAGTTCTACGACCAGATCTCGGCGCTGCACAAATCCGTGCGCAGCTCCAACCCCGACGCGGCGCTGTACTGGCTGGCGCGGATGCTGGATGGCGGTTGCGACCGCGCGTATCTGGCGCGGCGGCTGACGCGGATGGCGGTGGAGGACATCGGCCTGGCCGATCCAAGGGCGCTGCAGATGGCGCTGGAGGCCTGGGATACCTACGAACGGCTCGGGTCGCCGGAGGGCGAGCTGGCGCTGGCGCAACTGACGCTCTACCTCGCCAGCACGGCCAAGTCGAATGCGGCCTATGCGGCCTACAAGCTGGCGCAACGCGATGTGCGCGAACACGGCACGCAGGACGTGCCCATGCACCTTCGAAATGCGCCGACAAAGCTGATGAAGTCGTTGGGCTACTCGAAGGGCTACCAGTACGACCACGACGCCGAGGGCGGCGTGGCGCTCGACCAGACGGGGTTTCCGGACGCGATGGGAGAGCGGACCTATTACCGGCCGGTGGAGCGGGGACTGGAAATCAAGCTCAAGCAGAAGCTCGATGCGCTACGTGCCCGGCGTGCGGAGGCGCGGGATGGGGCGTCGGCAGATGAGCCGGCGAGCGACGCGTAGGTCTCCGGCGCGGCGGAACACCCGGAAAGCCCGTGTCGGTGCCTGTTTCGCGGCGGCAACGCAGAACCTGCATGAGCAGTATCGGGCATGTGACTGATGTTGCTTGACTAAGCGAGGGTGTAATGACCCCGTCACAGCACACTGTTTCAAAACTGCAACGCAAGGATGAACAGGCATTCCCTGTGCCTGCGGTCGCTGTGGGCTTGGCCGTATCGCAACGAGCAAGGCGGCAACGGCCTGGGAGAGCAGGCGCTCGCATCTTGGGACGTTTCGGATGTGAAACGAATCAGCTCCGGGTGGCCACGTTGAAGAGGCCCGAGTCCGCGCATTTCTTTCCAAGGTTCCCCTTCTTCTCCACCCAGTAACGGTTTCCGCGCTCCTGGACGGACATGGCATCGCCCATGCGTGTCTCCCCGATGCGTCCCAGCCGGTGCCATCCCCTGGGTGCCGGAGCGGCGCATCAGGAGAACAACAATGCGCATTCGTAGAGCTCTCATTGCGTCAGCCGTGCTCGTGGGTCTTGGAGTCACCGGACAGGCGTGGGCACAGGCAACCAACACCGAAAGCGAAAATGGCGAGAACCTGCAGATCGCCATCGACGACGACAGTGACAACAGCGACAACAGCGACAACAGCGACAACAGCAACCACAGCGGGAACAACCGCGACAACGAAGGTCGCGCCCGGTCCGAGGGTTATGGCACTACGGCCGCCAACAACGGCAGCACTGCCACCTCCTCCTTCTCCAACTCCTTCAACAGCAGCAAGGCGATTGCCGAAACCCGCCTGGACGGCTACGTGACGGACATCCGCATCCGCGACATCGGCAACGTCGCCAATAACTGGGGTGATGCCGATGGCGGACACGGTGGAGACGGTGGCAAGGGATATGGCGGCGATGCCGACGGAGGGAAGGGCGATGGTGGCAGCGGCGGGGACGGCGGCAACGCGCGTGCTCGCGGCGCCAACGGCGGTGATGCCTATGCGTACACGGGTGGCAGCTACGCTGGAACCGACGCCGACGGCGGCGACAGCGACAGCGACAGCGGCGATGCGCGCGACCGTGGTCGTGGCGATGCCACGAGCGGTGCGGCGTCCGGCGACGGCGGCGCAGCGACTTCGGGTTCCGCCACGGCGTCCGGTGGCTCCAGCAGCGCGACCGGTGGCAACGGCGGATCGGTGGCCTCCAACGGTGGCGCAGGTGGCGGCGGTGGCGCCGGCTCGGGTGGCAGCGCCAACGGCGGTGCTGGCAACGGTGCGGCTGGGGGAGCCGGCGGCAGCGGCGGATCGGTCAGCAATGACGCGGGCGTGTTCAACATGTCGGCGAACATGACCAACGTCGGACAGTCCGCGGCCGGCATCATGACCGTCGCCCAGAACAGCGGCTTCGCGTCACTGATCCAGCAGGGCGTAACCGTCCAGGCCAACCTGACGGTCGGTCCGTAACAGCCCGGTACGACGCGCCGCAGGTGCCCCCGCCCTGCGGCGCGTTGTCATGCGCCTACGGCGCGATTTTGGGGGCCGGCCTCTATGCCGGTATCCGGGAGAAATCGCCATGCAACATCGTGGAGTTCTGGCAGCGTCCCTGGCTGCCCTTGTTTGCTTCGCCTCGCCCCTCAGCGCGGCCGAATCCACCTCCGATACGTTCGAGCGTCCTGTATCACTGGAATCGCTGGACGACCTGCGGGGTGGGGACAGCACCAGTCGCGTCAACGGCGAAGTCGGTAACAACTCGGTGGAAGCCGTGGTCAGCGGCGACAACACCATCAACCAACGATCGTTCGCCGGCGCCAGCGGCATCACCACCGTCATACAGAACACCGGCGCCAACGTACTGATCCAGAACGGCATGGTGGTCAACGTCCAGTTCGTGGATCCGACCCCGTGACAAACCGCGGTGCCGCGAGTTCACGACGATGTGCGAGCGCCATCGTGGCGCTCGCCATCGCGATGCCGGCCGCGTTTGCACCAGCGGTCGCCGACACGCTCGAGCTGCGCACACCCCATGGCGGCGCCTACCAGCTGCGGGTCACCAGCCTAAAGCAGGCGCGTTTCTCCACGACCGTGCCGCAGCAGTACGACTTCAGTTGCGGCTCGGCGGCGACGGCCACGCTGTTGACGCACCAGTACGGGTATCCGGTGACCGAGGCGGACGTGTTCCTGCGTATGTACGCCAACGGCGACCAGGCCAAGATCCGCGAGGAAGGCTTCTCGCTGCTGGACATGCGCCGCTACCTGTCGGCGCACGGATTCGAGGCCGATGGGTTCGAACTGCCGATCGAGAAGCTGGCTGAAGAAGGGCTGCCCGCCATCGTCCTGCTTAACGACCGCGGCTACCGGCACTTCGTGGTGGTCAAGGGACTGCGCAACGGGCGCATCCTGCTGGGTGACCCCGCGCGTGGCACCCGGGCGATGCCGGTGCCGCGGTTCCACGAGCTCTGGGACAACGGCGTGATGTTCGTGATCCACAACCGCCGCGACGCGGCGCAATTCAACCAGCCGCGCGATTGGCGCACCGCGCCGCCCGCGCCGCTGGAAACCGGCATCCAGCGCGAAGGGTTGCGCAACACGGTCCTGCCCAAGCGCGGCCCTGGAGACATCTGACATGCGCGCGCCGACCGCCCGGGCCATGCCCCTCCTGATTGCGGCGGCGCTCGCCGCCGGACCGTCCATGGCACACGCCGCCGAGCCGGCTCCGGTTTCCACGCTGGGCCCGGAATGGCGGGCCATCGCGCACGAGCGCCTTGGCGCGATGCGAGGCGGTTTCCAGCTGCCCGGCGGCCTGGTGCTGTCGTTCGGGGTCGAGCGGGCGGTCTGGGTCAACGGCGCGCTGGTGGCCTCGACCCGTCTCCAGATCAACGACATCGCGCTGATGACGCCCGACCAGGCGGCGCAGTTGCAGGCCTTCCAGCAGGGGCTGGGCGTGCAGGTGGGCGAGGGCAACGTGCTCGTGGTGCCCGGAAACGGCGCCCTGGTGATCCAGAACACCCGCGACAACCAGGCGATCCGCGCGCTGACCACGCTTTCGGTGGACGTCGGCACCCTGGGGACGTTCCAGCAGGTCAACGCCTTCGACACCGTGCAGGCGGCGGTGGTGGCCGGTATCGGCGGGCCTTGAGCGTTTGACCGCGTGTAGCACCCCTTTCACCGGCCAGAGGACGACGCATGGGCACGCACGGATACAGACCCTGTCGATACTGGTGGCTGGCGCCGGGGTTGCTGCTGGCGGGCGCGGCCCACGCGCAGTCGCCGGAGGACAGTGCTCGTCTCGATGCCCTGCAGCGCGAGATCGCGGCGCAGACCGAGCGGCTCGAAGGCCTGAAGCGGTTGCTGGCCGAGCAGGAAGGGGAATTGGACCGGCTGCGGGGCGCACTCGACGAACAGCGCCTGGACGGCACCCGCGCGAAAGGGCGCGAGGCCGCCCGCAGCGACGCCCTGACCCAGGTGCCGCTGGCCAACGTCACCATGGCCCAGTCGGTGCTGCCCGAGTCGGCCGTGGCGCAGGTCTCTCCGCCGGAGGATCCGGCGGCGCCCCAGGCCGGACCCTCGTCCGACCCGGCCCTTGCGCCACAACCGGTCGGGCGCGCCCCCGAAGTCGACACCCGTCCACCGGAGATCGCCCAGATCTTCGAGCAGCCCGGCGTGCTGACCCCGCCCGGCAAGTTCGTGCTCGAGCCTTCGTTCCAGTTCGGCTACTCGGCCAACGACCGGGTCGCACTGGTCGGCTTCACCATCATCCCGGCCATCCTCATCGGCCTGATCGACGTGCGCCAGGTCAAGACCACCACGGCCATCGCCACGCTCACTGGCCGCTACGGCGTGGGCAAGCGATTCGAGCTGGAGGCGAAGGTCCCTTACGTCTACACCTACAGCGACACCATCAGCCGCGAGATCTTCACCGGCACGGCGGTGGACAACGTCTTCAATTCCGAAGGCCACGGCATCGGCGACGTCGAACTCACCGCCCGCTACCAGTTCAACCAGGGTGGACCGGACCGGCCGTTCTGGGTGGGCTGGCTGCGCTACAAGAGCCGCACCGGCACGGATCCGTTCGAGGTCGTCACCGACTGCGTCACGCGCTGCGTGGCCAACACCACCGGCACCGGCCTGCCGCTTGACCTGCCCACCGGCAGCGGCTTCGACGCCCTCCAGCCGGGCGTGACTTGGCTGTACCCGTCCGACCCGGTGGTGTTCTTCGGCAGCTTCAGCTACCTGCACAACTTCAAGCGCAGCAACGTCTCGCGCACCCTGATCGGCGGGATCCAGGAGCCGATCGGCGAGGTCAAGGCCGGCGACATCCTCGGTTTCAACGTCGGCATGGGCCTGGCGCTGAACGAGAAAGCCGCCATCAGCCTGGGCTACGACCAGAGTGTCGTCGACAAGACCCAGCAGAATGGCGAGGATGCGCCCGGCTCGGCCCGCGTGGTGCTGGGGACCCTGTTGCTGGGCGGCTCGTACCGCTTCAACGAGCGGGTTTCGCTGAACGTGGCGCTGGGGGTCGGCGTGACCCGTGACACTCCCGACATGACCCTGACCGCCCGAGTGCCGATCTCCTTCTGAAGCCCGTGTCTCCCGGGCTCGCCGCCGCCCAGGTGGCTGGACGGCGCGGAAGCTGCCATAATGCGCGGCTTCCTGCGGCCTGGCCGCTGGAACCTTGCCCCACTGCACCCATCCGGGCGACAGGGGGCTGAACGGGCCTGCACGGCGACGTGCGGCCTTCATCCACAAGGAAACCACCATGCGTCATTACGAAGTCGTGTTCCTGGTCCACCCGGACCAGAGCGAGCAGGTGCCGGCCATGATCGAGCGCTACAAGGGCTTGATCGAAGGCGGCGAAGGCAAGATCCATCGCCTGGAAGACTGGGGCCGCCGCCAGCTGGCGTACCCGATCCAGAACCTGGTCAAGGCCCACTACGTGCTGCTCAACATCGAGTGCACCCAGTCCGTGCTCAACGAGCTGGTCGACGGGTTCCGTTTCAACGACGCGATCCTGCGCCACCTGGTCATGAAGCGCGACGATGCCGACACCGAACAGTCGCTGATCATGAAGTTCAAGGACGAGAAGGGCGACAAGCCCGAGCGTGGTGAGCGCGGTGAGCGCCGTCGCCGTGACGACGACAGCACCGACACCGACGGCGAAGGCGACAAGAGCGACGCCAAGTCCGACGACAAGTCCGACGACAACGCCGAAGCCGCCTGAGGATTACTGACATGTCCAAGTTCTTCCGCCGCCGCAAGTTCTGCAAGTTCACCGCCGAAGGCGTGACCGAGATCGACTACAAGGATCTCAACACCCTGCGCCAGTACCTCACCGAGACCGGCAAGATCGTGCCGAGCCGCGTGACCGGCACCAAGTCCAAGTACCAGCGCCAGCTGGCGACGGCCGTCAAGCGCGCCCGTTTCCTGGCCCTGATCCCGTACACGGACAACCACAACGTCTAAGCGGTCCGGCCGGGGCGGGCACCACGCCCGCCCTGCGCTGCACGTGCATTCGGACAGCGAACCCCGCTGCGGCGCTCCGCGTCGCTAACGAATCAAGCTCGACAAGAGCACTGGAGCACCACCATGCAACTGATCCTCCTGCAGAACGTCCTCAACCTCGGCAAGCTCGGCGACAAGGTCACCGTGAAGCCGGGTTACGGCCGCAACTTCCTGGTCCCGCACGGCAAGGCCGTCCCGGCGACCGAAGCGAACCTGGCCGAGTTCGAAGCCAAGCGCGCCGAGTACGAAGCCAAGGCCAAGGCCTCGCTGGATGACGCCGAAAGCCGCAAGGCCAAGCTCGAGGGCGCCGAGGTCACCATCCACGCCAATGCCGCCACCGAAGGCAAGCTGTACGGCTCGGTGACCAACCGCGACATCGCCGAGGCGCTGACCAAGGCCGGCTACGAGGTCGAGAAGTCCGAGGTCATCCTGGGCGAGGGCGCGTTCCGTCACACCGGCGAATACGAAGTGCTGCTGCACCTCCACGCCGACGTGGAAACCACCGTCAAGGTGATCGTGGCGCCGGAAGCGGCCTGATCCACCCCGCGCGCCCGGGCGATGCCCGGATGCGCATGCGGTACACGAACGGGCGCCTCGGCGCCCGTTTCGTTTTGCGCGGTGGCAGCGGCCGTAGTGACGTTGCATTGCCGTGATCTCGGTCGATGAGACCGATCCGCGTTAGAAATAGACGTTATCCACAGGTTGTTCCGTCGCGTGCCCACAGGCGGACTGCCTAGGATGCGTGTCCGACACTTGATCCAGGCCATGGACCCGGCCGCGCATGGGAACCGCGCACACGATGAATGCACGACCGGGACTTAGGGGCGAATACCGCGGCGACAAGCGCTTCGAAACCCGTGCCGAGCAGCGCGTCGACCAGCTGCGCGTGCCACCGCAATCGGTGGAGGCCGAGCAGGCCGTGCTGGGCGGGTTGATGCTGGCGCCCGACGCCTATGACCGCGTCGCCGACCAGCTCAACGACCAGGACTTCTACCGCCGCGACCACCAGCTGATCTTCCGCGCCATCCGCGAGCTGGCCGAGAAGGGCAAGCCCTTCGACGCGGTGACGCTGGGCGAGTGGTTCGAGTCGATGGGCCAGTCCGAACTGGTTGCCGGCGGCGCCTACCTGATCGAGCTGGCCAGTACCACGCCGTCGGCCGCCAACATCGTGGCCTATGCGGAGATCGTCCGTGACAAGGCGGTGCTGCGGCAGCTGATCGAAGTCGGCACGACCATCGTCAACGACGGCTTCCAGCCCGACGGCCGCGAGAGCGGCGAGATCCTGGCCAGCGCCGAGCAGCAGGTGTTCGCCATCGCCGAGGCCGGCGCCAAGGGCAAGACCGACTTCACCGCCATGAACAAGGCGCTGTCGGAGGCCTTCGACGTGCTGCAGACGCGCTACGCCGCGGGCGGCAGCGTGACCGGCCTGCCGACGGGATACACCGAGTTCGACGAGATGACCGCCGGCCTGCAGCCCACCGACCTGCTGATCCTGGCCGCGCGTCCGGCGATGGGCAAGACGACGTTCGCGCTCAACATCGCCGAGCACGCCGCGATCCGCACCAAGAAGGCGGTGGCGGTGTTCTCGATGGAAATGTCGGCCAGCCAGCTGGCGTTGCGCCTGATCTCTTCCAACGGCCGCGTCAACGCCCAGCGCCTGCGCAGCGGCCAGCTCGAGGACGAGGACTGGAGCCGCGTCACCAGCGCGATCCGGATGCTGAAGGAAGCCAAGATCTTCATCGACGACACCCCGGGCCTGTCGCCCGAGGCGCTGCGCGCCAAGGCCCGCCGCCTCAAGCGCGAGCACGACCTGGGCCTGGTGGTGATCGACTACCTGCAGCTGATGTCAGTGCCGGGCAACAACGAGAACCGCGCCACCGAGATCTCCGAGATCTCACGCGGCCTCAAGCACCTGGCCAAGGAACTCAACGTCCCGGTGATCGCGCTGTCGCAGCTAAACCGCTCGCTGGAAACGCGCGCCGACAAGCGCCCGGTGATGGCCGACCTGCGCGAGTCCGGCGCCATCGAGCAGGACGCCGACGTGATCGTCTTCATCTACCGCGACGACTACTACAACAAGGAAAATTCGCCGGACAAGGGGCTGGCCGAGATCATCATCGGCAAGCAGCGTAACGGCCCGACGGGTTCGGTGAAGCTGAAGTTCTTCGGCGAGTACACCCGCTTCGACAACCTGAGCCACGATGCGGTGGGCAGTTTCGAATAACCGGCTGGCCCTTAAGCTGTCCGACCGCCGCCCTTCCAACGTCCCCGATGGCCCGACCCACCTCCGCCACCATCCACACCGACGCGCTGCGCCACAACCTCGGCCAGCTGCGTGCCCGCGCGCCCGGCAGCCGGGTGATGGCGGTGGTCAAGGCCGACGGCTATGGCCATGGCCTGGAACGCGTCGCGCGGGCCCTGGGCGCGGCCGATGCCTTCGGCGTGGCGGCGCTGTCGGACGCCGAACGGCTGCGCGCCGCCGGCCTGTCGCAGCCCATCGTGCTGCTGTCGGGTATCAACGAACCCGACGACATCGCCCGCGTGCGCGAGCTCGGCGTGGAATCCGTCGTCCACCACCACAGCCAGCTGGAAATGCTCGAACAGGCACCGGCCGGCGCGCCGGTTCGATGCTGGTTGAAGGTCGACTCGGGCATGCACCGCCTGGGCTTCGCGCCCGATGCGGTGCGCGACGCGCATGCCCGTCTGGAGGCGGCGCCCGCCGTCGCCGGCGACATCGTGCTGATGAACCACTTCGCCAGTTCCGACGAGTTCGAGGGCGACAACGGGGCAGGGCGGCAGACCCGCGAGCAGCTGAGGGTGTTCGCCGAGGCCACCGCGGGATTGCCCGGCGCCCGCTCGCTGGCCAATTCCGCCGGCGTGCTGGGCTGGCCGCAGGCGCATGCCGACTGGATCCGCCCGGGCGGGGCGCTGTACGGGATGTCGGTGGTGGCCGGTACGACGGGCGCGGACTTCGGCCTGCGCCCGGCGATGACCCTGGCCACCCGGTTGATCGCGATCAACCCGGTGTGCCGGGGCGAGCACATCGGCTACTCGGCGACCTGGACGTGCCCCGAGGACATGCCGGTCGGCGTGGCCGCGATCGGCTATGGCGACGGCTATCCGCGGGCGGCGCCGGCGGGCACGCCCGTGCTGGTCAATGGCCAGCCGGCGCAGGTGATCGGCCGGGTGTCGATGGACCTGATGGCGGTCGACCTGCGCGGCGTGGATGCGCGCGTGGGCGACCCGGTCATCCTGTGGGGCCCGGAGCTGCCGGTCGAGCGCATTGCCGAAGGCGCCGGCACCATCGCCTACGAGCTGACCTGCTCGATCACGCGGCGGGTGCGCTTCGTCGAGCAGTAGCGAGCGACGCGAGCTCCGCGAAATGAACGGGGCCGTTGCAAAAAAAAGCGGCTGAATGCGGCCGGGCATCTCGCCCCATGCGACGCAAGGGTGTACAAATGTACACCTGATGACCGCATCCGACGTCCCCTCCGATTCCCTGTCGTCCCAGCGCGCCGCCGTGCTGGCCTTCCTGCGCCGGGAACTGGCGGCGGGGCGCGCGCCCAGCCTGGCGGAGGTCGCCGAGGCCTTTGGTTTTGCGTCCCGCAACGCCGCGCAGAAGCACGTGCAGGCGCTGGTGGGGCAGGGCCTGCTGGAGCAGGTGCCGGGCCGCAAGCGTGGCCTGCGCCTCCCCGAAGGCACGGCCGACCTGCTGCCGCTGCCCGTGCTGGGCCGGGTGGCGGCCGGCGTGCCGATCGGCGCCGACATCGGTCTGGACCAGCAGCTGTGGCTGGACCGCCGCCTGTTCTCGCCGGTGCCGGACTACCTGCTGAAGGTGCAGGGCGATTCGATGATCGACGACGGCATCCTCGACGGCGACCTGGTGGGCGTGCACCGCACGCCCGACGCGCGCGACGGCCAGACCGTGGTCGCGCGCATCGACGGCGAACTCACCATCAAGCGCCTGCGCCGCGAGCGCCGACGCCTGCGGCTGATGCCGCGCAACCCGGCGCACGCGCCCATCGAGGTGGAGCCCGGGCAGGACTTCGCCATCGAGGGCGTCTACTGCGGCCTGGTGCGGCGGGGCTGACATGGGCGCGGTGGTGGCCCTCGACAGCCTGCTGGCCAAGCGCACGCTCTGGCACGCCGGGCGCGGCACCGCCCCGGATGCGGCGGGCGAGCCGACCGGCCACGATGCGCTGGACGCGCTGTTGCCCCGGCAGGGGTGGCCACGCGGCGCGCTGACCGAACTGCTGTTGCCGGCGGACGGCGTGGGCGAGTTGGCATTGCTGGCGCCGACCCTGTCCCGGCTGACCCGCGCCGGGGGCACGGTGGCGGTGGTCGCGCCACCGTACGTGCCGTATGCACCGGCATGGCAGGCCGCCGGCATCGACCTGGGCCAGCTGGAGATCGTCGACGCCGCGCCGCGCGATGCGCTGTGGGCGTTCGAGCAATGCCTGCGCAGCGGCGCGTGTTCGGCAGTGCTGGGGTGGCCCGAGAAGGCCGATGGGCCGGCGCTGCGACGCCTGCAGGTGGCGGCCGACAGCGGCGACTGCCTGGGCTTTGCATTGCGCGACCGCCGGCACGCCGCCAACCCGTCGCCGGCCGCGCTGCGGCTGGAAGCGGTGCGCGACGACGCCGGCCAGGCGGCGTGGCGGGTGCTCAAGTGCCGCGGCGGTCCGGCACCGGCGCAGGCCTTCGTTCCCGAGTCGGAGGCCGCCGCAGGGCGGCCCATGGCCCGTTGAGGCGTACGCATGCTCTGGGCCTGTGTACTGCTGCCGCAGCTGGCGCTGGACGCCGTCCTCCGCCGCCTGCCTGATCCCGACGCGCCGCTGGCGCTGGTCGCCGGGCCCGCGCAGCTGCGCACGCTGCAGGCGGTCAACACCAGCGCAGCGGATGCCGGGTTACGGCCCGGGATGCGGCTGACCGCGGCGCATGCGCTGCTGCCGGAAGTTGCGCTGGTCGAGCACGACCCCGCTGCCGAAGCCCGCTGGCAGCGTTTCCTGGCCGCGTGGGCCTACCGCTACAGCTCACTGGTCAGCGTGCAGTGGACGGGATGCATCGTGCTGGAGGTACGCGCAAGTTTCCGCCTGCTGGGGCCATGGCCGCGGATCGAGGCGCGGCTGCGCGAGGACCTCGTCGCGCTCGGCTTTACCCACCGCATAGCATTGGCGCCCACGCCGCGCGCCGCACATGTGTTCGCCGGCCTGCGCGATGGCCTGGCGGTCCCCAATCCGGCCGCGATGGCGGAGGCGCTGGACCGGGTGCCGGTCCGCCGTGCGCGCCTGGACGGGGATACCGGTGAACGCCTCCGGCGCATGGGCATCCGCGACCTGCGCCAGTTGCGCGCCTTGCCACGCGACGCGGTGCGGCGCCGCTTCGGTCTGCCGCTGCTGGACCACCTGGACCGGCTCTACGGCCAGGCCGACGACCCGTTGGCGCACTACGCGCCGCCGGACCATTTCGATGCCCGGGTGGAGCTGGGCTACGAGGTCGAGAACCACACCGCGCTGCTGTTCCCGCTGCGCCGTCTGGTGGGCGACCTGTGCACCTACCTGTCGGTGCGCGACGGCGGGGTGCAGCGCTTCGTCCTGCGCCTGGAGCACGAAGGCGGGCATACCGACGTGCCGGTCGGCCTGCTGGCGGCCGAGCGCGAGCCGGCGATGCTGTTCGAGCTGACCCGCAACCGGCTCGAGCGCGTGCAGCTGGACAAACCGGTGGTGGCGGTGCGGCTGCTGGCGCGCGAGTTGCCGCCGTTCGTGCCGGCCTCGCGCGACCTGTTCGATGCCCGCCAGCAGCAACAACTGCCTTGGCCGCAGTTGCGCGAACGCCTGCGCGCGCGCCTGGGCGACGACGCGGTGCATCGGGTGGCACCGGCGGGCGACCCCCGCCCGGAGCGCGCGTGGCGGCGCGTGCAGGGGGAGGGCGAGGGCAAGAGCGAACGCATCGCGCAGGCACCCGTGCGTCCGCCGCGGCCCATGTGGCTGTTGCCGCAACCGGTCCCGCTGCGCGACTTCCACCCCCGCATCGTTTCCGGCCCGGAGCGGCTGGAAAGCGGCTGGTGGGACGGCGGCGACGTGCGCCGCGACTACTACGTGCTGGAAACCTCAAGCGGCCAGCGGGCCTGGGCGTTCGCGTCGCCGGGCGAGCAGGGCGGCTGGATGCTGCACGGGTGGTTCGCATGAGCTGGGACGATGCCGTGGACGGTGTCGATCGCGACACGCCCGGTGGTCGCCCGCCACGCGCGTGGGAAGTGGCGCAGCGGCTGGGTCGGCATGCCGCAGCCAACGACGATGGCCCACGCGAGGATGCCTGGCCGGCTTATGCGGAACTGCATTGCCTGTCGGACTTCTCGTTCCTGCGTGGCGCAGCCAGTGCGGAGGACCTGTTCGAGCGTGCGCGCGATCTCGGCTATGAAGCGCTCGCGATCACCGACGAATGCTCGCTCGCCGGCATCGTGCGCGGCTGGGAGGCTTCGCGTGCGACGGAGTTGAAGCTCATCGTCGGCAGCGAATTCACCCTGGTGTGCGGACTGAAGTGCGTCCTGCTGGTGGAGACCGCCGCCGGCTACACGCGCTTGTGTGAGCTCATCACCACCGCCCGGCGCGCGGTCGACAAGAAGGGGTACCGGCTCACACGGCAGGACGTGGAACGCATCCTGTCCGATGTCGATCCCGCCGTCTGTGGCCTGTTTGCATTGTGGCTGCCGACCCGGGAGATAGACGAAGCGCAGGGACGCTGGCTGCGATCGGTGTTCGGCGATCGCGCGCACCTGGCGGTCGAACTGCACCGCGAGCAGGACGATGCGGCGCGACTGGCGCGTCTGCTCGAAAGTGCCGCACGCCTGAGGATGGTGCCGCTGGCGGCCGGCGACGTGCACATGGACGTGCGCCGGCGCCGGGCTTTGCAGGACACGATGACGGCGATACGCCACGCCACGCCGATGGCCGAATGCGGCGTGCACCTGTTCCGCAACGGCGAACGCCACCTGCGCACGCGACGGGCACTGGGCAACATCTATCCGCGCGAACTGGTCGACGCCGCGGTGCAACTGGCGCGCCGTTGCAGGTTCGACCTCAAGCGCGACATCCACTACCGGTATCCGGCCGAGCTGGTGCCGCAGGGGCACACGCCGACCACGTGGCTGCGCGAACTCACTCAGCGGGGCATGCGCGAGCGCTGGCCTGAAGGCGCGCCGGACTCGGTGGTCGCGCAGATCGACGGTGAGCTGGCGCTGATCCAGAAGCTGAAGTACGAGGCGTTCTTCCTGACGGTGGAGGACATCGTCCGTTTCGCCAAGGAGCGGAACATCCTGTGCCAAGGTCGCGGCTCGTCGGCGAATTCGGCCGTGTGCTTCGCGCTGGGCATCACCGTGGTCAATCCCGCCGAAAGTCGGCTGCTGATGGCGCGCTTCCTGTCCGAGGAGCGCGACGAGCCACCCGATATCGACGTCGACTTCGAGCACGAACGCCGCGAGGAAGTGCTGCAGTACGTCTACGGCAAGTACGGCCGCCACCGCGCCGCGCTGGCCGCGACGGTCGTTCGTTACCGCGGCAAGAGCGCGGTGCGCGACGTCGCCAGGGCCTTCGACCTGCCGCCCGGCCAGATCGCACTGCTGGCCGAGTGCTACGGCTGGGGCAATGGCGAGGCGCCGATGGAGCAGCGCCTGCGCGAGGCGGGCTTCGATCCGGAGAATCCGCTGATCCGGCGCGTGCTGGCGGTGACCGACCAGCTGCGCGGCCATCCGCGCCATCTCTCGCAGCACGTGGGCGGCTTCGTGATCGGCGATGCGCCGCTGTCCACGGTGGTGCCGGTGGAAAACGCCTCGATGGACGAGCGCACCATCATCCAATGGGACAAGGACGACCTGGAGACGATGGGCTTGCTCAAGGTCGACTGCCTGGCGCTGGGCATGCTGACCTGCATCAGGAAGGCGGTGGACCTGGTGGAAAACCATCGTGGCTTCCGACTGGATCTCGCCAGCCTGCCGAACGACGACGTAAAGACATTCGAGATGATCCAGGCCGCCGACACCGTGGGCGTGTTCCAGATCGAGTCGCGCGCGCAGATGAGCATGCTGCCGCGGTTGAAGCCCAAGGAGTACTACGACCTGGTGGTCGAAGTGGCGATCGTGCGTCCCGGGCCGATCCAGGGCGGCATGGTGCATCCCTACCTGCGCCGCCGGCAGGGCAAGGACCCGGTGACGTATCCCTCCGAGGGTGTGAAGGAAATCCTCGGGAAGACGCTGGGCATCCCGCTGTTCCAGGAACAGGTGATGGAACTGGTGATCCATGCCGGCTACACGCCTTCGGAGGCCGACGGCCTGCGCCGCTCGATGGCCGCATGGAGACGCGGCGGCGACATGGAGCCGCATCGCTTGCGGATACGCGAGCTGATGGAAAAGAAAGGCTACGCAGCGGAGTTCATCGACCAGATCTTCGAACAGATCAAGGGCTTCGGTTCCTACGGTTTTCCGCAGAGCCATGCGGCCTCGTTCGCCAAGCTGGTCTACATCAGCTGCTGGCTGAAGCGGCACGAGCCGGCGGCATTCGCCTGCGCGCTGCTCAATGCACAGCCGATGGGCTTCTACTCGCCCAGCCAGATCGTGCAGGACGCACGTCGTGGGCAGGGCGGCCGGGTGTCCATCGAGGTCCTGCCGGTCGACGTCACGGTCAGCGACTGGGACAACACGCTGGAAGGCGGCCATGTGCGGCTGGGTGTCGACGATCACGGGCAGGCGGCGCTGCGGCTCGGCTTCCGGCAGGTGGGCGGGCTGTCGGAGGAGGCCGGCAGGGCGATCATGGCTGCGCGGGCGCAACGTCCCTTCGCCGATGTCGGCGACCTGTGCCTGCGGGCCAGGCTCGACGAGAGGGCGCGCAATGCCCTGGCCGAAGCCGGCGCGCTGCAATCGCTCGCCGGGCATCGCCATGCCGCGCGCTGGGCGGTCGCCGGCATCGAACGGCAGCGTCCCCTGCTGCCCGGCAGTCCGGACGAGGACGCGATCATCCTGCCCGCGCCGACGGTGGGCGAGGACGTGACGTCGGATTACCGCATGACGGGACTGACGCTGGGCGAGCATCCGCTGTCCTTGCTGCGTGAAAGCCTGCGGCGGCGGCGCGTGGTCGATTCGCGGCAGCTGCGCGGGTTGCCGCACGGGCGCGGCGCGTTCGCGGCCGGCATCGTCACCCAGCGGCAACGGCCGGCGACCGCCAAGGGCACGATCTTCGTGACGCTGGAGGACGAGCACGGCATGGTCAACGTGGTGGTGTGGTCGCACGTGGCGCTGCGCGACCGCAAGGCCCTGCTCGGCGCACGGCTGATGGCGGTACGCGGCCGTTGGGAACAGGTGGACGGGGTATCCCACCTGATCGCACGCCGGCTGGAGGATTTCAGCCATCTGCTGGGCGGGATCCAGCCCGGTTCCCGCGACTTCCACTGATCCGCCATGCGTGCACTGGCCGCCCTCACCGACGACCTCTTCGCTCCGGCGATGCACCAGCTGGTGGATGACGACCAGGGTGGCATCCGCTACTGGCCGGCCGCCATCGAACCCGACACCGCGCGGCGCTGGTTCGATGCCCTCCGCGAGGGCGCGGCATGGACCCACCTGCAGCGCCCGATGTACGACCGCATCGTCGACGTGCCACGGCTGCTGGCGAACTACGCCGTCGGCCGCCTGCCAGCCGACCTGCCGTTGGCCGAGCTGCTGGCCTGCGTGCAGGCCAGGGCGCCGGCGCCGTACTCGCGCATCGGCATGAACCTCTACCGCGACGGCAACGACAGCGTCGCCATGCACGGCGACAAGCTGCACACGCTGGCAGCGGGCCATCCGATCACCCTGGTATCGCTGGGCGCGCCCCGGCGCATGCTGATCCGTGCCCGCGACGGCGCGCGCGAAACCCTGTCCGTGGACCTGGCGCCGGGCAGCGTGCTGTCGATGAGCCACGCCTCCCAGCGGACCCACGAGCACGGCATCCCCAAGACCTGCCGCCCGCAAGGCGCGCGCATCAGCGCGGTGTTCCGGGTACGGCCGGTCGCCACCGGGTGACGCGGCTCGTCCGGAACCGGCCACGCGCGACCACGAGAAATCGCACCCACGAAAAAGGCCGCACCCGGAGGTACGGCCTTTCGTCGTGGCCCCGAGGGACCGAATTGGTGGAGGTGGGCGGAATCGAACCGCCGTCCGAAGGCACTCCATCCCCGGTACTACATGCTTAGCTCGCCGTTAAGTCTCGTCCACCGACAGCACGGCGCGCAAAGCGCATCGGCGGACCAGCCCGCTTTGGGTTAACCGGCGACTGACGGGCAGCCATCACCGGCGATTCCGTGATGATGACCCTACGCAGCGAGCACGGACACAAGCTGTTTCGGGGCTTACGCCTTAAGCGGCGAGAGCGTAGTTGTCGTCGTTGGCAACTAGAGTTTTGCAGCTGGATTTACGAGGAAAGCTACCCCCTCGGCATGCACCAGGCGATTTCGCGACCCCCGTCGAAGCCAGTGCACCCCCGGGATCGTCATCGCTGACCCAAGCAGTATAGGGGCTGGCGGCCCCGACTCAATGCCCGCGATGGATGGCGGAAGGTGGCGTTCATCTGCGACCGACGGCACGCGGGATTGTATGCTTGCCGGCCATGTCCGCATCCGCCCAGACCCCCCATCCAGACGACGTCAGGACGGCATCGCCTTCGCGCGGCGGACACGTCCTGGCGCTCGCGGTGCTCATCGGTTCGCTGCTGATCGTCTTCGTGACCTGGCGGGCGGCCTACGAACGTGAAG
>Ga0208375_1002102_pt1 | contig 19665 bp, 17 predicted proteins | sample RifOxyD1_FD_184038 | JGI IMG/M metagenome (GOLD analysis project Ga0208375, IMG submission 184038) | Soil microbial communities from Rifle, Colorado - Rifle Oxygen_injection D1 (SPAdes) | ecosystem: Environmental > Terrestrial > Deep subsurface > Rock core/Sediment | place: Rifle, Colorado... | reverse complement strand
CCCTTCTTATAAAATAAACGATGTTGCCAAAGCAATTGCTCCCAATTGCGAAATTAAAGATATCGGTATTAGGCCTGGAGAAAAAATACACGAAGAAATGATAACTGAAATGGACTCTATTAGAACCGTTGAATTTCAAGATCATTTTGTTATTTTACCAACAGAACCATTGTGGGATGAAGATAAATACATCCAATCTAGAAAAGGCAAAAAAGTACCTGCTGGTTTTAGATATTGCTCTGGAACAAACAGCGAATGGTTAAGTATCGATCAAATAAGAAAACTAATCACTGATCATGTAGATCTAGAATTTAGAGTATAAGCATGATTACACCAATCCCTTATGGAAAACATCATATTACTGATCAAGATATTGAAGCTGTTGTTGATGTATTAAAAAATGAGTTTCTTACTCAAGGATCTAAAGTTGCATTATTTGAAAAAGACTTTGCAGAATTTGTTGACTCTCCTTTTGCAGTTGCAACGTGTAATGGCACAGCTGCTCTACATCTTGGTATGAAAGTTTTAGGTGTAAAAAAAGGTACTAAAGTATTAACCACCCCCATGAGTTTTGTAGCCACATCTAATTCCATATTATACTGCGATGGTGAAGTTGAGTTTATCGATATTGATACTAATTCATATCTAATGAACTTTGATTTACTCGAAGAAAGATTAGCAAAATCAACCACGGGTGAATTTTCAGGCATTGCTGTGACAGACTTTGCAGGTCATCCTCACGATATGGAAAAACTTAGATGTATTGCGGATAAATACAAGCTTTGGATTTTAGAAGATGCCTGTCATGCGCTAGGTGCTTCATGGGAAAATAAAAACAAAGAAATTATCAAAGTTGGAAGTTCAAAATATGCAGACCTCTCAGTCTTTTCTTTTCACCCTGTAAAGCATTTAACCACTGGTGAAGGTGGAATGATTACCACGAGAAATGCAGATTTATATGAAAAACTTTGCTTGCTTAGAACCCATGGAATAACCAAAAATCCAAAAAAATTTTCACATGAACCCCATGGTGGATGGTACTATGAAATGCAAGAACTTGGTTATAACTATAGAATAACAGACATTCAATGTGCTCTAGGTATTAGTCAACTTAAGAGAATGAATGAAAATATCAAAAGAAGAAGGATAATTGCTGACGTATATAACTACTCTCTCCGTGATTTAGTAATTATACCAAAAGTTTATGATAAAATGTATCATGCCTATCACCTATATGTAATTCAAACCGATAAGAAGAAAGACCTTTATGAATATTTAAATAAATTTAATATTTATACCCAAGTTTTATATCTTCCAATACATATGCAACCATACTATCAAAAGCTTGGATACCCCAAAGGAATTTGTCCCGTTGCAGAGTCTTACTACAAAAAATCCTTAAGTTTACCAATGTTTCATTCAATGACAGAGAATGAACAAAATTTTGTTATTGGAAAAATTATTTCATTTTTTTAAAAGCTTTTCTAATTTGTCCTGTAAATTCTGCCTACCTTTAACCAAATCCACCTCATCTTTATCGAAAATATTTGGATAAACAGATTCTGTAGGATCGTAGTAAAAAGAGTTTTTTCCTCTTATTGACCCAATTTTTCCTGGTGATGTAAATGGTATAGAAATAATGACATTACATCTATTAATTAAATTTACAACATTAGATTCTGTATCGACATATTGAATATTAACACCCAATTTACCTAAGCTAGTTAACAAAGACATATAGGCATAATCATGATGATCCTTAAGCTTCTTTTTACTTTTAATAAAAACATTAAATTTTTTATTAGATGTAGCTTCAATGTTTTTCAATGTATTCAAAATATCAAAATAAAACCTCTCTAAAACTTCATATCGATAATAACGGAGCGTCTCAACAGTACAGGGATTATCTAAAATAGGCACTACATCGAACACAGCAATGTTATAATCAAAATCTACATCGTTTCCACATATGATTTCAGTTACTGCATATAAAATAGGATCACATTTTATAAAATTTACTTTACGATTAACTGTACCTTTGGCCCAATTAATTTCACCTTCAGTCCACATCCAATGATTATCTACGTGTAAACAGAAAACTGTAGGATCATATATCGGGCCATGATCTTCCCTTTTAAAAGAAAACAACTTTGAATTCGTTGAATACCAAAGCATATGCGAATTAAATGTTTTTTTCTTAAATGATACACTTGACATAGGAATTTCGGTGATATCCCCTTGAGAATAAAATATATCTTTGATCGCCTCCTTTTTGCTTAAAAACCTAATAATTATCTCCATAGATATTTCATGCTCTAGTAATAAAATTTCTGGAAAAAGAAATGATTTAAATAAATATATAAAATATATCAAAATATGACTGGCTATTAATCTCAAGAAATCGATTATACTTATTTTGCAGCCAAGAAGCACTTCATAAATAGGATCATTTGTAATTACAACTTCTAGTCCGTTATAATGTAATATTTTTGTTTTACTTATTTCATCAAGAATAATAACCCTTGATAGATTATTCAATGGTTTAACAGGGCCTTCTTGTATCCATTTCAAATAAATATTAATATCATTATTCTGGTAAATATATTTACTAGCGGTCCCTCTTAATATTGTTTCATTTTGATAATTCTTGTTAAAAAATATACTAACTAATATTTTTTTAAAATAGATTAACCAATGATAATTAAATTTTAATAATTGTAAGATTTTATATTTTAAATTTAACTTCAACTCATTTTTTTTACAAAACCAAGTAATATCCTTAAAAGTTAACTTATTCTCAAGAAGTGGGTATATTTCACAGTTTGAACAAATAAAATACCATAAAAAGACACAGTATTTTTGAACAACTCTCTCTGCTATGTCTAGACTTTGATAATCAAGAAAATGATATTTTTTTTTAGACAAAGCTTTATATAAGTCATTCAATTTAATGTTAAAATCTTGAAATATTCTTTGATTAGGCATACTATAACTCGAGTTTATGAGTAGCAATATCCAAGAGTTGTCTTCGATGGGTAACAATAATTGTAATTGACTCTTTAAAGATTGGCAGAATATTTTCAAGAATTGCTGATTCCGTATCTTGGTCTAAATTTGCTGTAAATTCATCTAAAATAAAAACTTCTGGTTTTTTTAATAGTGTTCTAGCGATAGATAATCGTTGTTTTTGACCCGTTGAAATAGGAAGAGATTCATTAAAAACAGTCCTTAACCCTTTAGGAAGGGACAATATTGTATCATTTATCTTAGTCTTTTTTAAAACACTAATCATATCATCTTCCGAAATCTCACCAGGATTATTACAACCAAATTTTAAATTTTCTGAAACAGTTGTACTAATAACATAAGGGGTCGCTCCCACATATCCAATAGATTTAAAATATGAGTGATCTAAATATTTTATATCCCGATCATTCATTTTTACAATACCCTTAGTTGGTTTCAAAATGCCTACTGCTAATGATAAAAGAGTACTTTTCCCCGAACCTGACTCACCTGTAATAACAAGAATATCACCTTTTTTAAGTTTTAAATTAATTCCCTCAAATAAATTCTTTTCTTGATTTGGATATTTGAATGAACAGTTTTGAAGTTCAAAGCTATCTATATGCCCTTCAAATTTGTCTCTTTTTTCGATCTCTGTTGGTTTTTTATTAATATAATTTTGATAATTTAAATACCATATATATAGATTTTGAAAAGCTGGAAATTGAGCCCGCATATTTGTCAAAGTGCTTAAGCTAGATCCAATGGATTGAACCATCCTTATAAATATATAAATAAACGATATAAGAATACTACCTCTAGTAAAAAAATAACTTTGGCTAATATAAAAAATAATAGCAATGGTAATCATACCAATAAGAATTGATAAATTTGTCTTCATTCCTGCCATAAAAATAAACCATAAATAATGATTCTGATAATTATTTAATGATTCTCTTGTCTCCAAATTTTTCTTATCTATAAGACCATAAATTTTAAGTAAAAAGTTATGTCGAATACTTGTAACTAAAGAATCAATAACATTTTGCCACTCAATATTTAATCCTCTTGCTGAAAAATCTGCCCGTTTATTTAGAAAATAAAGTGGCAAAGTACAAACAATTACAATGGACAACCCTAGAAGCATTTCTTTTGGTGCCATTTCCAATCCAGCAATAAATAATAAAAACGCAACCACCACATGAATCAAGAGTCCAGCTGCATAGTTAATAGCAGAACTTGCTCTTCCTGTAATATCCGTAAAAGCAGAAATAGTACCATTTAGAGAAATCTGATCAATAGCATTTGAGCTATATTCGACAATTCTTATCCTGTGAATTTTCTCAAAAACACGAGGAATACTCCCTTGTAAATATTGTTGAGAAAAATTTGTAATAAATTTACAAAAACCAAATATAATGAGAATACTTGTAGCCCATTTCAAAGATTGTGGGTACCACTCGGGGATAGAAGCAGCTTCTGATTTCATTACCCCAGCTGCAATTAAAAATCCTTGCATGATATATACAAAAGAAAGATCTACCCAAAAAACTAGAAATCCCACCACGAGAGCTAAAATAAATCTTTTACAAATTGGTGGCCCAATAAAATCATAATAAGTTTTAATTTTTTCTAAATTCATCTAAAAACCAATCGTTTGATTTTTGAATATAAACTTGGCTTATATTCCTTGAGTAATTTATGACTCAGCAAGGTTTTCACCGTTTCTAAAATATTAATAATGGATACTTTAGACAAATTTGCAATGTCAATTAAATCGTTTTTTCCATCAGCATAGGCTAAAACGTCACTTATTATTTTATATTTTAAATCAAAAGATTTTTGCGATCCAAGATTATCCCTAAGATTTCTCTTGCCAAGCTGGGGTTCACAAAAATTTGTTGCAATGTATATTTTATTTTCTTCTAAGGCAATGAGTACATTTTTATAAATATTATAGGCTCCATTAAGACCGTTTGCAGATATAAAATTTATATCATCTAATGAAGTATGATATTCTTTGTAATCACCATACTTAGTCCTCATTATTGAACAAATGGGTAAATCTACTCTAGGACAAGAATACTGCCTTTCATCACTTCCTCGATAAGAAAAATCATATAACTTATAATCATCCACGTAATTATCTAATATATGTTTAGCTGATTTATCCGCCACGGTATTTGCTTTTCTTGACGTTACAAGTGTATAGCTATTATCGTCACCAACACAAGTAATCTGAAAACCTGCGTAGGTATTTTTTTGCATAGTTTTCAAATTTTTAGATAAATAAGCAACAGCCCCAATTGTTTCTGGAACAAAAATAATTCTATATGTATAATAATTGTCTCTACTACTAAGCCATTTAGCCAAATAAGTAGTTACACATGGACCTGAGGTTTCATTATTTCCCATAGAAGGGTGACAAATATAAGTTGAAAGAAAAATTTCTTTTTGACTCTTGCCTGGAATAATCAGCTCTCCGTAAGTTAATGACCCATCTTTTAATGAAGAATCAATAACAACTTCATAATCTCCATCAAGAAGTTTTTTTCTTTCGCAATGTTTTAGACAAAAACCCCAAGTTTGGTTATAATAACTAGTTAAATAAGGAATCGCATGAGGCATTTCTTTTAAACTATGAAGATATTTTTGAAGTTCAGAAAGAGGTATTTTTTCATTTACAGGAATACTATAGCCGACAATATGTAAATTATTTTCTTTAAAATCAATAATCTTTTTGCCCGACGGATCTTTTACATAAGCATTAGTAATATTCCATTCTTTTGGTATTTCCCAATCAAAACATTTTGTACCTGTTTTTACTTCATGAATCTTTAGTTCAGGCAAAATTTCCTGGATTATTTTAAGAGTTAGCCTCACTCCATTACCAGTAATGCTGCGACAAATTGGATATATCTTTTGCGCAAAGTCATACAAAGTGTTTATATTATTTATATTCAATTTATCTTCCATTATTTTATAATACTATACGCCAATAATGCTTGATTTTTTATAAATTGGCTATTCATTTCCTGATGGTTAGATATAATACCCCAATATAAAATATCTAAATGACTTGAGGAAAATCATTGATGTGGAACTATAATCTTGGCTTAGAATTTAATACAATTTCTAAAAAATATCCTACCAATACTGCTTTTATTATCGAAAATAAATCTTATACTTATGAAAAAGTAAATTTTGACTCTACTAATTGTGCAGGTAAATTACAAAATTTAGGATTAAAATTAGGCGATCGTGTTTGCATTACTAGTAAAAAACAATATGAGACCTTTGTATCTTTTTTAGCCTGCCTTAAGCTTGGAGTCACATACTCTTTCGTAGATAGACATACTCCAATTGAGCGATATAAAAATATTATTAATATTTTAAAGCCTTCACTAATTATTTGTGATTTTATTTTAGAAAAAACTGCAAAGGAAGCCGATCCAAAAATTCCACGACTTGAACTAAGTGAAATAAATATTCAAACTAATCAAGTATCTTATAATTTTGAAAACCATGTGAGGGCAATACCATCCAATACAATTGCTTACATTATGTTTACTTCTGGTTCGACAGGAGTACCAAACGGAGTTGCTGTTACTCATCGTAATGTAATTGAATTTAGAAATTGGGGTGTAAATGAATACAAAATCACAGATAATGAACGCATTACTAATTTAAATTCACTCTTTTTTGATAACTCTGTTTTTGATTTATATATGAGCCTTTTTACTGGAGCAACTATAATTCCATTTGAAAGAGATGATCTGAAGGACCCAAATCAAATAGTAAGTGCCGTAGAAAAAACTAACGCAACCATATGGTTTTCCGTTCCTTCTTTAATTATTTACTTGTTAAACTTTAGATCAATAACGAAAACATCATTCCCTAATCTTAAGAAAATTATTTTTGGTGGTGAAGGTTTTGCCAAAAATAAATTGCATGAACTTTATCAATTTATTGGAGATCGAATAGATATTGTAAATGTGTACGGCCCGACAGAAGGGACCTGTATCTGTAGTAGCTATAAAATATCCGAAAGAGATTTCAGTAATAAAAACATGAAAGTGCTGGCTCCATTAGGACATATCGCTCCCAATTTTAACTATATTATTCTTGATAAAAATAATACTCTAGTCACTAACGGCACAATTGGTGAACTTTGCATAGGTGGGGAAAATATCTCAAAAGGATATTATGGTAACCCCCAAAAAACCAAAGAAAAATTTATTCAAAATCCAAACAATCAACACTACATTGAGATCATATATAAAACTGGTGATTTAGTAAAAATTGATGAATCTGGCTTCCTTAACTTTTGTGGAAGAACCGATTCTCAAATAAAGTTTATGGGTTATCGTATAGAGCTTGGTGAAATTGAAACAGCTCTAAGTAGTTTTCATGAAATAAAAGAATCTGTTGTTCTTTTTGGAGAAAGGAACTCTGTACAAGAAATCACTTGTTTTCTCTGTACAGATTTAAATAAAAACACCTTGAAACAAGAACTAGAAAAAATTCTTCCCACTTATATGATCCCTCGAAAATTTGTATACATGAATATATTACCCAAGAACTCTAATGGAAAAATTGATAGGAAAAAATTAAAAGAGGAATATTATGATTAGAAAAAAAATTATAGAACTTGTTAAAGATGCTGGTGACATTGATGACATGGGTCAAACGTCCGGCCTTATAACAGAGAATATTTTAGACTCTTATGCAATCTTAATGCTGGTTTCCAACCTAGAAAATACATTTAATATTAAATTAAATCTTCAAGACGATTTTATAAAAAATTTTGACTCAGTTGATTCTATCGAAAAAATAGTACGTATTTCGTTAAATGACATTTAATCTTTTTAACTTAAAATTGAAATTAATCTATTCTGCTCAGAGTCAATGTCTGACTCTGGGCCATATCCATAAAAATGATGACAATTAGAGCATGGAGATATTTCATGTCTCTTACCCTGTGCGTGCTTAAGCCTAAATCGTCTTAAATTCTCGCCATTCCAAATTTCAACTAAACTTTCATTATGAACATCACCTACAATTGTTTTCATGCTCCAATCTACACAACATACAGAAACCTCGCCATTAAAATTAATAGCAAGTGTTTTAAAAGGAGATGGACAAATTAACCGATTCATAAAAAGTTTATTTGCTCCCGTCATTCCCTTTTTTACATCCATCCCTAAAGTAAAATCTTTCATTTCCGTAGAAGACCACCCCATTAAATGGTCAATATTTATACTGTCACAAATTGTATGGAAGTCACGATAAAATTTCTCTTTTTCCTCTTCTCTTAGGCCAGCATCAACTATTTTGACATGAATTTCCATTTTAGAATCAGATAAATTTCTCTCCTCATATAATATTCTCACATTTTCAATTATTTTTTCATAATTATCAAATCTTCGCGTAATCGCTTTATATCCCTCATTACTAACATGCTCTACAGAAATTCTTATACTATCCAGTCCGGCTCCAATAAGCTTTTTTGACCACTCTCTTGTTAACAATGCTCCGTTGGTCGTTATTGAGATACTATTGGCAACTTTTTTTTCCTTAGCAAGAATAACCATGTCCGACAAATACTTATTTAAAAGAGGTTCACCGTCCTTAAATAACAACAATGCTTTTATTTTACTAGGAAAAACCTCTAAATCCTTTATTACTTTAGTATACAACCCCCAGTCCATCACTCCCTCAGGACGCCCCACCTTTTTTAATAAATCTTTATCCCCAGTTGGACAAAACGTGCAATTAAAATTACATAAATTAGCAGGATCAATTAAAACGCTTATTGGAGTATTTAATAAGACATGGTCTCTCAAAATTGTCATTTTTTCTTTATTACTATTACTTACCTCTTGATTAAGCTTATCTTGAATACTCAATAGAAACCTTCCTACTAAAATAATTTGATACTTACACATACTAATTCATAGACACGAATAAGAAAATATTATAATTTTTATTTCAATTCATATAGCATTCAAATAAAACAATAGGAGAGTTGTTATAGAATTATATATTTCTAACAACAAAATTTTATCTACCCAAACCTTTATTAGCGCACTAATACAATATGTTAAAAAAAATGATACTATCTACATACAATCAGGAATTACAACTTTTGGTACCATTTTTAACGCAAAAGAAAAAAAACAAATATTTTTAAATAATATTTTTCTAATATTTCAAAAACTAATTGGACCAGATGGTCATATAATCCTTCCTTCTTTTTCTTATTCTTGGGGCAATAACCATGAAGTAAAAATTTTCGACTACTTCAAAACAAAAGGAGTAGTTGGTGCACTGCCAGAACATGTACGCATAAATTTTGATATAGAGAGAACTCTTGATCCTATGTTTTCATGTGTAATATATGGCCCAGAAAAGACTAAATTAGCGGATAATGGTAATGATATTTTTGGAGAAAATTCAATCTTTTGCAAACTTCACAAAAAAAATGCCAAACTTATAACTTTTGGGACACAAAGATTTGACCCAACATTTGTACATTATATTGAGCAATATTTTCACAATAACCTTTCTCCATTAAGTTATAGAAAGTTTTTTGACTTTTCTGGAATAAAAATAGATAAAAATGGCAACCAAGCTCATGGTACGATAAAGGGATATATGAGGAACCTTGAATCAAATAAGTTTTACAATGAAAGTAATTTAGTAAGTGACTTATATAAAAAAAATCTAATAAACAAAGTTATGGTCGGAGAAGGAGAAATTTATATTGCAAATGCAAATGACGTATTTCAAACAGGTTTAGAAGGATTAAAAAAAAATAAAAGTTATTTTATTAGGGACTAAATATTAAATTGAAAGAACCTATAACACCAATTAAAAGCAAGCAGTCACGAAGTGAATGGGAAAAAGCCTATACTAAACAGGGACAAAGCCATAAAAACAAATACCCTTCAAGCGAAGTTATTTCTTTTATTATGAGCAATTTTTCAAATACTATAGATAAATCCCATATCAAAATCCTTGATGTTGGTTGCGGATGGGGAAATAATTTAAAATTTCTAAATGAACAAGGATTTGAAACCCATGGCGTTGATTTTTCCATGACTGCCGTTACCCACTGTCAAAAATACCATAAAAATATCATTCATGGAAACTTAACTAAATTACCTTATAAAAATGATACATTTGACTCTATAATTGATAGAATGTCTATCCAGCATAACACAAAAGAAAGAATCAATATTATAATCAATGAGATGCATCGCATCTTAAAACCTGGAGGAAAATTTTTCTCAATTATTTTAAGTGATAAATTTATTAATTACCTAGGTTTTACTGTCTCACATTTCTCCGATCAAGAAATAATAAATCTTTTAAAAAAGTTTTCAAAATACACATTAGATTATCAAGAAATATCATTACAGAACCAAAAGCTTATATTAAGATCACATATCATTGTCGCACAAAAATAGCCACTTAAGGAGAAATCGTATGAACTATACAGTAAATAATATGTCATCACATACCGAGTCAAATGGGCGAGAAAAAGCCTATAATTTGTTTAAACAATCACCTATCGCAGATAATGAAATTCTTGATAATCTTGAACTTTTTATTAGGAGACAAAGCTTATCAAAAATTTTATTTATGGATGAACTTTATAAAAAAATAATTTACACACAAGGCGTAGTAATGGAATTTGGTGTTAGATGGGGAAAAAACCTAGCCTTACTCTCTTCTCTTCGCGGAATATATGAACCGTATAACTGGACAAGAAAAATTATTGGCTTTGATACATTTGAAGGATTTCCCTCTGTTCACGAGAAAGATGGAAAAGGTTCATCAATACAAAAAGGTGGCTACAGCGTATCTGACAACTACCAAGATTATTTAAATCAAATCTTGGAATACCATCAAAATGAATCTCCAATTTCGCACATAAAAAAGTTTGAACTAATTAAAGGCGATGCTTGTTTAACAGTTCCGCGATACTTAAAAAATAACCCTCACACAATAATATCATTTGCATATTTCGACTTAGATATTTATGAACCAACTCTAGAATGCTTAAAGGCAATTAAAAATCATATTACAAAGGGCACTATTCTAGCATTTGATGAACTTAATAATGCTGATTTTCCAGGTGAAACAGCCGCTCTTAAAGAAGTCCTTGGCTTAAGCTCCTATAAAATTTGCCGTTCACCATTGGCACCATGCCCAAGTTATCTTATTGTTGATTAGCAAATATTTGTATAAAAATTAGTTTTAATTTATAGTTAATATCTTTTTATTGTCACTGAGTTACAAACCAGAATACCAGAAGGAGGAATTATTGCCTTTGGCAAACTAAATAATGAACTTTAGCCAGAAGAAACGCAAGCTATGCATGAAATTTTAAGAATAAATAATTTATAAATTCGAATATTTCCCTTTGAGCCCTGCTAATCATATGCTGTAATTGAGTAAAGACTAAAATATATTCTTTTGGGATAATCAAATGAAAAGTAAAAATTATATTCTAATAGGTGGTGGAGAATTATTAACGAAAGTAGCAATATACTTAAAGAATGCATTAGAAATTAATCCACTAGTCCTGTGCTCAGATAGACATTTCAATGAAATTATATGCGACATTACATTTCATAATATTTTAGATACAAATAAAATAGAATATATTCGAATAAATAAGTTAATTCTAGATGATCTACAAAAAATTAATATTGATTTCAAAAATACAATTATTTTTTCTTTTGGAGCTCCCTGGATTATTAAACAAGATATTATTGATTTGTTTAATAATAATATCTTTAACTTTCACGGAACTCGATTACCACAAAACCGTGGAGGCGGAGGAGCGACTTGGCAAATAATGAGAAGCTTTAATTACGGTGTAACTTTGGCACATAAGGTAGATATTGGAATAGACACTGGAGAAATAGTTAAATACGAAGAATTTATCTATGATAATTGTAAAAAACCTAGTGATTACTCTAAAATTCATATACACAATTACTTTATATTTATTAAGAAATTTATAAATGACTTAAATAATAATATATCGCTTAAATCTTATTCACAAAGTGAATATTTTTCTAGCTATTGGCCTCGATTAAATACTGAAGAGCATGGATGGATTGATTGGAGCTGGGATGGTTTTGATATTTATAAATTTATTTGTGCTTTCGATGATCCATATCCAGGTGCGCATACATATTTAAACGGCATAAAAGTCTATTTAAAAGATGCTTTTTGGGATACTAATGATGGCACATTTCATCCTTTCCAATCAGGTATCATTTATCGTCGACGTGATGCTTATCATGCAATCGCAACCAAAGGCGGCACCCTCTTAATAAAAGAACTAATAGATGAATCAAGGAAAAGTATTTCCTATCAAATTGGAGATAGACTTTTTACGCCGAGAGCACAACTAGAAGAGGCTCTTTCCCAAAGAGTCGTTTATACTCCGACTGGTCTAAAGGATGGATAATCACCCTTCAATCAAAAATAAATATTCAAAACTTTAATTTATCATATTTACAAAATACTCTTTTTTTTAGCTACGGAAGATACGCAATTTTAAAAGCCTTGGAATTACTGAAAATTGAACCCGGTAATATTGTTTTAGTTCCTGAATTTATTTGTGTTGAGGCTCTAAGCGCATTCTATACAAAAAAATGTAATATTAAATTATACCCCATCAACCATGATCTAAGTATTGATATTAACAAAATTGATTTTTTAGATGCTAAAATTTTTTTTTTCGCTAACTATTTTGGTTTTACTCAACAAATAAATGAATTGAAAAATATTTGTAGACATAAAAACATTACTATGATTGAGGATAATGCCCACGGCTTTTTAAGCAAAGACGAATCAGGAACATACCTTGGAACCAGATGTGATTTAGGAATATTTAGTTTTAGAAAAACTATTCCAGCTCCAAACGGAGGAGGGCTTTACTTTAATCCTAATTCTATCAGTCTGAACATAAACTCTTTAAATAAACAAAACATTTCGAATAAATCAACTTCATTTAAAATAAAAAATTCCTTACGTCATTTAACACCAATTATCGGGGCTAAAGGGTGGATAAAAAGCATTATGATTAGCCGAAAATTTAAAAAATTATTATTAGGTTATGAAATTCCAAAAACAAATGAAGAAGAATTATATTTTTTAAAAAATGAAGTTAACAGATGTGAAATTGAAAATTATATCGCTAATGTCGATATTATTACCGAAATTGAAAGAAGAAGAAATCTTTATAAAATATTTGAGAATAAATTAATCAAAATTGGAGCTATTAGCATATTTAAAGAACTCCCAGTTAACACATCCCCATATGTTTATCCATTTTACTATAATAACGATGAACACTATAATAAAATTAATAAATTATTACATAGTTTAGGCGCTGAAGCTTTTAAATGGCCGGAACTACCAAAGTCGCAAATGCATAAAGAAAAATATCAACATATTGGATGTGTTAGATTTTTATGGTGAAAATAATTTAGAGGAATAGATGAATAAAGATATTTATATTAAGCCAATCGATAATAAAGATGACTGGGATAAATATACAAATCAATGCATTAATTTCAATATCTATCATTTATTTGAATGGGGTGAATACAAAAAAACATCATGGCAAATAGCACGCTTGGCTGTTTTTAAAAATGAAAGCCTTCTTGGCTGTGTTCAAATCACATATAAAAATAAATTTAAATTCCTTCTTGGTTGGTGTTCTGGAGGAATAGCTTTAAAAAACTATAAGTATCTAAACGATATCGCTACAAATGTTAAAGACTATTTTTCTAATTATCGTCACTGCATTAGAGTTAATTTTTTTGATAATGCCACAGGAACCAACTCTTTTACTGTTGATAACTGCAGTATTCTAAAACCTATTAAAAACTCCATTAATAGCGGCTACACAGTTAGATTTGAAATAAATAACGATACAGATATTTTAAAAAACATGAGTTATAATAATAGATATTATTATAAACAATCTTTAATTAACGACCTTATTTTTAAACGGGAAACTGTTGATCCTGAGACCTTTACAACTCTACATAATTCGATGGCTCAAACAAAAGGCATGGAGAATTTAACCATATCATCAGAAGAAATTAAAAAATTATTAAAAATATATGGTGATATTTTACAGATGTATTCTGTTTATAATCATGATGAACTTCTTTCATCCTGTCTAATTTTTAAATTTAAGAAGTATGCCTATTATTATCTTGCTGGTTCCAACGAAAAAGGCAGAAAATTCCATGCATCCTTTTTCATGGTAAAAGAATTACTTGAACTACTAAAATCAGAAGAAATAACCAATTTTGATTTTAGTGGAATTACACCTTTTAAATCAGAAGCATTTGGGGTTAATCGATTTAAAATCGGATTTGGTGGTGAAATAATCAAATATATTGGAGAAAGAGAAATTTACAATTCCAAGTTAATGAAATATACCCTTAATAAATTAGTCAAAAGGCTTAACTAATACTTTCCTTGGACTGCGGGTGTAAAGCTAGATTCGATATAGCTTTACACCCGCAGTCCAAATGACAAAAGTTAGGGTTTATAACCTTAAAACTTTATAGATACAACTTTTAAATCAACTTGCCGTCAACGTCCGTCTAGCGTTAAAAAAATGCGAAAATATAAATATAATCGGAACAGGAAAAAAAAGATAGAATAGAAAATAACCAAACACTGATACACTCAACAATATCGTGGCATTGTAAAGCAAACAAGTATAGAAAACACAATATTTTAAAAGAAAATTATCATTTCTGATTATTTCAAAATAGCCATTAAAATGAGCATATATATATCCAATGAGTATGTTAACAATAATAACCCCGATGAAACCTAGGTTATAAAAAACTTCCGCAGTAAATGGAAAAACCTGATCATTTGAACTGGAATTACCAATCATCATGTTATAAATTTTTATTCCTGCCATGTGCCGAAAAGGTTTCCCGATAATTGGAACTGATTCCAAAAAAGATGCATGAAGTGATATGTTATCCATTGATAAAATATCCAACTGGTTTTTCACTGGAGCGTTATATAACTGTGCGCTATGAAAATAGATCTGAATCAGCTCGGAAAAACTGGTCATAGAAAAATAATCATAAATCTTATTTCTCTGTCTTACATTTGTCCAACCAATAAGCAATATAAACAATAGCGGAATAGCAATGATAATTAATTTCTTAAATTTGAATTTTGCAAAGGTAAAGGCTGCAAAAAAAGCTGTTAATGGGTAGATCATGGACTGACGATTTAGACTGAATACTGAAAAGAGTAACAAGAACCCCGTCAGCACTACAAAAAAAATATTTTTTGTTTTTTGATACATCCAAGCAAAAATGATGATAATGCCAAAGGGTAACAATCGTCTTCCAAAACTCGCTGCTACATATCCCAAGGTATTGGGATTCTTAACTTGTGAATTTACATATATTGAATTTAAATAAGTACTCATATCCTTGTAGATAACAATTAAAGACAATAGCCCAACGAAAATGAAAATACTCCCAAGATAAATATGTTTTTTCGAAAAAACAAAGGAAATTCTTTGAACTGAACTCAGGACGTTTTTTTTGTTGAATAACTGCCAGCCAATCATAAAAGATAAAAAAGAAATACATATTACTATTTGAGAATTGAATGTGTTGAAATCATCAATAATGGTATTTCCATTAACTACCGTTAGCATACCAAAATACGTTATCAATATTGGACACAATACCATGCGAATAAAAAAAACAATATAGGGAATGTGAATCGGTGCGAGTGGGGCATTCCACGGAATTGCTATTTTGGGAAATAATAATAAAATCAAGAAAAAACTGATGGTCGTCAGGGGGAAATTCTGATCATTATTATAAACACTCTGCCCTAAAAATTGCAGAAATGTAAACGCTACACAAGAAAAAATAATTATTTGATTGTTTTTTGATCCTGAAAAAAACCTTAAATTAAATGAATTTATCACATTATATCTCGCAATGCGGTTACAATTTTCATACCAATACTCTCCCAGGTGAAATCCTTTGCCCATATTTTTCTAGCATTCTCAGAATTCCCTTTCATATGTTTTATATTATTAAAACAATCTTCCATGCATTTGGAAATATCATCTCCAACAATCCCTCCACCTAACCAACCACTGATCTCTTTAGCATTCCCCACAGCTTTAGACACATAAGGCAATCCTGCGGCAACAGCTTCGAATAAAACCAAAGGTGAACACTCCACCTTGGAAGCTAAAACAAATAAATCGGATTCAAAAAAAAGACTTACTAGATCTTCTCTTGGTAAATCAAGAATAATCACTTTTTTATGATCATTCTTTTTATTAATTAACTCTGCATACGTTTTAATTCGCCGATCGGACCTTCCAAGGACTCTTTTTATAATATTTTTAACACTGACAGAGTAATCATACCGCCCATTTAAAACCAGCACCGACTTTTTGCCTAGATCAAGATCTTGGTAAATTTTTATTAATTCCAAATGTCCTTTTAACATCGGAGGGGAGCCTACTGACAGAAATACAAAATCATCATTATTCACGCCAAGTTTTTTTTTAATATTTCGCCCAGGATGATTTAAAAATTCTACACTTGAAGCACCGTTGGGAATTATGACCAAATTATCCAATCCTGACTTTCTGGCAAATTCAATATCCCGGTATTCATTGGAATGATAGATTAACAGATCAAATTCTTTAAGATACGAGGTCATCTGCTCATAATAATTTTTAAATGACCTTTTACCCATTGAAGCATATCCGCAGGGGGCATGTACTTTCTTGGCCTTTATTTTATTTAATACCGGAAGCAGACTATCAAAGGCCCATTGTTCAGCTGCATAAATGATAACGATATCCCAATTTCCATTGATAACAAAATTTTGATATTCCTCAATGTTGCCCTTGAGTCCTCTCACTAATGATCCACTGATCACAAAACGTACTATTACAATTCCATTAATTATTTCTGAGTTTCGCAAAATACCAGAAGTAGCAACGGTAACATCATGCTCGCAAGAAGCAAGGTATCTTGCCCATTCCTCAACTACCTTGGCCACACCACATTTCTCGGGGTAATAATCTTGCGAGCAAATCAGAATTTTCATACTAGGGGGATTTTACTGAAAGCAAATCTTCTTCTATGCAATAAATAAAGAAAATACTTAGGAATAATGATTGCGATTAATGTTTTGCAAATATAAAGATACCCACACAACGGGTAGTCAAATTTGGGTAGGTATTTAAGCCGGACCTGAACGGCTTTTATTCTATTTTTTACCTTCCTCTTTTTATAATCGCTTCTTCCCAACCGGTAAAAATACAGTGGTTGATCAAGATTGAAAAAATTAACCCTGTGTAAAATCATTCTCATCCAAAGTTCGTAATCCTCGACCCTGATAGCAGATGGATCATACTTGCCTACTTTTAGCATAATTTCTTTTTTCATCATTACCGTTGGATGGATAATTTGCACATCCCTAAGCCATTCATCCAATGAGAAATCCTTGCTGGATGGCCGATATCCCCACACATGATTGTCTTCATTGATCAAATGAACCGAGCACCCTAAAATATCCACTTCGGGATGACTCTTCATAAATTCCACTTGAACACGCAAACGATCAAAATCTGAAAAATCATCTGCATCCTGTCTTGCCAGATAACTACCTTCAGATGCATTAATACAAAGGTTCAGTGCTTCAGCCAAGCCTTTATTTTTTTCACTTCTAATAACCCTTATTCTGGGGTCATCATATTGTTGTAAAATGGCAAGGGTGTTGTCAGTTGAACCATCATCACAAATAATAAACTCCCAATCTTTATATGTCTGGGACAGAATGGAATCAATGGCCCTGTTAAGAAATTCCTGGGCGTTATAGACACCCATAATTATACTTACGGTAGGTTTTTCAGATTGGTTCATATTCATTTTGCCAATATTTATACACATATCGACAAACTATCGCAAGAAAACTGCTCGGATAATTGGTCTTAAAATATTCAAAGATTTTATTTGATACATAAACACTTCTCTCGTTTGTTTCAAGACTAGATTAACCAGACAATACGTCCAAGTGTGAGAAATTAAAGAAGCATAAGCTGCCCCTTTTGCCCCCAGTTTAGGGATAAGAATAATGTTTAATACTAGATTAAGGATTGCCCCCGACAAAACCCTTATTAACCTATATTTTAATAAGTTTTTAGATATCTCCCAAGGCTCTTGTGCAAATCCCCAAAACACAAACAAATTCGACCAAATTAGGATCATTAAAACGCCAATAGATTCTTCATAGGATTTGCTAAATAAAAGCTTGACTATCGGTTCCCCCAAAAAAGAAATAAAAACTCCTACACCTAAAGCAATTAAGGTGACATATGAAAAAAGATCCTGATTTCTCTTTTTAAACAACACTTGATCCTTCATATCCATGGATAAGGATACGATCGGAGAAAAATAAGTAATCGCAATACTTGCTGGTATAAAAATCCACATATCTGTAAGTCTTACGGCAATTGAAAAATATCCCACCGTCGATTTATCCATGTAATACCCAAGGAGGACAATGTTCAGTTTCATAAAACAAGTCGCAGATAATTCGGAAAAAAACAATGGCAAACTTTTTATTATTATGGATTTGGCGATCGTTTTATCAAATTGAAAACAAATGGGGTTTTTCTCCTTAATAAAATAAAAATAGAAAATAAGTAGTGCAGAAAAGACAAACTCTAAAGAAAAACATAGCGCAAAAATATAAAGTGGAGCCCTTAAATGGATTGCAAGTATTTGCAATAAAGCAATAATCACAAAAGATATGGTCCTTGCCAGCGCATTGAACCGGGACTTAATCTGAGTATCAAACCATAATTCAATTACAGAAGCACTTTTAAACACAAGGGAGCTGGTGAGAATAAATAAAATATCGAAGCCCTCTCCTTTACCTATGAATAATAAATAATAAGCAGTTATCATCAACACCAGAAAAAGCGCCAAACAGACTCTGGTAATCATAGCTGTCGAAATCAATAAATTTTTATTTAAAGCAGACCTGGTTAGTTCATTTTTAATAATTTGATCAGTACCCATTGACCAGATTGGTAAAAAGAAAAACATAATTGCCATAAAATATGAGAGAGTACCAAAACCCTGAACACCGAGATAGTTAGCAACGGCAGCCATTATCAATAAATTAAGGCCCATCCGAATAATTTTTTCAAGAACCAACCACGATATATTCTTAAAAAAACTGTTTTGGGCAATACTCAATATATTCATTTTAAAATCTGATCCAATGAGGGGGAATCAAGTCAGAGGTATTTATCTTTGGATTAACAAACCAATACTTAGGTGCAACGACAATTTTATCATTATTTTTATTTAACCAGACCGCCCACCACGAAAACGTGCTATTGGAAATAATAAAATGCTTACAACAACTCATCAATTGTAGATATGATGAACATTTATATCCGGTGTATTCATCACCAACATAAATCATCTCGTTGTTTGATCTGAGATTATTTTTGCACCAATCGATATCATCAGAAAATACATAGAATGTTGGCTTACCGGCATTTTCTTCAAAATATTTTATGGCCTTATTGAA
>Ga0208375_1002101_pt1 | contig 19666 bp, 16 predicted proteins | sample RifOxyD1_FD_184038 | JGI IMG/M metagenome (GOLD analysis project Ga0208375, IMG submission 184038) | Soil microbial communities from Rifle, Colorado - Rifle Oxygen_injection D1 (SPAdes) | ecosystem: Environmental > Terrestrial > Deep subsurface > Rock core/Sediment | place: Rifle, Colorado... | reverse complement strand
ATTTTGACCACGTACTCGGCATTGCGGAGGCGCTCAAGGTTTTTCCCGCGGCCGAGCTGATGATACATCCGGGCGACCTTGAAGAGCTGGGCGATAAACTCATTTCAAAAGCCAAGCAGTTATCCGATGGAATGAAATTCAAGGCCGCCGGGTCCATCGAGTTGTCCGTCATCCATACGCCCGGGCACACTCCGGGCTGCTGTTGTTTTCTGATGAATACCGGTAGCGGTGGTTTTCTTTTTACCGGCGACACCGTTTTCCACGGCACCTGCGGCCGCACTGATCTTGACGGCGGCAGCAACACCGCGATGTTCGCGTCGCTTCAAAAAATCAAACAACTCCCGCCAGAGACTGTTTTGCTCACCGGCCACCAGTACTCGCGCAAATTTTCTGGTACTCTGGCCGAGGAAATTGCCTCAAACGACGCCATGAAAGCCTCAAGTCTGGACAGCCTCGAACAATTGCCATAGCGCCGCTGAGCCAAAATATTGACGGTACGAACCCCTTTTTTTGTTCCGCAATCCTCCGATAGATAAATGTGAAACCAAAGTCATGGTATGCCTTAATTTGCCTTGCCATGGTTCTAACCGCTGTTATTGGATTGCCCCTGACGGCGCAAGCATTGACGCCCGAGAAGCCTGCAGTTCCGGTTGCGGAAAAAATCTCCACCACCACAAAGGACGGCGCAGTGCTTGAAGGCGTGTGGCTCAAGCAGCCGGGCAACCCGGCGGCGCCCGTGGCGGTCGTAAACCACGGCGTGCTCGAAAACACGCGCATGATGGACCCCTACATGCGGGAACTTCATAGAAAAGGCTATCAGGTGATGGCCTTCAATTTCCGCGGTCATGGCGACGGCAGCGCCACCAGCGGACGGCAGCACCGGTTCAGCAAGCCGCCAAAGAATCATCCGGTGACTTTTGACCGTATCGCCGCATACGACATAGATGCGATTGTCGACAAGGCCATCGAAGTCACGGGGCAGAAAAACGTGGCCATGCACGGCCACTCGATGGGCGGCATGTCCGCCAGTGCATATCTTGAAGGAGTTACATATAAAAACGGCAAGCTCATTCTCGATGACACGCTTTCAGGCGTCCGCCAGCTCAAGGTCCGGAGCCTGGTCATGCTGGGATCGCCTCCACACATAGACGACCTCAAGGGCATCATTCTCAAACTTCTCACTCTCGACAAGCACACCCAGAGCATTGCCAGGAGCATCGACCTTTTCAATCTTCCCAAACGGCTTAACGAAGTACTCGACTATCTCGAAAGCAAGGGCTCCATGCACAAGGCCCTTGCAAAAAAAATCGAGGCAATGCTCGGCAAGCTGGCCTCCGTGGACAATCCGGTGTCCGGCATCCTGTTTCATCCGGAAAATTTCAAAAACCATCCCGACGACTTCATTAGGATGCTCCGGCACGGAATCTCGCCGGCATCGAACGAGCTGATGTTGAAGAATTTCGGCGAATGGGCAAAGGCCGGCACCGGATCGCTCAAAAGCGCCACCGGCGAAATCGACTTTGCCGCCCACTACGGCCGCATCAAGATACCGGTCACCTTCATCGCCGGCGAGCACGATGTGCTGGCTCCCGCCGAGAAGATCTACCGGGATTTTTATCTGAAAATCGGCTCAAGAAATAAAAGATTCATCGTAGTCAAAGCCGGACACCTGGATCTGGTGCGCGCCGCCGGACTGCAGGGGATGAAAAACGTGATGCACATTCTTGATGATCCGGAAGCACTCAGATTTCACTTTGAAAAGGACCGCGGGGATCTCTGCCACATCGAAACACTGCACATTTTTTCAAATAACGGTATAGTGCGGATATTGAGATGGGAATAACGACATCCATGATGAAAAACATCCTTGCCCCGCTGAGAACAGCCCCGCGTCTCATGTGGCTTGACATTGCACTCACCATCATACCCGCCCTTGCCTGGTATGCAGGAGTGCTTGGCCGCGAAACCATCATCACTCCGCGCTGCGCGACAGACGTCGCGCTCTGCGCGCGCGAAACCGTACATGGCATCGACAGGCGCGTGATAGGCATGAACAGCGGACGGGCCGACGGACTTTCTTTTGTAACGCAGAACTGGTCCGGATATCTCGCGCTCACAGCGCCAGGCATCTGGGTCGGCGCGCTTGCCATCGCCGGCAAACTCACCCCCATGGGGGCGCTTGCCGCAGTCGGCACCGATCTGGTGATCATGGCGCAGACAGTGTCATGGAACGGAGCCCTGAATGAAGGCGCGCGGCTCATCGTACAGCGCCCGCGGCCTTTCGTTTATGCAAACCCATCCGCGCTTGGAGCCAATCCTCACAACTACACTTCATTTTATTCGGGCCACACGAGTTTCACCGCGGCAGCAACCGTTTCCCTGCTGCTCACACTTGCAGGAAGAGCCGCACCTGGCATAATTTTGTGGCTTGCAGGAATCCTTGCCGCGGCGATGATTCCGCTTACCGGACTTTTCAGGGTGCTTTCAGGAAGGCATTTCATCTCCGACGTGTGCATCGCGGCCACGGCCGGCACGCTGATCGCGCTGGTGATCGCGCTATTGCACAAACGTAGAAACCGCAACAGCGTCTGACACTCCGCGCATCAGAATATTATTCCACATGCACTGCGCCGCGCATGGCGTTTCCGTGTAATTTCAGATGGTTGTCTTTTTTAGTGAAATATTTTTTTTCCCCCAGTTGCCCGCCCCGAATAAAATGCTAATTTCAACACGGTTGTAGTTGCTGTATTAAAGGTGTTCCGGGGGTGGAAGTTGCAGAACAAGTCCTTGATGTTGTGTGTTGTCGCGCTACTGTTGCCTGTTCAAACTGCGCTGGCGTTTCCCGCAAAATTCGGCCTTTCGCCCGACAACAGCAGGGAGCTTCTTCTTTCAACGCTCTCTAGCGCAAAAAAAACACTCACAATCAACATGTACGATTTTGACAGCGAAGACATCGTAAATGTTCTCGCAAGTGGAATGAAGGCCGGAGTAACGGTCAAAATCCTTTTTGAATGCTCACCCGCGTTCGGCATGTCTGACGGGTATCGCAATACCGTAAACCGCCTCCGCGCTATGATGACCGCATCGGGCGGAGCACACAGGATTTTTCTCATGTGCAAAAAGCCGGAGCAGCGAAGCAAGCGCCGCTTCCGCTGGAATCACGCAAAATACACCATTATTGACGGCAAGGCGGCATACGTCAGCTCCGAAAATTTCAAGACGCATGGCTTTCCGGAAAAAGGCGAAACCGGAAACCGCGGCTGGCAGGTGTTTTTGGAATCAGGGACCGCCGCCGGGGATCTGCAAAAACTTTTTGAAGAAGACACGGACAGCAGTAACGGCGATATCATCGAGCTGCGGCCCGGCCAGTCACTCAAGCCGCGCCAGGCGCAGCAACCCCGGAACAAGAAACCCTGTGACACCTCCGGATACATTTCTCCGCCATCAATGCCGGTGGGAGAGGGAGACGTCAGGCGCGCAAAGCTTGTAACCGCGCCGCATGCCCTCGCTCCCGTCACCGAAATCATCAGGTCGGCCTCAAAGCAGATTGATCTTGAGCAGATGTACATCCACAAGGAATGGAAAGACGAGGACGGGAACCACATCACAAGCCCGATGATCACCGAACTTGTCAGAGCCGCCCGGCGCGGCGTGAGCGTGCGCGTACTTGTCAATAACGACAATGTATGGGGTAATGCGGGCACCGGCCAGAAAAACGCCGATACCGTCAAACTGCTCATGGACTATAAAAGGTGTTATAAACTGCCGATTGCCGCAAAAATGATAAACGCGAAAAAAGCCGGCATCACTTATATCCACAACAAGGGTATACTTGTAGACACGGCACGGGTGCTCGTAAGCTCGATCAATTTTTCGCAGAATTCGATCGAACGCAACCGCGAAGCAGCAATGCTGCTCGAGAGCGAGGACGCGCGCCGCTACTTCGGCGAGGCCTTTGACCATGACTGGAAGAGCACGGCAGACAGACAACCGCTATCACGCGACAAAACCACCTGCCCGAAACTCCCTGACTAAACTCAAAAAAGCAGCCCTTTGGTCAGCCGCCGCGGTCGCCGCGTTTTCAGTTACATTCGGAATTCTATGGTCAAAAGGCATTGTGCAGGATTTTGTGCTCGGCTATCTGTCTCTTCCGTTCAAAATTGAAAAATTAGACGTCGACGCCGGCTGGCGCACACTGCGCAACGGCAGGATCTCAAATCTTGGCATTGTCGTTTCATGGGGCCCGGCGAGAATACGACTCACGGGCCCGCTTGACATCATGAAATCCGGCGGCGGGTTGCGCGGCATGTACTCGGCCGTTTACAAGCCGCTCGGAACCGTGGAAAAAATCAGCAGACCGGAAACGTCTTCAAGCGTTTTTGAGCTCATGCTCTCGGCCAGGATTTTTGCAAAAGAACTCCGCCTCGAAAGCCTTGGCCTCTCCGGTACGGCCGGAAAATTCGAATGGAAGGAACCGTCCATTTCAATCGCATCGCCCGTCTTCACGGCAAAATGGGAGAACAACCGGGCCGACGCCGCATTTACCGCAAAAAACATCTCTGTCACGCTTGACGACAAGCGCGCCGCAAGCGTGGACGGCATCAGATTTTCGGGCTCATCCGGAATCACTTTCTCACCGTTGGTGCCCGGGCCGGAAGCCAGGATGGAACTCACCGCACGAAGCGGCGAATTATTGTGGAATGAAATCTATCTTTCACCCCCGCTCGGGGCCTTGCCGCTAAAAGCCACGGCGCGTTTCACGTCCGGAAAATCCATCCCGTCCGGCATTGAAGCAACCATCGGCAGCGCACGCTTGAAGGCGGTGCTGCCGGACAAACTCCACGCCCCCCTGCTTGTCTCGTGGTCGGTGCCCGCCACCTCGCTCAAGGACCTGCAGAAAGAGGTCCAAAGCCTTCCGGCCATGAGCACACTTGGAACCCTCAAGGTCCTTGGCGGCACATTCAAAAGCACCGGCAGCGCAGAACTCCGGCTTTCGCCGGCACTCAAACTCTCGTCTGGACGCGTGCAAGCCTCTGTCACAAACGCAAGTCTGAAACATCCTCCCGCAAGCATCGCCACACGCGGTATAAACCTCGGCATCAGCGGCCGTTATCCCGGCAGCGCGAACGCCTCGCTGCAAATTGATGCCGTGCGATTCAGACGATTGCGCGGCACCCTGGCCAGGACCTCCATTGAAGTAAAAATGCCCGGTGATGGCCCGGCCTCCTTCAAAATCCCGGAAGGCATCCCTCTTTCATTGCAAAAAATCCCCCTGCATATCGGCCCGGTCACCGGCGCCACCACAAAAACCGGTGATTTGCTTCTCGCAACTTCGCTCTCGATCAGGGAGACGCCGCTTGGTGTTATTGACGAAGCCCTTTGCACCGGCATGAAGCACCTGCCGCCCGCTACGTTTGAACTCGAACTTCCGGCAATCACGGGCAGCCCGGCATCCATCGAACCGGAAGGCTCGGCACGAATCAGGCTCTTTGACGGAAAAATCGAAATTTCGGATATCGGCATCTATGACCTCGCGTCTCCGCTCCGGGAAATCGACTTCAGTGCCGCCTGGGACGGCATACGCCTTGACGGGCTTGGCGGCTGGCTCAACTTCGGCGAGATGGACGGACTGCTCGCCGGACATGCCCGCAACGTAACGGTACGCGCATGGCTCCCGGTGCAATACGAATTCCGCGCCGAAGCGCGGCCACGCAAAAAATCCGACATCGTTTTTTCGCCCGAAGCCATGATGAATTTCGTGAAGCTGTTTGCCGAGGACAGTCTCGACAGCCTGCCCGGCATCGTCAAATGGGGAGCGTTCGGCTGGCCGCGCAAAATGCTTGGCGGCTATGACGTCGACTGCGCCGGAATCGAGGTCTCATCGCTCGAGGGGGTGATCGCAGTAAAAACACTTGACGCCTGCGACCGCGGAAGTGACCATTATATATTGTACAGTGACAGCTGGCTTGGAACCGGCAAATTCAGGATACAACTGAACGGAACCCGGTATCCGTATCTTGTGGATGCCCATGCGCTCAATCTGTATGTGAAGTTCATGATGCAATACATCGCATCGCTCTCGGGCGGCGACCAAAAGGAGAAGGATGATGAAACACCATGCACCGCGCCTGACGAAGACGCTTAGTATTTTTTTGATTGTCCTGGCCGCATTGGCCGGAAGCTGCGTGACGGTAAACGTCAACCTTCCGGAAAGCGCCGTTCAGCGCGCAACCGACGACTATGTAAAAGACCTTTACCGCGCCCGCGACAAGGGCAAGGCGGACACCAAAGCCGCGCCCGCGGCAAAGCCGCAGTCCTACCTGGGCATTTTCATGGCCGAGGCATGGGCTGTCGATGACATAACCTTCACCGTTGACACCCAAAGGGCGCTTGTGATCCGCGAAAAACTCCGTGCGCGTGTTGATGACGTGCTTTCGAACAAGCGATCCGGCATCCTGGGCGAGACAAAAGACGGCAAGCTTGTTTTGAAAAAAACAGACCCGGCGAAAAAGCTGCTCATGAAAAAGCTCGAAAAGCTGGTAACAGACGAAAACCATGATCGTGACGAGCTTTACAGCGAGATAGTGAAATCAAACAAGCTCGCGCCCGCGCGCCTCAAGGACATCCAGCGCAGTTTTGCGCGCTCCTTCCAGTCAGAATCCCCGTCGGGCACCTGGATCGAGGACCAGGAGGGCGTCTGGTCGCAGAAGCAGTAAGGACCGGGCAATAATCAAATAAACATTATTGTGCAGTGCAGGGGCATGCCCTATAATTATATTTGAATTGCACTGGAGATACATGTGATTAAAAAACTTATAATCAAGAATTACCGGTCCATATACAATGCATCTGTATCATTTGAGAATTTTTCGTTGCTTATCGGATCAAATGGAAGCGGCAAAACAAACCTGTTGAAATTATTGCGGGACCTTTCTCAGAGGTTTACGATATCGCCTAGTACTGATTTTCCAACACACTACAATCACCAGACAGAAGTCCAGCTGATTGAGTTAACCACCGGAAATAATATCGGGTATGAAATAACCATTCATAAAAGCGCAGGAAAGATCATATATAAACACAGACCGGGGCCGGCAGCTGTTCCAAAAGAATTGAATAATGTACGCATTTTTTGTGTTGACCCAAGCATAGTAGGACGCGCGGAGAATTTATCGCCGAATCCCATTGTACAGGAAAATGGAACCGGAACAGTGCAAGTGTTGGATTCGCTGAAAACCGGCGACCGCGAAGAATTGTTCAACAACATCGAAAAGCTTCTCTGTGAATACATCCCCGAAATTGAAAAACTCAGCTTTGTTCCAGGTCCGCAATCAAAAAAGCTTCAAATAAGGGAGCGGCATATTCTCCGTCCCGTACCGGTTGAAGCGGTATCCGAGGGCACAAGACTTCTGATAGTCCTGCTGACAATAATGCATCAGGAAAATCCCCCATCCATCATCTGTATCGAAGACATCGACAAAGGCATGCATCCACGGCTGTTCCAGAAAGTCATAGAATTCTGTAAGGATGTCGCTGGAAAAAACGGCAAACCGCAAATAATTGCGACAACCCACAACCCGTATCTGGTTGACCAGTTCAAAGGGCAGGAATCTTCTGTGATCATCACCGAAAAAATCGACGGCAACACGTGTTTTTCGCTTCTTTCAGAAAGACTTTCCGGCGCTTCTTCTGATGAAGACCCCCTCGGCGAGCTTTGGTTTTCCGGAGCCATGGGCGGAACTCCATCAACATCGGGGTAAATATGTCATGGCTATATGTCATTTCCGAAGACGATATCGATGATTGTTATTTTCTTGGAATAACCCAGAAAATCAGCGGCCACTCATTCACTCTCATGCCACAAAGACTCCGTAAAAACGGCGGTATTTCGGCTGCTAAAAAAGCCTTTTATCGCGTTCAAACGCAGATCAAATGGATGAAACAGAAAGTCGAAGATTGCTTTTTTGTCATGGCAATTGACAACGACCGTGCCCCCGCACACCCGGAACATAGTCGCATCCCCGGGCTACCGCCTCAGGATCAGAAAAAAGAATGCAGATTCTGCGAACTCGAAAGAGAAGCCATGAGGAATCTCGGCCCACGGCGCACGGAATGGAATATCGGAGGCGCCATTGCAATACCGGTTCAAATGCTGGAGTCTTGGCTGCTCTTGTCTTTGGATTCATCACTGACTGACGACACATTGCCGATATTCCCCGATGGCTGCAAACAGCTCAAAGATCTTTTCAGGGATTTCTATAATCAATCAGGTCTTCCATCAAAAAAAGAATTCATTGAAAAATGCATTGATCAAACAAACATAGAGAACCTGCAATCACGCTCTGCTAGCTTCAAGCAGTTTGTCGATCAAATATATGAATGGAACCTGAATCCAAACCAACCGATCGACCCCGCTTATCGGTCATAACTACTCTTGAAAATATGTGTACCACGGCGGAGCCGCATACGGCGCACGCGCCACGTCTTCATCCAATTCCGGCAACACGTCCCTCATGCAGAATATGTACGCGCTCTTTTGCGCATTGTCCTTGCGATCCCACACGTATTTGCGTCCATAACGGTCCTTGCACATCAAACCGACCGTATCCTTGCCCCCTATGGTCCCCTTGCCATTGCCAGGCTTGCGAACAGGAGCTGCATTTGCCATGCAGCAGATAACAAAAGAAGAAACAAGTGAAAGGACAACCAGTTTTAATCGCATCGTCTTCCTCCCCGGATTTGATGCGTGTTAACAGTGGATGTCACATTGTGTCAAGAATCTTTACCGCGGCGCATAAAATGAAATATTTATTTGAATCAGCCCTTGCCGAGCCGCCGGGCGGATTGCTCAAGTTCAGAAATTTTTTGCGCCAGCTCCTGCTCACGCTGCCGCTCTTTTTGCACCAGCTCAGCGGGCGCCTTGGCTACAAAGCTCTCTTTCGCGAGCTTGCCCCTCACGTGCTTGAGATCGCTTTGAATCCTCTCGATCTCCTTGCAGATGCGCTTCGTTTCCTCTTCGGCGTTGACAAGCCCCTTGATGCTGATCCTGAGTTCCACCGGAGGCTGCGTGAGCGGCACCACCGAATCGCCGGAAGCAGCGGCCGACCCGTCCTCAACCTGAACAAGCTCCGAAATACCAGCAAGATCCCGGATCATGTGGCCATACGCCCTGACAAACACGCTGGCGGCAGATGATTTGCAAACATACTTCACCGGAAATGAATTTTTGGGCGCGATACTGTTCTCACCCCTGAAATTACGGACCGCATCTACAACCGTCCGGATGGCGCACACCGTCTTTTCGGCGTCCTGTTGGATCAGTTTGCCGTTTGAAGAAGGAAACGGTTGAAGCATGAGCGTGACAAGCCCGCCCGGACGCGCGGATTTCTTCCAGGGCAGAGACTGCCAGAGCTCTTCCGTCACGAAAGGCATGAACGGATGCAGCAGCCGCAACAGGGTTTCGATCACATGATGAAGCGTGATGACTGTTTCCTTGCGCTCCTCAACACCATCCTTGATCTGCAACTTGGAAAATTCAATGTACCAGTCACAAAGCTCATGCCAGGTGAACTCGTAAAGCGCCTGCGCCGAATCATTGAGTTCGAACCCTGCAAGACCCTTTTCAACCCTTGCAACAAGCGTCTGAAGCCGCGACAAAATCCACTTGTCGGGCTCCAAAAGCTCGACACGGTGATGCTGCAGCCAGGTGCCGGCCCCCTCGCGGGGCTCATCGGGACTGCCCGCCGCTTCATACTGCAGATGGAAGAACTTGACCGCATTCCAAAGCTTGTTGCAAAAAGCGCGGTATCCCTCGACCCGCTCGAGCGAAAGCTTGACGTCCCTGCCCTGCCCCGACATCGCCGAGAGCGTGAACCGGAGCGGATCGGCGCCATGCTTGTCGATCACCACCAGCGGATCGATCACATTGCCGCGCGACTTGGACATCTTCTCGCCTTTTTCGTCACGAACCATGGCGTGCAGGTAGACTTTTTTGAACGGCACCTCGCCCATGAAATGGATGCCCATCATGATCATCCGCGCGACCCAGAAAAAGATTATGTCAAAACCGGTTTCCATGATGGAGGTCGGATAAAAAGTCTTGAGCGCCTGGGTTTTTCCGGGCCAGCCAAGCGTCGAAAACGGCCACAGCCCCGAGCTGAACCAGGTATCAAGCACATCCTCGTCCTGCCGCATTTCGGCGCCGGGAGCGCCGCACTTCGGGCATTTGCCGGGCGCCGTGCGGGCCACGGCAACATCCTGGCATCTTCCGCAATACCAGGCCGGGATCTGATGCCCCCACCAGAGCTGCCGCGAGATGCACCAGTCGCGGATGTTCGTCATCCATTCGAAATAAACTTTTTCCCAGCTCTGCGGCGTGAAAACTATCCGGCCGTCCTGTACCGCCTTTATTGCGGGCCCGGCAAGAGGCTGGATTTTTACAAACCACTGTTTTGAAACCACGGGTTCAACCACACTTTCGCAACGCTGGCAGACCCCGACCTTGTGCTGATGATCCTCGGAGCGGACAAGAAGGCCGCCTTCCTTGAGATCCTGAAGCACTCGCTCCCGGGCGACCGTAAACCGGAGACCGCTGTACGGACCGCCGGCGGAGGTGATGCGCCCGTCCTTGCCCATTGCCGATACGATCGGAAGGCCGTGGCGTTTGCCGATCTCGTAATCATTGAAATCATGCGCCGGAGTGACCTTGAGGGCGCCGCTTCCGAACTCCTTGTCGACATATGCGTCGGCAATAAGCGGAATCAACCTGCCAAGAAGCGGGAGCTGGAGCTGTTTTCCGTGAAGATGGGTATAACGGCCGTCGTCGGGATGAACGGCAACCGCAGTATCGCCAAGCAGCGTCTCGGGGCGGGTGGTCGCGATCACAATCTGTTCTTCCGTGCCGTCCGGCCGCCGGAGCGTCTTACCGTCGTCACCCACCACCTTGTATACAATATGCCAGAAGTTGCCCTTGCGGTCCCTTGGAACAACCTCGAGATCAGAAAGCGCCGTCTGACAGCGGGTGCACCAGTTGATTATGCGTTCACCGCGATAGATGAGCCCTTCATCGTACAGTCTGACAAAAACCTCGCGCACGGCCGCCGAAAGACCGTCGTCCATCGTAAAACGCTCGCGCTTCCAGTCAAGTGACGAGCCCATCCGCCTGAGCTGTTCCTTGATTTTTCCGCCGTGCTCGTCCTTCCACTTCCAGGTGCGCTCGACAAAAGCCTCGCGCCCTATGTCGTGGCGCGAGAGCGGCTGACCGGATGAGTTTTTGCCCTCTTGGGCCAGTGCTTTTTCGACCTGGATCTGCGTTGCAATCCCGGCATGATCCGTACCCGGAAGCCAGAGCGTATTGTCACCCTTCATCCGGCGCCAGCGGACCAGGATGTCCTGGATGGTATTGGTAAGCGCATGTCCCATATGGAGCACGCCTGTGATATTCGGCGGCGGTATCACGATACAAAACGGGTCCTGTCCCGGAATACATGCGTCCTTTGCATCAAAACAGCCGTTTTCTTCCCAAAATCTGTAGATCCCGCTCTCAAAGGTTTCGGGCTCGAAAGACCTGCCCAGCGGATGCGGTTTGAATTGCTGCTCTTTGCTCATAAGATAACAATAAGATTAGCATGACGCATGACGCATGCGCCAGATGCTATTTGACATTTCTGACGGGAACACCGGTCACTTTTACAAAAAGAAGAAGAAGCAGGAAGAAACCCCACGACGCGACAACCGCGCACATGGCGGCGCCGTCAAGCCCCCCCTTCCATACCGCAAGCGCATAGATAAAAATGCAGAAAAACGCCCACGGGATGTAAATCCTGAAAAAGAGCCCGACAATCCAGCCCCGGAGCACCAGCCAGGAACTGGCGATATACGTCGATGCAATGATGACTCCGCCGCCCGTGAGCCAGCAAAGCCAGTTGTACATCAAGGCGCGTTCGGCATCATTCCATCGTCCGTGCGAAAAAAGCGAGATTATCCACGGCCCGAGCGCCACCAACACCCCGGCCTGCAGCAGACAGACGCCAAAAAGCCCGAAACTCAGGCGTTTGACCTCTGATGCCTCGCCGTCAGCAACCTCGGGTCGGCGGCCGATCCAGATCGAAAACAGATTGGCCAGCGCGGACGGGAGAGCGAATGAGAAACCCGCGATCTTGTGTGCGGCCGCATAGAGCCCTGCCTCACGGGCCGGAATTCCGAAAACCCCGATGAAAAAAAGATCCATCGTCTGCACCCAGTTTGCAATCACGCCTGAAAAATGGCTCCAGACGGAAAAAGTGCGCACGGCCTCTGATATGGTGGCGATTGGCGACGGCCCCGTCCGGCCCCGCAGGTCGTCCCGAAGCGCGCCGAAGGACTGAAGCACCAAGCACGCGCGCCACCACGAAATGAGCGCCGTCGAAAGCGCCGAGAAAGCGGCAACAAGCGCGATCGGCATGATGAGCGCCGGGCCGGCCGGAACCAGCACCGCAACCGCCGCCGTACCGGCCAGCAGCACGAGTTTTTGATAAAATGTTATGGCACCAAGCTCCCGCAGCCTGAGGCTCAGCCTCAGAAACTCGCGGTCAGGCCCGGCGATCTGCGGCGCCAGCGCGAGCGAAAAAGCCCAGATGAGCGTCCAGAACCGCGCATCGCGACCGGCCTCACCGGGAAAGAACATCGCCGCACCGGCGGCAATCGCAAGAGCCGCCTCAGCCTTGGCCCAGCCAAACAGCCTGAACGCGCGTACGCGCGCGGCAAGTTCTCCGGTTCCGGAGAGCTTCCACTTTCCGTAGTCGCGGTAGATCACGGCCTCAGGCGAAAGAAAAAAGAACAGCACCGGCGCCACGGTGGCCTGCGCGATCGCAAGCCGCGAAAATATTTCCGGAGGGATGACCCAGAGAACGATCATGGTGGTGAGCGCGTCGGCAAATCTGGTGACGGCATGTTCAAGCGTATTCCAGAAACCATGGCCGAGCCACGCGCCACGTCCGGCGGTCATGGCAAAAGATCCTTGAGGCCTTCAGCAAGTTCAACGCCGGGCTGCCAGTCAAGCAGGCTCCTGGCGCGCTCTATCGACGCAAGAGAGTGCGGCACATCGCCTTCGCGCGCGGGAGCATCCTCCAAACGGGGGCGCAGACCGCGGACTTCGGACATCCTGATTGCAAGATCGCGGATCGTAATGCCCCGGCCCGATCCGATATTGACCGCCTTTGCATCACACGCATCAAATGCAAGCGATGCCGAACGGACGAGCGCGGCGCATACGTCGCGCACCGACACGAAATCACGGGTCTGACCGCCGCCGCCGTTCAGTTTCAGCGCCTGGCCGCAGCGGAGTGCCTCCGAAAAAATCGAGATCACGCCCGAATACGGCGACAGCGGGTCCTGCCCGTGTCCGTACACGTTGAAAAATCTAAACACCACCGCCGGAAGCCCCTTGCTTTCGTGGAACAGGCGGATTGCGTGCTCTGCCGCAAGTTTTTGCGCTCCATAAAAAGAACGCGGCACATCAGGCATACAGGCTTCCTGAACAGGTTCGCCCGCGCGTCCGAGTGTCCCATACACCACGCTTGATCCGCTGAACACCACGCGTAGCGGCGTGCCGCAACGGGTGCCCTCGGCATGGGCGGCCTCAAGCACTCCGATCGTACCTGCCACGTTGGTCGAATAACTTTCGGACGGCTTTTCCTGGCAGAGCGGAACGCTCACAAGAGCCGCGAGATGAAATACCGTATCCACTCCGCGCATGACGCGTGAGAGCGCGCCCGCGTCGCGGATGTCGCCCCGATGATATTCAACACCCTGCACTCTCTGGCGAGGCTCCAGAACATCAAGCACCCGGACATTTTCATGTCCCGCCTGCACAAGCGCACGACATAAATGCGTCCCGATAAACCCGCTGCCTCCAGTGACAAGCATGAAAGCAGATTACCACGCAAAAAGGTGTCCGCCAACTTTTCGCATATGCATGGTGTCACGGGGCGAGTCATGTTAAACAGGCATCAATGCTGATCTCCATCGTGTTGCCGGTCCATAACGGCCAAAAGCATCTCGAAGATTCGGTGCGGAGCTGTCTTGCACAAACATACAAGCACTGGGAGCTGATCATCGTGGACGATGCCTCGACCGACGGCACACCCGCTCTTGCCGCAAGACTTGCCGCAGAAGACACCCTGGGGCGCATCAGGGTAATCCGAAGCGGCACCAACCGCCGCCTGCCGGCCTCCCTCAATGAAGGCTTCCGGCATGCGCAAGGCGCGCTGCTGACCTGGACCTCGGACGACAACAGGTATCTTCCGGATGCGCTGGAAAAAATGCACTCCGCGCTCGTCGCAACGGCTGCGGATCTGGTTTATGCCGATTACAAGCTGATTGACGGCGAGGGCCGCGAACTCGATCCCCGGGTGGGCGTCCACCAGCCGCAGGCGCTCTGGGCGTCGAACTGCGTGGGCTGCTGTTTTTTATATAAACGAAGTGTACATGACCGGCTGGGCGGATACGCGGAGGACCTTTTTCTCGGCGAGGACTACGACTTCTGGCTCCGGGCGGCGTCCGCCGGCATGAAGCTTGAGCCGCTGCACACCGTGCTTTATGAGTACCGCATGCATGGCGCATCGCTCACCGCTACGCATAGTTCGCGCACGGGCGCGGTTGCAGATGCGGCACTTGCCCGGTGCCTGCCGCAGCTCGGGCGCTGGATGAACAGGCGCGGTCGCGTCGAGGCCGGCATGCGTCTTCTTGCGGGCGCTCTTTCGAGGCGCGAGTTCCTGCGTGCAGCGCGGTTTTTTGCATATTCACTCCGGCAGTCGCCGCTCGGAATGCTTGGTATTGGACTGCGCAAATGCATGAAAGCAGTCGCAGCGCCACGCACGTAAAACAATTATCCGACAACCGATCAACATATGTTACAATTGACTCATGCGGATCGGGCTCCGTCAGAGAGGACAGATAAGTGTCCTCATCGGGCTGATGATGATGACATTTATCGTGTTCTTTGCCTTTGTCATAAACATCGGCATGCTCGTCAATGCCAAGATCAATCTTCAGAACGCCGCCGACCTTGCCGCCTACGCCGGCGCCGCCGTGCAGGCCCGGCAGCTCAATCACATCTCATTTCTCAATTACGAAATGCGCCGGCAGTACAAAAAGTTCCTGTTCCGCTACTACGTCCTTGGCGGAATGGCACAAAAATCCTTCCGGACAACGAGCGGTCCGCGCCTGTGGTCACCGGACAATCTGCCGGCCAATGATTTCGGCAAACCGGCGGTATGCGTGATATTCAATGCAAGTGACAACTACTGCCATAGTGTAAGCCTTAAAAAAATCAACATCCCCCCCGAAACCGTACTCGACGCAATCAACAATACACTGCGCACGCAGATGCAAGCCCTTGAAATGATCCGCCAGAAAAGCTGCAAAACCATCGGAATCCTGAACATGCAGCTTCTGATTTTCTGGCTTTTCAACACCGAAGACACCCTCGATGGGGTTTCGGCATCAATGTCCGCAAGTCCGGAAATAAAAAAACAGCTGGCAAAAATTGCAGGATGGGCCCACGGTCTCGGACTTTTTCCGCGCGAATGGATTCTCAAAAAACGAATCGACGCGCTTCAGTACTATGTAAATCTCGAACCCATGACCGGCGTCAATGCCGAAACCGCAAACAGCCTTTCAGCCTCGGTCGATCCCGCGCGCCGCGAACGCACGATCCTTGCCTTCAAGTCCGCCTATAATACGCTTGGGGCACATACTTTCAGTGACACCGAAAGCATCGTGATGGACGAACTTCTGCCTCATGGCGCCGACGGGGCCAATTTGCTTCTACTCAAGCCGCTCAAAGCGGACCTTGCCGCATTTGCAGTGGATACAGGCATCGGACTGCCCGATTCTTCATCACCAGCCGCAAGCGACTGTCAGTCCGTTCCAATAAAGCTGTCCGCACCCAATGTCCCGCTTGGCGTCGTGAAGGACCCGTCCATCCTCACCTATTACGCGATCAGGCTGCAGGCCAAAGCCAAAGTGCTTTTTTCGCCGTTTGGCGATATCAACCTCAAAGCATATGCAGCCGCCCAGCCTTTCGGGAGCCGGATCGGTCCGCCCCTTGATCCCTCGAATTTTTACCGTACGATTGACGACGTCCCAACTCCTGGCGGCCCTGTGGCCGGCAGGATCAATCTTCCAAATCTTGCCGTTAAAAAGGGCGACAGCACGGCAAAGGGCAAGGGCTGGGACGACCAGGGCGTGATAAGCAAGATGTTCCAGGCCGCATTCCCGAGCGGGATACAAGCCATTGGCGGACAGGACCTCCTGGCGGCTTACAATATCGCAATGATGCCAAACCCCGCCGAGGCGGGCCTTTACAACATTATCAATGACCTCGGTAACGACTACATGGTCAAATATTTTGACGAAACCGGAAAATACGCGTTCTGGGCGCCGGTATTTCCAGTCGATAAAAAAGGCCAGGGCGGCGATGTCCAGAATGAAATCAACGAAATCGTAAACGAAATTACGATGCCAGGCACGGCCGGCCAAGCGTCCGGTTTCAGCGCGACAATGAAAGAAGCCCTGAAGGTCGGCCTCACCAAGTACTTTGGCAAGCTCCGGGAAGGAAAAGGAGAGCTTGGCGAAGGTTATAACATCGCAGTGCTGCAGGACCCCATGCAGAAAGACAAAAGCGGCAAACTGGTAAGCGTACCCGAAGCCACCATCACTGATCCGAAGCTGATCAAAACCTCATGGAACATGGCAAAAAGACAGGAAATTCGGGAACAAGGCCGCGTGGGGTACAGCGTCAAGTTCATCTCCTTCGCCTCACTCCTTGGCAAAACCGGAATTACCTCAAACGGCACTGACGCGTGGCGCAATTTCTTCTCGGTCAACGATCCCGATGACGAAGATGTCATGAACAATATCACGCACTAAACGCCTGTTTGTGCTTGCATCCCAAGCCCAGTTGGTGCATTGAACAATTCTTATCAATAGGAGTTGAAGCCATGGCAAAGAAAAAACCCGCTAAAAGAAAAACTGTTGCAAAAAAGAAGGCGAAAAAACCCGCCAGAAAAATTGCAAAAAAAGCAAAAAAGACGGCCAGAAAACCGGCAGGAAAAACCCGCAGAAAATCAGCCGCAAAACCGGTCCGCAAGGCGGCAGCGCCCAAGAAACCGGCTCCAGTGCTGCAACAGCCGACCGATCAGCCATCCGCTGAACGGCATGTTGGCGCGGCATTAAGCAGCTTTGCCGGAGGATTTGCGGGCGGCATGGCCAGCACTTCGCTCGGCAATCCGTTTGCCGCCTCAGGCGACGGCGAGCCGCTCAACGAAGATAATGATTCTTCCGAGGAAGAATAATCCCGCCCGCCCCCAACGGTGAGGCATGGAAATACGCGACGTCATACACGGCTCGATTGTCATCGACAAGGACGAGCTTCCGGTCATCGATTCAAGATTCTTCCAGCGGCTGAGGCACATCCGGCAGCTCGGATTTGCCGAACACTCGTTTCCGGGAGCCACGCACAACCGCTACACGCACAGCCTGGGGGCAATGGCCGCGGCCACGCATGCGTTTGACACCATCTTCCGCGGTCCTCATTCAAAAAGCGATCCGGGAATCCCGGGCAGGCTGCCGCTTCCGGACATGGCACCAAAGGCCTTCGGCAGGTTCAGGGCGGCAATCCGGCTCGCGGCGCTTCTACACGATATCGGACACGGACCGCTTTCACACACGACAGAGGCCGCGATGCCCGACGCCAGCAAACTCTGGCCCGACGGCGGCGCCAGACATGACAAACGCCGGGCCACGCACGAAGACTACACGCTCAAGATCATCCTTGATTCGCCCCTCACGCCATTGATCGAAAATGCGGGCGCCCCGTACGGCATGAGAGCCACGCATGTAGCGGCCCTCATCGACAAATTCACCCCGTCCGGCGATGATTTTTTTATTGAACATATTGAGGGCGCCAGGACCGACTTCAGGCCGCTCCTCGGTCAGCTCATCTCAAGCGAACTTGACGCCGACCGGATGGACTACCTCCGGCGCGACAGCCTGCATGCGGGCGTGAGCTACGGAGAGTTTGATTTCGACTGGATCACGGCCAATCTCACCTCGCACATCAAGGACGGCAGATGTTTTCTTTCACTTCAGCACCGGGCGCTTTATTCATTCGAGGATTTTTTGATCTCGCGCTTCCACATGTTCCTCATGGTCTATTTCCATTACAAGAGCGTGATTTTTGATTCCATGCTGATGAAATATCTTGCGAGCCCCGATTGCGGATACCGGCTTCCGGCCGATATCGAGCAGTACTGCGATTGCACCGACACGCAGCTCTATTCGCACCTTTTGGGCTCAAAAAACGAGTGGGCCATGCGCACCTCGGGCAAGCGTCCCTATAAAATGCTTGTAGAGCTTCATAGCGGCATCCCGGCCACGAAGACGGCAGCGGACGAACAAAAACATCTGCTTGAAGGGCTCCGGCGCGAGCTCGATTCGCGCGCCATACCCTATCTCTCCGCCACTTCCACCGGCCAGCTTTCCAAATATTTTTCGAGACCGGGCGATCCCATTTTTGTGCGCTACGACAACCATTACAGCGAGCCCGAGCATTTCCCGCTCGAAAAATGTACCGACCTGTTTGAACGTTACAGCGAAAAACGTCACATCGAACGGCTTTATGTCGCGCCCGAACACCTGGGCGCGTGCCAGAACCTGGGCAAAGGCCTGCATGTGAGGCTTGAGTAGCGTTTCAACCTGAAAAATTCAATTTTCAAAGTTCAGCAACACCAGCCGTTTGCCGGTGCCGAAGGGTTTTGCAACCGGTGTTCCGTTCAACAACATTTCAAATCTGTAATCTTCAAGCGTCACGTGGCCCCCCACGTACCCGGAATGAGCGTCGGAATTATAAGGATGACCGAACTGGGGCGCCGGATAAAAATTGTCGACAATGAAGAACATTCCGGCAAACTCTTCAAACAGCTTCTTCGTCTCCGCAAAAGCGGCACCGACGCGCTCCAGTGAGAGCATTTTATTGCGCGTGATCGAGTCGGCCTGATAAAAGTAGATGGCTTTCAACGGCAGATGGACAAGAAGCGGATCAGACGAATGCCTGAAGTGCATCATGACCGCGTCACGTGTGGCCAGCGCATGACAGCCCCGATAGCCGTCGTAGCTTCCGAAGAACCCGCCGACTATTGTGATCTCGCCGGTCATGACAGGAAGATTATGTTCGCCGCCCTCCGAAAAAAGCTCGTAATCGGGAGCGCGGTCCGCCGTGTACCACATTTTGTATCCGCGCTCAGTCTGGTCATTAACAAGAAACACGATCTGCCTGCCCGCCGCCCTGAATTCCCTGATCGTGCTGTCGATGCCGTCCTTCGCAATAGCGCTTTCATCAAAATCCCTTGAGGCATGCACGACTACAAGAGGATTACGGGAGAGCACCGCGGGAACATGATTTTTTACATGCCGCGGAACCAGAGCCGGTGAAGCCGCATAAATGCCGCCCGCAAGCATTGCCTGGCTCAGTAAAACAATCTTATAGAAAAATTTCATCATTAAGTAAACGCAAGCTGTTGCCAGCCCGCGCTCCTGTTAGAACCGGACTTGCGCAATTTACGCATCCGGCTCCTCGGTTTGTGTTTTAACTTAGTACCAAGTCCATTGGTGATATCCAATAGTG
>Ga0208375_1002100_pt1 | contig 19674 bp, 18 predicted proteins | sample RifOxyD1_FD_184038 | JGI IMG/M metagenome (GOLD analysis project Ga0208375, IMG submission 184038) | Soil microbial communities from Rifle, Colorado - Rifle Oxygen_injection D1 (SPAdes) | ecosystem: Environmental > Terrestrial > Deep subsurface > Rock core/Sediment | place: Rifle, Colorado... | reverse complement strand
GGTCAAGAGGGAAGTGACGAGCGTCCTGGTTTCCGAAGACTCGATTGCCGATTTTTCGATGCAATTTAAAATTCCCGGGACTCTTGAGGTGGCCGTGATTGAGAAGACGCCCAAATTTGCCCTCAGGGATTTAAACTCGGGTTTTTTTGCCCTGGTCGACAAGGAAGGCAAGGTGCTCAAGATTGTCGAAGAAAGCTCTCTGCCGTCGGTAACCGTTGACGGGGAGCTTCCCGATGTCGGGGAGAAGGTCAAAGAAGAATATTTCTTTGCCTTAGATCTTCTCTACAACGTTTTTGCCTCTTACGCGGCCGTCGCGGGCAGGATTGAAGACAGCAGTCTAGTCGTCAATTTACCCGACGGCTACAAAGTCGTTTTCCCTTTAGCCGGAGACAGAGACGTTCTACTTGGTGCTTTGAGATTGCTCATTGGGCGGTTGAACGAGGGAGGCAAAGACTCTAAAATCAATGGAGGGATTAGCGAGATTGATTTGCGTTTCAAAAATCCCGTGCTAAAGTAAAAAACAAAAATGGCCAAAAGCAAAATTATTGCCGGCATTGAGCTGGGCTCCTCCAAAATTGCCACCTTGGTTTCTCAGGTAACCGTCGATCCGGCCACTTACGAAACCGGCATCAGCGTGGTTGGGGTTTCGGCCGTGCCCTCCAGAGGCATCAGGAAGGGGCAGATCGTCGACATTGAAGAGACGGTCGAAGCGGTCGTTGCTTCGGTTGAAGCGGCGGAGAGAATGGCGGGGTATAACATCGACAAGGCCTTTGTGGCCATCGGCGGCGCCCATCTTCACTCCCAAAACTCGCACGGGGTGGTCGCCGTTTCCGACCCCGACGGCGAAATTTCGATTGACGACGTGACCAGGGTGATCGAGGCTGCCTCGGCCGTTTCCTTACCGGCCTCGCGTCAAGTTATCCACGTCATTCCCAGGGAATTCATCGTCGACGGTGAAGCCGGAGTCAAGGACCCGATTGGCATGAGCGGGGTCAGACTCGAAGTCGAAACCCACATCATTACGGCCGCCGCCGCCGCCATCAAAAACTTGACCAAAGCTTTAAACGAAGTAGGCGTTTCGGTCGAAGATTTGGTTTTTAGCGGACTCTCCTCGGCCAACGCCGTTCTTTCCTCAACCGAAAAAGAGTTGGGCTGTGCGGTCATCGACATCGGCGGGGGGACGACGTCGATCGCCGTTTTTATCGAAGGGGGACTGGCCTATTCGGGCGTGATTCCCGTTGGCGCCCGGAACGTCACCAACGACCTGGCCATTGGCCTGAGGGTTTCTTTGGAATCGGCCGAAGAGATAAAAATTGCCCTTTCGACTGATTCGGCCAAGAAAAAAGAGGGGGAGGCAAGCGATACACTCGATATCATTGACACGGGTTCGTCAGAGTCCAAAAAGGTTTCCAAAAAAACCCTGACCGAAGGAATCATCAGGCCAAGGCTAAACGAAATCTTTACCATGGTCAGAATTGAGCTCGAAAAAGCGGGGATTGCCAACAGAATTCCGTCGGGCGTCATCATTACCGGCGGAGGAGCCGAAACGGTGGGGGCCAGCGACTCGGCCAAACGGATGCTTTCGCTGCCGGTAAGAATCGGCAGACCCAAGGGGATAAGCGGCCTAATTGACGATATCGTCAATCCCGCCTTTGCCACACCGGTGGGGCTGCTTTTTTACGGGGCAACCCTGGGAATTCCCGAGGGAGAAGGGACTTTTTCAAAAAACATTAAAGCCACTTCTGCCGGGATTGCCGGAAAATTAATCGAAACTATCAAAAATCTTCTGCCCTAAAAAAGGGGACTTGCCAAACTAACTTGCCCGCGTTAAAATCCCCCTACAGAAGCTTATATGGCACTGGTTAAACCCGATTCCGCTAGAATTGCCAAGATAAAGGTCATTGGCGTCGGTGGCGGTGGAGGCAACGCGGTTTCCTCGATGGTCGAAGGAAACAACATCACCGGCGTCGAGTTCATCGCAGTCAACACCGACTCCCAGGTACTTCTTGCCAACAAAGCCCCGACCAAACTTCAGATTGGAGAAAAAATTACCAAGGGCTTGGGCGTGGGCGGAAATCCGGAATTGGGAACCCAAGCGGCGGAAGAATCCGTCGAAAAACTAAAAGAAGTCTTGATTGATTCCGACATGGTTTTTATTACGGCCGGAATGGGCGGAGGAACGGGGACGGGGGCTTCTCCGATTATTGCCAAGTTGGCCAAAGAGGCGGGGGCTTTGACCGTGGCCATTATCACCAGACCGTTTGCCTTTGAAGGAACCAGAAGAATGGTTATTGCCGACGATGGCATCGAGAAACTAAGGGGAGAAGTCGATACTCTCATCGTCATCCCCAACCAGAGACTAATGGACGTCATCGACAGGAAAATGACTCTGTTGGAGGCGTTTAGGGTGGTCGATTCGGTTTTGGGACAGGCCGTGGGCGGAATCGCCGACATTATTACCACGGCGGGCCTGGTCAACGTTGACTTTGCGGACGTCAAGGTCATCATGCAGGATTCGGGAACGGCCCTGCTTGGTATCGGTACCGGGGTGGGAGAGAATCGAGCCCAGATGGCGGCCCGCTCCGCCGTTTCTTCGCCGCTTCTCGACCTTTCTATCGAAGGCGCCAGAGGGGTTCTCTTTAACATTTCGGGAGGGAGCGATTTGACCATGTTTGAGGTGGATGAGGCGGCCAGGATAATTTCTTCCTCGGCTGACCCGGACGCCAACATTATTTTTGGGGCGGTCGTTAAAGACGAGCTGATCGACCAAGTCAGGATAACGGTCATTGCCACCGGCTTTGACGAAACCAGGTCCAAACTGGCATCAATCGCCAGACCGGCGGTACCGCCCATTCAGGGCGTCATCGGTGAACCACCGCTCCAAAGGGACGAAGAGGACGAGGAGGAGGCAAGGGTCGAGACGCCCGGGGAAGAAGAAGTCCCCGAAGACGTTTTTGGAGAGAAATTCGAGATTCCCGCTTTCTTGAGGAAGCATTAGCCAAACAAGGCTTCAACTTTGTCTATTGAGTTGACCTAGTTTTAGAAGAAACTTCGTTGATTTATTCCTTTCTGATAAAATAGCAGCTATAACCATGCACTGTCCAGGCTGTGGCAATAAAAAAATAGAGATATTGGAAAAGGCCGAGACATATAAAATCTGTCGCTGTTTGCAGTGTGACCTGTTTTTTTCTGATGCGTCAGTGTTTCCAGATAGGAAATGGTACGAAAAAACACTCGGAGATAAAACAGCAATGGTTCGCCCACAGGTTTGGCTTAAATGGCAAGAACAAATATATAGCCAGTTGTTAAAGAGGAAGGGTTACGGAAGAATGCTTTTGGATGTAGGTTGCGGTGATGGAGAATTTATTAGAAGAGCCCAAGAAAAAGGGTATAAGGTTACAGGCATCGACTTTAACAAGATTTTGATTTCAAAGGTCAAAAGAATGGGTTTGGAGGTTTACAGTATGAGCTTAGAGCAGTTTGGAAAAAGATTTCCAAAGAGGACTTTCGACATAATTACTTTTTTTGAAGTTTTGGAACACACAGATAACCCAGGCCACTTTCTGACTTTAGTGGGGAGCATGCTAAAACCCGGCGGCAATATTGTTTTAAGTGTTCCCAACAGGGATAGATTTAGGTTCGGGTTCAATAAATATCCAAAATGGGACCGACCTCCACACCACTTTACTTGGTGGAGCGTGGATGTTCTGAAAAACTTCTTGAGGCTAAGAGGCTTTAAAATATTAGAATTTAGAGTGTTTCAAAAGACGATAAGGTTTAGATTTCAACAGGAAGGGGAGAGTAGAAATAAAGACTCTTTTTTTCTAACGCAACTCTCCCTTAGTAGAAAATTGAAATATCTCTTTTGGAGGAAAATCGTAAGCCTTATTATTTTTAAAGTGTTTAAGAAAAAGACAGTTGAAATGAGGGTAAAGACGAAAGGTCCCTATTTGTATGCACATGCTGTGTATCTGAAGTAAGTTCTTACGCTATCCATCAGGCGGAGCCACGGTTTTTAGCCTCGGGTGATATACTTCAAGTATGAAAATATCTGATGTCTACCAAAAACTTAGCGTTCCTCCAAATCTCCAGGAACACATGCTAAAAGTCTGTGGTGTTGTCACATTCATAGAAGGGTATTGGATAGGCGGTGAGGAGATAGACTGGAATTTTATAAAGAAAGCGGCATTACTTCACGACGTGGGCAACATAGTGAGATTCGATTTTGATAACCACCCAGAGTTTTTAAGAGACGAGCAATCGAGGGTAGGCTATTGGAGAGACGTTCAGAAGCAGATGGTTGAGAAATATAGTAAAGATGACCATGCAGCAACAAAAAAAATTCTTCAAGAGGTAGGGGTTGATGAAAAGCTAATCGAGATTATTTGGGAAATGAGATTTGGTAAATCTGTTGCTACCAGGGATTCCAATAACTGGCCACTAAAAATTATCCTTTATGCCGACCTGCGAACTTTGCCTCTAGGTATAGGGACATTGGAAGAGCGTCTTCACGATGTTCGGCAAAGACTGTCCAAATACTCTACAAGAGCTGATTTTAAAGATTTAGTTAATGCGTGTAGAGATATCGAAAAACAAATACAACAAAAAGTTAATATACCCCTTGAGCAAATAAGCGACGAAACCCTAGAGATAGACAGCCAAGTATCGTTAGAAACAGAAATATAATAGGTTCTGACATTGCGGTTCGACAGGCTCACCGTCAACGATCCATTAGGTGGAGCGAGGAGGCTTATGAGTCTGTTTGATTGACAGGATTTAAAAATGTTTGTTATAATATCGCAAATGGGCGATCCCGAAAGAAGAACAAACCCATTTGTTCGTAACCGCGAAATACTTGTTCAAGTTATTCACCAAATAGGCAATGAAGGGTTTACAGCAGAAGAATTGATAGACTCATGGAGTAAGCTTCCGGATGTAGGGATTCCTTTAATTGATGGGGGGCAATCCGTCCCGGAATATTTAGATGAGCTTACTCTCTTGCGTGTTTTGCGTAGAGAACGCGGCAAATTCTTCTTAGCCGATTATTACCCTAAAGAGGTATACCGTGATGTCTCCCGAGAGGTGGAGTTTACGTTGTCCACAACTTCTGGGGTGCCCGTTGACAAAATGTACAGAATTATGTATCATGGTTCATGACCAAAATACTTCCAATCACCAAAGCTAGGGAAAAGCTTCCCGAAATAGTAGACGATGCGAATAGACTTTTCAGGAAATATGTAATTACAGTCAATGGTGTACCACAAGCAGTAATTATGTCGCACGAAGAGCATGAATCCATTATGGAAACCCTGGATATTCTTTCTGAACATGGGGTTCTTGATGAAATTAAAAAGTCTGAAAAAGAGTTAAAACAGGGGAAATATGTCACTTTGGAGGAATTGAAAGACGAGCTGGGAATTGCCGCATGACAAATGTATGAGTTAAGAATTCCCCAAAGGCTTAAAAAGTTTATTAAAACTCTCCCGGAAAAATATAGACATTCCGCAGTTTCCGCCCTCGATGATATAAAGTCAGACCCAAGTTTGGGTAAGCCCCTAAGAAGAGAACTAAAAGGGTTTTATTCGTATCAGTTTGGTGCTTATAGGTTTGTCTATAAGTTTGATAAAAAAAGCAAGGTGGTGGAAGTAGTTAAGTTGAATCACAGGAGATTAGTTTATAACTAGAGGGAGTATTTTCCTACACAATCTCTTCCATCTTGTATATAATTGACTTCAAGATGGCGAAAAAAGCATACTTTGAACCCCCTGACGTCAAGGTCGACTTCCCGGCCCTCGAGAGAACCCTACTTGAGTATTGGTATCAAAAGGGGATTGTCAAAAAGTATTTAGAGAAGAACAAAAACTCCAAGAAATATTTCTCGTTTTTAGACGGTCCGATTACCGCCAATAATCCGATGGGCATCCACCACGCTTGGGGAAGAACTTATAAAGACCTCTGGCAAAGGTTTAAAAATATGCAGGGGTTTAAACAAAGGTTCCAGAACGGATTTGATTGCCAGGGTCTTTGGGTTGAGGTCGAAGTCGAAAAAGAATTGGGTTTAAAAAGCAAGAAGGATATTGAGAACCTGGTCGAAGGAAACCTGAAAGAATCAATCGCCAAGTTTATCGAGCTCTGTAAAGGGCGGGTCAGGCGCTTTGCCGGCATTCAGACGGAACAATCTAAACGTTTGGGTTACTTTATGGACTGGGACCACTCTTATTTTACCCTCTCCGACGAAAACAACTACATGATTTGGCATTTCCTTAAAAAGTGTCATGAGAAGGGTCTTATTTATAAAGGACATGATTCCGTTCCCTGGTGCCCAAGATGCGGAACCGCCATTTCCCAACACGAGATGCTGACCGAGGATTATAAAGAAGCGACCCACGACTCCGTCTATGTTCAGTACCCGATTGTCGGAAGAAAAAATGAGTATCTTCTTGTTTGGACCACCACTCCCTGGACGCTGCCGGGAAACGTCGCCGTCGCCATCGCCTCTGACCGGGATTATGTGGTCGCCGGAGGTCAAGTAAAAGGAAACACTTACTATTTAAATGAATATGCGGCCAAAAGGCTTAATCTCAAGATTGAAAAAAAGATAAAGGGAAAAGAACTCGTAGGATTGAAGTACATATCTCCCTTCGACGGGCTTTCCGGGATTAAAAAAGCTTTGGGAAAGTACGAACACGAGGTCGTGGCCACGGATGAGAAGATTTTGCCCGTTTCGGAAGAGGAGGGGACAGGCCTGGTCCACGTTGCTCCCGGGGCCGGCAGTGAAGACTACAAATTGGGCAAGAAATTAGACCTCCCGGTCATTGAGCTTGTCGACGAGGAAGCGGCTTACATTTCCGATTTGGGCGAATTTTCGGGTAAAAATGCCAAAAAGCACCCCGAGATAATTCTCGATTACCTCAAGGAAAATCCAGAGTACCTTTTTGATATTGTCCCCTACACTCACCGCTACCCCGCCTGCTGGCGCTGCAAAACCGAACTGGTCTGGAGAGTGGTCGACGAATGGTATATCGCCATGGAGCCATTGAGAGAGCCTTTAAAGAAAGTTACCCAAAAAATTAACTGGCTTCCCAAGTTCGGTTTGAAAAGAGAGATCGACTGGCTGGATAATATGCACGACTGGCTCATTTCCAAAAAAAGGTATTGGGGTCTGGCCCTGCCCATTTGGGAATGTTCCCAATGCGGCCATTTTGAGGTCATCGGGAGCAAAGACGAATTGAGAGAGAAGGCGTTAGAAGGGTGGGAGAAATTCGATGGGAATTCACCCCACCGGCCCTGGGTCGATGAGGTAAAAATTAAGTGCGAAAAATGCGGGAAGAAAATGCAGAGAATTCCAGATGTCGGCAATCCTTGGCTTGACGCAGGAATAGTCCCTTTTTCGACAGTATCGACCGATAATAAAAGCGAACCTCTTTACTGGAAGGATAAGGGTGAGTGGGAAAAATGGTATCCCGCCGACTTTATCACCGAGAGCTTTCCCGGACAGTTCAAAAACTGGTTTTATTCGCTTTTGGCCATGAGTACCGTTTTGGAAAACTCGGAACCTTTTAAAACCGTCCTGGGTTTTGCCACTCTCTTGGGCGAAGACGGCCGGCCGATGCATAAGTCCTGGGGCAATTCAATCGAATTTAACGAAGGCGCCGATAAAATCGGGGTCGACGTCATGCGCTGGATGTACGTCAGGCAGGACCCATCCCTAAATCTGCTTTTCGGCTATAAAGTTGCCGATGAGACCAGAAGGAAGTTCCACTTAAAACTCTGGAACGTCTATAACTTCTTTGTCACTTACGCCAACCTTGACGGCTGGAAGCCTCAGGATGGATTTAAACTTGACGACTTGAAGCTGACGCCCCTTGACCACTGGATACTCTCAAGACTGAACGGGACCATCAAGGAAGTTACCGATTTTCTAGAGAAATATGATGCCTATTCGGCCAGCGCAGAAATAGAGTCCTTTGTTGACGACTTGTCTCTTTGGTACATAAGACGAAGTAGGGATAGAGTCGGGCCAGGAGCAGAAAACGAAAAGGACAAAAACATTTTTTATGGTGTTACTTACTTTGTCTTAACCAGTTTCTCAAGGCTTCTTGCTCCTTTTAATCCGTTTATGGCGGAGGAGATCTATCGAAACTTGACCAAAGAAGAGTCGGTTCACCTCTCCGATTGGCCTGACTACCCGGATAAGGTCGATACGAAGCTTGTTGCCGAAATGGCTCGAATTAGGCAGGTCGTTGAAAAGGCCCATGCCGAGAGGAAAGAAAAGAAAATTCCGGTCAGGCAACCTCTGTCCTTATACCAGACCACGGCCCAGAAGCCGGTGAACGACCTTGAGGTTTATGTCAAGGATGAAATAAACGTTAAGGCAGTCGCCTGGGCAACCAAGAAAGACGAACTCGATACCAAAATTACTCCGGAATTGGAAGAAGAAGCAAAGGCAAGGGAGCTGATTAGGAAAATTCAGGAAGAAAGAAGAAATTTGGGTATGAATCTTACCCAGAGGATTTCTGTCTCCAGCCCTTGGTTGCCGATGGACACAAAACTTGTTCAAAGGATTAAAATTAAGACCTTGGCCGAAAATCTGGCAAAGGGCGAGTTTAAGCTAACTCCTCTTTAATGCAAAAAATCACGTCTCGTATCGGGGTAGATGGGCCTTTTTTCTTGGGAATAGGCTTTCTGGTTCTTTTAAGCATCATCGTTCTTGGCTCGATCGCACCCTTTCTTTTTCCTCTTTATTTTTTTTACCTGATTTTGGCCTTCCTGGTTTTTTTCCTTCTTTTTCAGGTAGATTTTGAGATAGTCTCGCTTTTTTCGAAGCATTTTTACATTGGTTCCATCGTCTTTCTTCTTTTGCCGCTACTCATCGGTCAAATCACCAGGGGAGCGATAAGATGGATCCCCCTGGGGCCTTTAACAATTCAGCCCGCCGAAATCGTCCGGCCTTTCTTGCTGGTTTTTTTCGCCAATTACATTATCAATACCGAGCTAAATCTCAAAAGGTTCGTCAAAGCGATTTTGCTCCTGGCTTTGCCCACCTTTCTTATTTTGGTCCAGCCCTCGCTGGGCGTGGCCGTTTTAACCGTGGTGGGTTTTGTCGGGATACTTTTGGCGGCGGACATCAAAAAGAAATATTTTTTGTACGCGGTTTTGGCTTTTGTTGCCCTTTCCCCTCTTTTTTGGCAGATAATGCAGCCGTATCAAAGAGAAAGAATTCTGACTTTTGTTAACCCGGAGAGCGACCCTTACGGAGCCGGCTATAACGCCCTCCAATCGATGATTTCGGTTGGTTCGGGCAGGCTCTTGGGAAGGGGACTGGGGAAAGGGGTTCAGACCCAGCTCGCTTTCCTACCAGAAAAACACACCGATTTTATTTTTGCGGCCGTGGGCGAAGAACTCGGCTTCCTTGGGGCGGGCCTGCTTCTTCTCGGCGGATTTTTTATTTTATCCAGGCTCGTTTCAATCGTTGAGAATGCTTCCTCGCCCGCGGGGCGGGCCTACGTTTCGGGATTCTTCCTGACTCTTCTGGTTCAGACTTTTGTCCATGTCGGCATGAACGTTGGGCTTTTGCCGATTACCGGTGTTCCTTTTCCGCTTGTCTCGGCCGGAGGCAGCTCTCTTCTGGGGACATTTATCGGTCTTGGGATTGCTTTCGGGGCCAGAAAAAGGTTAAAATAGCCGTTGTGAAATACGCCGTCATTAAATATCAGGGTCACCAATACAAAGTTGCCGAAGGAGAGACAATTTTGGTTGATAAGCTTCTGGATAAAGCCGAACCCGAAGTGCTTCTTTTTGCCGATGAAGGTAAGGTCAAGGTAGGCAAACCGATATTAAAAGAAGCGAAAATAAAGATAAAGATCTTGGCCGACGAGGAAAAAGGCGAGAAGCTCTATATTTACAAATTTAAAGCTAAGTCGAGATACCGAAGAAAAACAGGCTTTAGGCCCCGTTATTCCAAAATCCTCATCGAAAAAATCTCCTTAACCTAACAAATTATATAAATCTATATACTTTTGGTCTCTTGACAGCTGTGAAAAGATACTTTATAGTGCTAACTGTTATTCGACTCTTTAACTAAATATGGCGCACAAAAAAGCAGGCGGAAAAGCCTCACAACACGTCAGCCCCGCCGGAAAAAGGCTCGGGGTAAAAATATCCCACGGACAGAAGATCGGTCCAGGTATGATTTTGGTCCGCCAAAGGGGCACCGTTATTAAAGCCGGTGACGGCGTCAAGGTCGGACGCGACCATACTCTTTATTCGGTCCTTGCCGGCAAGGTTAAATTCAGCCAAAAACTCGGTAAAAAACTCGTTTCCGTCGTGACAAAATAAAATGGCAGAGGAAGTAATTCAGATAGACATTTTAGAGCTTCAACAAAACCCACTTCAGCCCCGTGGTGCCATTACCCCGGAAAGTTTGGTCGACTTGGTTGATTCGATAAGAGAGCACGGCGTTCTTGAGCCCCTAATTGTTGCCAAAACTCCCGCCGGATATCAAATCATTGCCGGGGAGAGAAGATGGCGCGCTGCAAAACTGGCGGGAATGAGCCACATTCCGGCCATTATCAGAGAGACTTCTCCCAAAGGAATGCTTGAGATGGCTCTTGTCGAGAATGTTCAGAGGGTTGACCTAAATCCTCTAGACAGGGCCAAAGGATTTGAAAGGCTGATGAATGAGTTTGGCTTAACGACAAGTGAAGTCGCAGTAAGAATTGGTAAATCAGTAGCCTATGTTTCAAATTCGATTCGTCTTCTAACACTACCCGACGCATTGAAAGACGGACTGCTTTCGGGGCTTATTTCTGAAGGCCACGCCAGGGCCCTGGCGGCAATCGACGACCAATCTCTAATGGTCGAAGCCTACAAAATAATTCTTAGGGAGAGCGGTTCGGTGAGAAGAGCCGAGGAGTTAGCCAGGCGAATGAAAACTAAATCCAAGCAGTCGATGGACAGGTTGGGAATAAGAAAGGACCATTTAAGGGTTGTTTCGGAGGAGTTGGACAAGATGCAGGAGGATATGCAAGTTGCCCTCAATAACGGTATCACCGAAGAAACCAGAAAAAGCCAAGTGAAACTCGTTCGTTCCCGACGCGAAACCAGAGTGACCCTAGTCTTTAAAGGCGGATTAGAAGAGACAGAGGATAGGCTTCAGAAGGTCTACAAAGCGGTAACCAGCGGATAACAGCGTTACCGCTGAATAACAGCGGATTACCGCTTAATACTTCTCTTTCACGACTACCCCGGCTGATTTCGGGGGCCAATAGACAAGCCAAGCTCTTCCGGTAATTTCTTTCTTTTCAACGGATCCCCAAGCTCTGGAATCGGAGGAATGGGAACGGTTGTCTCCCAAGACGAAGTATTCCCCGCCGGGGATAACGACGGTTGCTCCTTCTTGAAGAAAATTGCCGGCGGAGGAGTAAACGGTCGGGTCAAGATACTTTTCTTCAAGGAGCTCTTCGTTTATATAGATCTTCCCGTTTTTAATGGAAACCCTTTCGCCCGGAAGACCGATTATCCTCTTGATAAACTCCTCCCCATTGTTGGTGGGGGCTTTAAAAACAACGACGTCGCCCCGATTGGGTTCGCCAAAGCGGTAAGAAACCTTATCGGTTAAAAGATACTCGCCGTCCGGAAAGTTGGGGTGCATTGAAGCCCCTTTGATCTTATGGGGCTGCATGATTAAGAGGTAGACAAAAAGAAAGATGGCAACGGCAAAGACGATGACCTCAATGATGTCCAAAAAAAATGCGCCGAGACGCTTAAACATATTTATCATTATATTTAAGGAGTTAGCTATCGCACAAGGGGAATTTTCAGAGAGTCTATCGTTCTTTTAATTTCTCTGATCATTTTAACGAAATTTTCTTTTGAATAACCCAGATAATTCTTTGGAGAAATTCTTCTTAAATCTTTTTTGATGGGTTCCTCCACGTTCAGTTTTTCAATCCAGGTTTTTATGTCACTTTGGGTAAGCTTTTTTCCTCTGGTTAATGCCTTCAGGGTTTCATAAGCCTCCGGCCGGCCGCGGCTTCTTAAGTAACTTTGTAGGCCTTCGGCAATAATGCTCCAGTCGCTCTCGAGAGCAGAATCAATCTGTCCGGGATTGGGCCCGACCCGCAAAAGACCTTTGGCTGAAGAAATCAGGGAGATTTGGGAGTAGCCGAAGGGAAGGCCGAGGTTTCTCAATATGGTTTTATCGACCAGGTCCCTTTGCAGCCAGGAAACGGGCAGGACCCTGGTCAGACCGTCGATTAGCCAATTCGACAGAAGGGCATTGCCTTGGGCATTTTCGAAATCAATCGGGTTTACTTTTTGGGGCATGGCCGAGGAGCCGAATTCTTCCTTTTTGACTTCCTGGATCAGCCAGTCGAGTCCGATATAAATTCTCATGTCTTGGGAGAGGTCGACCAGAATATTGTTGACCAGGGCAACTTTAGAAAGCAGCTCAACCAGCCTGGCCCTGGGTTCTATCTGGGTGGTATAGGGATTGGCTTCAAGGCCCAAAGATTCGACAAAATTTTTGCTGAACCTTAGCCAGTTTATTTCGGGAAAGGCAAATCTTTGGGCGGCTAGTGTCCCCACCGCCCCGGTTAATTTTCCCCTCAGTCTTAGTTTTTTTATTTCTAAAAATTGCTCCGAGAGTCTTAACCCAAAAAGCGCGACTTCCTTACCCAAAACGGTGGGGAGAGCCGGCTGGAGGTGCGTTTTGCCCGGAATAACAACATTTCTGGTTTTTTCGGCAAGAGTAATAATTGCCTGTAAAATTTTTGCCGCCTCGGGAAGATAGACGTCATTGAGATAATTGATTAAAAGAGAAGTTCTGGCTAGATTATCAACGTCTTCCGAAGCCAGTCCCCAATGGACCCAGCCTTCGCTGACAACACCGCCAAGGGGGCTGCTGGCCGAGATAAGTTTTTTCATAATTTTTGTCATGGCAATGACGTCGTGCCTTGCCTCCGCCTCGATTTTTCTTAAATCCCGATAGACCTTCGGGGTTATTTTTTTGTGGAGATTTTTAAGGGCGCTCTTTTCTTCGCTTTTCAGTCTTCTGATAACGCCCGCCTCAGAGAGGGCAATGAGGTAATAAGACTCAACCGCCACTCTGGCTCTGACCATGGCCTCATCGCCGAAGTATCGGCCCACCGAAGAGCCCATTTCTTCCCAGAGTCTTCCGTCTAAATTGGAAATTCCCGTTCCTTCCCGTAAGTCGGCTGCTTCCGGCGGGACTTCCAAATCTTTTATGCGGTAATCCGTTGTTTTTCTTCGATTTTTCATTAGGTAACCCTTGGCAGGATTGTCGCGCCTTGGTGCTTGCCCACTCCCACGAGAGTTATCTTTCTACCCAGGAGTTTTTGGATAAAAAGGATATACTTTTTAGCCCCCTTTGGCAAACTTTCAAATTTTCTGATGCCACTGATGTCTTCTTTCCAGCCGGGCAAGTATTCATATTGGGGCCTCACCTTTATTAGAAATTGGGCATCCATTCTCGGGGGAATGGCGTAGATTTTTCTTTGATGTTTGTAGGCGACGCAGACGGGAATTTTATTTAGACCCGATAAAACATCGAGTTTGGTTAAGGCAATTTCGTCGTTTTGGCCGGCTCCGACGATATTCAGGCCGTAGCGGATGGCCGGGGCGTCAAAAGGACCGCACCTTCTGGCCCTTCCCGACCTGGTTCCGACTTCACTGCCACGTTTTCTGACATAATTGCCAAAATGGCCAAAATTTTCGGTTGGCAAAGGTCCGCCGCCGACCCTGGTTTGATAAGCCTTGACCGAAACGATAATCTTTTTTAAGGACCTGACCGCCTTTCCGCCGAAAGAGCGGTGCAGGGCTCCGACCGAAGTATTGACGCCCGTGGTAAAGGGCCAGGAACCGTGACTCACTTCGAGCATGGCGCCGTGGGAATCCTCAAAGACTATTTTTTTATTCTTGTCCAAAGCTTTCCAGACAAAGTCGATGGTATTCCCCACAAAAGGAGAGAGAAATTTTCGGGCATAAGCCATGTCTTTAATGATCTCTCTTTCATTTAGGTCTTTTTCGACTTTACTTTTTACTCCGGTTTTTCTTTTAACCTCCCTGACCATATCTTCGATAACCCCAATCTGATTTTTGAGTTCTGTCCGAACGCGTTTTTTCCAGTCGGGAGCCAGGATATCTTCTAACCTCAAACCTCTTCGATTAACCCTGTCCGAATAGGTCCAGCCAACTCCCAAATGAAGAGAACCGATGGCCCCTTTGCCCCTGGCTTCTTCGGAGAGGGCGTCTCTGACTTCGTGCCATTTCATCACGACATGAGACCTGGCGTCGATCATCAGATTCTTTGGGGAAACGGCAATGCCGAGTTTTTTTAGTCCGCTAATTTCATTAATCAGAAAAAGCGGGTTAATGACAACTTCTTGGCCGATTAGGTTAAAGGAGTCCTTATTAATAATAGTGCTGGGGATTAGGCCTAGTCCGAATTCTCCCTTATCAGTCACGATGGTGTGGCCGGCATTATGGCCGCCTATTATTTTGGCGCCGATTTCGGCTTTTAAGGCCGAGACGCATTTGCCCTTACCGCTGTCGCCCCAGCCGGCATCGGTGAGGAGGATGGCACCGTCTTTCCAGTTCTTAAAAACAGAATTCATCTGGAGTGAAAGGTTGGCCCCCAAGCGCCCCTGACCCGGCGCGATTCCTCAGAAAGTTCCCAGAGAAATTCCAAGTCGGCCTCTTTATGCATGTCGGGGATCGACAAGAAACGTCTGCCGCTTGAGGTCCCTTGAAAAACAAAAGGCGGAATCAGGAAATTAATGATGGTATCGAGGATATGGTCCGGAATACTGGCCAACCCCAGATCAATTTTCTGAAATCCTCCCAGCCCTTCGGGGGCAAACGGCCTTCCGTTTTTCATCAGTTTTCCGACGTGTTCTTTATTGACGGCCGAGGCTTCACCGTTATAAGGGATGAAGTAACCCGTCCCGTTGACAAAAGGAAATCTTCCGCCAGCCGACTCAATGCCGACGAAGTGGCTGGGCTTGACCAACATCGAAGCACCTAGCAAATACGCCAAAGCCCAGAAATAAGAGACGCTGCTGTCAACAAAAATTGGAGCGTCAACCTTACCCCGCATTCGCCATAAATCCCTCAAAACCGAAACGGCGACGCCGCTGACAATCGAAGTGGTACAGCGAAGACCCCCGGCGATTCCTTGTCCGACCGCATCGGCCCCGGCATCGATCAGTTCCTGGGCCGCTTCGACGCTATTGGCCTGGCCCGCAAAAATTTCCAGGACGTCGCCGAATTCTTTCCTGAGTCTTTTTACGGTATTGACCGTTTCCTTTGAGACCTGGGGGTTATAGACCCTGACCGCCAGAGAGGAAAGCTTTTTCTGTTTAAGAAGAGGGATAAGAAGCTTGACTCTTTTGACGGCTTGCCGCTCATCGGTTTCAACGGTGATGCCGATTTGGGAGAGCCAGAAAGAAAGAAGTTCTTTTCTATCGGGCCTATTTTTCCATAAAGGGTCTTTAGTAATTGCCTCATGGAGTATTTCTACGGCCGCGGTCGTAACCTCGGCCTGAATTTCGGGAAAAGCACACAGGCTCTCCTTATAAGTAGTGGCCAAGACGCCGCACATGGCCGAGACCGCGACCATTTCGGGGTTGCCCGTTGTCATCGAGCCGGTGGTTAAAGGGACTCTTACTCCCACCCCTTTTTTCCTGCTCGTGGGAATAAATGGCCCCTGGGCAAGAAGTTTTCTTCGGTGGAGTCTTTCGGAGGTTAAATCGGGCTGAACCGGGGCAACATCGGAAAATGTTAACAGGCGATGCTCAACCTCGGCTCGATCAAGGACGCGGCTATGAGCCAAGGACGGTTTTTTAAACTCCTGTTTTTTGGCTTCTTTTAAAATTTTGATTCTTTCGGGGTGGTTTAAAATTGAAAGGGCATACATTCGGCTTTTTTCGGCTTTAGCGATAATTTCTTCGGGCATGGCCACAATCTTTAAATTTTTGTAAAAGTCAGCCGGGGCGGTGATACTCGGAAGAGGTTTTATCCCCAGCTTCGCCTCTTCCCAGGTAATATCGTCCCCGTCTGAAAGTTTAATGTATAGATTTCTTTGAAAGTTAAAACGCTCTTTTGCCGTCGAGAGATTTTTCGGAGGGCTAATCAGTTCTTCGAAGGTTCTATTCTTGACTTCGTCTAGTACCTCGGGGTATTTTTTACCCGAATCGACTAGTGAGGTAAGGACCTTAAGCGGTAATCCGCTGTTATTCACCTGATTCATTCACCTGTAACGATATGAATCATTACGCTTTAATTTACCCAGTAGTGAAAAGTTTGTCAACTGGTAGTGAAAAAAGTCTTGGTGGTATAATATTAGGTTGATCGGGTCGCGTAGCTCAGCCGGTTAGAGCGTCGCATTCACATTGCGAAGGTCCCTGGTTCGATCCCAGGCGCGACCACAATGTTGTTATACTAAGTCAATGAACAATAAAGTTATTTTTTATTTACTTTGGTTTACGGTTCTTCTTGTTGGGCCAATAACGTTATTAAGGGTAACTCCTCTCGATAAAGCATTTTCCGACCCCCTGGTGACAATCAACTTTTTCCAAAGGCTAACCGGTCTTTTGGGATTTGCTCTGCTTTTTTGGCAAATCATACTGGGCGCTTTTATGCAAAAATTGATTGAAAAACTGGGTGCATGGATTTTCAAATTTCATACAACCGAAGGCGCCTTTACCTACGCTTTTGTTTTCCTTCACCCTCTTCTTTTTGTTATCCTAAACTTCAAAGGTACAGGAAGTTTTGACCCCTTTTATGTTTTTACTGACATTTGTTTTCTTTGCCAAAACAATACGGAACTTTTTTATAATTTCGGCAGAGTATCTTTTTGGTTAATTACGGTAGCGGTATTGGCCGCCGTCTTAAGAACCCGGCCCTGGCTTAGAAATCACTGGAGAAAGTTTCATATTTTTAACTATTTTGCCTTTTTGCTAACTGCGGTTCATGCTAGGGGAGTAGGAACGGACGTAAGATTTGTCCCCTTTGTCTGGTTTTATTGGATTGCAGTAATTGCCGTTGTTCTTACTATTTTTTATAAATTCCTCTATCCGAAAGTTTCTAAACTACTCCCCTCTCAACAAAAACTAGAAGAGGTAAAATAAATATTACAATTAAAGTGAAGCACCTACATCGAATTTCCAGAGGTAAGGGGAGTTAATTCCACACCCTCCTTTTTTACGAGGAATGCTCAAAGGATCTTTATCAGGACCTCTCCAACCCGAAGGATCATGGAAAGAAAACTGAATGCCGTTTGGAGCAGAGTATGTACAGACAGGCGGATATAACGGGGTGGCCGATGGACGAATATTATAGAGAAGTCCTTGCCAGTCACTTTTCTTCATAAAATTAATCAAAAGTAGTGAAGCTACGTTCTTGATAGGTTTCAGGACACCGAAGTGCAAATGCTCTCCGCAACCCGGACATCCAGTTGCTCCCATTTCTCCAATTTTGATTGAGGCCGATAATCTATCACCAGTATTTACGTTAATTTTATCGAGATGAGCATAAAGTCCATAGACACCCGAAGTTTGCTTTGCAATGACGACACAACCAAAACCGCCCGGTTCAGGAGTACACCCTTCATTTGTGTGTGGTGAGGTATATACAACATTTCCGATAGACACAGAGTAAACATCTTGATTTCCTGTTCCAGAAAAGTCGATTCCGTTGTGAGAGTCATAGCAACTTGTTGGATTAATACAGCTTGGATATGAATCGCCCGTAAAAGGTCTAAAAATTTCTGTTTGATAAGCATGGTCAAATAAAGCCCTCATTTTATCCCAAAAAGCAGATTTGAATTGGGCTGTATCATTCAAAAGCCTACTAGGATAACTATAAGGCAACTCAAACGAACCCATCAGAGGAATTGGTGTTGGCGTTGGAGTTGGCGTGGATTCTATGTTTCCAAATGCATAAAGATAACCATCATCGGAGCTTACAAAGAGCTTTCCATTAGAGATTGCGGGGGACGAATAAACAGCACCATCTGTTTGATATTGCCAAAGGACGTTACCCGTGTAAGCATCAAGGGCATAGATATTTTTGTCCTGAGAGCCAACATAAACGACACCATTGGCGACAGCTGGGGAAGAGACACTGGTGTTTCCTGTAGCTAACGTCCTATATAACCAAATAAGATTGCCGTTGTTTATGTCTAATGCATGAACATGGCCTGATAAGTCTTGCACATATAAATTTCCATAAGCAATTGTAGGTGATCCCCACACAGAATCCTTTCCTCCAGTGTATGTCCATTTTTCCTTTCCAGTTTCTATGTCGATGGCATATACATTTTGAGTTCCTGAGCCAACGTAAACAGTATCATTAGTGACGGAAGGTGAGGAATAAGTTACTCCACCAGTGTGAAATTGCCATAGTATCGTTCCATCGGATGAGCTTAGAGAATAAAAAAGTCCGCTCCATGTTCCTACAAACACACGGCCATTGGATATTGCTGGCACAGCGATAACACCATCATTAAGCGGTGGAGATGTCCACAAAAGTTTTCCGGTATACATATCTGCGGCTTTTACGAAATTGTGACTTCCGAAGTAGAGAATTCCATTTTCTAAATTAGGATCTCCGGCCCCATTTGGTAATAAGTCAAGACGCCATTTTTCATTTCCTGTTTCGGTGTTATGAGCCACCACACCACAATTAGAAGTGCAAGGGTTTCCTTCAAAAATGGTGTCGTTTGCAAGAGCTGCGCTTGAATGAAGAGATGCAGGCGTGTCTTTAGACCAAATGAGATCGCCCGTTAGCGCGTTGTGGGCGAAAAGTCTTCCGGCAAATTCCACAAATACTTTTCCATCAGAAACAACCGGAGAATTCGGGGCACCAGAAGCTCTGGAAGATCTCCACAGCAGTTGAAGCGGAGGTTTGAGTGAGGTTTCTTCCGAGCTGTAGCCAGAGTGTACGGGGTCTTTTCGGAACATTGGCCAGTCCCCAGAAGTCTGGGCTTTCGAGGGTGAAACTTGTAGAAAGATTAAGATTGGGGAAAAAGTTATGAATAATAACAAAAGGGCAAGTGGTTTTTTCATTTCAATCCTTTATTTATTGTTACTACCCTAAACAGATTCTTGTCAACATGCAACTTGATGTACTATTAGTGTATGGGAGTGAATTTTACTAATGAGGTAACATCGCTTTTGTTTTAATGTCTTGGGCCCCCAAAATAAGAAGGACTATCCTGGTACACAGAAGTACTAAAAGCCTTCTTCTATTTAACCACGGGAACAAACTTCCCATATTGATTCTTTTATATCTAGCCCTTATATTTTCAATAGACAAAAAACAAATTCTTGCTTGCAAAATAGCTCGCTGCCACATTATAGACAAAAATGACATGGTTTAAGAAACACAGTTACGTTTTTGCTTACTTCTTAATCCCAATTTTGATTATTCTTTATTTTGTTTTCTTTTTAAATAGGAGTCTTGCTATTTATGATGAGGGCTATATATTGGAAGCATCAAGACTTATTCATCTTGGTAAAATTCCTTATAGAGATTTTTATTTTCAATATACACCTTTAATTATTTGGCTGGGAGCACTCTGGTTCAAAATTTTTGGTGTTGGAATTTTGAAATTGAGATGGTTGGCTCTTTTAATTTCCCTTGCAACTGTAA
>Ga0208375_1002099_pt1 | contig 19683 bp, 22 predicted proteins | sample RifOxyD1_FD_184038 | JGI IMG/M metagenome (GOLD analysis project Ga0208375, IMG submission 184038) | Soil microbial communities from Rifle, Colorado - Rifle Oxygen_injection D1 (SPAdes) | ecosystem: Environmental > Terrestrial > Deep subsurface > Rock core/Sediment | place: Rifle, Colorado... | reverse complement strand
AGATGAAATATCAAAACCATGCCCCAAAAAACGGAAATACCATGTTTTAATGAAAATGCTTTTTCCAAAGCATGACCAAGAGTATGTCCTAGATTTAGAGCTTTTCGAATATTTCCCTCGCGTAAATCCCCTCTGGTTATTTCCAACTTGTATTGGGCACATGCTTGAATTATATCCTCAAGTGGCTGCCTGTTTTGAACCATCTCGAAAATTGATCTTGATAAAAATGAATATTTGATAATTTCACCTAAACCACTTTGTATCTCATCTTCCGGAACAGTTTTTAGAAAATCACTACAAAGCCAGATATTTTCAGGCACATGAAAATTTCCCATTAAATTTTTTCCGAATCTGGAATTGAGACCCACTTTCCCACCGATAGATGCATCCACCATCGCTAGAAGTGTTGTCGGCACCACACTCCATTTAATACCGCGAACTATAGTGGATGCCACAAAACCAGCAAAATCACTGAGGCTGCCTCCTCCAATCGCCACCAGATGAGCATTCCGATGGACCCCTTTTTCTAAAAAAGACTCCATACATTTTTCATATTCAGAAATTCTCTTGGTTTCCTCACCACGGGGAGCAACCCATAAATGCACTTTTTTGAATTTGGATATTTTATCAATATCAAATCTATCCTTGTAGTAGGACCACACCTTTTCATCCACTACCACCAGGAGGGTGTCTGTCTCGATACTTTTCAGCTTATCCAAAATCTCAATCAGAGCTACTCTTTCAAGTTGTGTTTCCATGTCAACCTCATTCGTATGCACGTTGCCTTAAATAATGATCAGAAATTATAAATCTAATCATGGATTCAATTACCGGAATTACTCTTGGTATAATGCATGGATCATGCCGCCCCTGCTTGGCAAGATTGCCAATACTAACCGGAGCCTTAAAGCCTATCGTGAGCATCAGCGGTCGACCACTTGAGATACCACCCTCTACACCACCCAAAAGTTCCAAATTAGGAATAATTTCACTGCCCGTTTTTTTTACGAGCGATTTGTCTCCGATAAAAAAGGAAATACACCCACCAATAGAAAGAAGTGATTTGGCTAAATCTGCTTTAAGTTTATCAAAAACCGGTTCCCCCAGCGCCTTGGGACAATTTTTAACAATCAAAGTGACTTCCCCACCTATCGAATCAAATTTTTTTTGGATCTGGGCCAAGTAAGCATATAGGTCACTGCCGAGTTTAAATATTTTTCCATCCCCCAGTTCAATTTTGGACACTTCTATCTCCAAATCTGGCAGTATCAAGGAAGCAAAATATCCAGCAATGACCCTGGATACAGTCTCCCTTCCCGAAGCTCTGCCACCTCCCCGATAATCACGAATCTTGTATTTATCCAACGTGACTTGATCAGCATGACCTGGACGTGGTTGGTTTTTTATAGAATCATAATCAGAGCTTTTTTGTCCGGTATTTTTTATAATAACCGCGACAGGCGTCCCGAGAGTTTTATCATTAAATATTCCCGACAAGATCTCCGGTTTATCCTCTTCGATTCTAGAACTTGTACCTTCCATTTTTCCTGAACGTCTTCTCTCTATCCAACTGGTTAATTTTTCATACGAAAAATCAAGATTGGGAGGAATTCCATCGATCACCACTCCCATAGCAAAACCATGCGACTCACCAAAGGTGGTCATGCTTAACATCTTGCCAAAAGTGTTTCCCCTCATATAATTCCTATTTTTGCACACGAATATTTTTCTATCTTAAAATTTACACCAACCTAGTCCAAAATATAAGTATAAATTTATATCAGGATACATATGAATAGAAATAAATATGAACTTATACAAGACAGAAACGATGTAGGCAGTATTCTTGATAAATTATTGGAATATAATAGTGAAGTTATCATTTCCGAAGATACGACCGAGAAAAGAACTCTTTACAAATCCAATATTGTCTTTGTTAATCATTTTAATCATGAAATGGTGCTTAAACCGGCCAACTTTGGTCACCCTTTTTCCATTTCAGGTAAATATAGATTCTATATAACCAACGAACAGGAATGCATGCATTTTACCTGCACACTCGGTAAAACAACGTTCCCAAGATTCTTAGTGCTTAAATGGCCGGTTTCTATTTTTCAGCAAAACACCCGAAAAAGTAAAAGAATCAGTCTGGATCATAAAAATTTTATGGTCAATTTTTCCAATTTTTCCCTCAACGCAAATTTAGTTAAAGACACCTATCAAGAAGCCAAGCTTGTAGATATTTCCAAAGCTGGATTCGGTCTATCAGTTGATGAAGAAATTGCTTCTGTTTTGCGTCCCAACGACTGTTTGATCTTTACCTACATTAATGAAAAACCTCTGAAAGACAAGCTGAGCGGCAATGTGGTTTATATCAGAAAAATAAATCCAATTATGGCTAGTAATAATTATACGGTTGGTATAAAGTTCAACGAAGAAACCAGGTTTAATGAAATACTCTACCACCTGGGACAAAAAACCGACAATAAAGACGATCTAAATGAACTTAAAAGACTTTTCTAATCTGATCGAAATTCAAAGTCTGCAAAACTATCAAAAAAAACATCTGGATGAAATCGCCTCACAAGAAAGTCGCATTCACTCTCTGATAAAAAAGAAAAATGAAACCCACCTAGAATTTACTGATACAAAAAAAAAGATAACGGAACTAAAACCACTACTAATTCAAAATGAAAACTCCCTGAATGCTTTGGAAAAAAGAATCAGTTCATTAAAAACTAATCAAATGATGGTTAAAACTACTGAGCAGCTTCTTGCCATAGACAAAGAATTAGCTACCGTCACTAGTGAAAAAGAAAAACTAGAACATATTATTTTGGAACAAATGGAGACCATTTCCAATTGGGAAGATGCGCTTGACACCTTTAACTCATTTCTATTTGGTATTGATAAAAGTATTCAAGAAATTCAAGCAGAAGCCAATCAAGCCATCAAAGAGGAAAATACTCAAATCAGTAACTATCAGGAACGAATCAATGAGTTAATACAAATCATACCCAAAGAGGCTAAAGAAATTTTTTTAAATGTTAACAAAAAACATCTATATAATTCTCCCATTACTTTAATTCAAAATAATGCCTGCTCAAAATGTAATTATCCTATTGATAGGAATATGTCTTCTCTGATTGAGAAAGGAACAATACTTGAACTGTGCCCCGGCTGTGAAAGGTTGATTGCACCTCATAATGCGCAGTATTTGTCATCCTAACACACTTTCAATGGATAAAATAACTAGTGAAAATGGAAAAACAAATCACTTCATTTCTGTACAGTCTTAGAAAACTCCCTCAAACTTGGGATGCTTATAAAAATGATTTTAGATTTGAAGTTTTAAATAAAAGCAACACCGAAAAGTTTATTCAAATATATCTTGAGGTTCATAAGGATTCAGCTAGCGAAGTTTTTTTAAGCAATAATACTTACCAATATGCCCGGGACGCCATTTTAGATGATGATTGGCTCATCCCAAGTTTATGTAAACTGGCCTACCAGAATGATAACATAGTTGGAATTATTCTCGGCGGCAAAGAAAAAGACCTGGCAAAATTTGGCAAAATTGGAATTTTAGAATTTATTGGTGTTGTTCCCCAATATAGATGTAGGGGCATTGGACAAAAGCTCTTCTTTTGTGCCTTGGTGGATTTGAAAAATCATGGTTTCAATTATTGCTGTGATGGAACACTTGATCGCAATATTCCAATGTTAAAACTTTTTAATAATCTCCCAAGACACCTTACCCTCTTAGCCAAAGGCAGAAACTGGGAAATTGATGCATACTTGGAAAAAAATCCACTTACGACTAGTACTACCCGGCCCAATTTTTCTATTCGACCAATTGAAGGAAAAGATATTCCATTCATGACTATCTTTCTCAAACAATGTGCGCTAGAAAACTCTGGCAAAAGAACACTAGTCGATATTTATAAGATGGACCCGGATGCATTACAAGGACAAATTGATGAAATCAACGAATCTAAAAATGATTTTCTATTAATCGCATCCCTCCCAGATAAAATTATTGGCGCACTTGATTTTTATGACGTAACTAACAATGATGATTCACAACCACTCGCTGAACTGGGTATAACAATTTTAAAAGAGTATCAAAATCAAGGAATTGGAACAAAGCTTTTATTACAGGCTATCAATAAGGCCAAAAGTGATACGGATATAAAACAAATCATGCTTTCAGTTGACTCAAAAAACGCTTCTGCCATTCATGTTTACGAGAAGCTTGGATTTGAGATTAGTAACACATGTGAGAAGGTTTCCAAGACTACGCTGGAAATGATTTTAAAATTATAAAAACTAGCTATTAAATGTGTCCGAACCTGATACGCATTTCAGTATATTTTATAATTATACTATTTTCCGTATAAAAAATGTAGATCCATTTTTTCACCCTGGTAATCCTCTAGATAAAGACCGTATTAATAATAACAAATTTTCTTCATAGGCAATCATGCATAATTTGACGTACATATCATTTTACTCATGAGTAATTTTAAGTTAACTTCATTTTCCTAACAGGATAAACAAGATGAAAACCTATACCAAACAAGAAATCAATGATCTAAACTTCTCTCCCGATTCAATCTTTGAAGATTCAAAATTTAATGGTCTGGATTTTACTCCTTATGATCTAAAATCAGTTTCATTTTTAAATTGCCACTTTATCAATTGCAATCTTGCCAACCTATTACTTACCAATGTTTCAATGAGAGATATAACTTTTGAGTCGTGTAATCTGATTGGAATTAATTGGTGTAATCTTAGGCGTTTTGAAACACCAAAGTTTATCGATTCCAAGCTTGATTTTTCAATCTTCCAGGGGCTAAAGCTAAATAATACTCAAATCATCAATTGCTCTGTAGTTGATGCTGATTTTTCTGGCGCTGACCTTAGTAAATCTAATTTTTCCAATTCGAGTTTCCAGGGTACAAACCTTGATCGAGCTATTTTAAGTGGAGCAGATTTTCGAACCAGCCAAGATTACATATTTGATGTAAGAACAACCAAGATCAAAGGCGCAAAATTTACCTTTCCGCATGTTATCTCGCTCTTGACGGCACTGGGAGCAGAAGTTGATATTGAATAATTATCTACTCTCCAACTACAACAAAACTGTGCTGCAAATCTTCTTCAAGCAGAATATGATAAATTCCACTTTGAATTATGCCAGCAATTCCCTGATCGTAAACCCATTTATAAAGATACGGGGAGAAATCCCAATCAAGCTTTGGAGTTAATTCAAAATCACTTCCAATCGAATCAACAAATCTATAAGGATCAATATTTCCATAGAAATAAATCGGGTCTTTTATTTGAGGAAATACGTTAAAACTTTTTCTGCCAAGCTTGTTAATCTCTTCACCTTCATCATATCTAAATACATCCGCAGCTGAAACGTCCACGGGTATCCAACCAAACCCTGGAATTAAAATTTCTGACCAAGCATGATGCTGATTAGTTGCAAAACTCCAACCTCCCACCACCATTCTGGCCGGAATGCCAAGCGCTCTTAGAATTGAATTATATAAAAAGGAATAACTACCGCAGTCGCCCTTATAATAAACTCTTTTGTTGATATTAAAAGGATTAGCCAAAATATGAGTTACTCCTCTCTCTCTATTTAAACTCGGAACCAGTGCATATAGCATATGATCCATCACCCAATAGAAAACATCTTTAGCAAGTAAGTATGGATTATTTGGATTAGAAGATGTTTTTTTAATTTCACTTGCAATCTTATTCACCTCATCAGTTATAGCAATCAAGCGCTCACTTCTGGTATATAGCTTATATTCACTCGATTCTTTATCGTATTTGGTTACGTTATCAGGATTGATCTCGATTAAAATATTGTTGGTTTTCATCATAAATGAGATAGTGACCTCAAAATCTCGCTGCTCTTCAAATTTCCAATATGCAATCTGATTTCCATGAATATCAGTGCTAATGGTTGTGGGTGATGGGTTAATGTGTGAAATACTTTGAATTTTTTGAGTGGAGGTGTCCCTTGGAAGAGCATACCAAAAATGACCGTAGTCCTTGGGCCTTATACCATCAGGCAAATCACTTCGTTCTTTTAGTTTGATGTGATATGTACTCTCCACTTCCCGGGAGTATGGTTTAAAAATACTTTCCTCGTTATTATCAAGAATGGGTATACTTGATTCAGCATATCCGTTACAAACAATCATAAGGAATGCCAAAAAAATGAATAAGCTACTAAATAAATTCATATTTTACTCTCTTTAAAAAATTTGCATTTTCAGGATATAAAATATATACCCAAACAACAACACCAATTACATAAGTACCGTAAATAGGTACTTTTTTCTAATTAAAAGGATATAAAATCGATGAACCACTTAAATTTTGAAAAATCCAAAGTCTTTTTAAAAAAAGCAATGAAAATAAAAAAAATAACTTACAGAATGCTTGCAACAAAACTTGGTCTATCTGAATCCGGTGTAAAAAAAATTTTTACCAGTGATGATTGCTCCTTTAATCGCATTATGGATATTTGCAACATCTTGGAAATAAACCTTGCCGATATTATCGCCGCCAGTAAATCCAAAAAAGTCAAACAACTAAAGCTAACCAAAGACCAGGAAACTTTTTTCCGAAGTCATCTTGATTACTTTTATATTTTCTGGCAACTAGTCTACGAACGTCTCTCAACCAACGTCCTACAAAAAGCATTCTCTCTTTCAGATAAGGATTTATTTCGTTATTTAAAAAAACTGGATGATTTTGGACTGATTGAATTATATCCAAACAATGAGGTGCACCTCCCCGAAGAATGTAATGTTCATTTTTCTAATGAAAGCACATTTCTTAAAGACATAATAACAGAGTGGTCAATCAATTTAATAAATGAGGCCCGAAACAAAAAGAAAGACGCTTACTGCATGAATAGATTTTTAATGTATAAGGTTAAAAAAGAATCCCTGCATGAACTGAATGAAAAAATCACGGAGCTTACCAACGCATTTTACAATAAATCCGTGGAAGATAGTCAGTTTTTTCAAGATCTCGTACCAGTCAGACTTCTTACGGTTATCAGCCAAGATAGCCCCATACAAGATCTTTCTAAAAAGCACCTTCTTCATTGATTGGATGCGATCCAAGTGAGCGGCAGAAATTATCCTGCGGCTACTTCTAATGAATACTTACCTCACTCGACTTGTTTCAAATTTCAATTTTGCAATTTTGCGAACATCAACTTGAATATCTTTCATATACGTTTGAATATTTCTAAGTTCAAAAGAAACTTTATCAAACCCATCTAATTTTACAATTGTCACTAAATCATATTGTGCTCCCAACTCACAACCACTTTGTCGAAACTCATATTCTCTTGCAGTAACTGCTTGATCCGCACGAAAGCCTTTTTCTAATCTTTCCAGGTACATCTCTCTGACTGACGAATCCTCACTTAAATCATTACCACAAATATAATCGCCTATAGCTTCCGTTCGAACAAATGTATTCACACTTTCAGCTAAAAACTACCATCGGGTCCGTGAGATTTTAACTAAATCATTAGCTGACTCTCTCAAATTATCTCATCGCCAGAAGAATATATTGCAGTTTTGTGTATGGATTATTTTAAGCTTTAATTTTATTTAATTTACATTAAATGTAGGGCATGTGAAAAGAATTTTGGTCTGCCAACGACCTCCATACAGTCCTTGATCGTTTTGAAAGCATCAATGCAACCCTACCCGTTTTTCAATTATTTTTATCATCAATCAGAAGCACCTCTTTAATTACAGCCAGTTACCGTGTTCAAAAACGTGTTATGATTTTGCATAAAAACTTCAACAGGGAGTACCTAATGACATCGAAAGAAAGAAATGAATTGCATAATATTTTACAAAAAATAAAAGAAATTCAAAAAGGAAACATCAAACAAGATATTATCGATGCCGTAATAGATAAAATTAACGAAAAAGTTGATGACAAAAAAATTGCCGCGCCCCCTTCTTCGGATATCGATCAACCAATACAAACATCAATTTGATATAGATCTTAATGGCAACGATACTTCCATACAACGAAATATTAAAAAATATAAATATTAGAAATACTCCAAAGAAAGCACTTATCGATACTTGTGCACTCGTCTCATTCTCTATTGACGTGCATGAATTTCACGATGAAACATTTGATTTGTTTGAAACATTAATAAAGCATAAATTTAACATCTATACTAATGTTACAATAAGGTCAGAATTTATTGATTATCAAAGAAGAGTGATTATCACCGAAGCACTAACTTCCTTAAGTCAACAAATCCCTGGAGTATTAACCTACTATGAATTGGCAAAGAGACTAAAATCCCACAGGGCCTATGTACAAAAAAGAGCAGATGAAGAAAACCCATTAGTATTAAATGATGCAGAGATTAAGCAATTTAAAAAAATATTATCGTTTAAACACAAAACTATTCAAGATGTCTGGCTTAAATTTTGTGAAGACAATCTTGTAAACAACTTACAACGAACATTTGATTTGATCTCCAAGACGTTAAAATTTAATTATCTTTCTCTGAGAAAGGAGAATTTATCTCCCGAGGTAATTAGAAATGTTGATTGGAACAAGATGTGCAACATAAGTGAGCGAACTGGAATGTCAGTCAATGGCTCAATGATTTGTCATATGTTTGAGTGTATAGACGTCCCATTTCTAATCACAGCTGATTTTGATTTAATTTATGCAACCGCATTGTCTAAAGAACCAAAATTGGTTTTGTGCCCTGAAAAAATCTTTAATGAATATAAGAAAATATTCGAAATACCTTCCTAAAAAAACCCTTTGCCCCCCCCAATCAACGCAAAAAAGTCTTCCATAGAATTGAACCAACAGGCCCGAAACAAATCGAGTGCTCAGACCTGTTGGTTTCAGAGGTTTTCTTAAAGATCATGGATAATAGATTTATATTTTAATACTTCACAGAGGTTTTCTAGGCCCAACGATAGCGAGATTCTTCGATAAACATCTCTTACTTCATTGTTTTCCTCTAATTGAGCTTTTACATAAAAATTGGTACTAAAAAGGTCGACATGATCGTAAGATGTATACGAAGTATTGACGTCCATTCGCAAAGCGGTATCGCTATAAAGACTGGCGGTAAAGTATGCTTTATCGTCATATCTCCTTGCCTGAATTGAAAGATCAAATGGTTCTGTATGTGCTGGAGAAATTAGAGGGATGAACACCTCTTTATTATTTGCCAAAAGCTTATCATAACTAATAATATGACAAACTTTATCCTCGCTAAAATTCTCTTCTTCAATCACAAACAATTTCATTTCATTAGCATAAGCAAGAGAAAAATAGCTATTAATAGTGGTTAAAAAAATAAAGAGAACAGTTAATTTCATTTTCATTCAAAACTCCTTTGTTGTTTTGGTTGATTAATTAATAATTTGACTTGGAAAAATTATCCAAGCTGTTTTCATGCAATATATATAAATGCTTTTTGAATAAAAAACCTAACAAATGAAAAAGTGTGAAAATTATGTGTTTGGAATTGAAAACACTTTGCCTCCCTCCCAATCTATGCTAAAAGTCTTCCAATCGAGAAGAGGATAATACCGCCGGCCAGCAATGGCGGGAGGAAAGTCCGGACACCATATGGCAGCGTAGCGGGTAACGCCCGTCCGTCGTGAGGCGAGGACAAGTGCAACAGAAAGAAAGTACGGACATTGATCTAATGGGCGGAAACAGGAGCCTATCAGGGAGTCGCAGTAGTGAAATCAGGTAAACTCTACGTGGTGCAAGCTCAAATAGATTTGCTCGGGAGTCAAATCCCAAGAAGGGCCACTTCTTTGGCAAACGGGTAGAGTGCTTGAATCCCCGGGTAACTTGGGATCTAGATGAATGGTATTTTTAAACAGGATCCGGCTTACCCCTCTTCTCGATTTTTAATGCTTTCATGGTGGCTGTTGAAAAATTATTCTTTTTAAAATCCAATTGGTAAAATTTGTATCTCTTTGCATCCGGCAAATTTAATCTATCTGCCAATAATACAAAATTGGTAATTTTATATTTGGTAATGGCAGTCTTATATGTCTTAAGACCTTTGGTGTTCACTTTGGGCATGTATGGGTATTGCCTCAAATCTTTATCACCAGATCTAAGAATAAATGTCGGGATTTCCAATTGATCCGCCAGCCACTCATTTTTATCTTTTTTATAGGCCAAAACTTTATTATTTTTAAACACCAATATCCTCAGTAGCTGTAAGTCGAATTGTTTTTTTACTTTTACCCCTTTAACGGGAAATTCTCGCTGAGTCCCTTTTAGGTTCGCCTTACATTTTTTTTGGATGGGACACTCCTGGCAATTATAAGTTTCAGCTTTGCAGATCGTCCTTCCCAGATCCATCAGTGCCTCATTAATAAACCTGGCAGAATAGACATTGAAATCCTGCAAGATCTTTCCCTTTTTAAATAGCTTTTGAATCTGTTGTTTAAGCTCCCTGATATTTTTTGCTTTAATTTGATAAAAGCGGGATATTACCCGTTCGATATTGGCATCTACCGCCAGTTCTTTTTTATCACACCCTATGGATAGAATGGCCCGTGCAGTATATTCGCCGATCCCGGGACATTTGATCAGATCATCATAATTTTCATGAATGACGCTTTCATGGTTAAAATAAAAATGTTCTGCGATTTTCTTTAAATTTTTAGCTCTCCTATAGTATCCAAGTCCGATCCATTCATTCAAGACTTCTTCCTCGCTGGCAAGAGCGAGAGCCTGCACCTCCGGGAATCGATTGATAAAGGAGGAAAATTTTCTTGCAACCGTGGGCACAGTTGTTTGCTGCAACATTATTTCACTGACAAGGGTTGTATACACCGATCGGGTTTGCCGCCAAGGCAAATCTCCAAATAACAAAGCAGACCAACTGATAAGGTTTTCTAGATTAATAAACTTACCTCTTGTTAACCAGGTAAACCTACATCAGTTTTATCACTTTTTACAATTAGAAATCACTTCTTTGGAAGCCTCTTCCAGATCTTTGCCGGAAAAACCGGCCGGTTTATCCCCTATTATTTTTGCATGAATGGAGTTTAAATAATTGCCAAATTTAAGGTTATATTCATCAATATCTGTAATTATAATAAGCTTCGTTGCATTGGAATTTTCAATCCACCCTATTAATCGATCTGTATCATTCATCCCGTGGGTATCGCAAACAGTATCCAGACTTCCCACCTCTTTAATGCTGGTATTAAACACCGAAATATTAATCTTATCCTTTGAGCATCCATTAATAACTTTTTCAATAAAAATTCTTCTTTTGCAAAAACCAGGTTCTTTGGAAAAATCATATTGCTTTAGACTGGCAGAGATATCAATCCATATCTCAAATGCCGCACCTTTTCGATCATTTATTTTTTGGGCCTTTCCACAAAAAATATCAAAATAATTGTCTTTATCACATTTTATTAAATCCACATCAGCCGAATTGATTGTCTTGGGATTCAGATCTTTATCATTAACAACTTTTTCTACAACTTTTTTCTTTTTACTTTCATCCTCAATATACCCATCTTGTGGGTGAAAACACCCATCCCCCATCGGAACACAATCCTTAAGGGCATATTTTTTTGATTTTTTTATATCAGGATCAATCATTTTTAAAAGAACACTGTTTTTTGAATCCGGCTCTATCGTAAGAAACCAAACTTCAACATCTTTGGGTGTAGCAAACACATATGTAGAATAAAAAATTGATATGATGGCACTTATGATAATCATGTTCAAAATTGTATTCCTTTTTGTCTTGTATATCTAAAAATACTATTTCCTAGGTCAACTATCAAATCACGTCCTGCTACATCCAGATCTAAAAAATCTGTTAAAAAGGCTTTCTGTCTCGGGGTTAAACGAGAGAGTTTCTCCCTTATTCCCAGCTGATCTTTTCTCGCCTGATTTTGAGCCTTTTTATCTAAATCGGACAAGTCCTCTACAAATTCATTATCTATGTTATCAGAGGCCCTGCGATCTCCCCCCTTTCTGCGATCTTCACCACTTCTTCTATGGTTTTCATCACTAGTTGCTGAAGCTTTAGGTGGTTCAGGAGTGATGGGTTCTTCTCCTTTAAAAAATTTCACCAACCTAATAAAACGATCTGCGTAATCTTCTTCGACAAAATCTATGATTTCATGAATTGGAATGTCCAATTTACTCACTATTCTTGCTATTAATTGCGGGTCAATGTCCCTGGTCTTTTGGTTGAGAAAACGACTCATGGTGGAAACGCCAACGTCTGTCAGATCTGCTAAATCTTTCTGACTTAAAGCTCCACGCATTTGCATATATTTACGGACTGATCCTAGAAAATTATCTAAATACTTTTTATTAAATTCAGCCATATTAACTCCTTGAAATTCATATCGGAATGCAAAATAATTTCTTTATGCAATTTATTTGCTTGACGCAATGAGTCAAGTATTGTAGAATGAAATACAAGAGCACAGGGAACGGAGGTTATCCATGAAAACTCTAACAAACCTAATCTCTCCTTTTCAAACAAACACTCTACGAACCGATACCTACGAAGTGATTGAAAATGAAGTTGTAACTGCTCAAGTTTATAAGGATTTAAGTGTATCTGGTTCCCTCTTCTCTAAAACTCTCTTTAAGGGCGTAACCTTCGATTCCTGTGCTTTCTATGCAACAAATTTTATTGAATGCGAGTTTGTTGGTTGCAATTTTAAAAGTTGCACATTTCAATTCTCTCACTTTGAGAAAGTTGACTTCGATGGCTGTGAATTTATCAATAACGCTTGGATTGTATCCTCTATCTCAAAATCAATTCTATCAACATGTTTTGTTGATAGAAAGACCAGCTATTATTTAATGAGAGAGGATAATGCGATCTTTAACTGTTTTGCTTCCAGAACACTTACTTGGGATGAGGTTGATAACCAGACCCGAACTTTAACAGTTGAAGATCAGACCATATTAAAAAACGTATCTTGATTTTTACCCTGCAATAGATGATCGCCAATATTTGCTTCCAAGGAATTATCTGCAGGACTCCATTCAATATATTGTGGAGGCAAACACATCACTTCTCGATCAGGTGCATGGACGTACCCCGAGACATCTCCGCCGGACCCGCCAACCATTTGCTGGCCTAGAATTAGGCGAGCGTAATCCCGCCGGAGATTTTATTTTTTACAATTATGAGGAGGAATGATGAAAGATATAATTAATAAAAAAATTAAAATTGAAAACGATTACCGACTTACCAGACTTCGTCTTAAAGAACTACTTGAAGAATTAGAACTCGAGTACGAAGGAAAAGAAATAACTCAAACTATTTTTTTAAAGCTCAATATCGACGAAAACAGTAGTCTTGGATCGATGAGCTTTATTTTAAATAAATAGAACATGGAGGTTTTTAGACACGGATGTTGATCAAGTCACGGATGACTTTTCATAATTTTGGTAGCACCAACAAGCTTCATACCCTATCTGATAAAACAAGTGACCTCTTTTTTTTCAGCCTCGGGTGTGAGGATTTCCTGTTTTCCAATTTCCACCACTTTGAGTAACCAGGCCATATTTTTTCCAAGGACTCTTGCTATCTGCATTCCTTCACCATCCTGTTCCACCTCACCAGGTACTGTACCGTGCACGACATTCCAATAATTGGAAGTTGGGATAAACATCTCCGAATAAGTTAGATAATTATTCAGAGCATGGAAAGTTGGTAGACCTCCAGATCTTCTGACTGCACAAATAGAAGCTCCTACTTTATAACGAAAGAAGTTGCCATTGGCACTAGACACATAAAACAAGCGGTCCAAAAAAGATTTCATGGTTCCAGCTATTCCTGAATAATAAACGGGCGAGCCGAGAATAATCCCATCTGCCTCTATAAGCTTTGGAATAATTGAGTTAAGCTCATCGTTGATGCTACATTTTTTATCCTGATTTTTTTTACAGGTATTACAGGCCACACATCCTCTGATTACTTTATTTCCAATGTGTAAAATTTCAAAATGGATTTGTTGTTTTTGCAGTTCCGTCCCCATTATCTCAAGAACTTGGTTGGTATTACCTTGATTTTTAGGACTGCCATTGATTGCGATTACTTTCATAGAATCTCCTTTTGACTTGCAAATTATTAAAACACAGGAAGAACAGAATGTAACCGTATGAATTTTTGAAGGATTGACTTTGATTTTTTTGTTTCTTGGGATAATGTTAAAACAAGGTGATTATATGAAATATACTATTTGTTTTCTGGCAATTCTATCCATCTCTACTTATGCAGCTGAAGATTTAAAAATCTGGAAAAAATGCAAAATGGATTCCGATTGCAAAATTGCTCCCAATCTTGCCTGTGGTGGACTTTGTTACCATAAAGATTTTGAAAAAGACGCTTTTAGCTGGGAGAAAAAGATCGGCTGGGACTGCATACCAAATATGAAACAAACACTGGTTGCCCGTTGTGTTGATGGACTGTGCTCTTGCGAAGTAGCGTCATTATGAAAATAATCCATTTATCCCTCTCATGTTTTCTTCTTTCATTTAATTTATTATCTGCAGACTGGGCAGATCTGCTCAAGAAACAGGCAGAAAAGGCTTTTTGGGATAGCATCAAACAACAAGTGCCCGGAGGAGGCAAAATTCCCCGCTGCGATTTAAAAAATATTATGGGTTGTGTGGAACTTGGTAATACGCTCTTTGGAGAAGGAAAAAACCAGGAGGCACAAGTCAATTTCCAATTAGCCTGCGATAACGGTCATACTGCCTCTTGTTTTGCTGCCGGAAGAAGTGCTGAACTTGCCGGACAAAGAGACAGCGCTATCGCTTACTACGAAAAATCCTGCGCATCTTCCTTCAATCTGGGTTGCCATAACATGGGTGATTTGTACCACCAAAACGGATTTAAGGACAAGGCCCATGGTGCTTTCATACTTGGTTGTAAATACAAGTATGGTGGGAGTTGTTCAAATCTAGGTGTCTACGCCAATGAGAAAAACTCCAAGACCGAGGCAATGAATTATTTTAAGGAAGCCTGTGAACTGGGAAGTGCCAAAGGATGTTTTAATTTTGGTTCGGAATATCTTTTAAAAAATGAATTAAGTTTTGCCGAAACCTTTTTTTCGAAAGGATGCACCCTCGGCTACATACCCTCATGCAATGATTTAGGTGTTGCCCAGGAAAAAGCCGGTAAAAAAAGCGAGGCACTTGCTAATTATTTAAAGGCATGTGAAGGAAAATATGGGATGGCGTGCGCTAATTATGGAATTATGCAAAAACAAAATAAGAATATAGAAGTGGCCAGAACTTATTTTAAAAAATCTTGCGATGAGAATTACTATGCAGGCTGTGGAGATCTTGGGTTACTCCTAAGTGAAGAGGGAAAAAGTGAGCAAGCAAGACCATTATTTGAAAAGGCTTGTACTGGCGGAGAAGCTCTGTCATGCAATAATTTAGGAGTCGTTTTAGATGAAAGCAAAGATAGTGCAGGAGCACTGGCGCTCTATAACAAAGCATGCGAAATGAAATATGCCCTGGGATGCGCAAACGCTGGAATAATATATTCCAATCTTAAGAATGAGGTGAAGGCCAAGGAATTTAATACCAAGGCCTGTGATATGGGTGAAATTAATGGCTGCTATAACCTAAGTCTGGACTTATACTTTGCTGGAAAAATTGATGAAGCCAAACCATATTTTGAAAAGTCTTGCCAAACAAACAATAATGAAGCTTGCTATAATTTGGGTTGTTACTATAGTCGGAAAAATAACAAAAAGGCAGCGCTCACTGCGATTGAATCTGCCCTTAAGCTGCAATATTACGAATGGCAAGCTTTTGAGACTGACGAGGATTTAAAAAATATCAGATCATCTGCTGAATTTAAAAATCTCATACAAAAATACAAGGCAATATCCCAAAAAGAAAAATAAATTAATGCTTCCTTTCCTTTAGGATAATTTCCTCCAAAATTTTTGATGTATCCTTAACGATTTGGATGCAAATATCTTTCTTAGAATCTTTTAGATCATTACAGTTTACATGATGGTGCAAGTTTAGAAATTTTTCAACAAAGAGTTGGATGACTTCATTGGTTTTGTTTTTGCTTAATTGATCTTCATGATCATTTCTTCCAAATGCCAGTCCCAGCACTATTGCAGCAGCGTTCACCGCTCCACAGACGTTTTCCGTTGAACCGATCCCTCCACCAAGCGCACAGCCTATTTTCATAGACAGGTTTTCATCCAGGCCAAATTGAGGCCCGTATATTTTTAAAATTGCCTCAGAACAGCGATGACCATTTAAAAAAAGATTTGTAACCTTGGTTTGACTGTCAGAAAAATTAATTGTTCCCATTAATAACCCTTGTAAGCTTTGGTGTTATAAATATTACAAAAAGGATTGAAAGGATAGAAAATTAGCAGTGTTTTTTTTGTAACATATAAAATTAAAGTTTAGACATATCCATAACGAAACGATAACGGACATCACTTTTTACAACCCGTTCATAAGCTGCATTTACTTGATCAGGACTTATGAGTTCAATTTCCGGAGTGATGTTGTGTTTAGCACAGAAATCAAGCATCTCTTGAGTTTCCTTAATGGACCCAATCACCGACCCCGCATAACTTCTACGCATCATAATGAGCGGAAAAGGATGAATCGTGAGCGGTTTTTCCGGAGCTCCCACCGAGACGAGTGTTCCATCCAATTTAAGCAGATTAAAATAATTCCCCATATTAAGTTCATGGCTCGAAACCGTATTGATGATTAAATCAAAGGTACCCGCATGTTCTTTAAAAGCACTCTCATCTTTGGTCGATATAAAATGATGAGCTCCCATTTTTATGGCATCTTCACGCTTTCGATCTGAATGGCTTAATACCGTAACATTAGCTTCCAGAGCGACTGCAATCTTAACTCCCATGTGGCCTAGCCCTCCAAGTCCCATGATACCAACTTTTTTGCCAGGACCTGCCTTCCAATGCATGAGTGGAGAATAGAGGGTAATCCCCGCACAAAGCAGTGGAGCCGCTTTATCCAGAGAAATTGATTTTGGAATTCTTAGGGTATAATCCTCATTCACTACAATTACATTTGAGTAACCGCCATACGTGGGCGTTTTACCATCTCGCTCATATCCATTGTAAGTAAGGGTGCTTCCATCCAGACAGTACTGATCCAGACTATCTTTACAATTAGCACATTCTCGACAGGAATCCACAAAACAACCAACACCGGCATGATCCCCGGCTTTAAATTTTTTGACTTTTGATCCCACTGCTACTACTACTCCCGCAATTTCATGCCCAGGTACCATTGGATAGAGTCCTCCTGGTCCCCATTCAGACCTAACATTATGAATATCAGAGTGGCAGATACCGCAATATTTGATTTCAACAACTACATCATGCTCACCTGGCTCTCTTCGATCAAAAGAAAAAGGCCCAAGTGGTTTAGTAGCTGAAAATGCGGCGATACCTTTTGCTTTAATCATATAAATCCTTTGTTAGAGATGAGCTTCTTTAACTGAAAAACCACTCGACTTTAAAAGATATTCTAAAGCCAGTGGCATTAGTACAAAAACTGTAGGATTTATTACAGTTCCGAAAGGAAAAAACTCCTAAGTGTATAAAATTATTTCCAAAAAAAAATTAAAATTATTAGCATAAATTCTCATTTCTTATTATAATCAACCGATTGTTAAATATTAAAAGCCTAATATATTTTTCAAACCAAAACTCAAAGCTTCGGAGATAAAGATGCTTTTTAATATTGCGCTAGTCGCAACAGTGGCACTGGTTTTTTACATGCTTTTTGAGTTGGTCAAAATTCCCGGCATCGTCGGAATGATTTTTGCGGGAATAATACTTGGCCCGGCAGGATTTAATTTTATCTTACCGGACGTTTTAAAATTCTCCACAGATTTAAGATCAATTGCTTTAATCGTCATCTTGATTCGGGTAAGTTTCAGTATTAAAAGATCTGAAATGTATTTGGTTGGTCCGGTTGCCATCAAAATGGGAATAATTCCAGTGATAATCGAAACTGGTTTTATCGCCTTTTTTGCCATCTATTTTTTGCAAATGGATTACCTGATCGCACTTATTATGGGACTGGTGGTTTCGTCTGTCTCGCCCGCTATCGTGGTTCCCCATATGTTGGATCTAAAAGAGAAAATCAATGGCAGTCAAAAACATATTCCCACGATTTTGCTAGCCGGGGCTGCCATCGATAATATATTTGTGATCACCATTTTCAATGCCCTAATGCAATTATCTTTAAATCAAAATGAGCACCTTTCAACAACGCTGGTAAAAATTCCCCTAGGTATAATTCTTGGAATATTACTTGGAGTGGCTCTTGGATATTTATTCATCCAGTTTTTTAAAAAGTACCACGTCCGTGATACCAAAAAAGTCATTGTCTTTCTCGTCATTGCCATTGTGTTATTTGAAATTGAAACCATTACTCCCCTGCCAATTTCGGGTCTCATCGCCATAATAGCCATGGGATTTATAATTTTGGAAAAATATGAAATTTTAGCCCACCGATTATCCCAAAAGTTTAGCAAAGTCTGGATTTTGGCTGAGATTATTTTATTTGTATTGGTAGGTGCCCAATTAAACCTTAACTCCCTACTTGGAGTTGGGTATTACGGTTTAATTCTCATTTTACTTGGTTTGGTTGGTCGCTCGCTTGGAATTTTACTATCTCTATGTAAATATAAGCTCAATTGCAATGAAAATATCTTTTGTATTATTTCCTTTGTTCCCAAAGCCACAGTTCAAGCGGCTCTGGGTGCAATTCCTTTAAGTCTAGGCCTTCCTCACGGAGATATTATTTTGGCGATCTCAATATTAAGTATCATGGTTACTGCACCCCTGGGAGCCTTGGGCATTAAATGGTCATGTAAACATTTATTGAAACACTAAACTTATGTTAAATAATATCAACACTTACTATTTTATCTCAAGCAATTCCTCCTTATTCACTAAATCTCTCTTTGCTCCAGAGCAAAATCTAATCGAAATTTTTCCATCTTGTTTTTCCCGAGCACCAACAACAACTACCACGGGAACTTCTTCCAACCAAGCCCGTTTAATTTTTGCAGAAAGATTGCAATCATCCAAATCCACTTTGTAACGTAAGTGTTTCTCACTCATCCATTCCATCAGCTGATGTACATACCCGATTGCACTTTCATCAACTGAAATAATTTTCACTTGAACAGGAGCAAGCCAAAATGGCAGTTTGCCCTTATGGTGCTCCAGTAACATGCCCATAAAACGCTCAAGTGAACCAAAGACACAGCGATGAAGGATATAAGGAATCTGTTTGTTTCCATCCTTATCGTAGTAGTGCAGATCAAAACGCTCTCCCAGATTAAAGTCCATTTGAATTGAGGAGCACTGCCAGCTTCGATTGGAAGAATCTTTGATTTTTATATCAATCGCCGGCCCGTAAAACTTAGCCTCTCCCTCAATTCTCTGACAAGGTAAATTCATTTCCAGTAAAGAGTCACTTAAAATTTTTTCAGCAAAAACCCAGTCTTTTTCTGCACCTAGATACTTGCCCTCCTTTTCCTTACTCCTCACTGATAATTCGAAATTAAAGTCATGAAAACCACAATGTTTT
>Ga0208375_1002098_pt1 | contig 19688 bp, 13 predicted proteins | sample RifOxyD1_FD_184038 | JGI IMG/M metagenome (GOLD analysis project Ga0208375, IMG submission 184038) | Soil microbial communities from Rifle, Colorado - Rifle Oxygen_injection D1 (SPAdes) | ecosystem: Environmental > Terrestrial > Deep subsurface > Rock core/Sediment | place: Rifle, Colorado... | reverse complement strand
TGGTTAGTGGAACACCTATGATGACAAAGAAAAGGGTATTGAGTACAGATCTCCAAAAAACCATGTCCGTTTGCAGGAGTTGTCTATAGTTTGAAAGCCCGATAAACGAAAGTTGCTTCAGGTCGTTGATGCTGTAAATATTCCAGTCAGTGAAGCTGATTATGATAGCTGAACAAATAGGGATAAATAAAAAAATTAACAAAAGTATTATAGCTGGTAGTAAAAAGGGGATGGCGTGAAGATAAGAAACCGGTTGCACACAAAATATCTTATCTTTTTGGTTAAAAAATAAATAAAGAAATAAAAAAATCAGCATAATACAACCAATGAAGATTGATAATTTAAAACCATTGCTTTGGGTGCTCAACTTATTTTGGGATAAAATGAGGTTGATGTCGCTTTCCAATTGTTGGTGACCTGCTTTTATAGATATTTCATTTGAAAGTATTTTCTCCTGGATTTTAGCAATTGATGATGCAATTTGCTCCCATGAAGGATGCCGGGGGGGAAGTTTGGTTCTTTCAAGTTGTTCATGAAAGGTTGTCAAGTGGCGGTTACTTTTCAGCATATTATCATCCCAGGCTTTTTTGACTGCTGGCAGATCATTGGTAAGGGTATACCAGTTCGCTTGAATTTCAGGGCTGCTCATAAATGATAAGAATCTAAGGGCCCATTGTTGCTGTTTACTTTTTTTAAAAGTGACCAGATTTGAACCTCCCACAAAACTTTTGCTATTTTTATTGCCAGGCAAGGGAGCAACTTTCCAATTCCCCGCAAGGCCTGGCAGTTTTTTTGATATTTCTGCAATCATCCAGGGACCTGATATAAACATGGGAATAGAGCCATCCTTGAAGGCAAGAAGAAGCTCCAGTGAAGATGGTGCCTGCCTGGGAGCAATTTTTTCATCAAAAAATCTTTTATAAAAGACCATCGTTTCTTCAAAAATTTTAAAATCAATGGAAGCCTTGGCGGATTCATGGTTAATCAGCTCACCTTCATTTTGCCAATAAAAAATAAGAAACTCTAGCCAGCCATTCAAGCTCAGCATGATACCCGACTTTTTATCGGGAATATCCTGGGTTCTATTTTTTAATTTTTTTGCAGTTAAATAAAGTTCATCCCAGGTTTTAGGAGGATATGGAATATTTTCTTTTTCCAGCAAGTCACTTCTATAAAACAGGACCCTGGTGTCAACATACCAGGGGAGACCATAGGTTTTCCCTGCAATTTGGTTAGTTTGCAGCGGCCCCTCGAAAAAATCGTTCTCACTTAGGTCAAGGGTATTGCCAAAAAACTCATCAATCGGCTGGAGCGCTCCCAGTATTGCAAACTCTGCCATCCATGTAGTACCGAGCTGACAGACATCTGGAGGCATATCAGAAATCACCGCCGTCATTATTTTTTCATGTGCAGCACTCCATGGAATGGCCTGGGTAGTAACACTTACGTTTGGATATTTTTTTTCGAACTGATCTGCAATAATTCGAATTTTCTTTCCCTCTTCTCCCATGGCCCAGACGCTAAGATTAATTTTTTCCAAAGCAGCAAAACAGGTGTTACTCAGGTTCAAGGCACATATAAATAGAATAACAATAGATCTTAAAACCTTCATGGTATTTGGGCGGTAAATGGATATTGGATGGTAAACATCTTTTTTTCAAGTAATTTGTAAAAGTGTATGATTTTTGCATTGATCAAAGTATTTTTCTGGAGGGCCCTGGCGGATAGAGTTTTTGAGTCCTTGGATAGAATCTTAATAAGTGACAGAGCTATCATACCCTGATCAAGTGATAATAAAATGGGAACGATTCTTCCTACATGTTTTCCTTTTACATGCATCCCATCAAGCCAGCCCAATTCATTACTATAAAGTGATAATTGGTCATCATGTAATTTTTCACATTTTTGCATAATAGGTGCATATTTAAGTGGAGCAACCGAAGCGGCCATCATAATGGCGTGTGGGGTTACCACCAGATCCCAGTATTGTCTGAATTGATCTTTTTTGAAGTCAAAATTAAAGTCACTGACCAAATCCGGTGATCCACTGTGACCGTTGTATTCCGGTATTGGATCAAATCCACCACTGCCATCCCCATAATTTGAAGCTGAAAATCCCGCAGGAAGAGCCAACTTTTCAGCAATACCTTTTTCTATAATAAAATCGGAATATGCTTTAAAACTGTCACCTAAAATATTAGAATAACCGTCTTCGCTAATTAAAAGCTGCGGTAAGAAGAGCTGGAAGCCTCCCCCGTCCCAGGTTTTCATAATATAGGAAGGTGGCAGATCTTTGGTTTTCCAGTTAAAAAATTCAACCTGCATTTTTGAAAGCGCCAGTTCAAAGAAGTTATTTATATTATTAAATTTTTTGAACAACCCCAAGGCCCATCCGAGCGGATATAAAATTCTTGCCTCACTTCCAATATGGCCATAGTGATATGCTTCCTGTACCCATTGGTTGTTTTTGAAGATATAGTTTCCATAAAGCAGACCGGTTTTACCATCGTAGAACATTGAAAAATCCATTCTGGTGAATAAAGAAGAAGCTTTAGTTTGTATCTTTTCATCTTTAATGGACTCTTTAATGGAAAATAGTGCAAGCGCCATATGTAAATTATCAACAGAAGAGATGCTTTTACTGATAGTTGTATTGGATTCATCGGTTGAGTACCAATTAAAAAAGAGACCAGAAGGGGTATGAAAACTTAATTTTCCAAGAGTGTCCAGGATATGGTTAATTTTATAATTTGCATCTTCTGCAGTTGATTCATATTGGGCAAGTTCAGTTTGAATGATAAGATCAAGCGCCACATTAGTCATTGAAGTATTAGGGTTTATTACTTTAAGTACATACTTGCCATTTTTAATATCAATGACTTTAGCCTTATCAACTACAAATCCGTTTGCCCCTCTCATCTTATTCAGGCTATTTATGGTGCTTTTTAAATATTGCTCATATTGAACCTTAACATCAGGGGTACTGGCATAGAAATTTGTAATTGATGTATTGAAACCTAAAAACAGTATCGCAGTAAATAATAGAAAATGTTTCATATCCCGATGCCTCGCTATTTAAAAAAGTTCAATAACCATTAAGAGATTATAGACATTGGTTTTTGTCCATTTGTGATTATATGTAACCCCTATCTCAGAATTTCCGTTGTATGGTACCAAAGTTGTCTCCAAATTGAACCTGATTTTTCTAGTTACCTGATAAGCTATTGATGGAATTAGGTGCACCCCAAGGTAATGGATGCCACCAATAGAATTTAGACTTTCCAAGCGGAAGGCATTAGAAAGCTGGACATTTTGAAAAAGTGCATATGTTGGAGCAATAAGAAAAGCATAATAATCACGAGTAAGATAATCCAGTGATTTTTTTCTGGCTTTGACTTCATATTTTAAGAGGCTAAATAATGAAAATGAGGATGTGATGGGTTTATAAAGTGAGGTAACGAAGACAAATGTACCCCAGTAATCATTGCGTGAATATTCCCCCAAATCTTGAATATAAAGCGTTTCATAGTTCGAATAAATATCGTATCTATTTTTACCCGGAAACAAACTACCCGATAATTTATAATAGATTTCATTTAAGCGGGTGGGATGAGTCTCGGTATCATTTTTTTGCCAACGTAGTTTAGGAAGGATCATGGCGGAATGATTATCTGCAATCTTTTTGCTTACACTAACCCCGATATTTCCATTATAACCATCAATTTTATTTTCACAGTTTCTATGTTGTTCAGCGGTTGCTTCAAAAGCACTACTAAAACCATTGGTTACCGGCAAATAATTTATTGGTTTTGAAGTAATTGTCGATTGTAAATTTTCACTTGCATAGCCATGCATGTTAAAAATCATTATTGCGATTAAACATATTTTTTTCGACATCCCTGTTTTTATCAGCCAGTACGTTTTTATGATATAAAAAATCAAACAACTGTATTTATTACTGATCCAGATGATGGCAGGCCCTATAATAATTATAAATTTTCAATACGTTAGATGCAATGATCCACTTATTTTAATACAATACACAGCATTATCCCTTGGTGGTACATAGTGACAAACTATAGTAATCACTTCTGTTTTATACCAGTCATCAGCCGTAGAAAAAATGTTATTTAACCTTATTCGGAATTAATTTTGGAGAGGACGGGCTCGAAATACTTGTTGTGATTAGTATATATATTGATAGAGAGACCGAGATTTCCACAACATGTAGCTTAATTTTTTTTTTACAAGACCTGACAATTAAAATGACCTCGAGTAAGAGTTAGATGATTTATCAGATTGTCTTTCGGTCATTGCCTCTTCAAATTTAATTCCGAATTAGGTTACTTAACATCATAAAACATACTTTGGACTGAACGTTGTGAAAAATGAGTGGTGTCCATAATTCCAATCCGTCAGTTGACAAAATTAACTAGGTCTAGGACAATTTAAACACCGGCAATGGGTCGTCGCCACTAAATAAGCTAAAGATTAATTTGTGCAAAGGAGTGCCATATGAAATGGATTATGATTTTGGGCCTGGTAATTTTAATTTCTTGCATGAACAATCAAAAAAATAATAACCAAAATCAGCAAAATCAAATTACCCAATCCACGGAAGCCCCCAGTTCATTTAAAGTAAAGGTGGCTACCTCCAAAGGAATTTTTTTTCTGGACTGTCATAAGGACTGGGCCCCGCTTGGTGCCAATCGGCTTTTTCATTTAATCAATATCGGATTTTTTAATGACGTAAGATTTTTTAGATATGTTCAAAATTTTGTGGTCCAATTTGGTATTTCTGGAGATCCCCAGAGCAATACCATCTGGAAAAACGCCCGGATCAGCGATGATCCAGTTAAACAGTCTAACCTCAAGGGCACCCTGTCTTTTGCCACAGCCGGACCTCATACCCGGACCACCCAACTTTTTATTAATTTAACTGACAACCAAAGACTTGATGCCATGGGATTTACCCCACTTTGCACCGTCAGTGAAGGAATGGACATTGTTGAAAAGCTCTATAGTGAGTATGGAGAAGCCCCCTCCAATCAACAACCGCAAATAGAAAGCGAAGGCAATAAATTTTTAAATAAAAATTTTCCCAATCTGGATTACATAATCAAGGCTGAGATAATTAAGTAACAATTCCACTATTTTTAATTTGTGTAACTTTTTCTTGAATGTAAGAAAATGTTATGTGTAAAAATAAAATACAGCGGCTATGATTTTTCAAAATTAAAAACACAAGGAAGTTACATGAAAACGCTTTTTGTAATTGTTTCTGCTTTTTTACTCACCGTCTGCGCCCCTGTTTTTTCCTCCCATAATGTTAAAATTGTAGGTGGACAAGAAGCCCCTGTAGGTGCCTATCCATGGATTGCCGCTCTGGTAAGTGCTCAAAGTTCAAACGCCCATTATGGACAATTTTGCGGTGGAACCCTGATTCGCCCTGATTGGGTGCTCACCGCCGCTCATTGCGTAGTTGATTCCGATGCCTCCAGCATTAATCTGGTTCTTGGTAGGCATCAACTTTCCGACTCCAATGTCGGTGAAAGAATTGCTGCGAAAAAAATCATTGTCCATAACCTTTATAATTCAACCAATCAAACCAACGATATTGCGCTTGTTCAGCTTGAAAAACCAAGCATCCAGCCAAACGTTCAAATCCTGGATGCACAAACCCAAGACCTGGCGAGTCCAGACTCACTTGCCACGGTCATCGGTTACGGTCTGTTGAAAGAGAATGCCTGGTCTGGTCCAGGAAAACTTTTCCATGTAAATGTTCCAGTTGTTGCAAACACTGATTGCCAAGCGGTGTATGGTGATGATTCCATTATTGGTTCCATGCTTTGTGCTGGATACCCCGAAGGAGGAAAGGATTCCTGTCAAGGTGATAGCGGAGGACCTTTGGTGGTTTATAATTCTGACAAAGTCCCTCATCTTGCCGGTATTGTCAGCTGGGGCAACGGATGTGCCAGACCTAATTTTTATGGCGTCTACACCAGAGTCAGTGATTTTGTTGATTGGATTGACGAGAATATTACTCACGAATAATTTCCAAACCTACTGCTAAATTTGCTGATCGCCTTTCAAGAGGTCGATCAGCAAAGCTTCTAGACTTATATCAATTCTACAATTTATTTCTTTGCTTTTATCAATGATCATTCTTGGTCTCTGGATTGCACAACATTGGGCATAATCATTCCATTAAACGGATGTTGATGGTAATTAGGGAGACAGAAAATGAAAAAGTTTTTTTTATTTCTTTGTTGGTATCCTCTTTTGCTACAAGCTCAAGAAACCTTTTCCTTCTCTGACTTGTCCTTCCTTAAAAATTTCAATGCCAGTTTTGATCTCTCGGCTGAGAGCAATCTCTACGCTCCTTCCTCTTTTGAATATTCAGCTTCAACAGGTGTTGAAATGACTCTGGGTTATGTTATCAGTGACAAAATGACTACCACGCTGGTCACCGGGGTCAGTAAAGATTTGACTGATGAACGTCAGCAGGAATTATCGGATACGTCTCTTTATATAACCAGGGGAATCGGGACATGGAAGGATCATGCCACTTTCACAGGAATTGGAGGTATCATTTTACCAACCAATGAAACCTCCAGAGAGACCAATACTCTTAAAGGAGCACTCTTTTTTTCTCCTGGAGTCAGCGTAGATCTGAAATCTATAGGACTTAAATATGTCTACTTCCAATACTATTTCAGAGGAACACTGGCATTTCACGAATATAAAATTAACCTGGAAAATAAACCCAATAATCAAGTCAATACTTCTCACAGCTTTTCCCTGTCCTACTACCCCATGGAAAAGCTGGGGCTGACCTACACTTTAAAAATGACTCAGGGTTGGACCTATTCTAAAAATTTAAGTCAACCCCAATATAGCAGCACTTTAAGTCTGAACGGGAATATCACCAGGAATTGGGATTATTCCTTAGGTTTTTCCACCAGAGGGAAAATGTATAAATCCAACGGAGTCGACAGCAATATGAAAATATACGATAGCGCTTCAACAACGGTATTTGTTGATTTGATTATATCCATATAGGAGGAGAGAGCAATGAAAGCTTATTTATCACTGGGAATCTTGCTGGTTTTATTACTCACAGGCTGCGCCAAGGACAACGATTACGAAACTGTTTATAAGGAAGCAGCGCTGGCTTCCAAAAATCAAATTTCTGCAGATAATAAAACTTTATTTCTCTATTCTCCATCTACCCTTGGGGCTCCCAAGGATGTTGAATCAGCTTCTCCTTTTTACAAGGGAGATGAAAAAATTGTCAAACTGAAATTTACTGAAAAGACTCTGGAAATCATTGAAGTAGAAAAGGATTCCCGTTTTAGTGATAACGATTTAAATAATACCCCGGTCCTATCCATTCCTGTTACCTATAAGGATTTCAGATGTACGACGGATCCAATTACCGGTGAATGCCAAAATAAAGAGGAAGAAAACACTGAAATTAACTGGTATGACAAAAATTACTTCAAACCAGATTTTGCTGCTTTAATTGTAAATGAAGTTAACTCCCTTGACCTTTTTAACCTGGACCCGGGTTGTATAAGCCTGGTTAATACAGGCCTTGTAAATTACGAAATGAACACCGAAGTCATTAATATTGAATTAGAGCGAACATATAAAGTTTCTTCCAGCTACGCATGTATTGCCAATTTATTTTATGGTGAACAATTAAGCAAAGCTGGATTTAAGATGAGGTTTTTTTATTCCCTGGCAAAACTTAAAAATATAATCAGTCCTGATTATGTTCCAGTTGCTTATCCAATTCAGGATCAACATCGCTTTGGAATTTTTAAGACGAAAATATCAAAACTTGATAACGTTTATGATCCTTCTAGGCCGGAGGAATCATATCTTATGCATCGTTGGAATCCCAAACGAAAAACCATCACTTATTACTTAAGTAAAACTTTTAACAAACCCCAGAATAAATTATTAAAAGAAGCCACCTACAAAGGTTTTTCCCAAATCAATAAAGGACTCAAAAATGCCAACGTGGAATTCGAGATTAAACTGGAAGAACCCAAGGATGATATTAGCACCGGAGATATTCGTTATAGCATGATTAATCTACTGGATGAACCCCTGGCCAATGGTCTGCTGGGATATGGGCCAACGACCGTCAATCCTCTTACCGGAGAAATTGTTCAAGGCCAGGTCAATATGTATGGCGGAGTTTTGATGACCACACTTCGAAGTGTTTATGAGGCGATGGTTGATTTGAGCATGGAAAGGATGCCTGAAAAATTAGCTGAAGATAAGCATGAGGTTGATCCATCCCTCAAGCTTTTGGAAAATACCAATTTGAAATCTCCCACTGCCATTCATTTGCATGATTCAATAGACAAGCCTAGTTTAAAAGAATCAGATCTTAAAAGACTGGAATATTTTAAAAATAAAGCCTCGTATTTGGAAAAACAGCGATCCATTGATTTAAATAAGATGGCCCTCAGTAATGCCAAAATACCACTGGATACCACCGATCTTTCAACTCTTGAAGACAAACGTCTGACTCACCTGGGAAAACAAGGTGCCTGTAGTGCGGAATTAATCAGTACTGTCGAACTTGCCAAGAAAGAATTTCCGGAAATGGCAAGTATTGAAGGTATTAGAAACAATAATGGCACACTCAAGGCCTGGACCAGTCTTTCCCGTGCAAAACAGTCCGAAATAATTGACGTAATTTTGCCCAACATATACATCCCCACCCTTATCCATGAAATGGGCCATAATCTGGGACTGCGACATAATTTCATGGGCTCAATTGATAAAGAGAATTTCTATACCGACGAAGAAGCCAAACAATTGGGACTGCATACGACTCCGGTTTACAGTTCTATAATGGATTACGGTTATTCTGAATTAAACACGTTGGGTGTAACTTTTGGCAAATATGATATTGCGGCCCTTCGTTTTGCTTACGCCAGGGAAGTTTTAAACAATAACGGTGAAGTTATAAAAATTGAAAATACTCTCCTTGATACACAAGCAAGTGTCAGTGATTTGAAATCTTATCAGTTTTGTACTGATGAGAATGCCGGTTTATCCATTCGCTGCAACCGATTTGACGAAGGTACCACGATTACCGAAATCGCACTTCATCATAAAAAAATATATAATGATGGTTATAAATACCGAAACTTTAGAAATGGCCGAACAGAATTTTCTGATCTAGGTATTGCCGGGGCCGTCTCTTCCAGAAACAACATGTTCAAATCAGCTCGTCTGGTTTATGAAGAATATGAATTTTTTGAAGGTATTTTTGGCAACACTATCATGGAACAAGGCTGTACACCAGAAATGCTGGCCCAGTATCCGATCTGCAAGGATATTAATGATCGAATTGAAGCTACATTAATAGTTGGAAAAATGTTCCTGGATATTTTAAAAACCCCGGATCTGACTTGCGCAGTAGCAGAAATTGCCAATCCCGATGAAACCAGCAAGCTTGTTAAATTAGTCGATATTTATAACGAAAAATTACGATACGCCCTGGATTATGTACCCACTTCTTGCTTTGATCAAAATATAGTTTCAGCTTTTGCGCAAGACAATCTGATAGTAAGGGGACAAGCAGGGAAATATTTAAATAGTATTAAAGATCCAAACCCAATTTATCCATACATTACTGATATTGCCGTAAGGGGGGTCTGGTTTGATAAACTTATGGCAATGAAAATGATTACCCTTCGATATTTTGGAAAAAGTTCAACTGAAGAAGCACAAGGAAGCCTGGCAGACATACCCGTTATCAAACAGGAATTGATGAACTATCTTGAGCATACCATATTAGGGGTCCCGCTGATCAACCCCGTGCTCTTTATTACTGAATCAGGTGAAAAATATGTTGAAAATTATTCAATAGATAGCTCCAACGTCATTCCAGAGCAACCCAATATGTCGGTCATTAAATTTTTAGGCCTACCCAGCAATAGCAACGTAGAACTTATCAAGCAGGAATTCCTGACTGCGTCCGCTTTTGCCAAAACCACCGATCTTTCCAAAAAAGAAATGGCTGATGCTTTTGTTGACTCCTTCAGCGTTTATAGACTCCCCCCCTTTACGGATAGTTTTTCCAGTAAAAATGTCCAAAGTTTAAGAACAGAAGGTGATACTTTCTGGGCCGCATCTAAAAATAAACTGGCCTGGCACATGATAAGTGCCATCAATGCACTTGATCTCTTGGAAACGCTTGATCGAAATCTGATAGTAAAAGTGTATAAAATCAAAACGAAACAATTTGATTTTCCAGATGATTTCTCCATTGAAGAAAAAAAAGCAGGTCAACTGCCCTTGAATATACTTGTGCAGCTGCGAGATTATTCCTTGCAAAATGCCCCTTTGACAGAAGAAATGCTGATTACTCAACTTGGTGAAGAAAGAGGTAAGCTGGTTTTTGCCGCCTTTAAATTAGGATCTGCTAGTCTTATTAAAATTATCAGTTACATTGAAACAATCTCGGCGATAGCGAATGATGCTGACGAAAAAACCAAAGCACTTTATTCCCTAAGCAGTGTTATTCTAGAGGATTTTTTAAATCAAGCACTTCCAACCAAAGCACAACACTATGTAAACACCCTCGATTTATTGCCCCAGGCAAGTCAATAAATAAGGCCTTTAAATCGGTTTCGAATAGCTATAAGGCCGTTCGAAACCGATTACGTTTTGTGAAAACATTTCCTTGCATTTTTATCAACAATCCAGTCAGTTATAAATATTTTTATCGCATTTTTTTATTTTACAAAGGAGTTATTGTGTTATAACTATACAATCATATAATTATACATTAGTATAATTAAAGAGGAAAAATGTTTATGTCCAGACCTTCCAACAACACCAATCATGCGCTCTTACAGGCCGGAAGAAAACTGCTACCCAAATACGGAGTTTCCGGTCTGACACTGCGATTGGTGGCTACCAAGGCAAAAGTGAATCTGGGAATGTTCAATTATTATTTCAAAAACAAGAATGATTTTATCGAGCAAATGCTTCAGGAAATTTATGAGGATTTTTTTCTAAAATTAAAAATGGATATAGCAGAGGAAAAAACCCCTCTAACCAACCTCTCTGATGTTTTATTTGTACTAGGACAGTGGATTCGTGACAATCGCGAACTGGTGTTTTCCCTGATGAAGGATGTCTTAAATGGTGACAAGACTGTTATCAGGTACGTCCAAAAAAACTTTCACAGACATCTGTTTATGATAAATGACCTGATTAATGATGCCAAAAAATGTCATGAAATCAGAGATACCCACAACTATAACATCATACCTCCGTTAATGGCTTCCACTGCGGTAATTCCCATTCTGGCCGAAGTGTTCAGACGGCAGTTGGGATTTTCCATTTTACCAATACCTGGAAAAATTGTAAGCGATATTCTTTCAGATAAATCCATAAAAGAGAGAATCGACTGCTTAATCCAAGGTTTTCATTATTAAACCTAGAGAGGACTTATGAGAATATTAATATTTTTAAGTTTCTTTTCATGTTCGCTCATTTCCTTTGGCGCTACCGAAATCACCTTAAATCTTCCTGACTTGTTACAATCGGCAATTATTGAATCTGATAAACTAAAGTCCGCAGAACAACAGATGCAGGGAATTGACTACAAAAGAAAAACCATAAGAAGCTATTCATTACCTCAATTTAATATCGAGGGAAATTATAAATACACTGCTGATATTCCGACCATGACTATTCCTCTGGGTCTTACCAGTCGAGAAATACAAACGGGAAAACATAACGCCTATTTTATGGGTATAAGCACCTCTTATCTTTTAACTGATTTCGGCTCCAACTCCCTAAATCAAGCATCTATGTTAAAAATTAAAAATGCCAAAGAATGGGAAAAACAAGCCATTGAACAAACCATTGGTCTGGAAGTCAAAACTACTTTTTTTAAAGTCATACTTGATATTGAAAAAATGAATCTGGTCCTTGATTCATGGCGCTTGAGTCTTGCCCAGCACTTGGAGATATCCAAACATTTTAAAGCAGGAACTGCCAACCAGATTGACTATCTTCAATCCCGCAAAGAATCCTTGGATTATAAATCACGTTTTATTGAGGCCCAAAACGATCTTGCGCAAAATTTAATTCACCTGATGAGACTCAGTGGTCAAAATAATCATCCAGATAAAATCATTTTGCCGGTGGATAAAAAAATGTTATCGCAGCTTCCAAACGATCTTGAACCTCCCCAGACCATTATCAATATAGACAACTCTCCATACAAAAAAATAAATATTAATTCTATTCTTTCAAATTCCTGGTCCATTGAACATCCAAACTTAAAACGAATGAATGCTGTACGTGAAAGTCACATTTTGGCAAAAAAAAGTGTAACCCGAACTTATTTTCCGAAAGTTTCAATTTATGCCAAAAGCGGATATGAATACCCAGATGGTTCAAAATCCCAATTTCACCAACAAAGTACGGTAGGAGTTAATTTGACTATGCCTTTATGGGACGGAGGTTCCATCAGCAATAGTCGAGGAGAAAAAGAAGCCGCTATTTCTGAAATATCTTTTGAAGAAGCCAGTCTTAAAAAAGATCTGTCATATGATCTAGAAAATACCCTAAACAACCTGACCGATTTAAAGCGAGAACACTCAGTTATTGCCAGCGGGATAAATGATGTTGAGCAAATGTCCAAACTGATTTTTAAATCATACCGTGCAGGCAAATCAACCATGACCGAAGTTCTCGCAACTAATTTAAAAGCTCTGGACTGGAAAGTCCGCTTGGCCAACCTCCAAACCCAAATATTAATGCAAATTGCAGTTTTGGAATATTTAAGCTCAAGGACAATATTATGAAACTTAAACTTCTTATCATCCCGGTAATCGTAATTTTGGCCGGAATCATTTTTTACAAATACTGGCTTAATCAAAATTTTTACTATGTGGCGACAGTGGAAGCCACCAAAATTGATTTATCCGCACGTCTCACGTCAACCATCAGTGGTATTGAAGTCAAGGAAGGTATGGAAATTAAGGCGCAAGACAAACTTATCCAACTTACCTGCGACGATACCTTGCTTGCCTTTTATCAAATTGAGCGGGACTATCTGCGGGGGGAGAATCTTTTCAAGCAAGGGGTTCTTGCCAAGGAAAACTATGAACACTTAAGACATAAATTCAACGAAGCCAAAATGAAATGGGATTGGTGTAGTGTGATCTCCCCTATTGACGGTTATGTACTACACATAAATAAAGAGATCGGTGAATATGTGGTCCCTGGAACAAAGCTTATCACTATTGCCGATCTGAAACACGTTTACGCCAACATCTATATAGAGGGTGCAAAAGTTGAATTATTGAAACCCGGAATGGAGGTAAAAGCCTTGGTAAGTTTCGAAAATAAAAAAACTATTTCCGGCAAAATTGCCTTCATCAACGAAGAAGCCGAATTCACACCTAAAAACGTGCAAACCAAGGATGAACGCACCAGATTGGTTCATATGGTAAAAATAGACTTTGACAACCAAGATCTCCTCTTAAAACCCGGAATGAGCATAGAAGTTAACTTAAAATAATATGAATGAAGCCTACACTATCGACATTTCTAATTTAAAGAAATCTTTCAAGGGTAAAACTGCGCTACATGGTATAAACCTGCAATTGGAACCAGGTAATATGCACGGGGTAATTGGCCCGGAAGGGGCAGGAAAAACCACTTTGTTTCGTATTATCACCGGACTTTTATCCCCCGAGCAAGGAAACGTTCACTTTAAAAATGGCGACACCATTATCGAGAGACAGCATATTAAAAAACATATTGCTTACATGCCAGAACGCCAAAGTCTTTATCCTGACCTCTCCATTGAAGAACATTTACGGTTTTTTAGCGCACTCTATAAACTAAGCGAAAAAGAATACCTGGATATATCATCCAAACTCCTTACCATGACCCGTCTAAGGCCATTTCTTGATCGTCCTGCCAAAAAGCTCTCCGGCGGGATGTACAAAAAACTAGGTCTCATGTGCGCACTACTTGGTATGCCTAAAATACTCATTCTGGATGAACCCACCAATGGCGTTGATCCCATCAGCCGCAGAGAATTCTGGGAACTTCTTTACCGTATTTTAAATCCTGGCATGACGATATTAATATCAACCGCCTATATGGATGAAGCTGAACGTTGTATGAAAGCTCATCTCATGCAAGATGGAAAATTGATTGTATCGGGCCCTCCAAGGGATCTGCTCAAATCCAATAGTGTAACCAGCGTTAGCGACCTCTTTATTAAACTGACCAGCAAAGGGGAATTAAGTGCGTGATTCAAGCATCGTTGTAAATAACCTGGTCATTCGTTTTGCTGACTTCGTGGCAGTTAACAACATAAGTTTCAATGTCAAAAAGGGGGAAATTTTTGGACTCCTTGGTGCCAATGGAGCCGGAAAAACCACCACCATTAGAGCTTTGCTTGGAATTATTATTCCCACCTCGGGATCTCTCAAGGTGGCAGGTATAGAATCCGCCAAGGCCACCAGTGAAGATATCAAACGACAGATCGGTTATATGTCTCAAAAACTCACCATCTATGACGATCTTACCGTGGCTGAGAATCTTGAATTAATTGCAGGGCTAAGAAAACTCAGTCATAAACAATTTATGGAAAAATCAGAAAAAATCCTTTCCATGATTTCTTTCAATCAATCCCGTAAGACTTTGGTTAAAGAACTACCCAGCGGGGTCAAACAGCAAGTCTCGCTGGCAGCGTCAGCCATGCATGATCCGGCTATCATATTTCTGGACGAACCAACCGCAGGCGTCTCCCCTTTAGCAAGAGAAAAATTCTGGAAGCTTATAAATCATTTTGCCAAAGAAGGTAAGACCATCCTTGTAACGACTCACTACATGGATGAAGCTGAGAAATGTGAAAGGATTGCACTCATGCGAGCGGGAGAAATTATTGCTCTTGATACTCCTAAAAATTTAAAACATAAAATTTTCCCTTACGGCATTTTCGAGTTAAAGCCAAAGGATACAAAACTGGCTCAATCTTTATCTGTAAGATGGTCAACCGCAAATGATATATTCACTCTAAAAGCGTATGGACTGCGTTTTCATGCATTCATTCACGATTGGAAACGATTTAAATCACTAGAAGAAGAACTTAAAAATGACTTTGAAATGGAAAATATAAATCCGTCATTTGAAGATGTATTTATTGAACTGGTTGAGGGACAGAATCGATGACTAATTTTGAATTACAAAGAGTGTATGCCATCGGAAAAAAAGAAGTTGCCCATATCTTGCGTGATCCTTTTACTTTGATTTTTGCCCTTGGAATCCCTTTTATTCTGGTTTCTATTTTTGGACTGGCGGTGGATTTTGATGTAAAAAATATGCCACTTGCCATCCGTGATGAAGATCAAACCAGCTTATCTAGAAATCTAAAAGCAACGCTTGAATACTCTGGGGTTTTTAAACCATTCTATGATTTTCAAACTGGTGATTTAAGTGAAATCATATCAAGCGAAAATGCCCGCGCCATCATGATTATCAAATCTGATTTAGAGAAAAATACTTCCAATGGGCTGGGCACTTCTGTTCAATTTCTCTTTGACGGAGCTGACAATACCATCGTTAGCTCACTGCTAAGCTATATGTCCGGTCTGGAGGCACTCGTTAATCGTCGTCTATCAGGACAATCCATTACCCCAATCAAATTGCAAACTCGCTTTCTTTTTAACCATCAACTGGAAAGTGCCAAATTCACAGTCCCGGGACTAACCGTAGTGGTGCTGTCGATTGTGTCCATTTTGCTAACATCACTAACTGTCGCCCGTGAATGGGAAAACGGTTCCATGGAATTACTCCTGACCACCCCTGCTTCACCTTTTGAAATTATCATAGGCAAACTCATGCCCTATGTTGTCATTGGAATAACTGCGGTTATCTTTATTTATCTGATTGCCCGCTTGTTTTATGATCTGCCTTTTCATGGAAGTCATTTTACATTTCTGCTAGGTTGCCTTTTATTCATTACGGCTTATCTCGGGCAGGGACTTTTGATTTCCATTGTATGTCGCAAACAACTTATGGCCATGCAATTTGCCATGACTTCCGGCTTATTACCTTCCTTTTTACTTTCCGGTTTTATTTTTCCGATTGAAAACATGCCCACTTTTTTTCATTACTTGACCATGATTTTTCCGGCCCGCTGGTTTATGGTTATCAATCGTTCACTCTTCCTAAAAGGAACTTCTATAATCGACCTGATCAACCCCTTTATAGGTCTAATTATCATCAACATCGTTTTCATAGGACTCGCCTCTTTAATTTTCAAAAAGGATTTAGAGCCGTGAATATCACCATCAAAAGTTTTATTAAAAAAGAATTTTTGCAGGCCCTGCGCGACCCCCGCATGCGTATGCTCATATTTGCCATGCCTATTATTCAATTAATTATTTTTGGAGTAGCTATCTCGACAGAAGTGAAAAATATCCGTTTGGGACTGGTTGCCAATAACAATGACTATAAGATGAGAAGTATCTATGAGCATGCCATGGCCAGTGGAAATTTTATTCCAATCAAAGAAGCTGTCAATGAACTTAATGCCTTTGATCTCATTAAAGCTGGCCGTGCTGATGCCATTTTAATTGCTCCTCCTAAAGGTCTGTCTCGTGCAATGGATCGATCAGACGGAAATGCCCAACTATTAATTGATGCCAGTAATGTCGTAAAAGCCAGAAGTGTTGAACGTTATATCGAGGCGATAATGTACGCACAGATGATTGAACAAAAACCAAACCCTCTTATAAAATTTGATGTCCGGGTTCTTTATAATCCAAACATGCGAAGTGCGCTTTTTATGGTACCCGGAGTAATGTGCATGATTGTTTGCATACTTTCTATCATTCTTACCAGTATGAGCATTGCCAAAGAAAAAGAAATGGGAACTTTTGAAATGCTTATTTCCTCCCCGATTAAACGCTCTGAAATAATTATCGGAAAAACCATTCCTTTTTTTCTGCTAGGGCTCTCCAATATCCCCATAATCCTGGCAGCAGGAATTATAATATTTAATCTGCCAGTACGTGGTTCACTCTTGGCGCTGGGGATTGCTGCTGCAGCATTTGTATTTTGCACTGTTTGTATTGGAATGTTAATATCAACTTTTGCTTCCAGTCAGCAACAGGCCATGCTTGGCAGTTTTATTTTTCTTTTTCCGGCCCAGATGCTGGCGGGAATCATGTTTCCCATTGAAAATATGCCAATCTATCTTAAATTTTTTGCTTATTTAAACCCGCTAACTTATTTTGTCCGTTTGGCCCGCAATATTCTGCTGAAAGATGGACCATGGTTATTTGTTTTGCAATACTCGGGGATCTTAATCCTGTTATCTTTGGTGATTTTAATTATCAGTGTCAAACGTTTTAGAAATACTCTGGCTTGATCAAAAGCGCAAAAAAAAATATTTTTTTTGCCAAATTTTAAGCAGTTAAAGCTGAGCTTGCGAAAGACTTAAATTTAAATGAGTCGAAGTCTGGATAATGCTAATTATTGTAATCCCAATTTCCACAGGCCAAATGGTGATTGCCTGGAATGAATTCAGACAAAAGTTTAAGAAATTCTTATAATCAACTTAATTTTATAAAGAAGATTTCGGTAAAAGGTAAAATTATTAGTTTAAAGCTCTTTTTTTAACATTTTGATTATTAAAGTTTTCCACCAAACTGTTTTTTGTTCGGTTGTTATACGACGAGCTACAGTTTGGGTTTTGTAGGATTCAAGAACATTTTTAATTTTTGAATAAAAATCAGGTGAATGTATCAATAATACATTTTCTATGTCGTGATAAAAACTTCGTTGATTCAAATTTACTGAACCGATAAGGGTAACTTTCCCATCGATCAAGAACAGTTTGGAATGAAGAATATCACTTTTCTTGGTAAATTCATAAATCTCGATAGAGTTAGAGAATTTATTAACAGTACCTTTGTTAACGTCAGACAGTATTATGTCTGCGGTATCTCCTTCCAAATCTAATCTGGTGATAAGATCAATTTTAATACCTCGCTCGACTGCTCTAGAAAATGCTTTGGCGAGTTTTTGAGTCAGATGAAAGTATGGAGTCGAAATAGAAATTGACTCTGAAGCCGAATCTAGGAGATCGATCATCAATTGTTCAAGTGCCATATCATCCTTGTACGGGAAAGACATATAGTGACGAACTAGTGTTTTATTACTTGTATCCAAGTAATTGGTATCCATATTAGATTGGGTGGGTTTGTTTAATGAGTAATTTCTAAAGAAAAAATCTTCATTGTCGTACTCGTATAAACTATGGAAATGACCGATCAAGCTTTCAACTATTTCTGTTCCCTTTAATTCAATTTCAAAATCAGTCCATTTAGCATACGTTCCATCCTGACCAGAACCATATTGAACCAGATTTGGGTACTTACTTAGATCTGGTTTTGTGTCATATACGAAACCATCATGAATATTTCTTCCTCCTATAATGGCCACATTATTTTGATCATTATCAGCACTATAAGCCAAAAAAAGTTTTACATGCATTGTTCTATGAAGTGCAGATAATTGTTCTTTGAGGCCTCGTGGCCCAAAAGGATCGAATTTATAAAACTCAACACTTATGTTACTAAACTCCCTGTCCAACTGAGTTAACATTTCTTTGTCTTTATCCAGGGAAATTACTTCCGAAACCAGGATTTTAATTCTAGTGCCTTTTTGAGCATGATATCTTAAAAGTCTCTCTATTACCGTTCCATAGAAATCTCTTCTAAACACTAAATACGAAATGTAGATTCCATCAAGTTCAGGGGCCTTGGAAAAATCCAGTGGCCAGTAAGGATCTTGTTTTTTTAGCATTTCTTCGGGAAGGTCTTGACCAAGCATTGCATATGCTTTGGCATTAATACCATCCATAGGTTTTTCCAGCGTTCTTAAACCGGTCACCTCTCTTGGACAAGTCATAGATTTATATTTGGTGTTTACATAAAGTGTGTCCAGACGGTTTGCTTCTGACAGGTTAGGTATTTCGCAATACTCAAATCGGTTAATAAACTTATCAAGTTGAGAAGAGGATTTTTCGCCGATAAATTCAATGGCATATTTTTTATTGCGGTTCTTGGGGTCAAAAAAACTTAAAAGGCATTTTTGAGAATTGGGAGTTATTTTTACACCGACTCTTTGAGCATTACTTTTGCTTTGGTACCAGTCAAATTCAGCAATATCTTCTTTTTTATATTTTTTCCATCTAATTAATTTTTTTAGTTTAAATGAACCTTCACAACTGAATTTTGCTTTTAATAGTTCTGGTTTATTTGCATCCGTATAACTTCGTTGCAAGTGCTGTATTAACTCTAATTCATAAGAGCTGGCGCTATGAAGATCCAGAATATATTGATGATATTTACCATTTCGAATCTGATACTGTTCAAAATTTTTAAATATTAACTGTTTTGAATATTTACGTGCTCCCTGTTCAAAGTTTAAAGAAGTGATTTGAGGTTCAAGTATTTTTGGATTTTTTTCTGCTTGTGAGTTTATTTTATTCAAAATATTTTCTCTGTTTTTTCTTAGTTCTAAAAGTTTAGATGCAAATATTTTTGATTTTTCGGTTTTAATATACCTTCGTTCCAAATCTTCAAAGCGTAAAATTTCATTTTCAATAA
>Ga0208375_1002097_pt1 | contig 19691 bp, 22 predicted proteins | sample RifOxyD1_FD_184038 | JGI IMG/M metagenome (GOLD analysis project Ga0208375, IMG submission 184038) | Soil microbial communities from Rifle, Colorado - Rifle Oxygen_injection D1 (SPAdes) | ecosystem: Environmental > Terrestrial > Deep subsurface > Rock core/Sediment | place: Rifle, Colorado... | reverse complement strand
GCACATCCATCAGCTTCAAACAACCATCTCAAGAATGATGCAACAACAATGTTTGGACTTTGGAAAATACTTTGTGGTACTTTTTTTTCAGAAAGAAAACTTAAAGATTGAGCAATATGTTTACTATTAGCTTCAATTAAATGAACTTGTTGAGTAGAAATAATTTGCCTTGTACTTCCATCAATATTTTGAATCATACTGATTTTAGGAGTTCTTACAGAATAATATGTTTCAATATCAAAAACATCTTTCCATAATTTATTCAAAGGTTCCATCAATTCTTGTTCAGTATCAGCAACATAACACGTAACCCTATACCCATTAGGGTGCACATTCCCATCACCAATAATATACCCATATAATGCAGCCAACTCTGGAGTCACTTCTTCAGGTAACCGAACTTCTTTCAAAACTCCAGAAATTTTCTTAACAAAATTAAAATTAGTTTTTACATAATCCTTAACATTATTTTTTATTACAGAAGCAACTTTAATTTCTTCACTAAGATTCAAACAATCAGCACGTTTCCATCCTTCTTTACTTAACAAGGGATGATCCAAAGTACAAGTCAATTGCTTACCAGTTTCAGTTGTTACTTTCAAAACTAATTTTCTTTCATATTTATGGAACACCTTTGCATAATCAAAACCTTCTTCATTTACACAAGCAAGTTTCAAATTCATCTTCTCCAAATGATTTTTCCCCAAATTCTGAATTTTTTCCATCCCATTATCAAACAACGCAACTTTAGAATCCCCAACAATACACCCAGGATCCCCGACTAATAATACATGCAAATCTCCTCTAACAATAGTTTGATCTGCTTTAATTTTTCTAATCCCCCCAAACATTTGCAATAGAATAGCTTCCTTGATTTTAGTATGCCCATAAATAGATGGCGCAATGCTCGCAATTAACCTATCAAAAATCTTTTTATCTTTAGCCAATTTTTTAATTTCCAATTCATCTTCAGGACTAATATTAATCTCAGAATAATCTTCCTCAACAGGCTCAACAAAATTCCCATTAACACCTAAATCAAACCTAGTTGAAGTCCCACCAGTTTTAGTTGGCACAGGAATCTCAAACATCAACCCATTAACAATAACCCTTGTTCCTGGAGTTGTCCTTTTCTCCATCTTAGGTTCTACTAAATCTTCCCTCAAAAAAATCTGCATTCTTTTCGGTTGCGCCCCACCCTCTAAATTCTCTGGTGATTCTTCAATAACAATTCTTTGTACATCCACTAATTCTTTTGATAATAACCTAAACTTCCCTTTTCTCCCACATGAACATCTTGAAGGCTCTCTAAAGTTCGCATCTATTTGCGGCATTGTAATAGTATTCCCACATGACGGACACTCAAACTTCGCACTTACTGCTTGTGGCCGAACTTCAGAACTCTGTCTAATGATTCCTTCCATTGCAATGAACTTATTCAAATGCTTACTTCTCAAATTTTTAATATAAATTTCCTGAGACTTAGGCAACCCTTTAAACCTAACCCTGAACCCTTTTTTTACATCAAACTGCTCCAAAGCCATCTCAGCAGCCTTCAAAGTCTCTTCAGGCTCTTCTAGCAACTGATCAGCCAATTTCGGATCAAACTTAGTCAACTCAAAAAAATCTAAAACGATAAAATTATGCCCTTTTGACAAATTCTCATGCAATTGCTTCTGATAACTCTGCTCAACAAATTCCTGAAATTTTTCTATTTGATCAGCTGCATCAATGGTCATAAGTCCAGGAATAGAATTATTGAATATAAAGATTTGTGTTGTTTTTCCGAAAGATATTCGGAATTTGTTTTAAGAAAACTATTTTTTAATGATTATTTTACAACTATTATAAAAATTTACTAAAATCAATCATACACATCTTTTCTATGATCAAAACAATTAATAATAATTCTATTTTCTTCGAATCTATAAATAATACGAAAAGGAGGAATTCGAATACTTCTATGGTTCTTTAATTCATACTTCAAAGGTTTACCAACTTCAGGCAGATCAGCAATTTTCTTTAATTGTTTAAGAATTCTTAAACGTAAAGTTTTATCTTTAATTTTTTTAAAATCCTTTCTAAATTCCTCAGAAAAGATTATTTCCAATTTAAACACCCATTAAAAGATCATCCATTTCTTTATCATTAATTGAAACATCAACTTTCACAAATTTTCCTCTTTTTATTTGCTCTTCACTTCTTTCAATCATTTCTAATAACTTAATATCTTTATTCAAAGTTTCTTTTCTAATTACTTTTAATAAAATATTTCCTCCTTCATTAAAAACCAAAAATTTTACTGAAGGTTCTAAACCAGCATCCTTTCTAACTTCAACAGGAATAACTACTTGACCATTTTCTGACATTTTTGTTATAGCAACTTCCATTTCTTCTCCTAAAATAGCTTTTAATATTAAAATCCCTTTTATATATAAACTTTTCTGTTTTTCACATTATTAAATATTCCTTCTGAATTTGCACAATTCATATTTTGTTTTCCACCAGAAGTTAATATTGATAGGGTATGTACAAATTGTACTCACCCTTTTGCAAGTTCTTCATCTCTTTGTCTCATTCGATTAATATACTGCTTTATATCAACAGAATCTGTCAAAGCAAAAACAATATCTTCAACAACAAACCACCATTCATCTTTATACCAAGTTCTTCTAATTTTACTATCTTGAAATACAATCAAAGATTTCTTTTCTGCCATAAAATCAACATTCAAAATATCCTTAATAAATCTATTCCTCAAATTTCCGAAATATTTGCACTTTGCTTAAAAGATTTTCAAAAATTATTTCTTATCAATCTTTTTCACTTTTCCTTCTTTAAATGTAATTTCAACTATATCTCCAGTCTTCAAAACTTTTGTAGCAATTTGTGTTCCAACTATTGCAGGAATCTTAAATTCTCTGCTAATGATCGCTGCATGTGACGTAACTCCCCCCTCATCAGTAATGATTGCTTTAACACCATTTAAATATGGCACAAAATGTGGCGTAGTTTGTATAGCCACTAAAATCTTACCTTTATAATTTCCTTTCAATTCTTCCTTATTTTTTACCAGAACAACTTCGCCATTAATAATTTCATCAGAAGCATATGTCACTCTCCCCTCAATTAAATCATTAATAACTTTCTTCTCAAATAATTCATTAAAATGAGTACTGACATCTTCAATAGTTCTAACATCATCAATAACTTCAGATTTTTTTCTTAGACCCAAAAAGATATAATCATCCTTTTTTCTTTTACTAATTAATTTGTTAACACCCTTTTTATCACCAAGGGATTTTAATAGTTCTTCATAAGTCAAATAGCCCATAAAATCTTTAGGGTTCTTAACTCCCAAATAGAATTGTAGAAAATACCAAATAGCCTCACCTAATTTTTCTTCTCCAAAAACAACACTATTTCTCCATTTATCATGCATTTTTAAAAGACTTTTTCCCTTAGCCCCAACTTCAGTAAGCTTCATCCCTAGTGAGAATAATACAAAAAAATGTACCCCATACTCTTTATATTTTTCACAAATTTCAACAAACAAATCCTTAGCATTTCCAGAATCATTCTTTTTACAAGATTCTTTTAATTTATTACATAGAAGAATAATTTCTTTCCAGAGTAATTTATCTTTCTTTAAAAAAACTTTAATAATATTTTCATCCTTCTTAATTTGCTTTAGAGAATAAGAATGAAATTCTTTAGCTTGAGTTGAGTTAAAAATTCTTATTAAAATATTTTTTTTAGAGGGACATAATAAACATTCAATAAAATCTATACCATAACTTTTCTTCATCAACTCTCTTTGCCCTTCAACCTTCAAAGAAAACATCAATAAACTAACCTCGGCCCTAACTCCTTGAAACCATTTCTCATTCTTAATATAATCTAAGATAATCATACACATTCAAATGAAACTAAATCTTAAAAAGATTCCTATAACCTTTCTTTAAGTTGTTCATTACTAAGATAACCTTGCCCAATAGATAATCTTCTACGATTATTATTTAATACCACCAAACCACAATTATCAAAAAACTCTAAATCCTCACCACAAGAACCAACAAGACGCTCTAATAATCCTCCATTTAAAACAAAAATATAACCTCCAAGACTAAGCATCATTTCTCGAATAAAATCAAAGGAATCCCCATTACTACCATTAGCATAATCATAACCTAATTTTTCAGTTAAGGCATCAGGGCCATAAAAACCAAACTCTCGACCCATACCCTTTTGAATTAATTTAGCAGTCTGCTCATTTCTAAAGATCCTCTTACTTGCTTTTGTTGGCACAACACCTTTTGTAATATCCGTTCTTGAAGCTAAATATCTCCCTAGGACATTTGCTTGTACAGAACCATACTGACTCAAAGAAAAAGGAAAAATTGGGAAATCAGAATCCTTAACTCCATTTCTAGCAATAAACCTTTCAGTTTGATCATCATCAGAAATAAGTCCCATTAATTGTTCTTTACTAATTCCATCATGAGGATTTCCTCTTAAAAGATTCCGACTATTTGGACTTAATAGACTCCACAATTCATTAACATAAGTTCTTCCATGCCGAGTTAAATAAACAAATTCCATTCTATATTTTTTAAGCCCCTAACAGGTATATAAACTTAACTACTGTATAGAAACAACAACTGGGAGCAAAAAACATACCATAAACATTAGCTAAAAACTAGTCTCATTCAAAGAAGATTATTTTCCATTCTTACCAACCATTCCTTAAAATAATTGTAATAATAAAAAAGATTACTAATCCAATAAGCATAATCAAAACATTCTCAGAAGTAACAGTTTTATTCAATAAATAAGTTACAAACAAATATACAGCAGACCAAATAACTGCAACAGCAACTGCATCTCTTCCTTTGAATTGTTTCTTACTTTTCATTAGATTCAACCTTAACTTCTAAACCCCCAAGAGATTTTTCATTTGAATAATAAATTCCACTAGCCATAACACCATACCATAATAAACTCGTAAAAATAAAACCCAAAGGCCCTGTACTATACTCTCCCAATTCTAAAAGATTACAAAGTTCTCCAGAATCATCATTATATCTTCTCTCACTCAGAAATTGAGATATTTCATCTTTCATGTTTTTGATCCAACTTTTTTAGTTTTTCCATGAATGCTTTTACAAAAAGGATTCACTTATACCCAATCTTAGCAAGTTCTTTTATCAACAAGTCAACTGCTTCATGCAATTTACTCTCTGATCTTGTTCCAGTACAAACAATTTTTCCGTTACTGAACAACAAGAATGTAGCACGAGTTCCAGGAAGTTTATACACAAGGCCAGGAAATTGCTCAGGTTCGTATTCAGTGTTTGTTAATTGAACAGCCAAAGCGTTTAGATTCAAATCCAACCCAATAGATCCAGCAGCAACTAAGTTCTGCACTGTAAATTTTGGTTGAACAGTAATTTTAACTTTAATCTTTTCAACATTTTTAATAATCATATCAATTGATTCTTTAACAATCTGCATGGATTTTGCTCCAGTACAAACAATTTTTCCAGAACTGAAAATTAATGCTGATGTTTTAGGTTCTTTAATTCTCATAACTAAACCTGGAAACTGTTCAGGGTTATATTCAGTATTAGGTAATGCTTCTGCTAACTTTACTAATGGAATAGGTCTTTCCAAACTAGAAGTTGCAACAATATTTACAATCTTGATTTCTTTCTTTGCCACCATATTATAGCCTCCAATCGCTATTTTACAAGTCCTAACTAATAAATAATCCTTTATAAACCTATTTATAAACTACTTGTCTCTAATTAGAGACTAATAAAATATTCTTTCTATAAAGATAGATTTAAAAATAAAAACTAAAAAAGAAAATAAATGACAAAAGAATATTCAGATATAGAAGTAATTAATGATGATATAATCTTGAGATTATTATTTGAATGTGGGTATAATCCCCTTGTTCCACAAGAAGTTAGAGTTAAAAAAACAACCTATTTAAAAGAACAAAACGGAATTCTTTCGGATTTAGATAGATTATTTGAAGACGGTATAATTCAAAAAACTTGCGAAGATTCTACAAGTGCTCATTGGTTTGCATTATATGGGGAATATTTAAAATCTAAATTAAATAAAGGCGATCAATTATCAAATCATTTAACACCAATTGCATTTGCTAGATGTCTAGAAGACCTAACCACTTCAGGCCATCTAAGATTAGCCCACCCATTTAATGATGAAAGATTACATCCAATAAAAAATAAAGGCGATTATTGGCGCAGAACTTGTTCTTGTAGAGTTATTCAAAATACACTTAATCAAGATATAACGGCTTTATCAAAAGAAGCCCTTAGATATCCATTATATTTTTCTAGAATCCGGTAAAAAACTTCTTAACTTTAATTTCACCTTCAAGCTTATATTACTATAACCACATAAATATTCAATAACAATTTTACAAATTTAAAAACAATAACTATGAGCTTTATCAATAATAACATGAAGAGTTCGTTTTTGAATATCATCAGATCTTAAATTTTCTTCTAATTCTTCTAAAAATATTAAACGTGATCTTGCAAAAAATTCCATACGTTTATTTGTAAACGGAAAAAAATATCTAGTTCCACAACAAATACATCCATAATTAATCCCCTTACCGAGCTCAATCGACGATGTAATTACATGATGATCTAATGGACACAAAGCCTTAACAGCACTTGGACCAAACCTTCTATCAAATTCTCTAACCGACATTCTTTCAAAATCCTCAGCAGTTCCTTCAAAGAATAATTGTGAATATCCAGCCATAAAAATAAAAATTTTTCACCTATTTATTAACCTTTTCAATCCCAATAACAAACTTCTTCTTTTTAATATCACCAACAACAGAAGCACCTTTATCCAAAGTTTCAGCTCCAAAATTAATTTCAACAGCCCCACATCTCTCTACAATCATATTTTTCCAATGCTTAAGATCAACTTCAAACTTCAAATATAATCTAATCCGATCATCCCTATTCAATCCAGCTTCTTTCCTTAGAGCTTGAACCTTCCTCATTACTTCTCTAGCAAATCCTTCTTCTTCTAAATCTTTAGTCATAGTAAAATCTAATTTAACAGAAATTTCTTTACCTTGACTATAATCAATAGTTTTAACATTCAATTGTTTTGAAATCAATCCAACAATTTCTTCATCTAAATTAACATCACAAACAACATCCGCTTTTCCTAAAGGCCATTTCAATCCAACTTGTGCTTTATCTCTTTGTCCTAAACCCAGTTCAATAATTTTCATAACTCCAACAAACTCTTTCTCTAATTCTTCATTAATTAATTTTTCATCATACTTTGGCCAAGAAATTAAATGGATAGATTCTAAATCAAATAAATCTAAATTAATTTTTTCTGTTAAAAAAGGTAAAAATGGAGCTAATAAAGTAATAGCATCAAAATATGAATCATATAATACTTTTTGGATACTTGGATCCTCTAAATCTGATCTAATTGCTTGAACAAAAGTTTTAGATAAATCAAATAAAATAAAAGTTTTAATTTCAGCAATTGCTTTATGATATTCAAGATCATCTAAATATTGTGTAACATTTTTCTTCAAATTTTCTCTTCTAGAAAGAATCCACTTACAAACAGGATCATTACTATTTGTGTTTCCTCTTCCATTACAATTCAGTTTTACATAGGTAGCTAAATTATTGATAACTAAAAGTTGTCTTTGAATTTCTTTTGCAGGGCCATAACCAAAACATAAATCAAATTGTGGATTTTGACTACAATATTGCCACCTCATTACATCTGCCCCCATTTTTTGGACAGCTTCATCAAACCAAATAGCATTCCCTTTGCTCTTATGCATAGATTCTCCTTTCTCATCCTTAACCTCCTCGTAACAAAGAATATTTTTATACGGGGCTACACCTTCTAATGCAACAGACATAAACAATTGGGCATAGAACCATAATCTAACTTGAGTTCTACATTCAATTTCTAATTGAGCAGGGAACCATTTCTTCCAATAAGCTTTATCTTCAAAATAATTTAAAGTTGAATAAGGAACAATACCTGCATCTAACCAACAATCTCCAACATCAGTAATTCTTTGAACTTCATGACCACAAGAACATTTAATTTTAATTTCATCAATCCAAGGTCTATGTAATTCCGGTAATTCCTCAACTAATTTTTTATTCACAGCCAATTTTTTTAATTCTTCAAGAGAACCAACAATGGTATTTTTTTTACAATGATTACATTCATAAAACATCAAAGGTAAACCCCAAAATCTTCTTCTAGAAATATTCCAATCATCCATATTATCTAACCAATTTTGCATTAATTTCCCAACATACTCTGGATACCAATGAACTTTTGCAGCTTCAGATTTCATTTTTGGACGAATCTCATCACAAGAAATAAACCATGAAGAGTCCATTCTAAAAACTAATTCTGATTTACATCTCCAACAAATAGGATATCTATGTTTATAATTTTCAATTTTGAATAATAATCCTCTAGCATCTAAATCTTCAACAATAAGTTTTTTCAATTCATAGACATTTCTTCCAGAATAACTTCCAAAACCAGGATTGTAATTCCCAAAATCATCAAGTGCACAATTTAACATTTTCAATTTTAATTGCTTACCTAACTCAAAATCTTCCTCTCCACAACTTGGAGCAATATGAACAATCCCAGTTCCATCTTTATCTCCAACTTCCTTCCATTCAACTACTTTAGGTTTTACATCTTTTTGAATTTCAAACTCAGGATAGAAATTTTCATATTCCCAACCAATCAAATCTTTTCCCTTTAACCTTTCTAAAATTTCATAATCCCCATCTTCATCTAATTTTCCTGCAACAGCTTCAGAAATATAATATATATCTCCACCATATTTTGCTTTAACATAATCAACTTCTGGATTTACTGCTGCTGCAACATTACTTGATAATGTCCATTCAGTTGTAGTCCAAATCAATAAATATTCATTTTCTCTTTTTTTAATTTTAGCTTTAATATAAACAGAAGGATGAACAATATCAGCATAACCTTCATCACTCATTTCATGTTTACTAGAAGAAGTACCACATCTTATACACCAAGGCAAAATTCTCTTTCCTTTGTATAACCAACCTTTATCATTACAAACTTTCAAAAAATGCCAAATAGAAGTAATATTATGATCATCCATAGTATAATAATCATTACCCCAATCCATCCATTGCCCTAACATTTTAGATTGTTCTGTTTGAATAGCAGAATATTTTTCAACTCTATTTCTACAAGCTTTGGAAAATTTATCTAAACCATAATTTTCAATATCACTTTTGGAATTAAAACCTAAATCTTTTTCAGTTTCAACTTCAAGCCATAAACCTTGACAATCAAATCCATTTTGAAATCTCTGTTCACTGCCTCTCATTGCATGATATCTTTGAAAAACATCTTTTAGAGTTCTACCCCAACCATGATGAACACCCATGGGATTATTAGCAGTTATAGGTCCATCAATAAAAGACCAATTAGGATTTTTGGAATTTTGTTTTCTAAGCTTATCAAATATTCCTTTTTTATTCCAATACAATAAAATTTCTTTTTCAATTTGATAAGTATTAAACTCTACCATTACTAAAAAAATTCTTCTCCTTTACTTTAAATAATTTGCTATTTTCCATTCCCTCAAGTTGACTGCAAATATTTTCTTCCCAATTTTTACAAAAATCAGTAATTAAAATTTGAAGAACTTTTCCATTTTTATTTCTTTTTAACAACAAAGACCAATTATTATTTTTCTTTTCAAACACAATTTCAACTCTTCTTTCATTTCTATCTAAATTTTTAATTTTATTAACTAAAGAACAACCAGAAATTCTCAAAAAAGCTCTAATATTATTTTTTTTATAAATACTAACTTTATTCTCATTTTTCCATCTATGCTTCAAAATGGCAATTCCTCTTTCAATTGTTATGGACCCCTGAGAACAAATCATATCCAAACAATAGATCATTTTGTTTTAAATAATTTGCCCAAAATAGCGACTCTAAGATATATACCAAAAGGTTTATAAACAACCCTCTTACCTAATTTATATTAGAGGTGATAGGAATTGATATATGGAAGATATGATAGAAAAACCGATGCTGGTTATGCAAATTCGACCCGAGTTTTCTGTAGTCTACAAAGCAAATCCTAAACTTAAATTAAAAAAAGAATTCGTTAAATCAAAAAAAGAATTCACTGATTATCTTTCTAAAACCGCAAAAAACTGGAAAGAAGGCGACTATTTTTTAAGATCCGGAATGGGTCCATTCGCAGCATTCAATGTTAAAAAAGGCGGAAAAATAACTTTATACAAAGAAAACAAAAATAAAATCCCATACTTATGTTGGGGCGTTTTCAAAAAATGAAATTATCAAATTTTAACATTGATGAAAAAATAAAATGGTACCATGTAGTTTTTGGAGGCTTAGGTACTTTAGGTGGCATATTAAGCAGAGAAGAATATAATAATCCCAAATTAGAACACTATCTCAATTCATATGGTTCAGATGTATTCACACCTTTTGGATTATATTTCATAACAAGAGGATATGCTTCAAAAAAAGCCACACTATTCACTTGGGGAACAATAGTAACTTTATCAGAATTAACAGATCTAGGTCCAGGAGCAGGAGTATTTGATCCAAAAGACTTTCTAGCATATGCCGCAGGTTTTAGCTTAGCTTTAGGAATAGAAAAAATTTTCGAACCCAAAAAAAGAGTCACCAAAACCCTTATAAATTCTATAAAACCCCTTTAAATCACTAAAATTAAGGAGTTAAAGAAAAAATGATGAATAATGACAGATTTAGAAAACCTGTAGAACAGGGAGACGAAATGGAAGTAACTATTGAAAGTACTGGCGCAAAAGGCGATGGTATTGCTAAAGTAAATAACTTTGTAGTAATCATTCCTGGTGTTAAACAAGGTGACAAAGTAAGAGTTAAGATCACAAGAGTCTTAAAGAAAATGGCTTTCGCAGAAGTTATTGGTGAAGGTTCAGAGAAATCCGAAGAATCAACTGAAGAAACATCAGATGAAGAATCAACTGAAGAAACATCAGATGAAGAAGCTTCAGACGACCAAAGTTACACTGATGACGAAGACGAAGAATAGATAATCTAAAAATTTATAAATAATTTTCTTTTTTATTAAATTATGACAGATTCTACAATTTGGACAGAGAAATATAGGCCACAAACATTTGAAGATATTAAAGGCCAAAAAAAGATAGTTGAACGAATTAAAGCATTTGTTGACCAAAAAAATATGCCCCACATTCTTCTAGCGGGCCCAGCAGGTGTTGGTAAATCAACCATTGCATTAGTAATAGCAAAAGAATTATTCCATGATACTTGGAAAAACAACTTTTTAGAATTAAACGCATCTGATGAAAGAGGAATAGATGTTGTTAGAAACACTATCAAAGAATTCGCAAAGACCAGAGGCTTAGGAAATGTTCCTTTCAAAATTATTTTCTTAGATGAATGTGATTCATTAACAAAAGAAGCCCAACAAGCACTTCGTAGAACAATGGAGAACTTTGTAACATCAACAAGATTTGTATTATCCTGTAATTATTCTTCAAAGATAATTGACCCAATTCAAAGTAGATGTACAATTTTCAGATTCAAACCTTTAAACAAAGAAGATATCAAAGATTACATTGTAAAGATCGCTACAAGAGAAGAACTAAAAGTTGACGACAATTCCATTGAAGCATTAGTCGATCTAAGTAACGGCGATGTACGAAAAATAACAAACATCTTACAAAGTTGTTCATCAATAGACCACAATATTACTGAGGAATTAGTTTATTCATTAGTTTCTGCAGCTGAACCAAAAGAGATACAAGATATTTTAAAATTAGCGATCAATAAAAGATTCATCCAAGCAAGAGGATTACTATTAGATACAATGCTTAAGCATGGGTTATCAGGGATAGACATATTAAAACAAATCCAAAAAGAAACCTTAGAAATGGAATCAATTTCTGATGAAAAAAGAATTGAATTGTTAGATAAATGTGGAGAGATAGAATTCAGAATGGTCGAAGGTTCAGACGAATTTATCCAACTAGAAGCATTACTGGCACACTTTGCAAAATGACTTACACTATTGATGCACATCAGAACGAAGAAGGCTATTTCCTAACAATAACAAGAGCCACAAACAACAAGAATGCACCCACAACAATTAGAATCGTCACAGCAAGAGACCTCAACGACCTAGCAAGCAGATTAGAGATAGAAGCTATGAAAGCCCCAAGAGTATTTGAGGTAAGATATTTCGATGGAATTTCACAAACAGACTTAAGAAACAGAATGAGAAAATAATATTCATGGATCCATTAACAAAAAAATACTTGCCAAGGTATATTAAAGAAATTATTGGACAAGAACAATCATTAATTAAACTAAGGCAATCTCTAAACTTAAAAAAACCATTCCTAGTTTATGGACCAACAGGTACAGGAAAAACTTCTGCAGCAATTGCATTATCAAAAGAATTAGGTTTAGAAATGTTCGAAGTAAACGCTTCTGATGCTAGAAACAAAGATAGTATCCAACAAATTTTGGGCAGTTCAATGCAACAACAAAGCTTATTCTCAAAAGGAAAATTAATACTCGTTGACGACATTGATGCCTTATCCGGAACAAAAGATCGAGGTGGCCTAGGTGCAATTGAAGAATTAATCGCCAAACCAAAACACCTAACAATTTTAACTTGCATAGACCCTTGGGAAGACAAATTCTCAAAACTCCGAAAAAAATGTATTCTAATAGAATTTCAATCATTAAAAAGAGACCAAATAATTAATCATCTAAGAAATATTTGTAATGCCGAGGGAATCACTTTCGAAGAAAAAGATTTACAAGAGATAGCAAAGTATAGTAAAGGCGATTTAAGAGCCGCAATCAACGACCTCCAAACTTATAGTATCACAAAAACAATTTCTACTGAAGACAAATCTGAAAGGGACAAAGAAGAAGATTTAATATTTTGTTTAAGAAAAATTTTAAAAAGTAAAAAATGGAACGAAACAATAAACATTTTCAACAAAACCAACGAAGACCTAAACGAATGCATGCTTTGGCTTGATGAAAATTTACCTAAGGAATACTCTTCTGAAGATTTAAAAAAAGCATATAATCATCTTTCAAGAGCTGATGTATTCAATGGCAGAATCCGAAGATGGCAACATTGGAGATTTTTAGTTTACATAAACATTCTAATCACAGCAGGCATCGCCACTTCAAAAAAAGAAACTAATCCTGAATCTCCTGAATACACAAGAACAACAAGAATCTTAAAACTCTGGATGGCAAAAGTTAGAAATGCAAAGAAAAAATCAATCTCAGAAAAGATCGCCTTAGTAACTCACACCTCAAAACACCGTGCACAAAAAGATACATTCCCATATTTAAAAAGGATTTTACAAGACCCAAAAGTTGTAGCAGAACTAGAACTTGATGAAGAAGAAATTAGTTGGCTCAATAAGTAGCAAGAATTAATTTTTTAACTCTATTCATTCTCAATTCAATAATACTTACATGCAATTCCTGAACTTTATATAAAACAGACCTCTTATCATGATCATCTAAACGTTCATAAAAAGGTTGAATTTTAGAATAATAAAACTCAGCATAATCTAATTTCTTTTTTATAACCGCTTCATTACACCGATTTAATAATAATACAACTTGATTCCAAGGATCCAACTCCTCAAACTCAACTTTAGGCACTTCAACAGTTTTCAAATAAATTCTAGGTGCTACAGGCACTGGTGCAGGTACATCCAATGCAACAAATTTAGGAATCCCTTTCAGTGATTTGTCTTTATACTTAGGAATATTTTTCAAATTCTTTTTAGAAACTTTAAACACGGTCTTTTTAGATTTCGGTGCAACGCTTGCTAAATAATCAACACTACTTTTACTCAACTTAATAGAATCTTTGACAGAAGCAGAAGTTTTTTTTTCAACATTCATTTTAAATTTTAAAGCTGCCTCTTTTGAAACCATACGACTAATTAGACAAAAACAATATATAAATTTATCTTAAAATTTAATTGACTCTAATTTTTTAATTCTATCCTCAGTTGCCGGATGTGTACTCATGATTGACATAAACCCTTTCCAAGTAAACGGATTAACAATAAATAAAGACGCACCAGCAGTAGACTCATTTGTAAACGGATTCTCTTTAACCCCACTCTCTAATCTTTTCAAAGCAGAAGAAAGCCCCTTAGAATTTTTTAACAACTTAGCCGCACTCGCATCAGCCATATACTCTCTACTTCTTGATATCGCCATTTGAATTAAGAAAGCCATAATAGGTGTAACTATTCCTAATACTAACAATCCTAATAATCCTCCACGATCATCATCTCTACCACCAAGTATCGCCCCCCATCTAGCCATTACTCCAACAAACGAAATAACACCAGCAATGGTAGCGGCAACTGTAGCAATCAAAATATCCCTATTCTTTACATGCGAGATTTCGTGAGCAATAACTCCTTTCAATTCCTCTTTATTCAACAACTCCATTATCCCTGTGGTTACAGCAACTGCTGCATGTTTCGGATTCCTTCCAGTAGCAAAAGCATTCGGATTCGCAGAATTCACAACATAAACTTTAGGTTTAGGAATACTTGCTAACTTTGCAATTTCAGAAACCAACTCATGCAATTCTGGATACTTACTCTTCTCAGCAAGTTTAGCTTTATACATCCACAAAACAATTTTATCTGAATAAAAATATGAAACAAAATTCATCACTAATGCAAATACTAACCCTATGACTAACCCATACGGTCCAAACATATACCCAATTACTAAAAGTATTCCTGTTAATAATCCCAAAAAGAATATGGTCTTGAATTGATTATACATAGGTAAATATAAAAAAATGCCGTTTAAAAATCTTGCGCAGTTGGTTATCCTTCAAGATTGAGAAAATTAATAAACAATCATTCCCCCAATAGAGTTATGACTTATAATATTATTATTGGAAGAAGCGACTCCGATAGAAAAAAGTTTGGTGACAAAGGAACAATCCTCATAGGCCGTTCTTATGTTAAAATGGGCCAAACCACAACCTTATCAAATTATGTTTATATGGATGTAATCAAATCACATGTAGTATTGGTTGTTGGTAAGAGAGGTTCTGGCAAATGCCTTTTAGGAGATACTTTAATTCCATTAGAAGATGGAACTCTAATCCCAATAAAAGATTTAGCCACCAAAAATAAAAAAATATATAGCCTAAACCCAGAATTAAAAATCAAAAAAACCGAAAAAGAAGACTTTTTTGAAAGAACCGTAAATAAAATAATTAAACTAAAATTTAGGTCTGGAAAAGAAATAGAACTAACACCAGAACATCCATTATTAACCTTAAAGGGTTGGAAACCAGCAAATCAATTATCATTAAAAAGCAGAATAGCTACCCCCAGAAAAATACCTTCTTTTGGAGATGAAAAATTAGAAGAATATAGAATTAAAATATTAGCATACTTAATTACAGAAGGTCACATTAGACAAAGTTGGGTTTTATTTAGTAATAGTGATCCAAAAATAAATCAAGATTTTAAAACATCAATAAAACAATTTAACCCTGAACTCCAAATTAAAGATCATGAAAAAAATGATTTAAGAGTCTGCAATAATGATAATAGATACAGCTTTAAACCGAATCCCATAAAATCATGGTTAAAAGAATTAGGCATTTATGGAAAATATGCTACAGAAAAATGGATTCCGGAAATAATTTTTAAATTACCTAAAGAAAATTTAGCACTCTTTTTGAATAGACTATTTAGTTGTGATGGAAGTATTTACTATAATAATAGTAGAAATGGATGGGAAATATCATATTCTTCATCATCTGAAAAATTAATCAAAGAGGTTCAACATTTACTATTAAGATTTGAAATTTTATCAAAACTAAGAACAAAAAAAATCAAATATAAAGGAGAATATGTAATTAGTTATGAAATCGTAATAAATTCTTCAGAAGGACTAAAATTCATTAATGATATTGGATTCTTTGGGATTAAAGAACAAAATGCCTCTAAAATGGCAAAAGAAGTAATTGAAATTAAAACTAATCCAAATGTTGATACAATACCAAAAGAAATATGGGACATTTACCATCCAAAAAATTGGGCTGAAATCGGAAGATATTTTGGGTATGCACATCCAAAGGCAATGCGTGAAAGAATAAAATATTGCCCTTCTAGAGAAACATTATTATATATCTCACAAGCTGAACAAAATGAATTTATTAAAACAATAGCCGAATCAGAAATATTCTGGGATGAAATAACTTCAATTGAAGAAAAAGAAGGTGACTTTAAAGTTTATGATATTAGTGTACCAAGCAATCATAATTTTATTGCAAATGACATCATTGTACATAATTCGTACTCATCCTCAGTAATCACAGAAGGAATCATTGATCTCCCTAATGAGATTGCAAACAACTTATCTGTAATCATGCTTGATACCATGGGCGTTTTCTGGACCATGAAATACCCCAACGAAAAAGACGCACAATTATTAGAACAATGGGACCTCAAACCAAAAGGCCTAGAAAAAATAAAAATCTTCACACCAATCGGTATGTACGAATATTCCAAATCAATCGGCATCCCAACTGACGCCCCATTCTCAATCAAAGCTTCTGAATTATCAGGTGAAGACTGGCGTCTAGCATTCGAGCTTTCCACTTCACATCCTGTTTCAATCTTAATCGATAAAATATTGGGCGACTTAGCAGACCTAAGAAAAGAAAACTTCAATGTTGACGACATAATGACATTGATTGAGCGAGACAAAACTTTCTCTAATGATACAAAGAACGAAGCTATGAACAGATTCAAAAGTTCAAAGAGTTGGGGTTTATTTTCAGATGAAGGAACAAAAGTTGATGTCCTCATTAACCGTGGCGCAGTCTCAGTATTAGACATGTCCGCTTACGCAACTTCCTCTGGTGGCTGGGGAATCAAAGCATTAGTAGTAGGAATAATCGCAAAAAAAGTTTTCATTGAAAGAATGCTCTCTAGAAAATTAGATGAAATCGAATCAATTCGAACAGGTTATTCATATTTCAAAATTAAAGAAGAAGTCAATAAAGATCAAAAGCCATTAGTTTGGTTTGTTCTAGATGAATGTCTCCCAAGAAATACAAAAATATATACAAATAAAGGGATTATCTCCTTAAAAAAGGTTATTCAAGAATATAAAAAAGGAAATGAATTGAAAGCTTTTTCATATAATCAAAAAACCAAAGAATTTACTTTTGAAAAAATAACTAAATTCTATGAAAAAGGAACTAAAGAATTAATTAAAATAAAAACAGAAACCGGAAAAGAAATAACTTGTACCCCAGAACATAAGATTTTAACATCTCAAGGATTCAAAGAAGCAAATTTATCTAATGAAATAGGAACACCATTAGAATATAACTATAGCAAACAAACTAAATTAATTACAGCAAGATTACTTGGCTCTATTTTTAGTGATGGTTACCTTGCAACTTCAGGAAAAATAGTTGGATTTAGTGGAAAAGGGAATGATCGAGATCTTACAAAAATTAAAGAAGATCTCAAAGAATTAGGTTTTTCAAGTAGTCAAATTTATACGAGACAAACTAAATCTAAAATAATAGATATTAATGGAAAAGAAGCTATAGTCAATGGAATCAGTCAAGAAGTTACTTCAAGCACTAATTGTCATAAATATTTTTCAAAACTTGGAGCACCAATAGGAAAAAAAATACTTACAAATCTAAGTATCCCTAAATGGTTACTTAAATCCTCAAAAGAAGAAAAAGCCGAATTTTTAGCTGCACTTCTTGGGGGAGATGGCAGTAAAATAAGTGTTAATATAAATTGTAAAAGAGACTTTAATGCAATACGCTTAAGTTTCAATTATTTAAGAGTTAACCAAAACCAAGCAAATCAATATGCTCAAGAAATAATTCATTTGTTCAAGTCATTTAATATTAAAGCGAAAAAATCTCAACGCCCAGGCAACATTCGCAAAGATGGTAATGTTTCAAAAAAAATTGTGATTACTATTGACAAAGAAACAAATAATATGATCAATTTCCTAGAAAATATTGGTTATAGATATTGTGAAAAAAAAGAAAAAGCTGCAAAAGAATGGCTCACATATCTAAAAGCAAAGAATAATGATTTAATCTTAAATAATCAATTAAAAAATAAAGCTATAAATTTACATAAAACAAAAGGATTTGGTAAACACAAGATTGCAAAACTTCTCAATGTAGAAATTTATAGAGTTAGATACTGGATATACTTTAATATAAAAACAAGAGCCAGAAATTCATTTGAAAATTTTGAAGATTGGATTAAAAGTAGAAAAAAAGAAAATATTATTTATGAAAGGATCATAGAAAAAAAAGAAGTTAAAAAAGATAAAGTTTACGATATTTCAGTTGAAAATAATCATAACTTTATTGCAGAAGAATTCATAGTTCATAATTGTCATGAGTTGCTCCCATCATCAGGAAAAACAGCAGCAACTGATGCATTAGTTACAATATTAAGAGAAGGTCGTCAACCTGGAATCTCATTATTATTAATTACCCAACAACCGGGAAAAATTCACTCAGATGTTTTAACTCAATCAGATATAGTATTAGCACATAGACTAACTTCAAAATTAGATGTTGATGCTTTCAACTCAATGATGCAATCTTATCTAGGCGACACATTAACAAATTTTTTAAACATTCTTCCTGCAGATTCAGGAGCAGCAATAATCTTAGACGATAACTCCGAACGTCTATATCCAATACAAGTCCGTCCAAAAGTATCCTGGCACGGAGGAGAATCACCAACTGCAATCAAATTCGAGAGGTCAAAGAATTTAGGAATATGAAAACATTAAAATTTACAGAAGAATTATGTAAGTTAATTATTGCAAAAAAAAAAAACACTACTTGGAGATTATTTGACGATAAAAATCTTACAAAAGAGGATATATTTATTTTAATAAATAAAAATACATTAAAAGAATTTGCAATAGGAAAAATAATTTCAATTAGAATGAGAACATTTGGTAAACTTACAAAAAAAGATTGGAAAGGACATGAAAAATTTTCATCTGAAAATGCAATGTACACCACATATTCAGGATATTATAAACAAAAAGTAACTAAAGACACACAAGTAAAGGTTATAAAATTTAAAATTGAAAAAATCATATAAATCTAAAAGTTTTTAACTAATTAATTATTTCTTAAGAATATGCAAATCAAAAATATTATCTTCGACTGGTCAGGAACATTAAGTGATGATTTTACTTGCGTTTATGAAGCATCAATGTTAGTTTTTAACAAATTAGGCAGAAAATCAATTTCGAAAGAAGAATATAAAAGAGAATTTGTTTTGCTTTATATGAGATTCTGGAATAAATATTTCCCTGATTTAACTAAAGAAAAAGGAGATAAATTATATTTAGAAGCAATAAATCAAGTTAAAGAACCAACAATTTATCCTCAAGTAAAAGAAGAATTAGAAAAATTAAAATCATTAGGAATTAACATGATTATTATTAATTCTCATCCACAAGAAAAGCTAATTAAAGAAGCAAAAAATTACAAA
>Ga0208375_1002096_pt1 | contig 19692 bp, 16 predicted proteins | sample RifOxyD1_FD_184038 | JGI IMG/M metagenome (GOLD analysis project Ga0208375, IMG submission 184038) | Soil microbial communities from Rifle, Colorado - Rifle Oxygen_injection D1 (SPAdes) | ecosystem: Environmental > Terrestrial > Deep subsurface > Rock core/Sediment | place: Rifle, Colorado... | reverse complement strand
GTTATGTGTATAAATAAGAGAATCGCCCACAAGTTTCGTCTCGTCGCCACTCGACGAACTCGCAGGTCGCCGCTCGTGGTTTCGCCTGCTAGCGAAACATCACTGCGCCCATTCGATTCTCTAAGTACATGACGCAGGTCATGTACTTACGCCGCACAGAAAAGAAAAAACTGAAACATGAAGTTTCAGTTTTTTCTTTTCTGTGCGGCGTAAGAGAATCGAACTCTTGTCTCCTGCTTGGAAGGCAGGCATTCTACCACTAAACCAACACCGCTTGTAGGAACTATACTACTATATTTTTGAAATAATTTCTAGAGGGTAATTTAATGTGCCGGGAGTTTCGCCTACAAGTTTTCTTTCGCCGTCGCTCACTGAACTCGCAGCCCGCCGCTCGCGATTCGGCTTGCTAGCCTCATAACGCTCCGCCCATTCGAATCCCGACGAAAGCCAAGATTAAGGTGCCGGGATGTTCGGCTACAAGTTTCAGTTCGCCGTCGCTCACTGAACTCGCAGCCCGCCCCTCGGCATTTCGCTTGCTAGCGAAAGTAGCCTTTCGCCATTCGAATCCCGACACAAGTGAAGCGGTTCATGGTGCCGGGAATTTCTTCCACAAATACTTTTTTGTCGTCACAAAAAAGTTTCGCGGACCGCTCCTCATCGTTTTGCTTGCTAGCAAAAAATATTCCGGACTTTCGAATCCCGACGAAAGCCAAGCAGTTGGCTTTCTGCACTCCGACAGAATACAAAATACGCAGGAATTTCCTGCGTATTTTGTATTCTGTCGGAGTGCCGGGATTCGAACCCGGAGTCATCTGGTCCCAAACCAGACATGTTAGCCGTTACACCACACTCCGATATTTTTTTTAACTATAACTTTATTATAACAAACCGTTTATTTATAAGAGATGGCTAATGTTAGCCGTGCTATTAACACTTGCACACTCCGATATTTTATTTAACTATTTTTGTTGGAAACGTAAAGTGTATTCTAGCATATTCTAGAAAAACCGCACGGTTTGTATTTATGGTATTTTTTGAAAATTGAAAATTAAAAATTGAAAATTTTCTCCGAACAGCAATAAATACTCATTAAAATTACAATTTCCCCTATTCTTTATGAATATTCTCAATTAACTTAACTCTCCCCTCCCTCGTTTCAGTATTTATATACACACAAGCTAAATCTATTTGCCATTTTATTTCTTTAGGAATATTTTTATGTTTTAAATAAGTCTCTACTGAGATTACAAACTTTGACCACTTAGCGCGTGTTAAATTATCTTCTGGTTGAACATCTAAGTTCTCAGTCTCTGATAAATTATTGACTTTTACACTTTTCACTTCGATAAACCTCATTTTACTGTCTTTTCTAGCAATTATGTCTATTTCCCCGTATCTTGTTCTGTAATTAGTCTCAAGAACAGAAAAGCCATGTTTCATAAGAAACGTTTTTGTTATATTCTCCCCTATTTTACCGATTTCATTGTGTTGAGCCATTTAAATTCAAGGATTACTTAATTTTGTTTCACATGAAACGTTTGTCCTATTGCTCACTATAAAAAGTCAAAAGTTCGTAAGGAATGCTTATTCTATAAGACTATTTTGATATTACGGTCAATGTCTATACGACATGCCCTATACGTACTTTACTGTCTTTTATCCCCATTGCCCACAGGTTTATCCACAGTTTTGAAAAGTCAGGGGATAGCTAATGCTTTAGATCTTGAAGAAGATGGTGGGAGAGATTACAAAAAATTAATTCTTATTTGTGTTTTTTGTATTGTGTAAGTTTTTAGTTAACAATTTTTCTTTTCAAGGTTTAGCTATTATGTTACAATCATTGCTAATGCGGTGTTGGTTTAGTGGTAGAACACGACCTTGCCAAGGTTGAGACAGGAGTTCGATTCTCCTACGCCGCACAGAATTCAAATAAAAACATTAGTTTTTATTGTGCGGCGTAGGAGAATCGAACGGGGAAGGGGTCGGGAAACGGGAGTTTCCCGTGGAGGAAAACAGTGAGTGTACTCACGAACGTTAGAAACCGTGGGTTTCTAAAACAAAATGTAATCATTTTGTGTTCGATAGTGTAACGTCTCCTACGCCGCTCTTATTTTTAAAGTTCCACACGCAACGAATGCTAAAAAATCTTTGATTTATAAGGAAGCTCCACCAGGATTCAGCCACAAATTAAGATACTTCCACCAGGATTCGGTCACCAAACATATCTTTTTCTTTTCGAATTAATCAACCAGGATTCGGCTACAAATCTTTTTTCGCCGTCGCTCAAAAAGTTCGCAGCCCGCCTCTCGTGGTTTTGCTTGCTAGCAAAACATCACTGCGACCATTCGAGTCCTGACGCATCACGCGCAGGCGTGATGCTGTGGAAGCACAAAAAGTCTTCGCTCTGCTCGTCTTTTTGTGCTTCCACCAGGACTCGAACCTGGAACGACGGTTCCGAAGACCGTTGTGATATCCATTTCACCATGGAAGCTTGTATAATAGAGTTATACTATCATAAACAATGAAAAACACACAGACAACATTGATAAATAATATTCCAAAGGAAGTAACAATGGTACTTGCTGTGCTTCAAAATGGGGGACATGAAGCCTTTCTTGTTGGTGGTTGCGTGAGAGATTTAATAATGGGAATAAAGCCAAAAGATTTTGATGTTACAACTAATGCGACACCAGAGCAAATAATAGCCTTATTTCCCAAGACTTTTTATGAAAATACATATGGAACAGTCGGAGTAGTTACTTGTGGAGAAGAGGGGTTACCAATCTGTAGTGATGAAACAGTAAAAATAGTTGAAGTTACACCATATCGTTTAGAAAGTACTTATTCTGATAATCGCCATCCAGATGAGGTAGCTTGGAGTAATAATATCGAAGATGATTTAAAGCGTCGTGATTTCACATGTAACGCTATTGCCTACAATTCTATAACCGGAGAAATTATTGACCCATTCTTTGGTCAAAAGGACATAAAGGACAAATTAATAAGAGCAGTAGGAAATCCAGATTTAAGATTTAATGAAGACGGACTAAGACTTATGAGAGCTGTTAGGTTTATGAGCCAGCTTGATTTCGATATTTATCCCGTTACACGTGAAAGCTTGGAGAAAAATGCTCATCTTTTAAAAAACATTTCACGTGAAAGGGTTAGAGATGAATTTATAAAGCTTTTAATGACTGATTTTCCTATGCGGGGTCTGGTCATTATGAAAGATGTTGGTATTTTGGAGCAAGTTATTCCAGAATTATTAAATGGAATAGGGGTGGAACAAAATCAAGCACACAGTTTTGATGTTTGGGAGCATAATCTACGTACGCTTCAACATTCTGCAGACAAGAAATGGCCTTTGCACGTAAGACTTTCTGCAATTTTTCATGATATTTCAAAGCCAGAGACCAGACGTTACTCAAAAGAAAAAAATGAATATACTTTTTATGGGCATGATGTAGTTGGTGGGCGCGTTACACGTTCCATTATGGAGAGACTAAAGTTTTCAAAGGAAATGATTGAAAAAGTTTCAATGTTTGTGCGCTGGCATATGTTTTTCAGTGATCCTGAACAAATAACTTTGGCTGCGGTCAGACGAATGATTACAAATGTTGGTAAGGAAAATATTTGGGATTTAATAGATTTACGTATCTGTGATCGAGTTGGAACAGGAAGACCAAAGGAAGAACCTTATAGATTGAGAATGTATCAATCTATGGTTGAGCAAGCATTGAAGGACCCGATAAGTTTAAAGATGATAAAAACCGACGGGAAACGTATCATGGACGTTACACAAGAAACGCCTGGGCCAAAGATTGGTTTTGTTCTTCATGCTTTGTTTGATGAAGTATTGGAAGATCCTCTAAAAAATACTGAGGAATATTTGGATAAACAGGCAACGTTACTCATGAAACTCTCTGTTGAAGAATTAAAAGCTTTAGGTGTTGCAGGTAAACAAGAAATGGAAGATAAAAACAAAGAGCAAGTTAAAGAAATTCGTAAACAGTTTAAAGTAAAAGGGGATTAGTTATAAAATTGTCTTTTATAAATATAAAAAAGTGACAGACGAGGCTGTCACTTTTTTCACAAGATAAACCTGGTTTATTTTTTCTTTATTAAACCAAGAATTTCTTTATCGTCCTCCGAAAGTTTTGATAAAGCACTTTCAAGTTTTTTTGTTTCCTCTCTTTCTTTTGTTAGAGAATCTATTTCGGCGCTTAGCTCAATAGTTGTTCTTCGTTTTGCTATTGTATTCCCTTTGCCGTAATGATAGAGATAGTTTTGTGTTGTGGTAGCTGAGGCACCTTCACATTTAGCAAGGTAGAAACTATTGGTATCCTGACCTCTGTCCACGTAGCTAACTTTGCAACCTTCAATGTTTGTAGCAACTTCAGCTATGACAGGGTTGATTAGTTTCTGTTTAGCTATCTCATTCCTTTTTTGAAAGTCCGTAGGTTCACAACCTGGAATACCAAAAAGTAGAAGCCCTATAGCTAAAATAGCAATTAAGATAATAATAAATAATTTCACAACATTCTCCTTTTTTAATTTCAGAATCTATATTTTTCGTAGAAGATTACCCAAAGGGCAATAATTATGACCATGGTTACGATTCCGGTGAATGGCATCTTGAAATAAAAACCAGTAATCGCGGGGACTGCAACCGTGATAAATGTTGCCACCCCAGCGAGGATTTTCTTTCTGGTAACGATGGTACCTTGTCTTTTGACAGAGTCAGTTATTTTTTTGTGTATAAGTACAATAGTCCCAGCTATTGCAAAAAACGAAAGGACTCCCATGACAATGAACACGACCCAGAGGTCAATTAAAAAACGAGTATCTTGTTCCATTTTAAATCTCCAAGAGTTAGTAGTGAAAAGAACTATTGGTTGTAACTATATAACTTTATTAATGAGTGGCAAATATCACCACATGGTGATACAATGTACCACATATCAATATAACTATATATTTAATTATGTATTCAGAAATTTTAAGTGAACTTGGGCTCGCAAAGAATGAATCATTTATTTATATCACACTCGTTAAGTTTGGTGGACTTCCAGTTGCCACTATTGCACTTAAATCTGGGGTACACAGGAGAAATGTGTACGATAGTATGCAGAGATTAATCGAAAGAGGTTTGGTATATGAGGAAGTTGGTAATAAAGAAAATGTATATTTTGCTGTTGACCCAAATAAGTTATTAGAAATGGTTGAAGAAAAAAGAAGTAAGGTTGAGTCGCTTATGCCAGAGCTTTTGAAACAGTTTAAGTCATCAATGAGTGAGCAAAGTATTGCTGTATATAGTGGTATTGAGGGAGTAAAGAATTATCTTCGTCATATGGAAAGAGAGAATAAAGAAATATATTTGTATGGAGTACGCGGGGCATCATTGTCTTCTAAAGTAGAATATACTTTTAAACATTTCGTTAGTCAGTTAGAGAAGAATAAAATTAAAGCCAATGTTCTTTATAGGCATGATGTGATTAAAAATAATAAAGAGGCGATAGGGCATTGTGGAAAGACCTCACACAGTAGAATTCTTTCGGAGAAGTTTGATGACTCAGCGACGTATACGGTTTTTGGTGACTATGTATATGTTGAATCAGGGCAATATACAAAGAAAAACCTAGACGAGGGGGGCGAGGTTGTATTATTTATGATTAAAAGTAAAAGTATTGCAGATATGATGAGGAATATGTTTAATTGTGCTTGGGAAGTTTCAAAAGAGTATAAGAAATAGTCTAAAAACTAATAACTACCAACTAATAACTATCTCGGGGTATACTCTCTCTACATGAAAGATACTTTTGATATTGAAAAACTGCATCCGCTGACGAGGTTGTTGTTGGAGAAGAGGGGGATCACAGAAGCGAAAGAAGTCGAGGATTTTTTATTTCCTTCGTATGAAAAACATATTGGAAATCCATTTGATATTTATGGGATGGATAAGGCGGTGGCAAGAATTATTACGGCTATAAAAAATGAGGAGAAAATTGCTGTGTATAGTGATTATGATTGTGATGGAATACCAGGCGGTGTTCTTCTGAGAACATTTTTTGATGATATTGGATATCCAGTAGAGATGTATGTGCCACATAGACATAATGAAGGGTATGGAATACATAATCATGCGATTGATGCGCTGAAAAAGAAAGGTGTGAGTTTAATTATTACGGTTGACTTGGCAATTACAAATATTGAGGAGGTTGCGTATGCAAAGAGTAAGGGTATTGATGTTATTGTGACGGATCACCACCTTCCGATTACAGAAGAAGTAGGAAGCAGTAAGCAAGAGGCAAACAGGAAAGGGAAATCTAACTTGGAACTTGAAACTAAAAACTTGAAACTAGTCCAGATAGTTCCAGATGCGGTGGCGGTGATTAATTCTAAGCAGGATGTGTGCAATTATCATGATGATATGTTGTGTGGATGTGCTGTGGCGTGGAAATTATCGTGTGCAATTTTGTCGACACTTCGTGCCGACAAAATTGCACAGGATAATTTCCATGAAGCAGGAAGCATGAAGCAAGAAGCAAGAAGGGGAGACGAAAAACGAATAACGAATAACGAAGAACGGGAAGTTTTTCAATCTGTTTTACAAACAGTTGAAAAACTTCCAACAGGATATGAAAAGTGGTTGCTTGATTTGGTTGGCATATCAACTATCTCCGACATGGTTCCGCTTGTAAAAGAAAATCGAGCGCTCGCACATTTCGGTTTGAAAGTTTTACGACAGACAAAACGCCATGGGCTTAATCAGATTTTTCTCATGCAGGGAGTTTCCAAAGAACATTTAACAGAAGAAGATATTGCTTTTACTATTGCACCACGCATTAATGCGGCAGGGAGAATGGGTGATCCAATACAAGCACATAATATGTTATATGCGAAAAATAGTGTTACAGCACAAGGTTTTGTAGAAGATTTAGAAGCTTTAAATATGGAAAGAAAAGAAAGTGTGAAGGATATTACGGGTACCATTTCTTTTGATCATCATGTTTATAAAAATGATGTGGTTGCGGTAGGGGATTTATCATGGGGTCCTGGAGTGCTTGGATTAATTGCACAGAAGATTATTGATGAGACAGGGAAGCCAACTTTCGTATACGGACAAGGAGATGACAAGAGTACAGTTAAGGGGTCGTGTAGATCAAGAGGGGATGTGCATGTGGTAGAACTCATGGCACGAGTACAAGAATTATTTCCTGGTGTGATTACACATTCAGGTGGGCATGAACAAGCGGGGGGATTTTCTTGTGCATTAGATAGAATAGGGGAATTGTCGGACGCTCTTAACGAAGCTATTAAGCACGTAGAGAAAAAAGAAATCGCCAGTGAAAAGTTAGTACCAGATACAGAGTTAACATTAGATGATGTTAATCTTGTAACACATAATGCAATAAATATCCTTGCGCCGTTCGGAGTTGGAAATCATAAACCATTATTTTCATTTTCTAAAGCAACACCACAATCAGTGAGATGGTTTGGGAAGAAAGGGGAACACTTGGAAGTGATATACCCACGAGCAAAGGGTGAAGTCAAAGCAATAATATTTTTTGCACCAAAAGATTTAGAAGCAAAATTATATTCCTCGCCGTCGCTCGGAACCTCCGCTACGCTACGGCCTCATACACTTCTTGCTCATTTAGAAAAATCCGTATTTAGAGGGAAGACGGAGTTGAGATTGAGGATAAGGGAGATTAAGTAAAAATATTTTTATCAGTATTCAAATATTAAGTTTTGAGTTATACACAGTTAAATATTTTTGTTCTATTGTATTAGAACAAACGTTCTACTAAACTTAATATATAAACAAAAGGTATATATTATAAAAATTGATATAATAAACTTAACAATATGGATAAAGCTCTTATGTATGTACAAAATAATTTAGAATCCATTCGACAAGAAAACAAAAATCTTGAATTTTGGTCTTCAAGAGATTTAATAGCTGTTCTTGGATATACGGAATGGAGAAAATTTGTAGGTGTTATAGAAAAGGCAAAAGAAGCTTGTAAAACCTCAGGACAAACGATCACTGACCATTTTGTCGGCGCCGACAAAATGGTATTGACAGGGTCTGGTGCGCAACGTCGCGTAGATGATATTTTGCTTACTCGTTATGCTTGTTATTTGGTTGCGCAAAATGGCGACCAACGAAAAGTGCAGATTGCATTAGCTCAAACATACTTTGCAGTGCAAACACGTAAACAAGAATTGCTTGAACAAAGAGAAAATGAAAGTAAAAGACTTGTATCAAGATCAAAACTTAAAGAAACCGAAAAGAAAATTCAATCCACTGTATATGAGCGTGGTATTCGGTTGCCAGTTGAATTTGGAACGTTTAAAAATAAACACATAGAAGCTTTATATGGAGGTCTATCGGTTGTTGATTTAAAAAAGAAAAAAGGAATTCCGCCAACTCGGGCGCTTGCTGATTTTGATACTGATGTTGAACTTAAGGCAAAAGACTTTGCACTTGCGATGACTGATCATAATATTAAACAGAAAAACATTCGTGGAAAGTATCAAATGACTGAAGAAGTCGTTAAAAATAGTAAAGCAACTCGTCAAACACTCTTGTCTCGTGATATACGCCCAGAAAACTTGAAAGCCGAAGAAGATTTAAAACTCATTGGATCAAGACGTAAAAAAGAATTAAAGGTTTTTAAAAATAAGAAAATATCACGTAGTTAGATGTAGCTTAAAATCCGTATTTAGAGGAAAGACAGAGTTGAGATTGAGGATAAGGGAGATAAAAATTAAAGATTCAAGGTGAATATTTAAAAGTACGTTATAATTATTAATATGAAATCTAATCTAGAAATTCATCAGTCGCCATCAATTACATCCCTACAAGAAGTTCCGGTTGATAGTACACAGGGAACCGTTGGTTTTTTACGAAACATTAGAGGTGGCGTTGCTGCGAACGAAGAAAATGACACTGAATTTTCTAAAAGAGTTATTGTTAGAAAGAAAAGTTTGTTAATTACTCCAGAATTAACTAATAAGTTGGAGTCATTTAATATGAATGACGAAGAAATTAAAGTATTGGCAAAGCTGCTTAAAAGCTACGCAGATGATAAATCCTTAGGAACTTTTGTTTTTGAATCAGGAGGACAGTTTGTGATTAATCAAAAAGTTTTTAGATTATTTTCCATAAGAGATATTGTTCGCGGTATATTTTCCAATCATTATGGAAAAACTTTTGAAGTAATTGGTTCGGCCCTTTTGAAATGTGGGGCGCTTAAAAACTCTGGTATAAATTCACTCGATTCTTTTAAGGAGTTAATCGGTAAGGATGTTAAATATAAGGTTCAAGCTATTAGTAATCCACCGGCATCTTTAGAAGAACTCCTTTCAGGAAAAGAAAACACATTAAATAATAAAAAATATGGCAATGATATAAATGATGACATTATCCTTGAAGATGGTACTGTTACCAATAGATCAGAAATTTTATTTGCTCGTGCTTTAAATGATATTGGTGTCCAACGAAATAAGGAGGGAAAGCTTGTTTATTCTAGTGGAGAAAAAGCTGGAAAACCATTTACTCTTGAAGGAAATGTGGGGATACTTGTATCCCTTATGGATAGGGTACGAGATCAAAAAAGAAATATCTCATCTGTAGATTCTACTCTTGTAACAGTGATACCAAGATTTTTTTCAAACCTACTTGCTAAAGGTGTTATAAATATGAGTGATTTTAATCTGTATAGTACGGAGACCAATTATACATATCTTTCGAAACCAATAGGGTCCAGTTTTCAGGTAATGCTTCCAACTCAGGATGGTAAATTAACAGCCCAGTATTATATAGGAAGAAATGTGTATTCGGGAACAGAAAGAGAAATTGATCGTGACTCTTCCATAATCCGAGTCCTTGATTATAAAACTGGAGGAATATTTGAAAAATCTGGATTAAACGACGATCTCCATCTTTTGTACACCTTTCCTTTAATACCTACTGAGCTGATAGAGGAACGTAAAAAATTACAACAAGAAAAAGTGGAGTCAGGAACAAAGAGCCAGGCAGTCGTAACTGTTGGAGGTAAAGAAATGCGGCTCACTCCTTATAGCAATAAAGAATCTAATACAGATGCTGTTTTTAATATGCGCTATGAGCTCTTACGGTTAGGAATTTATTCTACGACAATCCCTTGGGAAGACCAGGTTTCTTTATATAAAGGACTTGCCGGTGGAGGAGGGAGATCAGACAGAATAAAAAAGTTTGCGAAAGAGTTTGGTGAGAGTGGAATCAAAGCATTTCTTTCTTATGAAAAAAATTCGGTTGTAAGCAAAATAATTTATGATCTCTCAGAAAAAAACCCTAAACTTGCCCATCAGGTTTTTGATAAAATAGCACAAATTGTTGATCAGATTAATCAAATAGATCTCTTTTTAGAAAACACTTTTGGTAAAGAAACAAATTTAAGCAATGTGCGAGCACAGGTCCGAAGCTCTTTATTGGGGAAGGCAACATCAGTGCTTGAAGCAGTTTCTGATGATTCATATTCAGAAGTGAAGACGCTTGAGAAGTTGAGTGTAATCAATACGCAAACCCTTCTTTTTACTTCTTCTTTCAAATCACTAATAGAAAGTGGTTTTGTTGTCTCTTTGGAAGATATTGCGAATGCAGAGCTTGTTACTCATACAGGTGAGACACTATCTCGTGAGGATTATGGGCTTATGTTTGATATGTATAAGAAGAATCAAGGAGCAAATAGTGCTATAAATCAAGAACTTATTTTAAAAAGTTTTTCTGAGACAGCAGAAAACCCTAAGGCCAGATTTCATATGTTCAAGTGGAATAATAAATTACAAGGGTTTGTAGTTTTTCAAGATGATAAGCATGGCTTTGCTAAAGGTTCTGCATTTAACGTCGACCCAGAGACTATCGGGTATAAAATAGGAGATGCAATACTTAATCAAGTGATAAAGAGGGAAGCAGAAGCCAGACCCTTAATTGCTGATGTTTTAGCTCTTAACACCATTGTTCCTAAATATCTTAATACCGGCTGGGTTGCTACACGATTTTTTATTGATAACACTGATCCAGTATTAGACATAATTCAAGACCATCATTCAAATGAAATGTATTGGGGTAAAACTGCTACACCGGAAGCAATTATGTCGCTCACTGCTCCGCAAAAAGTTGGGAGGAATGACGTTGTAATAGAGATTGCCCATAATCAAAAAGATCTCATTGAAAAGTATAAAAATAATTTCGAAAAAGGATTATGTCTTACTAGAATTGTTAGAAATAATACTGGGGATATGTATTACGGAGTTTTTGAGCCTTTTATAAAACCAGAACCAAAGATAAAACCGACAGGTGAAGATATTACTGAGGAATCGTTAGTTGAATAGCTTTATCATATAAACACATGAATATGTGTTTATGCATTTCATAAATATTGGTGTCCTCTATTATAACTCCCAGGGTTTTGTTTTCTACTAAAGTAAGGTATGAGATTTTATTATCATATATAAACATGACGACATTAAATGGTTTATCGCTTGGCTTTATAACTCGTACATGGCTGGTGGCTTCTTCTTTAAGAGTATTGTACAGATTTCTTGTGAAAGGGGAATCTGTAATGAGTAATTTCTTTTCAATATGTAAATCCCCTCGCTTTTTTACGTGGTCGTCACTTTCTTTCTTGAAACGAGTTTCAATAATTTCAATATCTGCGTATTGAAGAACCTCGGTCTTTGAAGTTAGTGTGTCATTTAATATATAAGCAAAGCCCTCCCTCCCTTCATAGTAAGTTACAACAGGTTTATTGGTGTTTAATTGATAATGCGAGATGAGAGAAGGAAGAATACTTTCGATTGCGGACTTTTTATTGTCTATGGATTGCCTATCGCGCTCAATATATTCAAGAAGCGCACGAGGATTTTCAATTCTGAAGTGAGAGACTTTGTTTTTCTCTTGAAAGGCGACAATACCCTTACCCACAAGCGAGTCGAGGACATTGTAGGTATTACCACGCTTAAGATCTGTCTGCTTGATTATTTCACCAGCAGAAGATTCACCATTTTTTAATAAGTAATCATAAATAATTGCTTCACTTTCCGTAAGTCCAGCGTTTATGAGATGTTCTATATGCATAGATATAGCATAACATAGTTTTTTATGTTAATTCACAAGTTTGTGACAACTTAGGTATTTAAAACACTAGGTGTCATGAAAATTTGACAACTTAATTTTAATAAAATTAAACCAAATAATCCTTATTATATAACACAATTTGTGTATTTTTGATAAGTAATCAATCATAAGCTATTGACAAGTTATGAAATAGCTGATATAATGTTCATATAACGATGACAAAAGCAAAAGGCTTAGTAATCGTAAGGTTCTTTAAAAAAGCAGTTTGAGGTAAATATCTGAACTTCACTCTAATTGATTTAAATATCAAAGAGCAACCGGAAAGCTAACAAAACCAGCAAGAGGAGAGAGTGAATGGATTCTAGATATTTAATTCAACACTGATTTGCACGCAAGGTTAGGATGTCTCGAAAATGTAGCCCGCAAATGGCACAGAAGTAAAGATTGGTCCTACGGGGGCGAAAGCTCTGACAAATACCTGCACCAGCATTCATTCTTAATGATGTCTGATGAGCTTAGATGGATCTAACCAGTCCCTGAGCTTATAAACATCCTTACGAGTTTAGAGGAGAGACGTAAAGGAGTAGAGTTATTTTGACAATAGAATAAGAGATACAAAGTAATGATGAAGTACTGCACTGTGTATACAGGCTGGTAATAAGTGAAATGTATGAGAAGTTTTAGGGGTTTATTACGTAAATTTCTAAAACAAAAGTGGTACTGCAAAACAAATTCTGAGGAGAGTATGTTTTGTAGCCACCCAGCACTTATTTTCCCTGTTATCTAGAAAATGTGGTGATATTATTTTAGGAGCATGGAAGAATTAAATAATGAAAATAAGTGCTGGGTGGCTGATGCAAATAATATTTGTGTTGGTCGCTGAAAACTATCTCGCGAGATTGCTTCCGCGAGTCTAAATAAGAGCAATTTTTTTGTTACAGACAAGTAGCAACGAGAGCTCGTTGTAAAAGCTGTGGCAAGAGGAGACCAAATGTTATTTTTGGTTTGTGCGGGTCTTCTTGTGGCTTCGCTGTTTTTACAGCTGGCCGCGGAAGATCAGCAACTCCAGATGGCAGAAGAGACGAGGGCTTTGGTCTATCGTCTCCATGTCATAACAATTAGCGTCGGGGGTGGGGGACTTTTCCTCATGCTCCTGTACGTTGGTTTTTTTCTCCTTCCGTAAGGAAGGATGGACTGGAGTGTTACCGTACTGGCGTAAACCAGGACAGGCTCAGTGTGAGCTTGCGCGAGGATTATATCCAGAGCGCTTGAGTAGGGATTGTGTGAGCTATCACACAGTGAGACTACATCGGTTGGTTAAAATGCTCAATTTTCTTGGTCGAAATTTGAGCACTTTTTTCAACTCATAATTTTAATTGTGAGTTGATTGAGTTTAAAAATCGCGACTATCGTCGCAACTGTTCCTCAGGGTGTTCTGGGGTTATGGAGATAAAAATGATTGAAGTTTCTACAGTATTGGTGATTGACCTTCGGTCACGCGTGATGGAGGCCTTCACGGCCTCTGTCACGCAGCTGCCCTCCGGGCGGCTGGTGATCCGGAAGGGGGCCGAAATTGGCCCCCTTAAGGATTTCCCAGACGGGGAACTCGGGTTCCCCGTTTTGACTCTGGGCGCATACAGCGCCCAGAGCTCCTGTGGATTCTCTGGGGCGATTGCTCCAGAGTATTATGCCGGCCAGTTTGTACTGGCCGGCGGGTTGGGGTTGGGTTACGGGGTCGTCGACCCCGTAACCAACAAACAGAAAGGGGACGCTCTGCGCCCCCTGACAAACAAGAAGGGGGAATCATTCTCCCTTACTTATGTTCCGGAGCCGACGCTCCGGAAACTGAAGGGAAATTCAAACTCAAATTTTGCGACGGCCAACGCGGCCGTCGCGGGGTTCAGACTCCTTGCGCGACTGCGCCAGGAGGTGGTGATTGAGGAGGGTCAAAGCGACCACGCTAACGCGTGGTCGCTCAAACCGAAGAGGGGGGCGGATTTCCACCCCCAATTTCCGGCCGAGCACCGGCCGGAAATTTTCGGGGAGGCATCCGTCTCCCCGATGGAAGGGGGTGAAATTTCACCTCCTTTCGTCGCCGATGACGGCGATGAATTCGTTGAGGTGGTGGAGTAACATCCACAACCTCCAAGGTTTTTCTTTTTGAACCTTGCTATAGAATCAAAAAGATCTCGTTTATGTGCGCGAGAAAAATAATGCACTGTGTTTAAATGGTTGGTTGATGCTCGAGTTTCTTGGTCGAAATTTGAGCACTCCATTCAGTTCATAATTTTTTAAAATTATTGTGAGTTGATAGAGTTTAGATTCGTAACATGTACAACTAAGGACACTGGATCCCCATTTTCATGGGGATGACAGACGTTTTGGGTGTATTATTGTGTTTTCTTGTACGCAGATGGGTAGGAGCGGATTTTGGGTGGTGTAAACACCATCCAAAATCCGCTCTGTATAAATCTCTCTCCTCAACTGATAGACGGCGAATGTATGTAGTTAAATATTTTTTTAATCATCATCCATCGCTTATCGATTATCTGTCTGCGTACAAGAAAGCAGAAAAGTTATTAACTTTTTGTTCTATAGAATTAGAAAAATGGAAGTGCTAGAATCAAAAGATGAAGAAAAAAGTTATTACAAAAACAAATAATATAAAAGCACAAATTAAAAATAATGTTGTCATTTATCAGGCTAAGTCAGGAGCCATTGAGCTACGTGGGGATGTTAGTCATGAGACCGTGTGGGCTACACAAGCGGAGATCGTAAATATTTTTAGTGTTGACCAATCCGTGGTATCACGTCACATAAAGAATATATTTAAAGACGGTGAAATTGAAGAAAAAAGCAATATGCAAAAAATGCATAATGCAATTTCTGATAAGCCAATAATCCTTTATTCCCTCGATGTTATTCTGGGAGTTGGGTATAGGACAAATTCAAAAATAGCTATTGAATTTAGAAAGTGGGCGACGAAGACTTTGCGCAATTATATTGTTGATGGTTTTGTCGTGGATAAGAAAAGAATTGCAAAGAATTATACTCAATTTTTGAGTGTGGTTGATGATGTCAAAAAACTTTTACCGACTGGCTCGGCAGTGGAGGCAAAGGATGCAGTAGAACTTATTTCATTATTCGCCGATACTTGGCTTTCACTTGATGCTTATGACAGAGAACTTTTACCAGCCACAAAGCTCACAAAAAAGAAAGTTAATTTTACTGCAGAGAAAATATCGAAAAATTTGGTAGAACTTCGAGACGTTCTGATTGAAAAAGGTGAAGCGACAGATGTATTTGGAAATGAAAGACACAAAGGTTCCATTTCAGGAATTGTTGGAAATGTAATGCAGTCGTTTGGTGGACAGGAAGTTTATCCAACAGTAGAAGAAAAGGCGGCACATCTTTTATATTTTATGGTGAAGAATCATCCATTTACTGATGGTAATAAAAGGTCAGGTGCTTTTGCTTTTGTTTGGTTTTTGAAAGAAACAAAAATGCTTGATATAAAAAGACTGACACCTTCCGCCCTTACTGCGATAACTGTGCTTGTAGCGGAGAGTGATCCGAATGATAAAGATAAAATTATTAAACTTATTTTGAATATTATTTCGAAGAAGTAGAGGGTGGAAAATAGATTACAGATTACAGAAAGCAAATGAAAGATAAAAGAAAAACCGCACATTTTATTGTGCGGTTTGCTTATGTTAGTTAAACACACTAACATAACCAGAGCTTGCGAAGTAGACCATGTAGAGCACTCCAACCATAAAGGTTAAGGATGCTACACAATCAATAGTACGTACGAGGACTGTATTAGTCCTTTTGTTTTGTATTTCGTCTATTACATATAGACTAACAAAACACAATGTGATAGAAAACATGATATCAAACATTTTAATTCCCCTAATTTAAAAGAACAAACTTTACAAATCCTCAAACCATTTTGAGAACTTGATAAAGTGGGCGATGTTTTTCAATCGCCCAGTTGAGTCCTATTTTCTATGGGCTAATTTCAAGGGCAGCGCATTCGTAATTCCATGCATCAGTGATAAGTTTCTTTAACGGAACGCACAGAAACATATCCTTTCTGAATTCATCACAATTGTTCGTGCGCCTGATTTGCCACTTCCATTCGTGGACAGGTCTTGTAGATCTCATTGTGTATGCGAAAAATTCTTCATCCAGTAAAAGCCAAAGGATATTATTACCTGACCCAGAATTGATTCCACCTATGTAAGTCATAGGTGTGTCACTGACTGCAAGAATTTTGCAGTTTCCGTAGATATCATTTTCCACTAAAACATATTTTCTTGCCATGATTATCTCCAATCAAAGTACTTAGTTTAGGTTGCCTTCGGTTATTACCTCTAGTTTGCTTCCTTAACTTGCTGACAATATTATACCATTTTAAACACTACTTGTCAATGATAAAATTGACACTTTTTAATTACAAATTTGCTTATAAAATAAAAGTTTTATGATATACTGACAAATATAATTTTGACAACTAAAATATGACAACAAAAGAACTTAGTAAAAAAGAAGTAGAAAATCCATATATAGAAAAGCTTGCAGATTTGGGCTTTTCTAAAGCAGAAGCATTAATTTATGTGTATTTGTTGGAAAAAGGTACAGAAACTGGGGTTTCAAAAATTGCTGTAGGAATTAGTATGCATAGACAGCAGGTTTATATAACATTACCACTACTAGTTGAGGCTGGAATTGTTGAGGAAATAAAAGAAGGTAAAATTTCAAAATATAAAGCAAGACCACCACACAGGCTTGAACATTCTATTCGTAGAAAAATGGTTCTTGCAGAAGATTTGGCACAAGAATTACAAAAGGTATCTAAAATAGGGAATGAGCAGGACTTTGAAGTGTTGATAGGCGAACAGGCTTTCAGAAATTATGAATTACAAAAATCGCTTAATATCCCGCGTGATTCTAGTCAGTATATTATTGGAGTTAAGTCAGATAAGTATTTATCTATAACAAAAGATATTCAAGATGAGTATTCTAAAAATCTAAAAGATAGAAATATAAAGACTTATTATCTTGGTGGAGAAGAGGCTCCAGAGATATATGACTCTATTTCTTATCATTTTGAAAGAAGGACTTTAAAAAAACTAAATCTTAGGTCTATGAGTATGGGTATTTCAGATGGGAGAATTTCATTTTATGGAAATGTTGAACCTATTAGTATTTATACAATTTATTCTGATAAAATTGCTGAAGATTATAAGCAATTCTTTATGATGCTGTGGGAGATGGCGAGTTTGTAATTTTTATCATTGCGCCCGGCGCTGAGAAAGCTTCATCACGGAGAGTGCTTAGCCATGGGATTATAGATTTTTCCAAATCCTCATCAATAGGACGGCGATACAAATATGCTAGATAGTCTTTACCTACTTGGGTTAATTTGCCATCATTTATAAAAGAATTTCTGTTTAAATTTGCATCAGAAAATTCTTCTTCTTCAAAAGTTATTCCAAGCCTATTTAAATCATTTTTAAAATCGTCCGCCCCGTAAGTTTTTTCTCCATTTTGTTGTGTTGCTAGATTTGTGAGATTTTTATCAAGGCTTAAAAGAACATAAGCTGACCCATTTTCAGTGAGTGAGTCTCGTAATTTGAGAATTGAATCATCACCGGTGATACCATACCAAGAGTGATAGGCAATAATAAGATCATATTTCTCCGGAGTAAAATTCTCCCAAGAAGTTATTTGATATGAATTAATATCAACATTTTTTGGTAATGTTAATGCTCTTAAAAGGAAGGCAGCTCTTTGTTCCGCGGATACGTCTACACCATGATAAACAATATTATGTTTTTCTGATAATACTTTTACAATACGAAGAGTCGACTCTCCACCGCCAGCACCAACGTCTAGCATATTTACTATTTGTGGTAATTGAGCGCCTCTTTCAATACCTTCAGCAATTTTTATTGAAAGTTCGGCCTCACCTTTTTCAAGAACGGCTCTAAATGCTTTATAAAGTTTTGCTAAGTTCTTTTCTGCCCAAAGTTCTGTGTAGGAAGGGGGTTTGTTTACTTCATCATTCATTTTAATAGTATACTATGTTTTAATTTTTAATTTCTAGTTTTTAATTTTTAATGAAAATACCAATACCAGACATTGGATTCCAACTTTCGTTGGAATGACAACCGAGGAGCGAAGTAGAAAAGTAATCTTTTATACTTAGTCCGAGCGACGACAAAAGAGTTTTTTGCTAGGTATTTCAAGGGTATTATTTTCCTGCAGGAGGAGTATTATGTATATATGAGAAAACTTACACATATATTTGTACCAGTTATAGTAATAGCTCTTGTGGGGGCGGGGGTGTGGTTTGAGATTCAGAAAAAAGAAGTTACCCCAATTAAGATTGTAACTAATTTCAAAGAGTGTGTGGCGGAAGGGAATCCTATTATGGAAAGTTATCCTCGCCAGTGTCGATCGGGGGAGCAAACTTTTACAGAAAATATCGGGAATGAATTGGATATAACAAATCTTATTCGTGTCAGCACACCTAGACCAAATCAAATTATTAGCAGCCCTCTAATTATAGAAGGAGAGGCCAGAGGTAATTGGTTTTTCGAAGCTTCATTTCCTGTAGTTTTGACTGATTGGGATGGATTAATAATTGCACAAGGTGTTGCAACTGCTAAAGGAGATTGGATGACGACAGATTTTGTACCTTTCACAGCCACTCTTACATTTAAAAATCCAACGTATAAAAATAATGGGGCCTTGATATTGAAAAAAGATAATCCATCAGGGCTTCCACAAAATGATAATGCTCTTGAGATACCAATTATATTTAAAAATATTGATAAACCTGCTACTGTCCCGCCTGCGACAATTCTGCCGTATGATTCTGGGATAAGTGGGGTAGTTTCACTTGGTCCAACTTGTCCAGTGATGAGAAATCCACCAGACCCTGCGTGCGCTGATAAATCATATCAAACAACAGTGCAAATAATTGCGGTAGGTAGTCCAAAAAGTTCGCCATTTGCAACAGTGGAGACAGATAAAGATGGTCAGTATAAAATAATGCTTCCACCAGGGAACTATGCTGTGCAACCGGTTGGTGGCAGTCCTCTCCCAAGATGTAATACAGAAAACGTAACTGTTGAACCAAAGAAAATTAGTGAAGTGAATATTTCTTGCGATAGTGGGATAAGATAAGATCACTGCGAATTATGTAACTCAATAGGCATGTCATTCTCGCGAAGGCGGGAACCTGCCTCGCCGTCAAGGCGGGTCCAGTGTCTTAAATTGAGTAGGTAGTAAGTAGTAGGTAGTGAGTAGTAAGATACACGCAGGCTTATAAATATTTAATGAAGAAATATCCAATATTCAAAAGGGCATAGAATACGGACATAATTTTGTTTATCAATTATCAGCTTCCGCTGGAATGGCACAAATAGGTCTAATACAAAATAATAGTTGCTATTTATCCTCTTCATCCAGTATCTCTTGAATCATTTTGTATCTTCTGTCTTTTCGTAATCCATGATGGATTTTCACTTTATCTTTTAAGTGAACAAAAGAAC
>Ga0208375_1002093_pt1 | contig 19709 bp, 20 predicted proteins | sample RifOxyD1_FD_184038 | JGI IMG/M metagenome (GOLD analysis project Ga0208375, IMG submission 184038) | Soil microbial communities from Rifle, Colorado - Rifle Oxygen_injection D1 (SPAdes) | ecosystem: Environmental > Terrestrial > Deep subsurface > Rock core/Sediment | place: Rifle, Colorado... | reverse complement strand
TTCCAGCTACACCAGCCATTCCTGCAACGTCATCATCACAAAATACAAATGTATATACGAATAATAATTCAAACGAGACTGGATGTTCATATGGAAATAATTTCAGCATAACAACAGGGCGTCCTTGTATTTCTGTTTCTAACTCAACTAATACAAATTATGATGCTGGGTGTTTATCTGGAAATAGATTTAGCATAACTACTGGGCATATTTGTAATTCATCAACATTAAATAATTCAAATAATAATTCTGCTGGAAGCTCTAATCTTGGTCAAGAAATAAAAATGATTAAAAGTAATTGTTTTGTGGGGAATAGAAATGATGATGTAAAAACCATTCAATTGTTTTTGATTTCTCAAAATAAAGGTGTTTCTGCTCGTAACTTAGCTAGTGTCGGAGCAACATCTTACTTCGGTGATTTAACTCGCTCTGCATTAGCTGAATATCAAGCGAGTGTTGGTATAACTCCTCCATTAGGAAACTTCGGTAGCATAACAAGGGCTTATATTAACTCACATTAAAAATAGTTTTCGAATTCGAATTAGATAAAAAACATGAAAAAAATTAATAACAAAATAATAATCGCAGGCATAAGTCTTTTCATTGTGATAAGTATTATCGGAGCAATTAAAGTATTTGCTGCGACGACTCCATTTTTCGGAGTAACGTCATCTTATACTATTCTTAGTAGCACCTATACTAACACCGTGCCAGGGACTACTGTTACCGGAGACATTGGATTTACTACACCACCAGCCGTTAACCCAGCTGGAATACATCCAAATTATGGATCTGGTGCGCCATATTCTACTGCAGGTACAGATCAGGGAAATCTTTTAACGTCTTTGAATTCTCAACCTTGTACATTTACATTTCCTGATACAGCAATTGACTTAGCGACAGATACTTCACACGGAACAATCGGAGTTTATTCGCCAGGAGTATATTGTACTCAGGCTACACGTGCTGCATCTATTGGAACTGCCGGTATTACTTTAAGTGGGGCAGGGACATATATCTTTAGAGTAAATGGTGCGCTTACGACAGTAATGAACTCCGTTGTTACATTATCTGGTGCATCAGCTTGTGATGTTTTTTGGACACCAACTGAAGCCGCAACATTAGGAGCCAATTCAACCTTTAAAGGAAATAATATTGATGCTTCTGGTATAACTCTAGGAACTAATGTTAATTGGGTTGGACGCGCGTTATCATTCGGTGGAACAGTAACAACAGCAGTAGACGATGTTCTTACATTGCCAACATCTTGTACACTTCCACCTCCACCACCAAATGTTGATATGGGTGGTATATATTCTATGCCATGGGTTACACCGAGAATAGATGTTACGAAAGTTGCAACACCTGTAAGTTTACCTATTGGTGGAGGGTCTGTTGTTTATGATTATGTAATTTCAAATCCTGGAAGTATTCCACTATCTAACGTTACTTTAGTTGATGATAAATGTTCTAATATAACTTTATTATCTGGTGATATTAATAGTAATTCAAAACTTGAAATAACTGAGAGTTGGAAATATTCATGTGCTATGAATTTATCTCAAACTACTACAAATATAGCTATAGCAAGCGGTACTGCTGACTTTACAACTGTTACAGATACTGCGAATGCTACGGTTGTTGTTGCTGTCCCCGTAATAACAGTAATACCAACACCAACAGTATTAATTGTTTCTACAACAACGGCAGTGGTTCCTTTATTCCCAGACGCTGGACTTGACCCGGACCCTAACTTTTTCCCTTGGAATTTTCTAGCTTTATTAAGTGTTATTTTTGTATCTGTTTTAAATTTAACAAAAAATAAAACAACAAAGCCTTTTTAGAGTTTATAAAAAAGAAATACTTAGAATTATAAGTTTAATAATTAGTTTTTAATTAGTTTTTACCTGTGAAATTTTTGAAACACATGAAAATAAATATCACAACAAAAAAATCACCTGTAATAATTTCGATTATTGGACTAATCTTCTTTCTTATATTCTTTCTTTATACAACTACCCAAAAAAAAGTTTTAGCTGATGAAGTATTGCAAACCATTGTACCGATGCATTTAAAAATAGAAAGTATCGGTGTCGATGCTTTAGTTGAGTCAGTTGGTATAAAACCTTCAGGAGAAATGGATACGCCGAAACTCATAGAAAATGTAGGGTGGTTTAATTTAGGTGTTTATCCAGGGGAGATTGGTAGTGCCGTTATAGATGGACATTATGGATGGATAAATAATAAATCAGCAGCTTTTGATAACTTATATAAAGTAAAAATTGGAGATATTGTTACTATTAAAAATAGCAATAATGTGATTACAACTTTTATAGTGAGTAATATCAAAAAATATAATCCACTGGATAATTCCGCGGCTGTATTTACATCAAATGATGGAAAATCGCATCTTAATTTAATAACTTGTGGTGGAACTTGGGATACAGAAAATAAAAATTATAGAGAACGACTTGTAATATTTACAGATAAAGAAATAAAGGAATAAATGGCGTCGAAGTTGTTCCTTGACTAAAATTTAATAAAAGATTAATATAAAGAATAATGAACATACTAATAATTGAAGATGAGAAACCCTTGGCACGAGCGCTTGAACTTAACCTCAACAATGCAGGATTTCTGACTAAGGTAGTGTTTAATGGTTCTGATGGAATAAATATTCTTGAAAAAGAGACCTTCGATCTTATTCTTTGTGATTTAATAATGCCTAAAATGGATGGATTTACAGTGCTTGCGATTTTGAAAGAAATGAAAATAAAAACTCCAATAATTGTTCTTAGTAATTTAAGTCAAAAAGATGATGAAAAATATGCCAAAGCTTTCGGGGCAAAAGATTTTTTCATAAAATCAAATACTCCGATAGCAAACATAGTTGCAAAAGTAAAAGAAATTCTAAAATAAGAAATTAATTCTTTATGAAAAAAAAAGTCCTTGTACCTACGTCGCGTGATATTATTCTAAATCTAAAAGTTCTTGCCAAGGAGAAGGAAGCCGTCAGGCGTAAGCTGGCAGTAACAGCTGCGAAACTTGCCGCTACTGCAAAAAAATTAGCTGTAACTGCTAAAGAAAAAGAATATGTTCGTCGTAAGCTTGAAGTGTCTGCGCGGGAAAAAGAAGTTGTTCGTCGTAAGCTCGAAGTAACTGCTGCGAAATTAGCAGCAACAGCGGAAAAATTAGCAAGGACTGCCAAGGAAAAAGAAAGTGCGCGTAGTAAGCTCGCAATAACAGCCGCCGAGCTTGCTTTGACTGCAAAAAAATTAGCTGTAACCGCTAAAGAAAAAGAAGCCGTCAGGCGTAAGCTGGCAGTAACAGCTGCGAAACTTGCCGTAACTGCTGAGAAACTTACCGTAACAGCTGCGAAATTAGCAGCAACCGCAGAAAAACTTGCCATAACTGCAGAAGAAAAAGAAGACGTGAGACAGAAGCTTGTTATAACTGCAGCGAAGCTTGCAGCAACCGCAGAAGAAAAAGAAGACGCACGTCGTAAGTTGGCAGTAACCGCTGAAGAAAAAGAAGATGCTCGTCGTAAGCTTGCTGTAACCGCAGAAGAAAAAGAAGACGTGAGACAGAAGCTTGTTATAACAGCAGCGAAATTGGCAGCAACCGCAGAGGAAAAAGAAGAGGTTCGCCGTAACTTACTTGTAACTGCGAATAAACTAAAAGAGGCGTATGAAACTTTGGAGAATAAAGTTCTTGAACGAACAAAAAGTCTTGAAATGGCAAGAGCAAAGGAAGAAGCAATATTACTTTCAATTGGTGATGGGCTTTTAGTTACTGATGAAAAAGGGGATATCATTCTTATTAATAGAACTGCCGAGAAACTTCTTGGTAAAAAAAGTACAGAAGTTGTAGGAAAAGGTTTCGTCGAAGTTATGCCTCTTGAGGACGAAAAGGGCGAGCGAGTTCTTTTGGAAAAACACCCTGTAAGCGTCGCTCTCTCTGGTAGTACGGCGATTAGTGCAAGGACAAACTCATATTATGTCCGTAAAGATAATACAAAATTTCCTGTTGCAAGTATTGCAACTCCAGTTATTCTTAACAAAAAAGTTATTGGGACAATTAAAGTTTTTCGAGATGTAACTTCTGAAAGAGATATAGATAAAGCAAAAACAGAATTCGTTTCTCTTGCGTCTCACCAACTTCGTACACCACTCACGTCTATTGGATGGTATTCAGAAATGCTTTTAAAAGGGGCAGAGTCGTTTAGTGGAAATCAAAAGGTATATCTTGAAGAAATTTATCAAGGAAATCAACGCATGGTTGAATTAGTAAATACTTTACTAGATGTTTCGCGTATTGAATTAGGTACATTTATGTCAGAACCAAAACCAACAGATATAGTTTTACTTGCACAGGCTGTGCTTGATGAACAAAAACAAAATATAAAAGAAAAGAAATTTATTATTATTAAAAAATTTATTAAAGGCCCTTCAGTTTTTTTGACTGATCCAAAATTACTTCATATTGTTTTTCAAAATCTTATAACAAATGCTGTTAAATATACACCAAATGGTGGGACAATAGAATTTACTATTTCTTTTGATAAAAAGAAAACGATTTTAATAAAAGTTTCTGATACTGGTTATGGAATACCAAAAAATCAACAGAAGCAAATATTTACAAAACTTTTTAGAGCGGATAATGCGAGGGATAAAGATACCAGCGGAACAGGTTTAGGGCTTTATATTGTTAAATCAATTGTAGAAAATACCGGTGGAAAAATTTGGTTTAATTCTCCAGCACACAAATCATCAAGTGTAGAGAGAGCAAAAGAAGATGAAGAGTTAAATCCCGGAACCACTTTTTATGTAGCATTAACTTTGGATAAAGTTAATGCTAAGAAGTAAGGAGAAAGGAGTATGGAGTACGAAATACATAATTACACAAAATTTAAATTTTTTCTTACTACTTCCTCCATACTCCTGCACTAGAGTCATTAGATATAATTTATATTCATAACCAATCGCTTCCCCTAAGCCGTTAGTCGCCTTAACTGCTTGACAAATTTTTAATAAGAGTTTAATATTCTAATATGGCTATACTTATTATTGAGGACGAAAAAAAACTTGTAGAGATTCTCAAGAAAGCTCTTCGCAGTGAAAAATATGCTTTTGATGTGGCATATAATGGCGAGGAAGGCCTAGAGAAAGCTCTTAAGGGTAATTATAGACTAATCATTCTTGACCTAACACTTCCCAAAAAAGACGGAATGGATGTTTGTAGAGAATTACGAGCAAGAATGATACACACTCCTATTATTATGCTTACAGCGCGTGGAGTTATTGAAAACAGAGTAGAAGGATTAGACGCTGGGGCTGATGATTATCTTTTAAAACCATTTTCATTAGATGAACTTTTTGCTCGTATTCGCGCCGTGCTTCGTCGTAGAAAAATTGCCGAAGTACCACTTTTAAGTGTTTCTGATATTATTATCGATGGTAAAAAACATGAAGTTACTCGCGCCGGTAAAGTTATTTTACTTACACCAAAAGAATATCGTATTTTAGGTTCTCTTATTCGTAGTAAGGGGCAAGCAGTAACACGACAACAACTTATTAATGAAGTATGGGGTCCGGACTTTGTTGAAACAAATAATGAGCTTAATGTCCATGTTAGATATCTTCGTAGAAAAGTTGATGCTGGAAGAAAGGAACCATTAATACAAACAATACATCGTGTTGGTTACGCAATCAAAGAAAATTAGAAAATTAAATTTAATTTTTATGACTAAAAAACTAAATAACGAAAAAGTAATAGCCTCGAAGTTACTAGCAAGTGAACAAAGATATCGCAGACTTTTTGAAACAGCTCGTGATGGTATTCTTCTTTTAGATTCACAGACGGGAGAAATAACGGACGTTAATCCATTTCTTATAGAATTACTTGGTTATTCAAAAGAAGAATTTTTAGGGAAAAAATTATGGGAGGTTGGTGCTTTTAAGAATATAAAAGCCAGTAAGGAAACTTTTAAAGCACTTCAAGATACAGGATATGTAGCTTATGAAGACTTACCTCTCGAAACCAAAGACGGAAGACTTATTGAGGTTGAATTTGTTAGTAATGCTTATATGGCAGGGAATGAGCGTGTTATGCAATGTAATATCCGCGATATAAGTATTAGAAAAAGAATAGACGCAGTAGATAAATCTATTTTATTTCTTGAACAAGAAAAACTAAAAACTAATTTTATTGCGGATGCTACACATGAATTGCGTACTCCACTCGCGATTATAAAAGGAAATGTAGAGCTGGCACTTAGAAATAAAGATAAAAATGCCTCTCAGGTGGAAACTTTTAAGGCTATAAATGTAGAAATAAACCATCTCGCTGAATTGCTTTCAGATTTAACCACTCTCACTTCAGAAAATAAAATTGCTCATCAGAAAATTTTTAAAAGTAAGGTGAGTCTTTTAAGGCTTATAGAAAATGTAACAGAAAGATGCGCGACTTTAGCATTAACAAAAAATATAAAAATAGAAATAAAAGAAATTCCTGATGTTTCTTTAGCTGGTGATAGGATTTATTTAGAAAAACTTTTTTCTAACATTATCAGTAATGCAATTTTTTATGGCAAAGAAAAAGGTTCTATCATTATAAATGCGAAGAAAGATAAAAAATATATAATTATTACAATTAAAGATAATGGTATCGGAATAGAAAAAGAAGACCTGCCAAATATTTTTAATAGATTTTATAGAGCAGAAAACGCAAGAGACACTAAGAGAGAGGGGACTGGCTTAGGACTTGCTATATCAAAGTGGATAGTAGAGTCTCATGATGGAAATATAGAAGTGTCTAGTGTTATAAAAAAGGGTACGACTTTTACTATCTCACTCCCACTTTTTTTGTAGGGGTAGACGTTAGATTTTAGACATTAGATTTTAGATTGTAGATAAATACAATTTTGTTCTCGTGTTTGTGTCATTCCCATGAAAATGGGAATCCAGTGTTTAATTTAGAATACAGACCTGGACCCGCCAGCTGGCGAGGCAGGTACCCGCCTCCGCGGGTATGACACCCGTATCTATTTCATACTCCGTACTTCTTTCTCCTTGCTTCTTTTATCCTACATCTCTCTTTTTAGTTAAATTAAAAGAAAATATGTGGATATCAAATACACGTCTTTATAAGGCTTTTTTGGTATTTAAAGTTAAGTTATCCACATTATATTAAATTAACATTAAAAATGACTAGCTATTTTCAAACATAGGTGTTACAGTGAATGAGTGTATAGGATGTATGAAATTATATACATGTTCTTAATTAATTTTGACTCTAATATTTAACAAAATATTCACTCTAAATTAATTCACTAAGTTTCTTTTTATAAAAAATAATCATTAACTCTTATGAAAAAAATAATGAATGTTGGTACGTATTCTGCTTTAGCACTTCTTGTTTCTGTAGGTCTTGCTTCTCAAGTTTACGCTTACAATCAAATTACCGCTACACTTGATCAAGGTCAAACTAATGGTAATGTTACAAATCTTCAGACCTTCTTTGCTGATAACTCAGCAATTTATCCAGAAGGACTTATTACGGGTTACTTCGGAGGCCTAACAGGTGCCGCAGTTAGGAGATTTCAGTCAACATATAATCTTGTTAGTTCAGGTACACCTGGAACAACAGGATATGGCCGTGTAGGTCCAATGACAAAAGAAAAGATCAATGATCTTATCGCAACTGGTGGTTGGACAACTGCTGATATTTCTGGACCTGCATTTTACAATGTAGTAAAAAATCAAAGCAGTAACAGTGCTACTTTCACCTTCAATACAAGTGAAAATACAATAGCGCGTGTTGTTTATAATACTTCACCGCTAATGTTTAACGAAGGCGATATGAATAGTAACGGCTTCGGAGCTATTGGTGGTTCTTCAGTTAATAGTTTCAGTAACATGGGAACAGCACACACAGTAACTATTCCTAATTTACTAGCAAACACAGTTTACTATTACACAATAATAGCAACTGATTCTACTGGAAATGTAAGTGTTGTTGGTCCAAATAATTCATTTCGTACAAATTAGTAATAACTTTTTAGAAAATTTTATGTAAATTAAATTTTACTTAAAAAATATTCTAAAAAATTTATTCATTGATACTTAAATCAAATTTATGCTTACAACAATAGCGACAATTCTAATTATTCTTTGGCTCGTAGGTTTTCTAGGATTTCATATCTTAGGAAGCTTCATCCATATCTTGCTTGTTATCGCAGTCGTCATTTTCTTGCTTCGTGTAATCAAAGGAGAAAATCCACTGAAATAGATAAGTCAGGAATTAGTAAAGCACCGCCACGGAAGGGGCGGTGTTTTACATTGACTATGTGTCCACTAGATATTAAATCAGATTAGGGATAATTTAAATAACTGGATATACTTTTTAATATGACTAAATATATAGCTTTACTTCGCGGAATAAATGTTGGTGGAAATAATAAAGTTGAAATGTCTAAACTCAAAAAAAGTTTTGAGTCCTTAGGTTATGAGAGGGTTTCAACTTATATAAATAGTGGAAATATATTTTTTGAAACAAAAGAAAAAGATAGAGTTAAATTAGTGAAAGAAATAGAAAAAGTTTTGAAAAAAGATTTTAAATTAGAACTTAGGGTTGTGATAAGGGATAGTAAAGATATAAATAAAATTTGCAAAAAAGTTTCTCTTGGTTGGAAAAATGATGATGAAGAGAGGACAGAGGTTCTATTTTTGTGGGACGAATTTGATAACAAAAATACATTAAAATTAATTCTGAATAACCCAGATATTGATAATTTAATATATATTCCAGGTGCCATTGTGTGAAATGTACAAAGAATAAATTATTCCAAAAGTGGTATGAGAAAGTTTATTGGTACAAAAGTGTATAAAAATATGACAGGGAGAAATATAAACACGGTTAGAAAGATAAATGAACTAATGGAATAATTTTGGGAAAGGGTGTAGGATGTTGTTATAACTTTCAGGAGAAATTTATGCGTTCTTTTTTAAATTGGATTTTTCGAAGCTTTTGCCGACTAGTTGAGCTCACTCCCGAGCAACAACAAAAACTTGCGGAAGAGCGTGGACGTCGAGAAATTCTTAACGTGATGGCTGAGTTAAAAAGGCGAGGGTTGGAGTTCCCCAACTTGGTGGACATCCAAGGTGAGCTAAAAAGCCGAGGACAGTACACAAAAATGACGATTTTGGTTGAACGTTGCGATCAGATTGTGACGATGGGTCTCCTCTCTCTTTGAAACATATGACGTCAAATCAAAAACAGTACACCAGTTTTCTTTTCATACTCTTTGGTATTCTTTTTTATATTTCATATGAGAATTCTTCTTTTGCTCTGGACAAAATAGACATAAAAACAAATGTGCCAGAAAAAATAAATCCGGTTCCCTTTGTACCACAATATCCTAAGGGAAAGTTCGAATACATTGTAATAACGGAGGGTTGCAATTTCGATTCTCTAGGGCTTTGCATATCTGCACATTCTGGTCCGGGTGAGAAAAATGAAAAAGTATATGAACTAGAAACTGGTATGATATTTAAAATAAAAAGCAAAGAAGAGAAAAATGGTCAAATATGGTATCACGTGCATTTTGACGAACAACTCAGATACCCCGATCGTACGGTAAAGGATTGGTATATACCGGCTGTCGCTGGGCGTGTTGTTTCTGATAATGGTGAGGAAGTACTTTCGTCTTTTACACCTGCAACATCAAAAAGAATTATTGTCGATTTATCTGACCACATGATATACGCATACGATGGGGACAAACTTTTTATGACGACAAAAGTTGCGACTGGTGTGAAAGATGCTCCTACTCCACTAGGTACTTTTACTATTTATAAAAAAACTCCAAGTAGATACATGCAAGGGCCACTACCAGGAGTAACTGACACCCCGTTTGATTTACCGGGTGTGCCGTGGAATATGTACTTCACAAAAGATGGGGCAGTTATTCACGGAGCGTATTGGCATGACCGTTATGGTACAAATCAGTCGAATGAATGTATTAATCTTCCGCCAGAGCTTGCTAAGATTTTGTATGATTGGGCTCCACTTGGAACGGTAGTAACTATACAAAATTAAGATTGATTCCCTATGGCTTGCTACGGTATCTGTGTCATCCTCGCGAAGGCGGAGACCTGCCTCGCCGGCAAGGCGGGTCCAGTGTCTAGTGCAAAACTTGAAATTTACTTCAAACAAAAATAGAAAGTAGTGGCTATTATTATTTGAATAAAAATTAACAGTAAAAGCTTCTTAATACCTGTGAAAGATAAATGTAAAGGTTTGAATGAATATATTCTCAAGGATAAAAAATATATGACGACGGCCATCACAGTTACAATTAGAAGATTTGGACCTTCAGGGTCATCGAAAAAGAAAAACATTGCTCGAGAAGAGAGAAGAGATGTTATGAATAAGATTATGAGGGATGTCTTTTTTGATTTGAAATACATGATTTGAGTATAAAGGAGAATGTTGGGAGGTGGATTCAGAAAATTTTATACTTCATCCCACAAGTACTTTTGAGAGAATAATTAGATTTGAAACCTGACCTCTTTGGAATAAAGTTTTCTCTACCAGTAATAATGGTTTATTTTTTACCGTCTAGTTCAGCAAGTTTTTTCAAAGCTTGAGATTCTTTAGATTTAGGTAATTTCTTGATAGTGGTATCTTTCTTTAATTTAGTTATTGTCTTATTAATTCCTTCAGCAACAGGAAGATGTTCTGGCATAGTTCCACCAATTTCTTTAATTGTCCGCCTGACCATTGCACCAACACTTTTATGGAGTTCGTTTGCACTAGTCTTACCTCGTGTATTTTCTCGTCTCAACTTTGCTTCTGCTTGAGTTGCTCGAAATAGGTTAGCAGCAAGCTCTTCACTGCCCATATGGTCAAGTATCTTTTGTGATTTCTTGAGTCCTTTCTTTTTGTGGATATCTTTCATTCCTAAACCACCGTACAGACCTTGGTAACCAAAGTTCTGGAATATTGCATAATCATATGAATCAATAACACCAGCTTCTCGAGCAGCAGAAGCAAGGTTTGTATTGTGCTTCTTCATTTCCTCACGAAGCATTACTCTTCGCTTATCCTCTATGAGTATTTCTTGAACCTCTTGCTTTCTAGTTTGTACTGCAAAATACATTTGAGCATTTGCGACCTCTTCTTTTGAGGGGTCACCATTTTGTGCAACAAGGTAACATGCATATCGTGACAGTATATAGTCTTTTCCAGGACGACCTCCGACCTCTAAGGTTTTTGCCGGAGCTGGCAAAAACTCTTGACTAGAATCTTCTCCTGATGCATTACATGATTCAATGGCTCTATTAATTGCATCTTCAAATCTACGCCATGTATCATACCCAAGCAAAGGCATAAGCTCACGTGCAATCCAATACTCTGCCCCATATTCAGTTACTCTTTTGATTAATTCAAAGGGTGTGTTATTCATTGTGTTTTATAAAATAAAAACATTATTTATATAGTAATTATACCACAAAAATACTCGCCCTTTTTATATATAATCTATACTAGGGAAACTTTGAATCGCTTGATACACTGAAACTATGAAATTTATGAAATATTTATTCTCTAAAGAAGAAGGGGTTACTACGGATTTCTCACACTTCGTGCGAGAGGCGCCTTCTCGTGAGAAAAAGAAGGTTTTTATGGATGTCCTTACTAGGGCTACTGAAGATCAAAAGAAAATCTTAAATTATACAAAATAATAAAACGGCCATATGGCCGTTTTATTATAGGTCTTCTAAATGAAGAAGATTTGGACCTTCAGGGTCAGCAAAAAGAAAGAACATTGTTCTAGAGAAGGCGAGAGATGTTATGAATAAGATTATGAGGGGGAGTTTTGAGGGGGAGGACATGGTTGTACGTATAGTGTACCAAATAATTCATTAAAGATTTTTTTAATTTTTTGCAATTATTTTGATGCTTTCCGAGTGGGGTGTGGATAACGCTCCACTTTTCGGTTTTTATTCGGTTATACTAAAAATATAAGAAAAATTATTTTTTAACTATGACCACAACATCAACATTAACCAAGAAACAAAAGGAGGTTTACGACTTTGTAAAAAATTATGTTGATGATTCTGGTATTGCACCAACCATTGAAGAAATTAGAAAAAAATTAAAACTCAAGGCTGTTTCAACTATACATGAGCATATTTCATCACTAAGAGATAAGGGTTATTTAGATAAAGAAAATAATATGCCTCGAGGACTCACTATCTTAAGTGATATGAGTGCTTTAGTTGATATCCCAATCTTAGGAAGAATTACAGCAGGTCAACCATTAGAAGTCATTGAATATGCTGATGAATATATTTCTGTAAATAAAACGAATATTAAAAATCCTAAAGATTATTATGCTCTTAAAGTTGTTGGAGAGAGTATGGTAGAAGAAGGTATTTTTGATGGCGATATTGTGATACTAAAAAAGCAATCAGTTGCGGAGAATGGTCAGACTGTTGTCGCTGTTATTGATAATAATGAAGCGACTCTTAAAAAACTATATAGAGAAAAAGATAGGTTTAGATTACAGCCAGCAAATCAGTCAATGTTACCTTTTTATAGAACTGAGGTTGAAGTGCGTGGTGTAGTTGTACAAGTTATAAGAAATATAAATAATTATGATACAGAAGAACCAGAAAATAAAAAAGTAAAATACCCATTTAGAACAATCGATTTATTTGCTGGTGTTGGAGGAATAAGAATTGGTTTTGAAAATGCAGGTTTTAAAACTGTCTTTGCAAATGACTTTGAGCCAAAATGTAAAGATACTTACGACCTTAATTTTAAAGATTCAAAATTAATAGTTGAAGATATGCGAAAGATAGGCATAGATGATTTACCTAAGTTTGATTTTCTTTTAGGTGGTTTTCCTTGCCAAGCTTTTTCAATTGCTGGATATAGACAAGGTTTTAATGATACAAAAGAAAGAGGTAACTTATTTTTTGATGTTGCAAGAATTATTGAAGTTAAAAAACCAAAAGGATTTTTACTTGAGAATGTCAAAAATTTAAAAAGTCATGACGGAGGAAAAACTTTTAGTATTATAGAGCAAACTTTAACCGACCTTGGTTACCATTTAAAAGTAAAAGTTTTAAATAGTATGGAATACGGAAACATTCCACAAAACCGTGAACGTATTTATATTGTTGGATTTAAAGATAAAAAGAATCATGAAAAATTTGAATTTCCAACACCAGTAAAATTGACTACTTCTATCTCTGATATTCTAGAAAAGAATGTTCATGCAAAATATTACTACAATGATAAACCTTTATTTGAGAAATTAAAGGATCATATTAAAGAAGAAAATAAGGTCTATCAATGGCGTAGACAATATGTAAGAGAGAATAAAAAAGGAGTTTGTCCAACGCTTACAGCAAACATGGGAACAGGTGGCCACAATGTTCCTATTATTAAAGATAAAAAAGGTATTAGAAAATTAACACCACTAGAGTGTTTTAGAATTCAAGGATTTCCTAAAGATTATACATTGCCAAATATTTCTGATTCCGCTTTGTATAAACAGGCAGGAAATTCAGTCAGCGTTCCAGTTCTGGAAGCAGTTGCGAGGCAGATTATGAAGGCGATGGAGTGATTATTTTATATATTGCTTTATATTATCAATCATAATGTTCTCCTTGCTTGGAATTTTATCTATAATAGATTTGTGCATGAAATACTCACCGTTTTTTGAACTAGATCTATCTAATAATTGAAACTTAATGATGTATGTTTTGTTTGCCCCTAATTCGGTGTCATTTATTTTTACCTTGTCTGTTGTATAAATAGTAATTGAGCTTTTACTGTTTTTCAAAACTTGAATTTTGTCTGCATTTTCTATGTATATATCAATTAATTTGTGCTTTTTATTATTATCTAACTTATTTTCTTTCCAACTATAGAAGTTATCTATTTTTTTATTGACCCAATCTGAAAAAGGTATAGTTTGCGGTAGTACTCTTGGTGTTCTAGTTTCGTTTATTCCTTTTATATAAAACGGGCTTTCTCCTCCATTACATAAGTAGGAATACCCCATAAAGTCGCCAGCTAAACAAACCGTAATAAGTCTTAGAGATCCTAAATTCGTGTTATCACGTTTAATCTTTGTAACAGATGATAGATCATTATTTATATTTGTCTTTATAAAAACATTATCATCCATTTTGAGTTTATTATAAATATCTTCACTGATAACTGTTTTTTCAAAAAATGGTAAAAGATAATCACTATCAAGGTTCGTTTCTACCATCACAAGATATTTATTGTCATAACCTTGATTTCTTAAGCTAACCATATATTGCGATTTCTTGAATGACTTAACTTCAATTTGAGGTGCCTTATTTAAGGCGTGCCATTTATTTACATATTCAACAAAAGGCTTGGCATTAGCTCCTACTTTTACACCAAGAACATCCGGGGCAATCCCAGATTTTTTCGGATCATATTCATAATAATCAGAAATAACAGATAAATTATTTGCAATTTTTGGTAAAAAATATTTATTAAATATAACACTCTCAGGAATAATATTTATCCAACGATCAAAAATACCTCCTATATAATCACTTTTACCACTGAGACCTCCATACATTTTACCTCGCTGTGCCATTGAACAAACAAAATAAATGTAAGGCTCAACATCTTCCTTGTTGATTGTAATTTCTTGACTACTTTTCTCCATATAATTTATATTATAGCAGATTTCTTTTCTGTTTATCTCTATACATAAAAAGAGGGCAAGGACTCGGTCGCAAGACTACCTCCAATTTTATAGAAAATTTTATTTTTGTCTAAAATTTACGTTATTCATTTAAGAGCGTTTAGGGTTTTGGGTTCTAAGGGTATCTCCATATTTTGTTTTAAGAGTAATTTATATTAAAAAGATATAAAGAATATAGCTTACACTTTTATGCTCTTAAAAACGATTTTATTAAAAATATTAGGTATAAATTTATTTGTTAGTATCTTTAAGGTTTCCGGTATTAACGACTCAAAAAAAGCGAAACTAACTACTATATAACAAAGGGTTAGAAAATTATTGTTAAATAAAAATTTTAATAAACTGGGTTTGTATTGATATGTTATAAACACGATGGATATGCCTAAATGGATAACACAAAAAGATATAACCGACCAACGTTTTGCTTTATATCCAAAAAAATCAATAGTGCCAACATTGCTAAATTCCGCAGGTTTAAGAGGTATATTGTGAACTCTACTAGAATTATTGGCATATAAACCAACTTTATTTTTATCCATCAACATCCTACTCCATATGTCCTCAGACGTTCTTTCTCCAGAGATAAGCCACAAAATTCCTGTTAAGGTCTTATCAAACAATTTTATTAAAGAAGTAAGAAATTTTCTCCAAAAAAATAACCTCGTTCTTAATATAAAGCCATAGAAAAATTTAGTTGGTTTGATATGCTGTTTTTCAATGTGTACGATTAATCCTAAAGGTGAAATTCCTTTTTTCTTAAAATAGAAAACTCTTTTGACTGTGTTATAAGAAAATTCATCTTTAAAGTCTAAGTCAACTGGGTCTGAAATTTTTTCTGAACCACCAAGGGTGATTCCTCCTTCTGTTTCTTTTCCATAGCTCACACTTACCCATAGCTGTTTTATCGAAGAGTCTTCAGATTTATTTTCATTAGTAATACCTATTTTGTATAATGAAGCAAAACCATTTGGATATTTTTTAATTCTGCTTATACCTGTGGCATCTGACCACTGAATTGGATCAGAAAAATCATTATAAGAAAAAGAAAATAAACCATACAGATCTTCTGAAGTAGTGTTACTATTTTCTGAGCTAATCATATTATTTATATTTTAACATCTTTTTGCATTAATCTTTTTATCAAGCTTAAGTTATTTAAACCCTCTAGCTTGTGGCCACTTACCAAACTCAATAAAATCACACAAGTGAGTATAAAATTGAGAAGCAGATTCTATTGATGAAAGTTTAATGCCGATGAATTTTGCCGATTTAGTTTTAAATATTTTTTCTAGGTATTTTGCATCAGATGATAAAACCACTAATGCTCCATCACCATGCACAAGTCCGTTTCTTTTAGAATAAAGGTAGTCAGCATAACCAATTATTGATGGGGGAACATTGTTTCCTCTTGGTGTATAAGAGGTGTGTATTCTTCCGTCGTTTGCATTCACTCTTGGACGATTCAATTCAGATGATTCGACCTGAAGGCATACCTCTAGTAAAGTCCTTAGTTTTTTAGAGTGTCGTTCTCTAAGAAAATTTAGTCTGATTAAATCTTCAACTTTTTCAGTTGCGACTACTTTTGAATCCTCCGACAAAAGAATTTGATAAAAATCTTTCAATGTAATATTTGTATCTTTAACTTTCTCTAGTACAACATTTTTGAAATCACCTGAATCTTTGGTGCCATAAATTAATAATAAGTTATCGAGTAATACGTCAAAACGATTTACTAGATTAGTATAAACGAGGCGTTGTAGGTGTTTTCTATTCTTTTCTTCTTTAATATTACCCAGTTCTTTAACAGCAGAGTCAATTTCTTTCTCTGAAAATTTTCGAAATTTCTTTATTAATTCTATTATTTCTTTCATTAGTTAAGTTTATAGCCTTAGGATAACCCAACTTAGTTCAACGTGATTTTGAGTATATTCTTATTGTTTAAAAGGTACAAGGACGTTCGGTCACCACTAGGGACTTTCTTTTTCGTTCTATGAACTCAAACAAAGTCTCCTAGTCGCGACCCCGGGAAAAACCGACAAAAAGTGTGAGCTCGGGCTATGGGACGATGTTGGAACAGTTTTAGTTAGTAGTTTTAAGACCCGCTAACATCTCCTGAGTTTCCTTTTCTTTTTGTAGTTGCTTGTCTTTTATTTCCTGATCAGTAAATAACCTCTCTTCGTTCAAAGAAATATAAAGAGATTGTGCACTTTGTTGAAGTCCTTTCACCGCTTCACGTAAGTCATCAACAGTTGAGTATTTACCTTGCGTTAATATAAATAACCCCATTTGAACTCCTTGGGCATGATGCTGCCATACTTTTACCTGACCTTTATGGATCTCTTTTTCTTTAAGAATTAAGCTCTTTTCTTTAATATATGCAACTAATTGGGCAACGTTAGCAATTAAAAATAATACACCAAAAACAGTTGAAACAACTGACCACCAAAATAAAAAGTTATTAAAATTTTCCATAGTTACTTGATTATAACATATTGACTAAAATATATTTTAGTGTTTTCACTTTGTGATATAGGATACAAGGACTTGGTCACAAAACTACCTCGCTACGCTCGAAGTAGTTTCGCGACCCCGTATTCGAGTTGTGTACAAGGACGTTCGGTCACCAAATTGGTATTTTATTTCATAACTTTGTTATTCATAAAACACTCAATTTCTCGACCCCGGGGAAAACCGACAAAAATTCTAAACAAAAATATTTAGACTCCATTTTTGTTTAGAATTTTTGTAGACCGGTTTTTCGTTCGAGTCCTTACAAGGAATCTCGACTACAAGTTTCATGTCGCCGTCGCTCCATGAACTCGCAGTCCGCCCCTCGTCACTTTTCTTGCTAGAAAAGTATTACTGCGGGCATTCGAGTCCTTGCCGTGAGTGACGAAGGTCACTCACTTACCCCAGCAACACAAAATTAACGAAGGCTTTGCCTACTTTTAAAAATGTGTTGCTGTGTTTGTTAGAAAAAGTTCGAACATATTTTCGCAATAATCCGACTGATGACTAATCGCACGCTCCGCGTGCGTGGTGGCTCTGTACTGTATTGTACGCCACGATTGCGTCGGAATGAATCCCGCCCGCGCGGAGTACCGCGCGTCCCGCCCTCTCGCCTTGCCGCTCCTCATTCTTATTTTTTTGCGGGGGGGGGGAATTTCTAAAAAGGAATGGGCGGCAAAGGCGAGGGGCGGCTTCCTTTTAGGAAAAAGGAAGGGCGTGATTCAAATGCAATACAAAGTGGAGCCTCGCCATACAAAATTCTTTAAGGAATGGCGAGGCGCAAATCCTATATGTGTTTGCCCCACCCTCCCGTGCGCACACATCATCCCCGCCGTTTTAGGAAAAATTATAAAACGGTGGGGATGACTCCCTTGAGAGAACTTAACCGGTGTCAGTAAAGAAAATAGGCAATCGCGAACAGTGCGCATGCCATAATGATCTTTGTAAGAAAGTCGCGCACCGCTTTTTTCTCGTCGATTTTCTCGTACCACAGGTTTCTTAGTCGCCATTTTCTTATGAACTCTTTTGTTTCAAAAACGAGCCAAATGGAATAGACAATAGCTCCTGCATATTTAATTGGGAGATCAAAGGACGCAAGCTGTTTTTTGACACCTTCTGTCATGACAAAATTATTCCCCCACATAAATGCTTGGATAATTACCGGAAGCAAATAGGTATTAAAAATCCTGGAGCGATTTCTTTTTCGTTCCAACTTCCGGCAAATATCTGAAGCCCGATCAAAAATACCGTCTTCAACATACAGAGAACCCGATAAGCCCTCTCCGAAATTTCTCTCGTAATCCGTCCATTTTTCGATAGTTCGTCCGTCAGAAGCGATAAGTGTCGCCTGCAGACCTTCTCCAAAAAGCAGTTGGCGATCTAAATCTGCAAGAAGAAGGTTTTGGTACGTTTGAAGTAACCGCATTATTTCGCCACTACTTTTTTAACACACGATTCATCATTAGCAGTTTTTACAGGGTCAGCAGAAGCTTTTATACAAGACATCACATATCCGTATTGATACCCAAGCTCCGAAGAATTCGCTGCGACAGACGGTGTGACTGGAGCCATATTTCCACCATCAATAACTCCTTTTTGATAGCCTTGTATAAACTCACTATCAACTAATCCATTATGACTACTCTTTGCGTCAGTAAGGGCTTTCTGCATCACTTCTTGGTCATATAATGCGGGATTCGTAATATACGGCTTCACAACTAAATACATCAAGAATGTGGAGCAAATAATTGTCACCGCAATCACTAGAGTATTAATTTTAGTTACTAACTTTTGTTTTAGCTGAAAGTCTCCAACGGAGGAGAAGACACTACTCTTCCATACCATCTCACGTCCACGAACACCTAACCAAATGGCCAATCCTAGATAAATTATCCTCACGAAGCTGTAAGCCCCGACATCAAGATTCAACAGAGGAGCAAATTGCAGAAAAATAACAAGAACAAACACCACCAAGATTTTCCAAGCAAGCTTGTATTGTTTATTTACGAACAAAAACGCCCACGGTACAAAGAAAGCTCCCCATGACCAACCTTTTACATACTTGTCCTCTGCTTCAGATAATAGTTGCATAAATTTATTATTTAATAAAATAATCTAGCGACTTACCATATACCTTCGCTAGTTCCCCTAATTCTACCGCATCCACGCCACGCTCGCCTCGTTCTATCTTGGACAAGTATGCCTGTGGTTTCTTCAACTTTCTACCTGCCTCTACCTGTGTCAGACGGGCTTCGAGGCGAGCTGTGCGTAATTTTTGTGTCAATTTTTGATATTTTGGTAAATACTTTTTCGACATATATATAATATCACGATATAGTCGGTTGTGGAATATACCAGTTTGGTATATTCTGTTTTGAGGAGTGGAAGCCGCCCCTCGCCTTTGCCGCCCATTCCTTTTTAGAAATTCCCCCCCCCCCGC